>Ga0315275_10003963_pt1 | contig 13780 bp, 11 predicted proteins | sample YL17G03_0_MG_FD_205557 | JGI IMG/M metagenome (GOLD analysis project Ga0315275, IMG submission 205557) | Sediment microbial communities from Yellowstone Lake, YNP, Wyoming, USA - YL17G03_0 | ecosystem: Environmental > Aquatic > Freshwater > Lake > Sediment | place: USA: Wyoming | collected... | reverse complement strand
GCGGCGATCGACGGTCACGTTCGCGCCGAGCAGCTCGGACGCCTGGAGCAGCCCCACCTCCGTCGCCTCTCCCCGCGACTTGCCCGATTCGTGGCGGTCGATATCGGCCGTCGTGCAGGCGGCGAGCGTGTACGACAGTTCCGTGAGCACCGCATCTGCAGCGACGGTGGTCGCGAGGTCGCTGCCATTCTCCAGGTCGACCTCACCGGCTGCGGTCAGGATCCGGACCGGCCTCATCCGGTTCTCGGTCAGCGTCCCGGTCTTGTCGGTGCAGATCACCGCCGTCGAGCCGAGGGTCTCGACCGCGCTGAGCCGCTTCACGAGAGCTCCCCGGCGGGCGAGGCTCCCGACTCCCACCGCGAGCGCGAGGGTGATCGTCGGGAGGAGCCCCTCGGGCACGTTCGCGACGATCAAGCCGACGGCGAACGTTGCCGCGTCGTGGAGCGGCAGCCCTGCGGCGAGCCAGCCGAGCGGCAGGAACGCCACCCCGACCGCGACCGCGACTCCCGAGATCAGCCACGCGACACGACGCACCTGACGCTCGATCGGGCTCGCCTCCTGCCGCACGCCCTCCGACAGCGCCGCGATCCGCCCGAGCTCCGTGCGCATGCCGGTCGCGTAGACGAGCGCGCGGGCCTCCCCGCCGACGCACGTCGTACCACTGAAGACGAGCCGGCGCGAATCGACGACCGGGGCGCCGGGCTCGTCGTCGGCATCGGCCGCCCGGTAGACGGGTTGTGACTCGCCCGTGAGCGTCGAGAGATCGATCTCGACGCCGCCGCTGAGGAGACGGGCGTCGGCGGAGACGCGATCGCCCTCGCTGACGATAACGACGTCGCCGGGCACGAGCGTGGCCGCGTCGACGACGCCGACGTGTCCATCCCGGACGACCGTGGCCTGCTGCGGGAGGTAGCGCTGGAGCGCCTCGACAGCCCGGCCCGCCTGGCGCTCCTGGGCAAATGCGAAGGCTGCATTGAGCACGATCACCGCGACGATCGCCACGCCCAGCACCGGCGTTCCCGCGAGGATGGCGAGACCGGCCGCGACCCAGAGCAGCAGGGCCAGCGGGTGGATCAGCTGGTTGAGAACCTGCCGCGGCCACTCGCGGCCGCGGCCGCGCCGCAGCTCATTGGTCCCGTAGGCGAGGAGCCGGCGCGCGGCCTCGCGCTCGGACAACCCCTCCGCGCGGACGCCGAGATCGAGCAGAAGTCGCTCGATCGGCTCCCGCGGGTCGCGCGGCAGCGCAGACGGGGGGTCGACGTCCATCGGTCTACGACTATCGTGCGGCCATGAGCGCGGGATTACATCGGCACTGCCCCTCGCACGTGCCTCGGTCTACTACGGACGCGCCGAAGCCAACCTGATGCCAACCCGCGACCTCATATCCGAGTCCCGGCTCCTCAACCGCGAGCTGTCGTGGGTCGAGTTCAATGCGCGAGTGCTCGACCTCGCGGCCGACGAGGCGCAGCCGCTGCTGGAGCGCGTCAAGTTCTGCTCGATCTTCTCGTCGAACCTCGACGAGTTCGTCATGGTCCGCGTCGCGGGCCTGCTGGATCAGGAGGCGGCCGGATTCGCGAAGCGCTCGGCCGACGGCATGTCCCCAGCCGAGGCTCTCGGGGGGATCAGGGCGCGCATCACCGAGCTGACGGAGCGCCAGGCGAAGCTCTGGAAGCGTGAGCTGCGACCGGCACTCGCTGCCGAGGGCGTCGAGATCGTGACGATCGAGGAATGCGCGACGAAGGAGCTGCAGCGGCTCGAGGCGCTGTACACGCGGGACATCTACCCCGTGCTGACGCCGCTTGCGGTCGGCACCGGCCAGCCGTTCCCGTACATCTCCGGATTGTCGCTCTCCCTCGGAGTGCTTGCCGCCGACCCCGATACGGCGGAGGAACGGTTCGCCCGCGTCAAGGTGCCCGAGGGGCTCGATCGTTTCGTCGATGTGGGCAAGCGACTCGTGCCGCTCGAGGCGGTGATCGCGCACTTCCTGCCTTCGCTCTTCCCCGGCATGGAGATCGTCGAGCAGGCACTGTTCCGTGTCACACGCGACGCCGACTTCGAGGTGTCGGACGACGCCGACGATCTTCTCGAGGCAGTCGAGTCCGAGCTCCGGCGCCGCCGCTTCGGCGATGTCGTCCGGGTCGAGGTCTCTGCGTCGGCGTCGGCCTCGATGCTGGAGCGCCTGCGAGAGGGGCTGGATGTTCGCGAGGATCAGATCTACGAAATCAGCGGCCTGCTCGACCTCGCCGACCTGATGCAGCTGACCCAGATCGACCGCCCCGACCTGAAGGTGGAGCCCTGGGCCCCGATCACCCAGCCGCGCCTTGCCCGGGCGAAGGACGCCGCACACTTCTTCGACGAGATCCGCCGGGGCGACCTGCTCGTCCACCAGCCCTACGAGTCGTTCCGGACGAGCTTCGAGGCGTTCGCTGCCGCTGCCGCAGACGACCCGGACGTGATCGCCATGAAGACGGCCGTCTATCGCACGTCGGACGACAGCGCCCTCGTCTCGGCCCTGATCGACTGCGCCGAGGATGGCAAGCAGGCCGTCTGCCTCGTCGAGTTGAAGGCGCGCTTCGACGAGCGCCGGAACATCGAGTGGTCCCGCGAGCTCGAGCAGGCGGGCGTCCATGTCGTCCACGGGTTCCCCGACATGAAGATCCACGCGAAGATGACGCTGGTCGTTCGCCGGGAGGCGGGGGGCCTCCGGCGCTACGTCCACATAGGCACCGGCAACTACCACGCCTCGACGGCGCGCCTCTACGAGGACGTGGGCATCTTCACGGCCGACGAGGAGATCGCGGCAGACGTCGCCGATGTCTTCAACTACGTGACGGGCTTCGGGCGCCCACAACAGTTCCGCAAGCTGCTCGTGGCACCGTTCGAGCTGAGATCGAAGCTGGTGGCAGAGATCCGGGCCGTGGCCGCAGCTGCAAAGGCGGGCGAGCCGGCCCGGATCCGACTCAAGCTCAACAGCCTCGTCGACCCGACGTTGATCGAGGAGCTCTACACGGCGGGGGCCGCCGGGGCGCAGATCGACATCTGCGCCCGGTCGATCTGCATGCTGCGGCCGGGGGTCGAGGGTCTCTCGGAGAACATCCGGGTTCGCTCGATCCTGGGGCGGTTCCTCGAGCACAGCCGCATCTACTCCTTCGAGGCCGGAGCGAGCACGTCGATGTTCATCGGCAGCGCCGACCTGATGCCGCGCAACCTCGACCGCCGCGTGGAGGTGCTCGTCCCGGTCGAGAGTGCGCGCTCGCGGCAGGAGCTGCAGGCCATCCTCGGCAGCGTCTTCGCCGCGGATGTGCAGGCCTGGGCGCTCACAAGCGATGGTACGTGGGCACCGGTCGAGCCGGCGAAGCCGTCGAAGCCCGTCGACCACCAGGCGGCGATGATGCGGCGCGCACAGCTGCGCTCCCGCCGGCAGACCGACGGTACCGCTCGCAAGACGCTGTAAGCAGGCCCGTCCGGCGTCGCCGTCAGAATCGCCCGATGCGCGTCGCCGTCATCGATGTCGGCTCCAACACGGCGCGCCTCCTCGTCGCGGACGTCAACGCCGACGAGTCGATCGTGCCGGTGGCCGAGGAGCGAACCTACCTCCGACTTGGTGCCGAGATCGAGCGGACGGGGACGCTCGGCGAGAAGAAGATCGCTGCTGCGGCGGCGACCTGCGCCGCCTTCGCCCGCCGCGCAGCGGAGCTCGATGTCGCTCGCGCAACGGTGATCGTTACCGCCCCCGGCCGCCAGGGCACGACTGCCGCCGCGCTTCTGGCGGCGCTTGCCGAGGCAACCGGGCTCCGGGCTCGCGTCCTGACAGCCGAGGACGAGGGCCGGCTCGCCTACACCGGCGCCGTCGCGCGCGCGACCGCCGATCTGCCGGAGGTCGTGGCCGTCGTCGACGTCGGCGGCGGCTCGACCGAGATCGTCGTCGGCACGCCGCTGCTCGGCGCCGCCTGGATCAGGTCGGCCGACATCGGTTCGCTCCGCCTCACCCGTGCGCATCTGCACGACGATCCACCGACCGCCGCCCAGATCGCAGCAGCAGCCGCTGCGGTTGCGGGCCACCTGACCGACATGCGCCCCCCGGTGCCCGATCTGGCACTTGCCGTCGGGGGCAGCGCCCGCGCGCTGACGAAGATCGTCGGCCGCCGCTTCGCCGCCGACGACCTCGACGAGGCGGTCAAGATCCTCTCACGCCGCCCGGCGGTGAAGGCGGAGCGCACGTTCGGCATCACTCCCGACCGTGCGGAGACACTGCTGGCGGGCGCCCTGCTCCTCGCCGGCGCTTCCCGTGTGCTCGGAGCGTCGCTCGAGCTGGGCCGCGGCGGGCTCCGTGAGGGTGCGGCGCTGGAGCTCGCGAGCATGCGCGAGGCCGTTCGGGCTGCGTGAAACCCTGGGGAGAGGCTGAAGCCTCTCCCCGGAGAGGCTACGCCTCTCCCGCCGTTCCCTCGCTCTGCCAGGATTCCCACAGCGCCGCGTAGGCACCCTTGCTCGCGATCAGCTCGTCGTGGGTGCCGGACTCGTGGAGGAGGCCATTTTCGACGACGGCGACCCGATCGCCGTCGTGGGCGGTGTGGAGCCGGTAGGCGATCGCGACGACCATTCGCCCGGTGAGTACCGACGCGGGTGAGCGCTCGAGATGGCGGGCTGCGCGCGGGTCGAGCAGCGAGGCCGCCTCGTCGAGCACGAGGGGTCGTCCCGGATCGGCGACCGGAAGCTCGCTCACGGGTGGACGAGCGGCTTGTACGCGATGCGGTGTGGCTCGAGCGCCTCGGGGCCACGCGTCTCGGTCACCCAGGCGGCGTACTCACCCCAGGAGCCTTCGAACCAGGTCACCTGCGAGTCGCCCTCGAACGCGAGGATGTGCGTTGCGACGCGGTCGAGGAACCAGCGGTCATGGGTGATCACGACGGCGCAGCCGGCGAAGTCGAGCAGGGCATCCTCGAGCGCGCGGAGGGTGTCGACGTCGAGGTCGTTGGTCGGCTCGTCGAGGAGAAGCACGTTGCCGCCGGACTTGAGGAGCTTGGCGAGATGGACGCGGTTCCGCTCGCCGCCGGAGAGATCCTTGACGAGCTTCTGCTGGTCGCCGCCGCGGAAGTTGAACCACGACGTGTACTGACGCGAGTTCACCTCTCGTTTCCCGAGCAGGACGATGTCCTGGTTCTCGGAGATCTCCTTCCACACCGTGTTCTGCGGGTTGAGGCCGCCGCGCGACTGGTCGACGTAGGCGAGCTGCACCGTGCCGCCGATCCGGAGCTCGCCGCCGTCGGGCTGCTCCTCACCCGCGATCATCTTGAACAGCGTCGTCTTGCCCGCACCGTTCGGCCCGATCACGCCGACGATGCCGCCGGGGGGCAGGGAGAACGTCATGTCCTCGACGAGCAGCCGGTCGCCGAAGCCCTTTGCCACGTGCTCGGCCTCGACGACGAGGTCTCCGAGACGCGGGCCGGCGGGGATGTGGATCTCGACGCCCTCGACCTTGAAGTTTGCGTCGTCGGCGAGCATCTTCTCGTACGCGCCGATGCGCGCCTTCGACTTGGCGTGGCGGGCCCGCGGGCTCATGCGCACCCACTCGAGCTCGCGCGCGAGCGTGCGCCGCCGCGCCGATTCGGTCTTCTCCTCGACCGCGAGTCGCGCCTGCTTCTGCTCCAGCCACGACGAGTAGTTCCCCTCGAACGGCAGCCCCTTGCCGCGGTCGAGCTCGAGGATCCAGCCGGCGACATTGTCGAGGAAGTAGCGATCGTGGGTGACGGCCATGACGGTGCCCTTGTAGTCCTCGAGGAACCGTTCGAGCCAGGCGACCGACTCGGCGTCGAGGTGGTTCGTGGGCTCGTCGAGCAGGAGGAGGTCGGGGGAGGAGAGGAGCAGCCGGCAGAGCGCCACCCGTCGGCGCTCGCCTCCCGACAGGCTCGTGACGTCGCGGTCGCCCTCGGGCAGCCGTAGCGCGTCCATCGCCCGGTCGAGCTGGGCGTCGAGACCCCACGCGTCGTGACGGTCGATCTGCTCCTGGACCTTGGACTGCTCGGCAAGGAGGGCGTCGAAGTCTGCGTCGGGCTCGGCGAAGGCGGCCGAGACGGCGTTGAAGCGGTCGAGTAGGTCGCGGAGCTCACGGACGCCGTCCTCGACGTTGCCGCGGACGTCCTTGGCCGGGTCGAGCTCGGGCTCCTGCTGGAGGAAGCCGACGGTCGCGCCCGGGTGCAGCTCGGCGATCCCGGAGGAAGGTTCCTCGAGTCCCGCCATGATCCGCAGCAGCGTCGACTTGCCGGCCCCGTTCGGCCCGAGCACGCCGATCTTCGCTCCCGGCAGGAACGAGAGGGAGATGTTCGCGAGCACCTGTCGATCGGAGCCGTAGAACTTGTCGACCCGGTACATCGTGTAGACGTAGTCGCTGCTCATGGCGACCCAGGCTACCGCGACGGCGTGAGGCGGGCGGTCAGAGGCTTCAGCCTCTGACCTGGGTTCCGGGGCGCGACACCCGGGGGAGAGGCTGAAGCCTCTCCCCGCTCTCCCCGCTCTCCCCGCTCTCCCCGCTCTCCCCGCCGCGCCCGCTACCCGCGCACGGCCTCGTGCAGCACCGCGATGTCGCGCTCGTACGCGAGCAGCGACGCCGCCTCGTCCACGGGTAGCCACCGCGCCTCATCGACCTCGTGCTCGAAGCGAAGCTCGCCGCCGGCGACCTCCATCACCCAGTAGCGCACGACCTTCGGCCGTCCCCTGGCATCGTCGTAGGTCGTCGACTGCAGCTCGCGCCCGAGCACGCACCGCAACCCCGTCTCCTCCTCCACCTCGCGCACGGCGCAGTCCTCGTCGCTCTCTCCAGGGTCGACCTTGCCCTTCGGGAACGTCCAGTCGTCGTAGGCCGGCCGGTGGACGAGCAGGACCGCTGCCTCGGCGCCCGTGCCACGGACGACGACCCCGCCGGCGGCGCGGACGACGGGTGTCAGCGGACCGCCCGCCGCGCAGCCTCGTCGAGCCTCTGCCACGCACCGGGCCAGGCGGCACGGGCTTCGGCCATCCGGTCGCGCTCGAGCTGGACGAGCCGGCCTGCAGCGAACCCGCTCGCAGGGTCGGACGAGGAAGCGGCCCACCCCCGGATGCGCGCCTGCGCGACGACGGCGTCCTGGTGGTCTCCGAGGATGTCCTGGAGCTGCTTCGCGGCGGCTACGAACTTCGCACCCGGCCGGCCGAGCTCGTGGGCTGCGAGATCCGCTGCGTAGCGCGCCCGCTTGACGGCGATGCGGGACGCGTGCAGCGCATCGTCCTCCGGGTCCTCGCCGAGCGCCTCGAACGTGCGCCGCATCCGCTTCGCCTCGCGGCGGAAGATCGTCGCCAGGGGTGTCTCGTCTCCGGTCAACGGCGGCGCCGCAGCGGCCTCGATCCGATCGAGCAGCGCGAAGTAGCGGTCGCCGCAGAGCGTCTCGACGACGTCGCGGTAGGCCGCGGCACGCTCCTCGGCGAGCGCCTCAAGCAGGCTCGCCGCGGCCTCGGCGTCGCGGCCGAGCGCGGCGACCTCTGCCCGCAGGCGACCGATCATCACGTCGAGGTCGCGCGCCGGGCCGAGGTGGCCACCGAGCCAGCCGATCTCCTCCCGCAGCGACGCCGCCCAGTCGGCGTCGGCGAGACGGCGCGCGGCACGGAGGAACGCCCGCAGGCGACGGGTCGCCACCCGGAGCTGGTGCAGGTCCTCGGGGTCGTCGCCCCGGCGGGTGCCGGGATCGTGTGCGAGCAGTGCCAGGTAGTCGGCCTCGAGCGCGATTCCGAGCGCCTCTCCAGGGGGCGTCCGCTTTCCACTGACCCGTGCGTCCACCGCCCCGGCCAGGTCGAGCGCGCGGTAGAGCTTCGGCTGCAGCTCGCGGGTCGAGGCAGCGCCGGCCCGGCGCAACTCCTTCTCGAGCTGCCGCAGCGTCCTCTCGTCGCCGTCGAGCAGCTCGACCTCGAGCTCGCGGAATCGGCGCGTCACGTGCTGGCCCTCGAGCACGGCCACGCTGTCGTCCACGATCTCGGCGCCGCGGGCCTGGATCCCCTCCCGGCGGGTGCGCAGGCGCGCCACGGGCACGAGCGAGGCGCCACGGAGATAGGCAGGCAGCAGGGCGACCAGCTCGGCCGGGGGTCGTGCCGGCGGCCCGGGGAGCTCGAGCTCGAGCCGGGCCGCGTCGCGTGGGAGCTTCAGCTGCCAGAGCCCGGCGCCGTCCTCGACCCGGTGGCGAAACGTGACGCCGTGGCGCGCGAGGCGCAGGTCCGGGGTGTCGTGGTAGGTGGAGATGAAGACGCGCGTCGGCAGTCGCCGGCCGCCGAGCTCGGGTAGGACGAACCCCTCACCCGGGGTGAGCTTGATCTCCCGCTCGAGCGTCTCCTTCATGCCTTCCTAGCGTAGTCGGGTCTCCGGTTCACACATGTCTCCAATTGGTTAACGTGGATCCGACATGAAGATCTCGCTCACCCCGAAGACGACCGAGTTCTTCGTGCTCTTCGCAAGCTCCGGCCAGAACGCCCTCGAGGTGGCGCGTCTCGTCGAGCGGCGTTTCCGCGAGCACCCGAACTCCGGCGTCACGCAGGAGCAGGTGAAGGCGGCCGAGAATGCGGGCGACACGATCACGCGCGACCTGATCGTGCTGCTCAACACCCAGTACCTGACGCCGTTCGACCGCGAGGACATCTACCAGCTGGCGACGGAGATCGACGACGTCGTCGACTTCCTCGAGGAGGCGTCCGACCTGCTCGGCCTCTACGGCGTCGAGATGCCGACGCGTCACGCGGTCGAGCAGTGCGCGATCATCGTCAAGGCGGTCGAGCAGCTCGCGACGGCGTGCGACAATCTGAAGGGGATGAAGGGCGTGCAGCAGGCTCTCGTCGAGCTGAAGTCGCTCGAGGACCAGGGCGACGGTGTCCTTCGCGACGCGCTCGCGTCGCTGTTCCGCGACGATCGCATCGACCCGCTGATCGTGATCCGCTGGAAGGACATCTACGAGGCGCTCGAGCGCGCGCTCGACGCCTGCGAGACCGCAGCCAACGTGATCGCGAACATCCTCGTCAAGAACGCGTAGGCACGCGAGATGACCGTGACCCTGATCGCCGTGATCGTGGTGGCGTTGTTCTTCGACTTCACGAACGGCTTTCACGACACCGCGAACTCGATCGCGACGAGCGTGTCGACGCGGGCGCTCTCGCCGCGGAACGCGGTCGCGATGGCGGCGGTGCTCAACTTCGCCGGTGCGTTCATCTCCTTCAAGGTGGCCGCGACCGTCGCGAAGGGAATCGTCGACCCGGCAGCGATCACGCTCAGCATCCTGCTCGCGGGCCTCGTCGGAGCGATCACCTGGAACCTGATCACGTGGTATCTCGGTTTGCCGTCCAGCTCGAGTCACGCGCTGATCGGCGGCCTGATGGGCTCTGCGATCGCGGCGCAGGGCTGGGGTGTCGTGGAATGGTCGGGCCTCTGGCAGAAGGTGCTGAAGCCCTCGCTGATTGCGCCGTTCGCAGCCCTCGCGATCGCGTTCGCCCTCATGACGCTGATCGTCTGGGTGATCAAGCGGCGCTCGCCGGCGAAGATCAACCGCTTCTTTCGGAAGGGCCAGCTCGTCTCCGGCGGCTTCGTCGCCCTCACGCACGGAACGAATGACGCGCAGAAGACGATGGGGATCATCGCGCTCGCGCTCGTCTCCTCGGGTCACCTCTCCGAGGACTTCACGAGGCCTCCGACCTGGGTGATCGTGAGTGCAGCCCTGGCGATGTCGGCAGGCACCTACGCCGGCGGGTGGCGGATCATCCGCACCCTCGGCACGCGCATCGCGAAGATCGACCCGCCTCAGGGCTTCGCAGCTCAGACCGCGTGTGCCTCGATGCTCTGGACGACTGCACACTTCGGGTTCCCCGTCTCGACCACCCACGTGATCTCCGGCTCGGTCATGGGCTCGGGCGCCACGCGCGGCCTGCACGCGGTGCGCTGGGGTGTCGCCGGCAACATCGTGACCGCCTGGATCTTCACGATCCCGATGGCCGGTCTCGTCGGGGGCGGCATGGAGCTGATCACCCGGTTACCGGGTGGCGACGCGATCGTGTTCGCGCTCGCGATCGCGATCTCGTGGACCGCGTTCGCGGCGCGGCGCTGGGAGACCCGGCGGCTCCTGCCGCCCGAGGCGCTCGAGAGCGCTCCGATCTAGGACGGGCTCGAGACCGCCCGAGTCGGCCAGCTGAGCCGCCGGCGCAACCAGAGCGCCACGTAGACGAGCCCGACGAGCACCGGCACCTCGATCAGCGGCCCGACGACCCCGGCGAGCGCCTGCCCGGAGGTGGCGCCGAAGACGCCGACGGAGACGGCGATCGCGAGCTCGAAGTCGTTCGAGGCCACGGTGAACGAGAGCGCCGCGGTCTGCGGATAGGGGAAGCGCATCAGTCGGCCGGACGAGAAGCCGAGCACCCACATGACCGCGAAGTAGACGAGCAGCGGAGCGGCGATCAGGACCACGTCGAGAGGTGCGGAGGTGATCTCGTCGCCCTGGATCGCGAACAGGAGCACGATCGTGAACAGCAGCCCGTAGAGCGTGATCGGCGCGATCCGGGGGATGAATTCCTGCTCGTACCAGTCGCGGCCGCGCCGCCGGATCCCGATCCGGCGGGTGAGGAAGCCCGCGGCGAGCGGGATCCCGAGGAAGATCAGGACCGTCCGGGCAACCTCCCAGATGCCGACCTCGAACCCCTGCGTATCCAGGCCGAGCCAGCCGGGCAGCACGCTCAGGTAGAACCAGCCGAGCACCGCGTAGGCGACGAGCTGGAAGATCGCGTTGAAGACCACCAGGATCGCCGCCCGTTCGCGGTCACCGAGCGCGATGTCGTTCCACACGAGCACCATCGCGATGCAGCGCGCCAGGCCGACGATGATCACGCCGGTGCGGTAGGCGGGCTGGTCGGCGAGGAAGATCCAGGCGAGCGCGAACATGAGCAGCGGCCCGACGACCCAGGAGAGGAAGAGCGAGGTGCCGAAGAAGCTCCAGTTGCCGACGCCGTCGTCCTGCATGTGTCCCATGTCCTCGTAGCGCACCTTCGCCAGCACCGGGTACATCATCAGGAGGAGCCCTGCCGCGATCGGCAGCGACACGGTGCCGACCCGGAGGCGCTCGAGCTGGTCGTTCAGGCCCGGCACGAGCGTGCCGAGCACGAGGCCTCCCACCATCGCGAGCGCAATCCACAGCGGCAGGAAGCGATCGAGCCGCGACAGCCGGCCGAGCACGGCCTGCTCGTCGGCGGCGGCCGCGGGATGGTCGAACGGCGCGTTGAGAGTCACGAGGACAGGCTAACGGTGCATCGATAGCTGTCGATGCGTGGTTTGCCGCACACGTGTGCTTCCTTCTACGCCCTGGCCAGCGGCTGCTGCGTGGAGGCGGTGACCTCACGCGGAAGCAGCAGCGAGAGCATCCCGGCGGCGAGGAGCAGGATGACGCTGGCGAGGAGACACGCGGTCAGCCCCTGCCACTGGTAGAGCAACCCCGAGAGCACGGTTCCGAGCAGGCGCCCGGCGGCGTTCGCCATGTAGTAGAAGCCGACGTTCATCGCGACCCTGTCGCCCTCGGCGTAGTGCAGGATCAGGAACGAGTGCACCGCGGAGTTGAGCGCGAAGACGACTCCGAAGACGAGCAGGCCGACGACGAGGACGAGCGAGGGGTCGACGTCCGACTGGAGCGCCAGCGCGATACCGGCGGTGACCGCGGCGAGGACGAATGCGAGCCAGGTGGCAGTGAGACCGGTCGGCTCGCCGTGGCCACGTCGGCGCAGGAGCGACGGCGCGGACGCCTGCACGATCCCGTAGAAGATGACCCATCCTCCCAGGAAGGCACCGACCGCCCAGAAGCTCCAGCCCTCCTGCGTGCGGAGGAAGACGGGGAGGCCGACGACGAACCAGACGTCGCGGGCGGCGAAGAGCGCCATGCGGGCGGCGGCGAGAACGTTGACGGCCCGGGTGTTGGAGAACATGTGCGCGAACTTCGCCCTGGCGCTGCCCCGCCCGAGCGAGCCGCGCATCATGGTGAGGACGACGACGAGCGCGGTCCCGACGAGCGCGCCCAGGACGAAGAGCGCGCTGCGGAAGCCGATCACCGTCAGGAGGAGGCCGCCGAGGAAGAAGCCGACGCCCTTGAGGGCATTCTTCGAGCCGGTCAGCATCGCGACCCAGCGGAACAGCGTGTCCGAGGCGTCGGTGGGCACGACGAGCTTGACGGCGCTCTTCGAGCTCATCTTGGTCAGGTCCTTCGCGATGCCCGAGAGCGCCTGCGCGGCCATCACGTAGGGCACGACGAGCCAGGAGGCGGGGACGAGGGCGAGCATCGAGAGAGCCGCGAGCTGGGTTGCCAGACCGCCGACGAGCGTTGCCTTCAGGCCGAACCGTGCCGCGAGGAAGCCGCCGACGAGATTCGTGACGATCCCGAAGATCTCGTAGAAGAGAAACAGCATTGCGACCTGGAACGGCGTGTAGCCGAGGTCGTAGAAGTAGAAGAGGACGAGGACGCGGAGCGCACCGTCTGTGAGCGTGTCGGCCCAGTAGGCGCCGGTGACGATGGCGTAGTTGCGCAGGTCGGCGGAGCGGGGAGCGGCCGGCGTGCCTGCGGTGGTCATCGCCGCGCCTCCGGTCGCATCAGCGGCTCTCGAGGCTCCGCGCCACGATCCCGGCGAGCTCGACGAGCCGGTTCGCGTAGCCCCACTCGTTGTCGTACCAGGCGTAGACCTTGGCCTGCGTCCCGGCGACGACCATCGTCGAGAGGGCGTCGACGACCGCCGAGCGTGGGTCGTTCAGGTAGTCGACGCTCACGAGCGGCCGCTCCTCGACCCCGAGGATGCCCGCGAGCGGGCCGTCGGCCGCGGCACGCAGGAGGCCGTTGACCTCCTCCACGGTGGTCTCGCGGGCGAGCTCGAAGACGCAATCCGTCAGTGACGCGTTGAGCAGCGGCACCCGCACCGCATGCCCGTCGAGCCGGCCCTGGAGCTCCGGGAAGATCAGCCCGATCGCCGTGGCCGACCCGGTGGTGGTCGGGATCAGCGACACGCCCGCCGCGCGGGCCCGCCGCAGGTCGTTGTGCGGTGCGTCCACGATCGTCTGCGTGTTCGTGAGGTTGTGGAGCGTCGTGATCGAGCCGTGGCTGATCCCGATCCCCTCGTGCAGCACTTTGACCACCGGCGCCAGGCAGTTCGTCGTGCAGGATGCCGCGGTCACGATCGAGTGCACGTCCGGGTCGTAGCGGTCGTCGTTCACCCCGACGACGACGTTGAGCGCCGAGCCGTCCTTGACGGGAGCGGCCACGACGACCGTGCGAACGCCGCGCTCCAGGAACGGGGTCAGCGTCGGCCCGGTGCGGAACCTGCCGGAGCACTCCAGCACCACTTCGACGCCGAGCGCATCCCAGTCGACGGCCGCGGGCTCTGAAGCGTCGGACCAGCCGAGCGGGTGGCCGTCGACGGTCACCGCGTGATCGTCGCTCGTTATCGACTGCCGCCAGCGTCCGTGCACGGAGTCGAACTCGAGGAGGTGGGCGCCGATCTCCGGGCCGCCCTTGACCTCGTTCACGTGCACGAACTCCAGATCCTCGCGGCCCCAGCCCGCACGGAGCGCGAGCCGCCCCATGCGACCGAACCCGTTGATGCCGACGCGCTTCGCTCGCTTCATGCGGGCAGGGTGGCCGGCGCCATCAGCAACACACGGCTTTGAGATCCGCGACCGCAGCAAGCTTCTCGACCGCATCGCGCTTGAGAGAGAAATAAGCCCACTTGCCGCGCTGCTCGCGCTCGAGCAGGCCCG
>Ga0315275_10003962_pt1 | contig 13782 bp, 10 predicted proteins | sample YL17G03_0_MG_FD_205557 | JGI IMG/M metagenome (GOLD analysis project Ga0315275, IMG submission 205557) | Sediment microbial communities from Yellowstone Lake, YNP, Wyoming, USA - YL17G03_0 | ecosystem: Environmental > Aquatic > Freshwater > Lake > Sediment | place: USA: Wyoming | collected... | reverse complement strand
TTCAAATGCGTTCCCCCGCCCGCGCCCATAGCTTGTGGTGGTCCACTCACCGACGCCGTCCATCGTCAGGAAGGCGGCGTGTTCAAAGGGTGACGGAAAGAATGCTGAGGCTGCGTGTGATTCGTGATGCTCCGTAAAGAGAATCGTCCCCTCAAAGTCAAGCTTTTCCCGGATCAGCGAAGGGATCCAGAGTTTCTCCTTGAGCCAGAGAGGCATCGCCATCAGGAATGAACGGACCCCGCGGGGGGCATAGGCCAGGTACGTTTCGAGAATTCTCTCGAACTTTACCAGGGGCTTGTCGTAGAAAACGACGTAGTCCAGGTCGGCCGCCGTGATCCCCGCTTCCGCGAGGCAATACCGGATGGCCTGGGCAGGAAAATTGAAGTCGTGCTTCTTTCGTGTGAAACGCTCTTCCTGTGCGGCGGCGACGATGCGCCCGTCATGAATCAGCGCGGCTGCGGAGTCATGGTAGAAACAGGAGATACCGAGGATGTACGTTCCGTTCGTTCCCACAAACCCGCCTACATTTGAAAGGCCTTGATATACTCGAGGAGGAGCGTGCAATCCTCAAGCGTTTCCACCCGGTGTGTGGCACCACCCTGCGCCGCAAGCTCGTGATGTTCCTGGATGCTCAGGACGGTGAGCTGTTTCTTCCGGATCTGCTCGATACTCTTGGCTGCTGATGCAGCCGCGGAGAGGGTCGTGATGAAAGGGATCCTATACTCGTACGCTGTCCGCCCGATAGCATGCTCATCCTGACGGGAGACCTGCCCGAGAGGAGTGTTAACGATCAGCTGTACCCATCCGTTCTTGATGATGTCGATGATGTTCAGCGTTCCTTCACTTGCTTTCAGAACAGGCCGATTGTTGATCCCTCTTCCTTTGAGAAAGTGCGATGTCCCTTCGGTGGCGATGATATTGAACCCGAGGCGGACAAACGCCTTCACGATCCCGACGGCGCGGTCGCCCTTGTCATTGTCGTTCAGGCTGACGAATACCGTCCCCTTCTGGGGTAGCGTGCTGCCGGCGGCAATCGACGCTTTCGCAAACGAGACGCCGAAGCTGTCCGATATTCCCATGACTTCACCGGTGGATCGCATTTCGGGGCCGAGGAAGTGGCGGGCATGGGGGAATTTTGGGAAAGGAAAGACCGATTCTTTGATGGCCACGTGCTTTGCCCAGCCGTGCCCCTTGATGTCAAGCTCCTTGAGTGTCCGGCCGACCATCAGCTTGGCTGCAACTTTCGCGAGCGGGATGCCGGTCGCCTTGCTGACAAACGGCACGGTCCGCGACGCGCGGGGGTTTACCTCGAGAACGTAGATCACCCCGTCTTTCATCGCGTACTGGACGTTGACCAGTCCCACGACGTGAAGCGCCAGTGCAAGCCGGCGGGTGTAAGTCATCAGCGTATGAAGCTGCTGGGGAGTGACCGCATACGGGGGGAGAACGCAAGAACTGTCACCGGAGTGAATCCCCGCCTCCTCAATGTGCTGCATGACTCCGCCGATATGGACTTCGGTGCCGTCGGAGACGGCATCGACATCAAATTCAAACGCGTCTTCAAGGAAACGGTCGATCAACACCGGGTGATCAGGGGAGACATGGACCGCCTCGTTCATGTACTCCCGGAGGCCGTCGTCGCCGTAGCAGATCTCCATGGCCCGGCCTCCGAGAACATATGACGGCCTGACGAGCACGGGATACCCAACCCTGTGCGCGACCTCGAGTGCGCCGTCAAGATCGAAGGCCGTTCCGTAGGGCGGACATGGAATGGCGAGCTCATCGAGCAGCTTCCCGAAGCGTTTGCGGTCCTCGGCAAGATCAATTCCCTCGGTCGACGTCCCGAGAATTCTGATCCCGTGCGCCTCGAGAGCCTTGGCGATTTTCAGCGGCGTCTGCCCCCCGAAGCTGACAATCACACCGTCAGGCTCCTCCTGCTCGCAGATGTTGAGCACATCCTCGAGTGTCAGGGGCTCAAAATAGAGTTTGTCAGTGGTATCGTAATCCGTGGAAACGGTCTCGGGATTGCAGTTGACCATGATGGTCTCGTACCCCTCTTCCGCCAGCCCCATCACCCCATGCACGCAACAATAGTCGAATTCAATCCCCTGTCCGATCCGGTTCGGACCTCCCCCAAGAATCATGACTTTCTTCCGCCGGGAGCAGACGGACTCGTTTTCCGTCTCGTACGTTGAGTAGTGGTACGGGGTGTCGGCCGCGAACTCTGCAGCGCATGTATCCACTGTTTTGAATACCGGCATGATCCCGAGTTGCCTTCGGAGCGACCGGACTGCATCTTCTGTCCCGCCCGTGATGGTGGCAAGCTGCTTGTCGGAAAACCCGTACCGCTTGGCTTTCGCCAGGTCCGAGGGATGGAGATGGGGACTCTCCCGGAGGACGGCTTCGTGGTCGACGATCTGCTGGATATTGTAGAGGAACCATGGATCGATGTTGGTGATCCTGTAGAGTTCGTCGATGGTGAACCCCAGTTGGAATGCATAGCGAATCCAAAAAACATTGTCAGGGCGTGGGACCGACAACCGGGCCGTAACCCTCGAACGCCATTCCTCACGCTCCGCCGGTGTCAGCGATGCAACCTCCACGACATCCTTCCCATCCGCACCGAGGCCTGCGCGGCCCTGCTCCAGCGAACGAAGCGCCTTCTGCAGTGCCTCTTTGAAGGTCCGACCGAAGGACATTGCCTCGCCAACCGATTTCATCTGGACGCCGAGCCGTTCATCCACACCCTTGAACTTCTCAAAATCCCATCGCGGGATCTTGACCACACAGTAGTCGATGGTGGGCTCAAACGACGCCGGCGTCAGTTTCGTGATGTCGTTGGGTATTTCATCGAGCGTATAGCCCACCGCGAGCTTCGCTGCAATCTTCGCGATCGGGAACCCCGTTGCCTTCGATGCAAGCGCCGACGACCGCGATACACGGGGATTCATTTCGATGACAAGTTGCCGCCCGGTCCGCGGATTTACCGCAAACTGGATGTTCGAGCCTCCCGTCTCGACCCCGATGGCGCGGATAATCGTCATCGCGTCGTCGCGCATCATCTGGTATTCTTTGTCCGTCAGGGTCTGTTGCGGGGCGACGGTGATCGAATCTCCCGTATGCACTCCCATGGGATCAAAATTCTCGATTGAGCAGATGATGACGACATTGTCCCGGATGTCGCGCATGACCTCGAGCTCATATTCCTTCCAGCCAATGACGGATTCTTCCAGAAGGACCTCATGAATCGGACTCGACTCCAACCCGTGCGTCACCGCCTCTTCAAACTGGTCGGGGGTATGAGCGATGCCGCCACCCGTTCCTCCCAACGTAAACGACGGCCTCACGATGATCGGGAAGCCGATGTCATTCGCCAACTCTTCGGCCTCTTCCATTGTGCGGACAAATCCGCCGCGCGGCGTCGCTACACCCGCAGCATCCATCGTCGCCTTGAAAAGTTCCCGGTCTTCCGCCTTCTTGATGGACTCCAGTTTAGCCCCGATCAACTCGACATTGTACTTGGCAAGCACGCCGCTGTCCGCAAGGGCAACGGCGGTGTTGAGCGCCGTCTGCCCACCCATCGTCGGTAAGAGGGCATCCGGCCGCTCCCGCTCAATGATCTTTTCGACAAAATACGGCGTGATTGGCTCGATGTAGGTCCGGTCGGCAAGCTCCGGATCCGTCATGATCGTGGCAGGATTGCTGTTGATCAGAATGGTACGGTAGCCTTCCTCCCGAAGGACTTTGCATGCTTGCGTACCGGAATAATCGAATTCGCAGGCCTGCCCGATGACAATCGGACCGGATCCTATGATGAGGATGGAGTGTAGGTCTGTGCGTTTCGGCAATGAGCGGGTCCCGACGTGGTCGGATCGAAATATACAAAGATTGCCGCTCGAAGGCAAAGGCTTGATTCTGGATCTCCGCGAGAGTATACTTGAGACAATCCGTTCTGGATCGCGCTCCATGTCAAGGAGAGATGTATGCAGATGACCATCAAGGCTGGCCTTCTGAAGTGAACATCCTTGTTCTGGATGGCCATACGCTGAACCCCGGCGACCTTTCATGGGATCCCCTGCGGGCGCTTGGCCCGTGCCGGATCTATGATCGGACCGCCGCCGACACAGTCGTCGAACGAGCCAAAGAGGCAGAGATTCTCTTGACAAACAAGACGCCCATCAGCAGGGATGCAATCGCGGCTCTTCCCGGTCTGCGCTACATTGGGGTTCTCGCGACCGGCTACAACGTCGTTGATGCCGAGGCCGCACGTCAACGCGGCATCCCGGTCACCAACGTCCCGACGTACGGGACGTCATCCGTCTCGCAGATGGTGTTCGCTCACCTCCTCAACCTCGCACTCCGCGTCGGTCACCATGCGTCGACGGTTTCGGAGGGACGCTGGTCACGGGCGGAGGATTTCTGTTACTGGGACTACCCACTCCTCGAGCTCGAAGGGCTCACGATGGGAGTCATCGGCTACGGCCGGATCGGACAGGCGACTGCCCGGCTGGCACTCGCGTTCGGGATGAGCGTCATCGCATGCGACCGCACCGATGTGGCGCCCCCCGGCACGATGGCTTCCCTGGAGGCCGTCTTTCGCACGAGCGATGTCGTCAGTCTTCACTGTCCCCTGACGCCGGAAACTCTACACCTGGTGAACGCCAACCGGCTCCGCCTCATGAAACCGACCGCATTCCTCGTCAATACCAGCCGTGGCGGTCTCGTGGACGAATCAGCCCTTGCGGAGGCTCTGAACACCGGATGTATCGCCGGTGCGGGCATCGATGTTCTTTCCACCGAGCCACCATCACCGGACAACCCGCTGCTTCACGCACGAAACTGTTACATCACACCGCACATTGCATGGGCAACCAGAGCCGCCCGTGCGCGGTTGCTCGATGCTGCGGTTGGAAACATCAAGGCATTCCTCGACGGCAGCCCGAGGAATGTCGTCAACCTGACCTGAGACCCCCCGGAGGCCAAGAAGCCGCAATATTGCTCTGGTTTCTCCACACATATCCGGATACGCAGAACGATGATACGCAGGAATCCGCCACGGCAGGCACAAGCATTGCCGGCCAGGACAATCACGGATCTTCCGCTCTATTGTGATTTCAGCTGCGCGCACGCCGCTTTTGCCCCCACAGATGCGAGCGGCGCATGCAGGCGCGAGCAGGCAGTGTACTGTGGCCTTCTCAAAAGCTTCAATGCCAAGAATGCCAGGTGCCTTGTGCGAGATCGCGCGGAAGGGACGAGCAAGAAGCTCAGAACGCGTTCTTGATGTGGTTCACGATGGGCATGGTTCCGCCGAAGCGGACGGTGACAACATCGAACCGGCAGATCTGGTCGGCGATCCTGTGTTCATAGAGATATCCCTCCGCCACCTTCCTGATCTGGCGTTGTTTACGCTGCGTGATGGCGCATTCGGGAGGACCGAATGCATCGTTGTCCCGGGCCTTGACTTCACAGAACACCAGGACTTCCCCCTCTCTCGCCACGATATCGATCTCCCCTCTCATGAATCGATAGTTCGTCGCAACGATTTTCATTCCCCTCCCTTCGAGGTGCGACCGTGCGAGGGCCTCTCCCTCAAGCCCGACTGAACGTGTCACAGATCTTCTCCATCAATGGTCGGGGAGGTCCAGTTCAAACTGGGACGGATGGGCGAAGGACCGACGATGAATCGGAGAGAGGCCAAGGCGGGTAATCGCTGCACGATGCTGTGGTGTCGGATAGCCTTTATGCCGCGCAAATTCATAACCAGGGAACTGGCGATCATATTCCACCATGAGGCGGTCCCGTGTCACCTTCGCGATGATTGAAGCGGCCGCAATAGAGAAACAACGCGCGTCCCCTCCGACAAGTAACGTGAACGGGATCAGTATCGATGATGGACCATGCTCCAGGTGCTGCCGGAATCTGTTGCCGTCAACCAGCAAATGCCCGGGCTGAATGGACAGTTGCGCGATTGATCTGTGCATAGCGAGGAAGGTCGCGTTGAGGATATTCACACGGTCAATGGTGTCATGGTCAACGATCCCTATTCCGACCGCTTGAGCACCCTTCAGGATTTCCTCATAAAGACGCTCCCGGACCGCCGCTGTAAGCTGTTTGGAATCATTGACTTCCGGGATAAAGAACCCGGGGGAAGCCACCACGGCGGCGGCGACAACGGGACCGGCCAGCGGACCGCGGCCGGCCTCATCGATGCCCGCTATATATGTTATTCCGCTCTTCCAGATTTTCCGCTCATGCCTCAGCATGAAACGTTCCCGGTCAGAAGTCATTGATCAACCCGAAATAGATCTTCCCATTCGCAAACGAGTCTCCCTTCCCCCATGCAGCGCCGACACCGAGAAGTCCGAGCGGCATCTCCACTGTTGTCCCGATGCCATAGCCGTACTCCACGGAATGTACAGAGGGAATGTTGCTCAGCACGTCGGCGGGACGGGAGTAGTACCCGGTGTCAAAGAAAACATACAGGTAGGTGCGCCTTCCGAACAACAAGCGATATTCGACGTTGGACCATCCGATCAGGGATCCGAGGAACTGATTCTCCCGATATCCCCTGAGAGACCGTGCACCACCAAGCCGGTACATGTCCGATTCCTCGATGTACCCGCCCTGGACATTTCTCCCATGGACAGCGAATGCTGCAACCTGCCGCGAAAACGTCAAAACGAACATTTCCAGATCGAGTCCATAGCGTTGAACAGATGCCTTCTGTTGTCCGAGCCCCGGCTGAAGGGGATCCGTGTAGGACTTTCTGCCGTAGTCGTAGTCCACCCGGAAGCGAATTCCCGAGACGGGGCTGTACGGATCGTCCCGGGAGTCGTACCTGAAATCGGCCCCGATCGACACCGTCGAGCTGCGGGTGACGCGCTGAGCGAGGGTTTCACTTGAAGGAATGACCGACTGGGAACCGAACGTAGCCCCGAGCGTGGTGATCCCCGAAAGCATCACGTCCGCATTCAAGTCAAGGAGGCGTTTGACATATGCGGAATCCTGTTGCCGCTGGAAGAAGCCTCCGCCCAGGTTGACCGGAAGCCCGAAAACCCACGGTTCGGCGTACCGCAGTTGCAGCTCCTGGGAGAGCCTGTCGTCCCTCTGCCAGCGGAAGCTCAGCTTCCTGCCGGTGCCGAAGAGGTTCCTCATCGAGACAGAAGCAAGGCCGGTAACATACCCCCCCTCACCCTGGGAACCGGGAGGTACGTAGCCAAGAACGCCGTCAAAGGTATTCGTATTCCCCTCCTGTACGCGGATGAGCAGTCCACCTTTGCCGTTTCGCACGTACAGCTCCGGTTCTGCAACGCTGGCGAAGATATTCAGCCGGCTCAACCGTTCGCGGATAGCCCGGACCTGATCGGGGTTATAGGGCTCGCCCATCTGCAGCCCGGTTTCGCGCACGACGACGTCCGGTTCTGTTTCCTTCGTTCCCTCCACCCTGACTTCCTCGATGCGGATTCGGTCTCCTTCGTCAACGGAGATTCCAAGAAAGAGCGAGTCTTTCTCCGTTCCCTCCTTCGATTGGACAGTATCCACCATGCAGCGCGCAAACGGGAAGCCGATCTTCTCATAGCGCTCCAGCACTGCATTGATATCCCCTTCAAGCTGCGACTGATCGAGCGGCTCACCAGCGCTGCTTTCAAACACGGAACGAAGCTCGGCCTCCGCAAGAGCGTGCGTACCCCTGATCAGTATGCCGCCCAGCACGGTCTGGCGCCCCTCCACCACATCGAGCGTGATGTCCACCCTCGCACTGTCATCGCTGAAAGCAGGATCCCGAACAGAAACCCGCGCGGCCAGGTATCCCCGGTTGCGGTACTGCTGGACGACAGCCGTTGCATCATTGAGTACCCTGAGGGAGTCATAGGGCATGCCTTCCCGTGTCGAAATCCAGCCAAGAATTTCAGTGGAAGAGACCGTGGAGGATCCGGACACCGCGACAGAACGCACAACCGCCGGGCCGGCAACGCCGGCTTCATGGCAGAGGAGAAGAGCGGGGAGGAGGAGTAAGAATGTTTGTCGTCGCTGACGCATGAGGTGAGTCATTGTGCATCCGCAGGGTGACGCCGGAGATACCGCAATCCAGGCCCGTCACGGCCGTCAGACCCTGGGTCCACGACCGTGCGTTTAATGCTTCACACGCTGCCACGCTTCCCACACTGGTGTGAGCAACCTGTAATCTCCGAACCCTGTCTCGTCTACGAAAACGAAGTCGTAATTGATGTCGTAATATCGCCAGACCTCATAGGGCTTGGAGTCGACTTCGAACGGGTGGCGTGAAACGTCACTTGGAGGCCCGAACATGATGTAGACCATGCCCATGTCGGTCCGCCAGCCTTCGATGTAATGCGCAAACGATTTGTTCGCGTATTCCACGCGGGCGTAGTACTCCTCCATTCGTTCGTTCCGGGGAGTATTCGGATTTGGATCACGCTTTTTCCAGAACTCCTGAAGCTTCTTCTGCTTTTCTTCCGGCGTCTTCGCATCCTTCATCGCGCTGTATTCGTCATCATTGGCAATGTACCGAACTTGATCGATGGCCAGATCAAGGTCTTTGATCCCCCGGGGAAGTCCCGGCCACCGCACGATAAACGCACGGTTCGTTGTGCCAATGAACTGGTCGGCCCCGGCCTTCAGTGAATCAAGGTCGAAGGCCCTCACAATGATCTTATAGTCCCCCAGCGGCAGGCTCGTGTGATTGACCCGAAGAAATATTTCATTCCGGCCGGGTTTCAGTGATTCAGTCGTGTCGACCGAGAGCACATCGTTCCCTTTCTGGTCGAGTACGTTCGCGACGAAGCGGGCTGCGGAGACATTACGCTTATTGTATCCCTCAAAGTAGAGATAGATGGCATCCGGCACCATCCCAACGTTCGATGTGACATTCGGAACGATCGATTTCTTCTCCCCCGTCACGGTCAGACGGCTAATGAGCATGATGTCGCTCAGGCTGAACGTGGGAGTCGCGTAGTCAGAGACCAGAATCTTCCGGAGGAGGCGTCGGGTGACTTTGCTTTCGAGGTCGCGCATCACAACAGTAATCGTATATCGGCCTGGTGTGACCGGAAAGGCACGGCGCGTCAGACTATAGGCACTTGACGAGACCGATTCCTCGAAGGAAACACCCTTGACTTCTTCCGTCCAGAGCTTTTCGTTCACCAGCGCCTCGGCCGAATCATAGACGGTAACCGTCAGCTCGTACGAGGAAAAATACCGGTCATCGTTCTTGACGAAGCTGAGCGCGTCGTACCCTACCTGGACGAACACATCAATCCGGCTACTGGCGGACCGCTGGTCGGCAAAGCTGATGGCATCCATGGCGAACGTGACATCGGGGGCCGGCTGCGGGGGAACTTCAACCTGGGCGTGCAGGAGGGGCGCGCCGGCAAGAAAGAGCAGGAGCAACCTGCCGATGATGCCGGGCCCACGGCGGGCAGGAAGCACTATCCTATCCGTGTGAATCATGCGATTATCCCTACCAGATCATACTCATAGGTATCAACAATATCAACATCGTAGAACGTTCCGACCTGCAGGGGGCGTGAGACCCGGATCAGGACCTCGTTGTCGATTTCCGGCGCGTCACTCTGGGTCCGGCCGGCGTAGCCCTCCCCCTCGCGCCGGTCAACCAGAACCCGCTGCCGGGTGTTCAGCAGCTGTTCGTTGTGGCGCTCCGAGATTTCCTGCTGAAGCTCCATGAGCACTCCCTGCCGGCGTTGCTTTTCAGTGTCGGGGACAGGATCACCAAGGGGGAATGCTGGCGTCCCGTCTTCACGGGAATAGGCGAAGACACCCAGGCGTTCGAACGCCGTTGTCCGGACGAACTCCGCCAGCTCATCAAACTCCCGCGGCCCTTCCTCGGGGTACCCTACGATCAATGTGGTCCGCAGGGTCACACCCGGCACCTTCTCCCGGATGGCCTCGATCAACTCCCGCGTGGCCCGCGATGTGATCCCCCGCCGCATGGAGCGGAGAATGGGATCCGCAATGTGCTGGAGGGGGATGTCGATGTAACGGCACAGCTTCGGATGTCGGGCGATGACCTCCAGAACATCACGCGGAAACTTTGCCGGATAGGCGTACATCAGGCGGACCCACTCCACACCTTCGAGATCAGCAATGCTCTCGAGGAGATACGACAGCCTGCGACGACCGTAGAGATCGAGGCCGTACGAGGTCGTATCCTGCCCGATCACGATGAGCTCCTTCACACCCCGGGCAACAAGCGAGTGCGCTTCGCTGACGATCTCCTCAACCGGTCTGCTGACATGGGTTCCACGCATGAGGGGGATGGCACAGAAGGAACAAGGATTGTCACATCCCTCGGAAATCTTCAGGTACGCGACGTGACCTGGCGTCGTCAGGTGCCGTTCGCCGAGAAGCTCATACCTGTACTCGGCACCGAGCGACTCCAGGATTTCCTTCATCTCATGGGTTCCGAAGAACCGGTCCACTTCGGGAATTTCTTTGGTGAGGTCGACCCGGTACCGCTCCGTCAGGCAACCCATCGCGTACACGGTCTTCAGTTTCCCCCCTGCCTTCAGCCGGACCGTGTCAATGATCGTGTCAATGGATTCCTCTTTCGCCGCGTCGATGAACCCGCACGTGTTGATGACGGCGATATCGGCATCCTCGATGTGAGGAGTCACCTCGATTCCGCTCAGCTGCAGCTGCGCCATCAGTTTCTCGGAATCCACGATGTTCTTTGCGCAGCCCATCGTGATCACATGGACCTTCTGTCGTCCGTTGTCCGCCACTCAGAAACCGCCTTTCAGAACACGATGAAATCGAGATAGACAAAGAGCAGAGGCGACACAAACATCACGCTGTCAAACCGGTCAAGGACCCCCCCGTGTCCCGGAATGATTCCGGATGAATCCTTGACGCCTGCATCGCGTTTCAGGAGCGACTCTCCAAGATCGCCCAGTTGTCCGGCAATCCCGACGATCATGCCACACACCACCGCCTCCTGAAGATTGAGAAACGGAAGCGCCATGGCGCGGCCCACCAGGAACGCCGCGACAGCGGCAACGAGACCCGCAACCGCTCCCTCCCATGTCTTCTTCGGGCTCACCCGTTCGAACAACTTGTGTCTTCCAAGGGCGCGACCCGTGAAATACGCAGCAGAGTCGCAGCACCAGATAGAGGCAAAGATGGTGATGACGGTATATCCCCCCCAGCGGTTGATGATCGCAACTGTCTCCTCCGTCAGCCCCGGCCCCAGGGCCGGGAAATGGCGATACACAGGAAAATCTGCCGGGACAAACAACTCCCGTATTCCGACGAGGGATCCGAAGAAGAAGGAGACGTACAGGCACCCGAGAAGCGTCGCGCCGAGATTGAGAAGCGCCGAGCCTTTATTCCGAAAGAGCTCCACCAGGAACGCGACGGGAACGAACACGAGGAGGAGGATCAGCAATGCCTGCGCCATCGAGGGTGCAGGAAGCGCTATGCCGTACCGGTCGAGCGCGCTGAGGACAGTGAACCGGAGCCTTTCATAGAGAAACACTGCATTGACCAGGAGCCCGAAAAGAATCCCGAGTGCCACCTGCGGGCGAGCTCCCTTTGCCTGCGCCAGCCTGTAGAACTCATGGAGGGCGAGCGCGGAGACGAGTGCGATGAAGGCAAAGAAATAGAAACCTCCTGCCATCGTCAGCAGGAGGATCACCGGAATGCCAACAACCGCAACCAGAATACGTACAGTCAGATTACTCAAGGGAGATCCACCGGAGACCCGGAGCGTGTCAGTCCAAATGATGTGTATCTGTTAACCGTATAAAATACAAAGTTGCGCCGAGAAATACCACCAGGAACAGGGCGCTGTTCAGAAGAATGATGCCGGACGGAGGATTCCCCTGTGGTGCAATCGCGACAAAGTCATCGCGAAGGTTCAGGAAGACCGCCGTACAGGCAAGGAAGTTGTTGAAGAAATGGGCCGAGATCGCCAGGGTGATATTTTGTGATCGATAGACGACATACCCGAAGAAGATCCCCAGGGCCATCAGGGGAACAACGCTGAGCGGATTCAGATGATAGGCGCCGAAGATTATCCCGGCAAGGATCGCCCCGCGCAGACCTCCTGCCTCCTGTTCAAGACTTCGCTGCACGAGTCCGCGGAAGAGCAGTTCTTCGGCCACCGCCGGCGCCAGCGCAACCACGATCACGACGAAAACAAACTCGACCGGTGAATGCGCCGAGACCAGAACCCGATACGTCTCCTCAAACATCTGCTTGAGCATGTCAACATATCGCTGGATCTGTTGCGGGAGAGGAATGGCGTCCTGAGCCATCATGTACCCCTGCAATACCTGCTGCAGCGCGAACACCGCGACGAATGTCGCAAACGTTTCTTGCACACCCGGCAGCCTGACCCGGAGGAATGCGCCCACGTGGTCATCACGAAGGCGGGTCAGGATGATCGTGGGAAGAAGGATGAATGCCAGCTGACCGAAGAGGGTCGTCCACCGGAACAGTTGGACATTGTCGACCGTGATCCTCCCTTTGAACACCAGCAGGACGATCACGCCTGCAACGATCTGGTACAGAAAAAAGACGATCACAAGCGAAACGATCGCAAATGCCAGGGGCGGCATGCGCCGGAAGAACGGCGTTCGAATTCCCGCGCTGGGTGGCGAGGGGGGTGGTCCGGGGATCTGCGGTGTTGCTGGTTCCGTCATCGCAGTTCCATCTTGATCATTCCGGCCAGCAACGGAATCATGATCTCATGATGACCGACAAAATAGTAGCCCGTACCACCATCTTGTGTGGGGCGGAGCTGAATGTTCTGGGTCGGCCTGTAGTGCATGAACATGTCGAAGACCGCTGTGGTGAATCCTCGCGATTGCGCTCCGAGGTTTCGTGCCACCGTGAGGGCCTTCAGAAACACCTCGGGCATGATCACGGAAGACCCGACATTCATGACGACCCCACCGTTCCTCAGGCTCTTGCAGAGCTCGCAAAGCGTCCGGAAATCGCGAAAGGAGAGCTCACCCACCGCCGCCCCGTCCATAGACGGCTGTTGGTGCGTGATGTCCGTTCCGATCGCCGCATGAACCGTTGCGGGAATGCCCAGCCTGTAGCAGGCCGCAAGGACGCTCAGCGCGGCATGCGGTGCGCGCCGTTCCATCAGGGCCTTCCCCAACGCCTCGCCATATCCCAGATCTCCGTCCCGGAATGCCTCACCGAGAGTCCCGTTGATGAATTCTCCCGTCTCCCGCGCCATGCCGAACGTTCCGTTGAGCAGATTGACGGCAACATCCTCCGATGTTTTCCCCCACATTGCGCTTTCCACGTCATGGATCGCGGCTGCGCTGTTCATCGCCACTGTCGTGAGAACCTTCCGCTCGAGAAGGTCAACGATCACGGGGGCGAGCCCGACCTTGATGACGTGTGCCCCCATCAGAAACATCACAGGTTTGCCCTTCCGTCGCGAGGCGACGATGTCCCCGACGAGGCGACGGAGGTCCTGGACTTTCAGGATGGACGGAAGCCCCCGGACGAACGATGAAAATGAATCAGCGCGTTCGTCGAAGGGTTGCGCCAAATCGCGGAGCGTGACCTTGCTTTTCCGTCCTTTGATCGGGATTGTCTTGACTCTGGAGAGATCCGCCCTCTTGTGTGTTGTCATATCGTGCCTGTCGTTGGGTTGCAGTTCCGGATATCCCGGGCTATTTCACTCTTGCGGTCACCGGACCGAGGAGACCGGAATATTCGCGTAACTCGGCATCGATGGAGCCGATCACGATCTTGGTGTTGATACGAATGGGGAGCTTGATC
>Ga0315275_10003961_pt1 | contig 13785 bp, 9 predicted proteins | sample YL17G03_0_MG_FD_205557 | JGI IMG/M metagenome (GOLD analysis project Ga0315275, IMG submission 205557) | Sediment microbial communities from Yellowstone Lake, YNP, Wyoming, USA - YL17G03_0 | ecosystem: Environmental > Aquatic > Freshwater > Lake > Sediment | place: USA: Wyoming | collected... | reverse complement strand
GCCAAACTGGTCGACGAGAAGCGCCGCCGCGACTTCCAGGTCATGGTCCTGCCCAACCTTTACGGCGACATCCTGACCGACGAGGCCGCCGAGTTCCAGGGCGGCGTCGGGACGGCCGGCAGCGCCAACATCGGCAAGCAGTATGCCATGTTCGAGGCCATCCACGGCTCGGCGCCGCGGATGGTCACCGAGGGACGCGCCCAGTTCGCCGATCCCTGCAGCATGATCCGGGCGGCCGCGATGCTCATCGCCCACATCGGACATCCCGGGCAGGCCAAGAAGCTGGAAATGGCGCTCGACATCACCGGCCAATACGAAAAGAAGCTCGTCATCACCGGGCGCCCGACCGGGACGACCGGGAAGGACTTCACCGACTACATCATGGATTGGATCAACAATCCAAAACTCGAGTCGACTTGGGAAGGCTACGTCAAAGCCTGAGTCGCGAGAGAACTTAAAAAGGAGGCACACTCATGAGAAAGAAGATCGCACTCATCGGCGGCGGCCAGATCGGCCAGATCCTGGCCCTGCTCACCGCTCAAAAGGAGCTCGGGAACATCATCATCCTGGATGTTCCGCCCTACGAGAATGTCTGCAAGGGCAAGGCCCTCGACCTGATGGAAATGGCCCCCCATGGCAACTACGACGCCAACATCAGCGGCACCTCGGACTACAAGGACATCGATGGGGCCGACGTGGTCATCGTCACGGCCGGCAAACCCCGCGAGGCGGGCATGACCCGGGAGGACCTGCTCAGCATCAACATCAAGATCATCACCGATGTTGCCAACGGCGTTAAGCAGCATGCCCCCAAGGCCTTCTGCATCATCGTCACCAATCCCCTGGACGCAATGGTCTATGTCTTCCAGAAGGTGACCGGGTTCCCGAAGAACCAGGTCGTTGGGATGGCCGGGACGCTGGACACGGCCCGCTGGCGCGCCTTCGTCGCCATGGAGCTGGGCGTATCGGTGGCCGACGTCGCCGGGACGGTCTTGGGCGGCCACGGCCCGGACATGGTCCCCCTGCCCCGCCTGACCACGGTCGGCGGCATTCCGTTGGAAGAGATCGCGACGAAAGAGCAAATCGACAGACTCGTCACCAGGACCCGAGAGGCCGGAACCGAAATCGTCAAGCTTTTCGGAAAGGGGTCCGCGTTCTTCAGCCCCGCTTGGAGCGCCATCATCATGGCCGAATCGTATCTTAAGGACAAACGGCGCATCCTCCCCTGCGCGGCACTCTGCGAGGGCGAATACGGCATCAAAGGCCTCTTCCTGGGCGTACCGTGCATGATCAGCGGCAAGGGCATCGAGAAGATCTTTGAGATCAAGCTCGCCGCCGAAGAGAACGCCATGCTCCAGAAGACCATCGCAGCCGTGACCAAGACCGTCCAGGAGTGCAATATCTGACGGACGCCCTTCTCTCGATGAGGATCGAAAGCGTCGAGGTCGCGGACGCCCCGTCGAAAGCACGTGAGATCGCTGAGCGGATAGGCCCGAAGGTCGTCCTCGAGGCCCAGGTCCGCGCCGGCGGCCGGGGCAAAGGCGGAGGCATCAGGGTGGCCGAGAACCCTGAAGACGCGGAGTACGTGGCCGCAAGCCCGGCCGAAATCGGCTCGACGCTTCAAAGAGCTTTGAAGTCATAGGTTCGACATGACCATTTATCCTCGGATCAACCGGATTCTGATTTTATTATTCGTGGCTATCGCCGGCATCGTTTGGTCGGAACGACAGTCTCAGCAAGCCCCTCCCCTTTCCATTGAGAGGGTCAAGAGGAATATCTACCTCGTCAGCGGCGGGAGCGGGGCCAACGCCGGCTTTTTCATCGGCGAAAAGGAAGTCTTCCTCATCGACGTCAAGATGAGCCCGGAGTCGGCCCGGCAGATGCTTGATGACATCAAGAAGCTCACATCCCTTCCCGTCACGACGATCATCCTGACCCATAGCGACGGAGATCATGTCAACGGCTTTCCCGGCGTTCCGAAGGGGCTGAAGATCATCGCGCACGAGCAATGCTTGAAGGAGCTCGAAAAGGCCGCCGCCGAACAACCTTTCCTTAAGGACTTCCTGCCCGATCAAACATTCACTTCCGAGAAGGTATTGAGTTCGGGCGCCGCTGTCATCGATCTGCGGAATTATGGACCCGCCCACACGAGCGGCGATACCGTGGTCTATCTCCCCGGCGAGGGTGTCGCCTTCGTGGGGGACCTGGCGTTCGTCGGCCGCGATCCCCTGGTCCACCGCCGCAAGAAAGGCAGTTCGTTCGGGCTGGTGAAGACGCTGAAGGCCATCCTCGACCATAAGCCAAGAATCGAGACCTTCGTCCCCGGACACAGCAGCCTCTTGACCCGGACGGACATCGAGGGGCTCATCAAGTCCATCGAAGAGAAACAGTCCCGGATCAAGGTTATGGTCGGCGAAGGCCGAACGCTCGACGAGGTCAAGAAGGCCTTCGGGATGACGGACCCGCCCGCCGGCGGGATGCGTTTCCCAAGCCTCGCCGAAGTCATCTATCAGGAATTGACGGAGGGCAAATGAAAACGGGAGCCCGCTGTTTTTTCATTCTTCTTCTTCTGAACGTGGCTCTGTTCCTGGCGTCCTGCCGGAATGTCTCAGGCGGCCGGGGGGCTTCGATCAGCGAAAAAAAGGAATCCATCAAGACTTACCCCTTCTCCGACCCGGACCCGGTGCCCGTCTTCGCCCGCTCCTCGATGTGGGGACAGGGGGCCAGGCTTTATCCCTATTTCTTCTTCAACACATTCAGCGCCCAGGGGATGGACAAAGACTGGACCGTCGTCCGCCTTGAAAACCCGTATATCCAGGTCTCCGTCCTCCCCCAGGTCGGCGGCAAGATCTGGGGCGCGTCGGAAAAGGCGACGGGCCGTGACTTCCTGTATACGAACCACGTTCTTAAGTTCCGGGAGATCGCCCTGCGCGGGCCGTGGACCTCGGGCGGTATAGAGTTCAATTTCGGTGTCATCGGCCACGCGCCTTCGACGGCTACACCCGTGGATTATCTCCTCCGCAAGAACAAGGATGGGAGCGTGTCCTGTGTCGTCGGCGCCCTCGACCTCCCGTCACGCACCCGATGGAGCGTCACGATCACCCTGCCTAAGGATAAATCTTATTTCGAGACAAACGCCCTCTGGTTCAATGCCTCTCCCTACAGCCAGTCCACCTACTCCTGGTCGTGCGCGGCCATCAAGGCCGCCGACGACCTCAAGTACATCTTCCCCGGCGGCGCCCAGATCGGGCACGATTACTCGGTCCCCCTCGAGCCCTGGCCTGTGGACCGCAAGGGACGAGACCTTTCCTGGTACAAGAACAACAACTTCGGCGGCGCTAAGAGCTACTTTACCGTCGGTGAATACAAGGATTTTTACGGCGCCTGGTATAAGAGCTCAGATTCCGGCTTCGGCCATTGGGCCCTCTACGACGACGTCCCGGGCCGTAAGATCTGGATCTGGGACCTCTCGCGGGCCGGCGAGATATGGGTCGACCTTCTGACGGATAAGGATGGACAATACTCCGAGCCCCAGGCCGGACGACTCTACAACCAGTCCGACCACGAATCGTTCAAGCCCTATTCCGCGGACCGCTGGCGGGAGATCTGGTTCCCGTACAGAGACATCGGACCCATGGTCAAGGCTTCGCCTGCGGGCGTTCTGAATGTGACGCCTTCGGAAAACGCACTGGACATCGGCTTCTTCCCGCTCCAAGCCCTCGATGAAGACCTGACCGTGACGGAAAAGGACGGCAAGGAAATCTTCCGCGAACATTTGAAGCTCAGCCCTGGCCGGGTGTTCAAGAAGAGCCTGCCGATCACGACCGGGGCATTTCCTTTCGAGGTCCGCTTGGGCAGGAAGCTGGTTTATAAGAGCGACCCAAAGTCCTTAGACATCAAGAGGCCCCTTCGTTTCAGGCCCATCGATGAATCCACGGCCGAAGGCCTCTTCTTGAGCGGCAGCCGTTCGGAAAAGGCGCGTGACTTTCAAACCGCCCTGCAAAAATATCTGGCCTGTCTTGAGATTGAGCCCCTTCATGTCCGTGCCCTGACCCGAACAGCCGAGCTCTACGCGCGGCGCGGGGAATACGTGAAGGCCATGGGCTTCGCCGAAAAGGCTTTGGAGATCTCGATGTACGACGCCGAGGCCAATTATGTTTGCGGCGTCATCTGCCGCAAGCAAGGCGAACTGGTGGACGCCAAGGAGACGCTGGGCTGGGCCGCCAGATCCATGGAATATCGTTCATCGGCTTATGCCCAGCTTGCCGAGATCTCTTACCTGGAGAAGGACTTTGAGCCCGCCGTGGAGTACGGGAAACGGGCCATTGACTTCAATGCCCTTAACCTGAACGCCAGGGAGGCCCTGGCAACGACTTATCGCGCGATGAAACAGCGCTCTCAGGCCGACAAGGAGCTCGATCTGATCCTGGCCATCGACCCCTTGGACCACCTGGCCCGCTTCGAGCGCTACCTGCTCGAGCCCGGACCGGCGAGGCTCGAAGAATTCAAATCCATGGTCCGATGTGAACTGCCTCACGAGACCTATCTCGAGATGGCCCTTTATTATGTCAGGCTAGGCGCCGTCGAGGACGCGGTCACGCTCCTCAGGAACGCACCGGAACAGCCCGAGGTCATCGCCTGGCTGGCCTGGCTGCTCCGGGAAAAGTCTCCCGACGAAAGCCGGGCCTATCTGGAAAAAGCCTTCGGACTATCACCCTGGCTGGTCTTCCCGTTCCGGGAAGAATCCATCCCGGTCTTCGAACATGCCATCGCCTCCCTCCCCCGGGATTGGAAGCCGAAGTATTACCTGGGTCTGATCTATTGGGGCAAGGGACGCATCGAGGAAGCCCGGGACCTCTTCGCCATGTGCGATGGAGCGGACTTCGCGCCGTTCTATCTGACCAGGGGGGCTCTCTGCCGCGACACGGACCCGGTCAAGTCCCGGGCCGACTTTGTCCGCGCCATCGGCCTCGATGAGAAGAGCCGGCGCAGCCGGCGCGCCCTCATCGAATTCGATCTGGAGCTCGGTCATGCGGCGCAAGCCCTGGAGACATCGAGAGAAGCCGCAGCCCTTTTCCCCTCCGAAGTCCCCATCCGGGTCGACCTCGTGAAGTCTCTGATGGCCTCGGACGGGTATGAGGAAGCCGCCGGCATCCTGGAGGGCATCGAGGCCCTCCCTTACGAAGGGGCCGGCGAGATCCATACCCTTTATGTCACGACACATGTGCGGCTCGCGTTGGATAGATTGAGAGCCGGGGACTGGTCCCGGGCCGTGGAATGTTTCGAGCGCTCCAAGCAATTCCCCGAGAAGCTGGGGACAGGGGCGCCGTTCGATCCGGACTTAAGGCTCCAGGACTACGCCGAGGCGTTCTGTTATGAAAAAATGGGCGAAAAAGGAAAAGAGGAAGCCTGCCGCAAAGCCGTTCTCGAGTATACGCTTAGAAACTGGCCGGCCTCCGGCCCGAACGCCTATCTTGGCGGCCTTATCCTTCAGCGAGCCGGAGAGAAAGCTAAAGCCGGAGAGGTCTTGAGCACGGCTAAACCGTCCAAGGAGATCATCGAGATCTTGAAGGCGATCGGTCAGTAGCCTGATTCCCAACGTTTATAAGGGATCATCGAAACACCCGGTGTCTTGGCCATCCTGTAGAAAGCGAAGATCTCCCCCTTCTCCGGGACCAGTTTGTACTTCCAATACCGGATGAGTCCGTAATCCGACTGCGGCTCGAGCAGGGCCGGGATGAGGTTGGCGCCGGGCTGGAGGCAGGAGACATAATAGTCGCCCTTTCGGATAATCGTCGGGAGCGTCTTTTTCTCGACGTCGATCCTTTTGGGCGCCAGGTAATCCTCTGCCGCGGGAACAAGGTCCGTGATCGTGTAAGCCTCGACCTCAAGAGGCCCGTCCTTGGTGAACAGCTCCACCTCGATCCCATGATCGAGGAGTGTCTGGATGACGGCCTGTCTTCCGGCCGGGATGACGTACCCGACCGGCCGGCTGACGCTCAGCCGCGGTTCGACATTGGGGAACCAGTTTTTAACGACCTCGGTCACGATCTTGAGGCCCGCCGGCGCAGGATTGGGGGCGATGTCCAGGGAGGTCAACGCCTCTCCGGTCTTTTTATCGACCAAGAGGATGCCGCGGACGGGCGATTCGGACCGCTCGAATCGCTTCAAGAGCAATTCGGGGACCTCGGGGTCACGGACGTATTCCATCCGTAAGTGAACGAGGTCATCGGCCGCGCGGGCGCCCGCCCTCTCAAGCAGCCTTGCCCTGTCCTCGCGGACTATCTTTAAGATTTCGCCGGCGTGCACGGCCGCGGACTCGGCTAAGGACCGGATCCCGAAATACTGCCAGCGGGAACGGGCTTCCAGGGTCTCGATGTCGTGCCGGGACGCCCCTTCCTGGATGAAGGATAAGGTCTCGTAGATCCCCAGGCTGTTCCGGCCGTCGTTGAGGTCGGTCGTGCTGTATCGCTTCATCTCCTCGACGTTTCCCCGGGCCGCGCTCTCGGGCATTTTGGCTCCGCTCGAGGTGTCCACCCCGAGGTCCTCAGTGATGAGGTATTCGTGAAAGGTCAGCTTTTGCTTCTGCAGGGCCATTTCGACCTCGCCGAGGAACGTCTTTCTTGAGAACTCCTGGAGGCCTGGGGCGATGTTAACGTTGGAGACACACCCGATGGACACCCGGTAATAGTCGTCCCCTTTCTCGTGGACGTCGATGGTCATTTCGGGCATCCAGGCCCGAAAGACGCGGTGGATGGCTTTGACGCTTTCGGCTTCCATCTTGACATGGTCACGGTTGAGGTCGAGCCCGATCTCGTTCTCGCGGACGTCATGGAAGTTGCCGTAGGGGTTGGATTGGGGGATGACGAGGACGTTGATCTTCTTCAGGAGCGGCTTCAGATCGCCGAAGGCGATGTCCCGGATGAGCCTGAGCGCGGCCTCCTTGGCGGACTGCTCATTGCCGTGCTGGGATGCGGTCAAAAGCAGGGTCGGCTTCTCCCGGATGAGGGTCGTCGGGGAGTCCGCCCCCTCCTCGGTCAGGATGCACAGGAAGATATCATGGGTCGGGCAGTCCTCGACGTCCTTCGTTCTTCCTACGATCCGGACGGCCATCTCTTTGGACGCAACATCCGCGAGGCTGAGGAACTTCGCGATGTCCTCGTTCCGGCTGTAGGCCGTATAACCGGCCTCCTCCACAGGAGTCTTCAAGATCTGCGGCCGGGCGAACCCAGCTAAAAAGATCACCAGGCTCAGCCCGAGAGTCGTTTGACCTAACCTCTTTTTTATCGACATCTGGCCTCCAATCTGTTCCTCACAGGCATCCGTCCGCATACTTAGGATCATTTCCGATCCCTCCGACCGCGGCCGGATTGAATTTCAGACAGGTTTCTTCATGTTCGTCATTTTACTCTTTTGCCGTTGCCATGAAAAGCGGCCCGGCCGGATCCCGGTTCCGGATCCGTTCCTTGACAATTTCCCGGAAAGGTCTAAAATCTCATTCCCCGCGGACGGGGTGCCAGGAGAATGCGACCGTGGATTCCCGAACGGTTCATACGGATCAGCCCCTCGAATCGAAGAGGACGATGCGGACGTTCGCCCTGGCTTCCTTCTTGAACGATATGGGTTCGGACATCATCTATCCCATCTGGCCGCTGTTCGTGACGCAGGTCCTCAAGGCCAACATGGCCGCCCTCGGTTTCCTGGACGGCTTGGGAGAGGCCCTCGTCTCCATTTCCCAGGCCCTGTCCGGCGCCTGGTCGGACAGGATCCGCAAACGCAAGGTCTTCATCTGGATCGGATACCTCTGTGGCGGCTTCTCACGGCTTGGATACGCGATTTCCTCCGTCTGGCAGCACCTCATCCCCTTCCGCATCCTGGACCGGGCGGGCAAGATCCGTTCCGCGCCCCGCGACGCGATCATCGCCGACATCTCGACGGACGCCAACCGGGGCCGGCACTTCGGCCTCATGCGGGCCATGGACAACGGCGGGGCCGTCGTCGGCATCCTCATCTGCATCGCTTTCGTCAACCTCCTGGGCTACAGGCTTCTCTTCGCCTTGGCCGCCGTTCCCGGACTTGCCGCTTCCCTTCTCGTCCTGATGAAGATCAAGGAGAAAAAGGCCGAAAGCGTCAGGATCTACAAGGGCCTGGCCCTGAAGGACGTGGACAGGAACTTCACTCTCTATATCGTCCTGAACGCGGTCTTCGCCCTGGGCGCGTTCACTTACTCCTTCCTCCTCGTCTACGCCAGAAAGTTCGGATTCAAGGTCGCTTTCGTACCCGTGCTTTACCTGATCTACAGCTTCACGGCATCCCTTCTTTCGCTGCCCTTCGGGAAGCTCGCGGATAGGATCGGCCGCAAGCCGGTCCTGTTCCTGGCCTACGCTTTCTGGGCGGCCGTCTGCTTGGGAATCATCCTCAGCCGGAGTTACGCCCTCCTTGTCCTCGTCTTCGTCGCCTACGGTGTCCATAAGGCCGCCCTCGATCCGGTCCAGAGGACCTTGGTCTGCGAGCTCTCCCCCCTCGCCTTTCGGGCCAGCTGCCTGGGCGGTTTCCAGATGATCATCGGCCTCTGCGCCCTGCCCGCCTCGCTGATTGCGGGGCTCCTCTGGGAAGGGTTCGGCCCGTTCGCTCCGTTCTATTTTTCCCTCGGCCTGACCATCATCGCCGGGTTCCTGCTTCTTTTCGTCAGGGAAAAGATCGACAGCTCCGCGAATTGTCCGGCTTGAGAATCCATCGATCCCACCGCTAAGGAAGTCTTTCCTTTCGTGCGATTAAGGACCCGATTTGATAAGAGCCGCGGCTTTCCTTATAATAATGAATGCCATGGCTCAAAAAATTCGGGGAGCCTTACGAATAGGGTGCCTTTTTTTGGGCCTTTTCATGAGCCCAGAGGCCCAAACTCAAACGCCCCAAAAACAAGCGGTTCCCATCCAGCATGAGGTGACAGTGACGCTAAAGCTCGTCCAAGTTTATGTGACGGACAGAGAAGGAAAGCCGGTCCCGGATCTGCTCGCCACAGATTTCGACCTGTTCGACAACGGCAAGCTCGCGACCATCACGGACTTCGAGCGGCACGCCCTGATCCAGCCGGGAATTGCGGCGGAGAAGGACGAGGCCTCTCCCGGCCCCGGGGATTTCCGGCTGAACCGGAAATTCCTCCTCTTCTTCGATTTCGCCTTCAACAACCCCCGGGGTTTCGAGCAGGCCAAGAAAGCGGCCCTCCATTTCCTCGGGGATCAGGTCCGGCCTTCCGACGAGGTCGGGATCGTTTCCTATTCCATCTTCAAGGGGCTGACCCTCCACGAATACTTCACCACGGACCATCAGAAAGTGCGGGAAGTCGTGGAAGGCTTCAGTCAAAAGAACGTCCTGGGACGGGCTCAGAACATCGAGGCGGAATACTGGAACGCGATAAAGGACCTCACCGGCGAGCCCAACCTCACCGTCCCTCAGACGAGGGCGGACGGCTGGATGAACCCGGCCATCCAGAAGCTCCAGGAATTGTCTGTCGACAGGATGAACTATCAGCTCCACGCCCGCAATTTTACCCTGAGAATGACCGATCTGGCCAGGACGCTCCGCCTGATCCCCGGCTACAAGCACATCGTTCTGTTCTCCTCCGGGGTCGCCGGCTCCGTTTTCCAGGGCGCCCCCGTCGCCGTCGGCCTGAGCAAGCTGGAATCGTCGCGGAAGAGGGGCGACGCGACGCTCTACAACATCCACAGCCTCGACGCGGTCATCTGGGAGGAGAAAAAGTACGATAACATGGTCAAGGAGCTGGCCCAGGCCAACTGCCCGGTCTTCGTTCTCAACACGGAGGATTTGGGTCAGGATTCCTCGGTCAATAAAGCCATGTCCGGGGAATACCCCTTGAAAAAGCTCTCCAAGATCTCCGGGGGCGTGTATTTTCCCAAGGTCGAGGATTATCAAAGCAGCCTAGCCCGCATTCAGGACCTGACGGGCGCGTACTATGTCCTCGGCTACTCGATCGGGGAGAGGTGGGACGGCAAGTTCCACGAGATCAAGGTGAAGGTCCGGCGGAAGGGTTGCGAGGTCCACGCCCAGGGCGGGTACTTCAATCCCAAGCCCTTCCGGGAATACTCCGAGTTCGAGAAGACCGTCCATTTCATGGACGTGGCCCTGTCGGAGGATCCCCAATTCCAGACACCTGTCGGATTTCCCATGACCGCCCTCGTGTACCCGACCGAGAAGGACAACCTGCTGGTCCTTCTCTCGCGGATACCCAAGGACCTGTTCGGCCTGCCCGGGAAAGGCCAGAGCGAGGTAGTGACGCTCGTGTTCGACGGCCAGAAGAACATCGTGAGCTTCAAGAGGGCGACCGTGGACCTCGCCGCTATCGCCCAGCCCGCGTCCTGCCATTACACCTACTCCCTCCTGCCGCCCGGGGATTACGACTGCCGCATCGTCGTTCGGAACATCGAGACCGGCGAGACTGCCGTCGCCAAGGAGTCCGTCCTCGTCCCGGGGGCGTCCGACGCTCCGTTCGCCCTCCTCCCGCCGCTCCTCCTCCGGACGGGATCGGACGTAGAGTATTTCGGTGTCCAGAAGAAACAGGGGGCGCAGGCGGACACCGGCGCCCTGTCCTTGACCACTCTCTATCCGTTCGACGCCAAGGAATTCACGCCTTCGATCGGCAATCTGCCGGGCGGGTCCTCGAAAGCCCTAGCCATGGTGATCTGCGCGTTCGAGGATATCCGGGAACCGGGGGTGGAGCTTTCATTCGTCCTGAAGGAGGACCTCTCGGGCATCGAGATCCCGGTCACCCATTCCGTCGTCTCGTCGAGACTGCAGGCCCGGGAAGGGGAGAGAAAGAGCCGCCTGGCGCTTCTCTCCCAGCTCGAATTTTCGGGTCTGACATCCGGCTCCTACATATTGAAAGTGACGGCCAAGGAAACGACGACCAGATTAGAGGCCGAGTCCGTTCAAAAGCTGAACATCCGATAAGGGGGCGCGACGGAATGGACGGGGAGGAGGTCCAGAATGAAAAGATCGCTGTCATTGAAGCCACTCCCAATAAAACAATCACCGGACCCCATGGCTACGGCCGGACCTGGATCAAAGGGGGGACGGCAGCGTCTTGAAAATCGAATGGCAACCCGAGTCCATCCCAGACTTCGAGAACCTTGAAGTCTGGACTAAATTTTTTTAACCAGTACGACCCAAAATTGCCGATAGGACGTGAGTCGGAATTCCGGGCATCACCAGAAGTCGGCGTCATCGCTTGAGAAGAAAGAATCCTATCGGCAATTTTGGGTACGAAGTATCGCTTGACGCTCATGAACGACTTCATATACGATGAACGACCATTGAATCTCGAAAGCCCAGGTCCAATATGGTCATCATCCTGAAATCCGTTCTCGGCTTCATGACGACGCTGTTCGGCGTTTATTATCTCTCCGACGTCTTCAAGAACCGCCGCACGTTCTCCGAGGCCCCCTGGGCCGGTCTCTTGGGGACCGGCTTCCTCACGAACCTGCTCGACACGCTGGGCATCGGGAGTTTCGCCCAGCAGACGGCCATTTTCAAGTTCTTCAAGCTGGTGGACGACCGGATCATCCCCGGGACGATGAACGTGGGCAACACCATCCCGACGGTCACCGAGGCCCTGATCTTCATGACCGTCGTCAAAGTCGAGCCCCTGACCCTGGCGGCCATGTCGATCGCCGCCCCCGCCGGCTCCGTGCTCGGGGCCGGGGTCGTCGCCAAGATGTCTCGCCGGAAGATCCAGCTCGGGATGGGATTCGGCCTTCTGGCCGTGGCATCGATCATGCTGGCCGGGCTCCTGCAATGGATCCCGCCGGGAGGCGAGGCCATAGGCCTCACGGGTTGGAAGCTCATCGTGGCCGTGGTCATGAGCTTTGTTTTTGGCGCCCTGCAGACGATCGGCGTCGGCTTCTACGCGCCCTGTATGGCCATGGTTTACGCCCTCGGCATGCACCCCAGGGTGGCCTTCCCGATCATGATGACCGCAACCGCCATGCTTATGGCGGCCGGGAGCGCCCGTTTCGTCAAGGAGGGCGCCGTGGATAGAAAAGCCGCCTTGGCGCTGACCTTGGCCGGAGTCCTCGGCGTTTTCGTCGCCGCCTATATCGTCAAGTCACTGCCCCTGATGGTTCTCAAGTGGGTCGTAATGGGGGTCGTCCTCTACACATCCATGTGGATGTTTCTATCGGCAAGACGAAAGGACCTGGGCTAATCCTCTTCCTCGGGCCTGATCCGGCCTTCCTTGACCGCCTCGGCGATGATCTTCAGCTGGATGTGGCTGGGGGCTTCCTCGTAGTGGGAAAACTCCATGAGGAATGAACCGCGGCCGCCCGTGATCGAGGTCAAGTTGGGCTCGAAGTCGAGCATTTCGGACATCGGAACGGACGCTTTGAGGACCCTTATGCTGCCCTTCTGCTCCATGCCCTGGACCTTGCCCCGCCTGCCGTTGAGATTGCCCATGATGTCGCCCATGTAGGCCTCGGGCGTATAAACCTCGACGTTCATGACCGGTTCAAGAATGGTCGGCTTGGCTTCCTTCATGGCCTTCTTGAAGGCTTTCGTGGCGGCGATCTTGAAGGCGATATCGGACGAATCCACGTCGTGGTAGGACCCGTCGTAGAGGATGACCTTGAAGTCCACCGTCGGGTAGCCGGCCAGAACGCCCTTCTTGCGGGATTCCAGGATGCCCTTCTCGACCGAGGGAATGAAGTTCCGGGGGATGGCCCCCCCAAAGACCTTGTCCTCGAACTCGAAGTCCTTGCCGCGGGGCAGGGGCTCCATCTTGATCCAGACGTCGCCGAACTGGCCGCGGCCGCCCGTCTGCTTCTTGTGACGGCCCTGGACGTCGGCCCGGCCCTTGATGGTCTCCTTATAGGAGATCTTCGGCGGCTTGAGGTCGACGTCGACATTGTAACGCTTTTTCAGTTTTTCCGTGATGATCCTGACGTGGAGTTCGCCGTTTCCCGAGATGAGAAGCTGGCTCGAGTCCGGGTCGCGTTCGAAGCGGACGGTCGGGTCCTCTTCCATGATTCGGTGGGAGGCCTGGGAGATCTTGTCCTCGTCGGCCCGGGTCTTGGGTTCGATGGCGAAGGAGATCGACGGCTCCGGGAAACGGATGGGCGGGATGACGATCCCGGCGCCCTTGGCGCAGAGCGTGTCGCCGGTCGCCGAGACCTTCAGCTTGGCGGTGGCCACGATGTCCCCTGCCTTGGCCTGGCCCGCCGGCACCTGCTCCTTTCCCTGGAGGAAGAAGAAACCGCCCAGCTTCTCGTCCGCTTCCCTGGCCGGGTTGGCGACCGTCGCGTCGGGATTGACCCGGCCGGAGAAGACCCTCATCATCGTGATGCGGCCGGTGTAGGGGTCGGAGATCGTTTTGAAGACGAGGGCGGAGAACGGGGCGTCCGTGCCCGGCTTGAGCACTTCGTCCTTGCCGCCGACCTTGACCGGGATATCGCCGCGATCGACAGGAGACGGCATGAAATTCACGACCCCGTCGAGGAGCGCCTGGGCCCCGATATTCAGCATCCCAGAGACCGCGAACACCGGGAAGAGTTGGCGGCTGAGGATAGCCTTCTTGAGCCCGTCCCTGATCTCTTCGGCCGTGAGCTCGCCCTTCTCGAGGTATTTCTCCATCAGCTTCTCGTCGCTCTCGGCGATCATCTCGACCAACTCCCGGCCTCGCTTTTCGGCCTCGTCCTTGAAGTTGGCGGGAATGTCCCGTTCGGCGAACTTACCGCTCTCGTCCTTCTCGTAGACGAACGCCTTGCGGTTGACGAG
>Ga0315275_10003958_pt1 | contig 13788 bp, 13 predicted proteins | sample YL17G03_0_MG_FD_205557 | JGI IMG/M metagenome (GOLD analysis project Ga0315275, IMG submission 205557) | Sediment microbial communities from Yellowstone Lake, YNP, Wyoming, USA - YL17G03_0 | ecosystem: Environmental > Aquatic > Freshwater > Lake > Sediment | place: USA: Wyoming | collected... | reverse complement strand
GAGGATAAGGGAGTTATGATAGCATCTTGTCCGGATGGGTTAAGGCCTGCTATATTCAAGGTTGAACGCGTATAGAAGCTGGATCACGAATAACTGAGAAATAGTATAATTTTGGGTTTGGGCCATAGTCTTATCCTCACTTCCACTTGACTCATCATCAGGTGTAATTTGAATGGTTGATCTATCACTGCTCCAGTCGGTTAGCTACATCGCTGGAGCCCTAGGAGTATACGTAGCTGGGCACGCGATCATTTAATTAGAAGTAACAAAATATTTGTAATACGTGCCTTCGAGTGTCGTAATTGTAACATCTATCGCGTCGCTCCTAGGCTTCGCCATTAACATACTAGTGACGTCTGTTATCCTATGGAGAGGGAGAAAAAAATACCATATTCTCTTCGCACTCATTCTATTCATCGCGGCCTGTTGGGATTTAGGCATATTTCTTGTGATGATTAGAAATGATTTCCCTGATGAGGTAATACTTTATCCAAACATTATGAGTATCCCATTTAGCATGTTTCCGACCCTCATCTACCATTTTACGACGACTTATCTAAACCAGCCACGAAAGAAATCTACAATAGCCCTCTACCTTTACGGTCTCTTAGGCGTCATTCTAAACATTACAGGCTTTGTCCGAACTTATTCCGGCGTCTATAATTATAGTTGGGGTAACATGGCTCGTGCGGATGCCATAACAATCTTTAGTCCAAATGGGACTTGGATTCTAGTATACTATATTTCCATTTTGTCTTCTTGCTGGCTTCTATTCCAAGCCCGTAAAACGGAGCCCTCTCCCATAACTCGCCGTCATATGGAATATATTCTAGCTAGCTTCATTGTTTTAGGCATAGCTTATGTGAAGGTTCTTCCGACTTTTGGCGTTGATGTTCCATTTTTATTGCCTCTAGGTATACTTCTAGTTGACTCTTTTGGAGTAATAATTGGTTTGGCGATTTTGAAAGACCGCTTATTTGATATCTCGGTGTATGTGAAAAAGGGAATATCTTATTCTCTGTTAACAGCGATAATTATTTTCATCTTCGATTACTCACAACACCTTGTTGCCACATCTCTGGGGGGAATGCTTGGAGAGGAATCGGGGTATGCTCATTACGCTTCTATAGCGATTATCATAATTATCTTCATGCCTCTTAAAAAGAGATTAGAGCATTTTATTGAGGGGTTGTTTGCCAAGAAGAAGATTGAATTCTAGGATTTGGGGTTGGGGCCATAGCCTTATCCTCACTTCCACCTGATACCACGCGCGATTAAAAAATAAAATCCGCACGAGCACTATTGGGTGATACTCTCTTTATATCCTCCCCTTACGATTTTTCATCTTGGAGATTGAATTGAATTTTGAAGAAGTTCTGCTGAAGAGGAGAAGCATCCGCAGATACAAGGACGCCCCCGTACCACGGGAAAAAACATTAAAGATCCTTGAAGCGGCTCGAATCGCCCCCTCAGCCAGCAACAAACAGCCATGGCACTTCATAGTCGTCGAGAACAGGGAAACTATAAAGCAGCTGGCTAAATCGGAGTGGGCGGCGAAAGCACCGCTAATGATAGTCGGCTTGGCGGATCAGGAAGCTTCCCCAAATTGGTGTAGTAACGACCTAGGAATTGCGTTTGAACACATCGCGTTAGCTGCTACGAATCTTGGTCTTGGAACGTGTTGGATGGGGCAGACTGGTAGGGAGGACCTGATTCGGAAGCTGTTAGATGTCCCCGATAAACTAAGGCCCGTCGCGGTTATGCCTATAGGAGTGCCTGATGAGACACCGGCGCCTAAGGAGAGGAAGAGTCTAGACGATATCGTCAGTTGGGAGAAATTCGCCTCAAGTCCTACATGATCTCGTCAAGCGCACGCTAACATCAACGAGAAAAATGTTTTTAGGGGGTATATGGCGCGCACAAGATGATCCACGAGTAGTCATTTTACTAATCCTTTAATCCACGAAAAATTTTAACCTAAATTTACTTTGGCATAAGCCTCATCTTACGTAAAAGCAGATTGAAAGAGGAATCAACTCCTGCGCGTACACGTAATAGATCGCACCCACTATCACGCTAGCGGAGGCCACCAGCACTGAGATGGTTGGGATATCTATGACGACTGACATTAAATCACTGATAGGCTATTGATGGTGTTATTTTTTTCAACATAATCAAATATAACGCATTAAATGCGCGCGCTCCCTCAGCTTCTTAAAACCTAGGCACATCAGGATAGGAGGCAGTCGAATGAATATCGATGCGCACACGCATCGTACAGGGACAGAGCTACGCTAGCTGACTGTTCCCCTACCTCCTCAAGTTCCTACCTTCACTTATCCGTAAAATCCAGCGGTCAATCCACCATCGACGAAGAGAACGTGACCATTGACATATCTTGAGTCGTTGGATGCGAGGAAGAGCGCCCCCAGGGCTATGTCTTCTGGTCTAGCAAACCGCGCCATCGGTATCTTCTTGAGAAGGAAGTTCTTCGATTCCTCCGGGTTTGGAGAACTCTCGATTGATGCCGTCCACTGAGGTGTCACAGTCTCCCCTGGGACCAGTCCGTTGACCCTGATGTTGTATTTGGCATATTCGAGGCACATCGACCTCGTCAATTCCCGCACGGCCCCTTTCGCAGCACCGTACGCTTGACTCCCCACATAGTTCATGTAGGCATTCGTAGTTATGGTGTTAATTATCGATCCACCACCCTTTTCAATCATAATTGGAACAACCTCTTTCGATACGAGAAACACTCCACGTAGGTTTAGGTTGATGAGCCTGTCCCACTCCTCCTCGGAATCGTTAACGACCGTATCGTTGTTTTCCCTCTGCCATCCTCCCACGTTGTTGTGCAGTATATCGATTCCATTGTAGCGATCAAGTACTTGACTGACCATGGCTTTAACCTCCGGCCACTTTGTCACGTTCGCCTTGTAGAATGTGGCTTCTCCCTTGGCTTCTTGAATCAGCTGTACAGTTTCGTGACCTCCCTCTTCGCTGATGTCGTTTACTGCGATGTGGGCGCCCTCAGCTGCGAATAGGATGGCTGTGGCTCTGCCAATACCTGAACCCGCTCCTGTGATCAGTGCGGTTTTTCCCTGTAGTCTGTTCATATCACTTTCTTGTTTCGCTGTAACGGTTAATATGTGTGGGTATTACGCTGGCTTTAGCGCGCGAATCCCAGATAAGTGAATCCAATTCTCAATAGCCTTATCCTCACTTCCACCTGATTGTTACCCGTGATTGTATGGTTACACGTGCGGTGGGGGCTCTAGTTCCTGAGCTTCTCGCCAAGGTCTAAGTAATACCTGACCTTCTCCCAGTCAACGCAGCTCGGTTTGCTGCCCATCCCCACGTTCAGAACACCCGCCACCCGCATAATGTTGCACGGCTCTCTGGTGAGCATGCCCGCGCCGCGCGCGCCCGGGGCTCATGTCACCCAGGTGGCAGTGGCTCTCAGAATACAACTCGATCGTTGAAGGATCGGACGCGGGTGCTTATGAAGACTTGGCGGCTTCCTCTTTGAGCTTCCACTTCGTGTACTCGACGAGGCCTATGATGTTTGGGATGGCGGTCCTGCGCCTGCCGTCGTCACCGTCGAGGGAGAGGCGGAGTATGGGGTCCTGCTCCTTGAGCAGCTCCCAGACGCCGTTCAGGTCGAGCCCCTCCCTGACGCCGCTCTCCACGACCTCTACCCACGTCTGCAGCTCCCCCCTGTAGAATGTGAGCTTCTTCACGGCGTCGTATGAGTAGCCGAAGTGGCTGTAGCAGACTATCTCGGGGCGGAGGGCGATGAGCCTGTCGAGGGTCTCAAGCGCCCTCTCGGGGTTGAAGGGAGGCGGCGTGATGGGGAAGATGTTCCCGCTCCTCTTGCTGAAGCTACCCCCGCAGTCGCCGAGGATGATGATCCTGTAGTCGGGCTCCCAGAAGCTCTGCCCGTGGCTCGCGTGCCCCGGCGTCCAGATCACCTTCAACGTAGCCCCCTCCAGGTCGAGGACCTCGCCGTCCTTCGACTCCTGAATCTTCATGGGGTTCATGCCGCGGACCTCGCCGTACTTCTCGTAGGCGGGGCCGAAGAACCGCTTCGCCGATGCGGCGAGGCGGCTCGGGTCGACGAGGTGCTCCACCGCCTTAGGGTGGGCGTAGACGTCCGCCTCGGGGTGTGCCTCAATCATCCTCCACGCTCCGCCGCCGTGGTCGAGGTGGATATGGGTGAGCCCCACGTACCGGAGCTGCCTTATCCCAATCTCCCTCAGCCCCTCCAGGGTCCCCGGCACCTGGCTCGTCGGCCCCGGGTCAATCAGCATGGGCTCCCCGCCCTTCACGACGTACGTCCCAAGTACGCCCTGAGAGCCGTGGTAGGGTGAGTCGAGGAGGTAGACAGGGCCGAGTATCTGCTGGGTGAGCACAGTTCACCCGTGCATCATCGCGTTCTTAATCCCTTCGAGGGGAGGACCACGCGAAGGAGTGGACGACGGCGCTGAGCACTATGCTGGCGCCGATTATTATTATGAGGCCCGGGAGAAGGTCCGCGCCGCTTATCGCCCCCTGCCCGTAGAGCCTCACCATGTAGGCCACGGCGAAGCCTCCGAGGGCCCCGACGACGTTGCCGAGCCCCTTCATGACGCGGCCCGACACCATCCTAAGGGCCCCCTCGACTAGACCCCAGACCGCCATGATGGTGAAGAATATGAAAACCGGCTCGGTAAGGATCACGGGCAGCACGGTGGGGCCGTTCACCCAGCCACGGAACCAGAATGTGAGCTCCTCCCAGACCCACGGGCACTGGAGGTGGACCCAGGCCACGCCGATGAGGAAGACGCCGAACCCCACGCCGTCGAGGTAATCGGGGCCGCGATCGAGCCGCTCAAAACGCCTCTCCATGCGCCTCTCGAACCTACGGCCCCACCGCCCCTCGAAGGGGCTGACGGGCTCATCCATCTTCTGACCACACTTATCACAGAATGCAGCGTCAGCTGGGAACTCCTTACCACACTTGGGGCAATAGACCATGTCAACCACTATGATGCGAGGAATGGGGAGAGGGATATAAGGGTAAAGGCGAACAGGCAACCCCTTTAACCGGATGCCCCAATAACCTGCTGAACCGCGATGCGCGTAGCAGTCACCGGCGGGGCGGGCTACATAGGCTCCACCCTCGTCAAGAACCTCCTAGGGGACGGCCACAGCGTAGCTACAATAGACAACCAGTCCGCCGGGGATTACAGACACATAAAGGGACTGAAGGTCGGGAAGCTTGAGATCGTCGAGGGAGACATCAGGAACCCCAGCGATCTCGATAAGGCATTCAAGGGCGCAGACGCCTTGGTCCACGCCGCCGCCCTATCCGACCTAGACACATGCAACGAGAAACCCGAGGAGGCCATATCCGTCAACATCTACGGCACACACCAGGTCCTCGAGGCAGCCTTGAGAAACGGCGTAGGGAGAGTCGTCTTCTGCAGCAGCGCAGCAGTCTACGGCGTCCCCGCAACGATGCCGGTGACCGAGAACCACGCCACCCACCCACTGAACCTCTACGGCGTAACCAAACTCACCGGCGAGAAGCTGATCGAGTCACACAACCTGAACCACGGCCTGGAGACGGTCAACCTCCGATTCGGGAACGTCTACGGCGTCGGCCTATACACGAACTGGGTCGGCGTCATCCCCAAGTTCGTCACCCTCGGCGTCGAGGGTAAGACCCTACCCATCTACGGCGACGGGACGAGCACCCGGGACTTCGTACACGTCGAAGACATAACGCGTGCCATCATCCTCAGCGTCGTGACTGAGGGCATAGAGCGCGAGACGCTCAACATAGGTAGCGAGACGACCACGGTCAACGAGATAGCTGGCATCGTCTCACGGGAAGTCGAGGAGGCGACGAACAAGCGCGTCTCCATCACCCACGCCCCACCCCGCCGAGGCGAGACAAAGGAGTTCAGCTACGACACGTCAAGGATAGAGAGAGTCCTGGGGTTCAAACCCAAGTGGAGACTCAGAGACGGCGTCAAACAGATAGTCCACTACAGGCTAGAATCCGAGAAGTAGGGAACCCACAAAAAGGGGGCTACTCGAGGACTACCATCGTAAGCGTCGACCTGACGTGGTTGAGGCGCCTGATCTTGCTAGTTATTACGTCCTTGATCTCCTGCATCGTGGGAGCCTCAAGACGGACGACGAAGTCGTAGACGCCATAGACGCCGTAGACCTCCTTGACCTCAGGTATCTCCTTCAGAGCCTTGCTGACGTCGGTACCCTCACCGAGGTCGGTGTTGATTAGGACAAAAGCTATGCTCATTGATACACCCGAATGGATGTTTCACTGAAAATAATTTAACGTTTTCTAGGAATAAAGGCGTCTCGCCATTATTCTATACATCGTCGGGTCACGATAAATATGAGCCCTGTTCGTCTAGTGTCGAGTCAACATTCGACGCAATTCTTAACCCCGTCGCTGGCTAGGTTGCATCTGGGTGTGGTGCTTGGTTCTCCACAGGGGCGTCTCGATGGTGGGGGCGGGGATGACTAGGTTTCACAACAAGCTTCACGCCGATAAGACTGGGAGGGAGCTCTTCGTCGAGGCCGCCCTCGATGCGGCGGGCTCCGTGGATAACGGCTTCAGGTTCAGGGACGCGGGCGCCCTGTTCGTAGGGAACTTCACGAGCGACGTCTTCGAGGGGCAGGGTCACACGGCGGCCGTGATGGCTGATTGGCTCGGCGTAAACCCCGTCCCCGCCTACAGGATAGAGGATGCCTGCGCGAGTTCCGGGGCGGCCCTCAACCTCGGCGTCATGGCCATCGCGTCGGGGATGACCGACGCCGTCATCGTGGGCGGCGTCGAGAAGATGAGCAGGCTCACCACCGATCAGGTGACGGATGCCCTCGCCCTCGCCGCCGACTCATCATATGAGACATCCGTCGGCTTCACCTTCCCCGCCATCTACGCCGCCATAGCCTCTGCATACTTCAACAAATATGGAACCGGGTGGGACCAACTCGCCGCGGTGACCATCAAGAACCACAGGAACGGTGCACTCAACCCAAAGGCGCAGTTCCAGTCGGAGATAGCGTCGATCGCCCAGAAGCTCGGGGAGAGGGACGGCAGAACCTTCAAGGATGAGATGGAGTTCCTCTGGTCCGACTTCAACCCGACCATAGCCTCCCCCCTGAGGCTCTTCGACTGCTGCCCCGTCTCCGACGGCGCGGCTGCCGTGATCCTCGCCGCCGACGAGGTCGCCCGGCGATACACGGACACCCCCGTCAAGATCGCGGGCATGGGACAGGCAAGCGACACCATCGCCCTCCACAGCCGCCCCGACTTCACCACGCTCCGCGCAGCCGTCAAGGCATCCGAGGACGCCTACAAGATGGCGGGGGCAACACCCAAGGACATCCAGGTGGCTGACGTCCACGACTGCTTCACCATCGCAGAGGTCGTCGCGACCGAGGACCTCGGCTTCTTCCCGAAGGGGCAGGGGGGCAGAGCCGCCGAGGAGGGCAGGACCGCCCTCAACGGTGAGATCCCGATAAACCCCGATGGCGGCCTCAAGGCGAAGGGCCACCCCGTAGGCGCCACGGGCGCCGCCATGGCGTACGAGATTTTCAAACAGCTACGCGGCCAAGCCGGGAAACACCAGGTCCAGGGCGCCGAGACTGGGCTAGCCCACAACGTGGGCGCGGCGGGCGCAAGCGTAACGGTCCAAGTATTCAGGAGGGGATGAGTTGAGCGAGTTCACCACCAAGGCATTCAACGGATTCGTGGCCCAGGGAAAGCTCATGGGGAACAGGTGCAAGAGCTGCGGCGAGCTGCACATCCCCCCGAGGCAGATATGCTCCAAGTGCGGCTCCCAGCAACAGGAGTGGCACGAGTTCAAGGGGGGAGGCGTCGTCGAGGCGGTGACCCTGAACAGGGTGCCCTCCACCGCATTCAAGGGACGCGGCCCCTACGCCGTAGGCATCATAAGGCTCGACGAGGGCCCCTCGATATCGGGGCTGATGGCCGTGGGTAACCCAGAGAAGATCACAATAGGAACACGCGTCATATTCACGGTCGTCAAGGAGGGGGAGAGGGCCATCCTCTCCTTCAAGACGCCCTAGACGGCTACTCTCCGGTGAAGACGGGCTTCCGCTTCTCCTTGAAGGCGGACACGCCCTCCCTAAAGTCCCTCGTCTCGAAGAGCTTGGAGAACTCCAATGACTCGGCCTCGAGGTCCTCATCCTTCACGTTGGGGTTCGTCAGCTTCTTCACGGCGCCTATGACTGTCGGTGACGCCGCCACGAGCTTGGAGACGAACTCGTCGACCTTGGCGCTGAACTCGGCCGAGGGGTAGACCTTGTCAACGAGGCCGATCTGCCTCGCCTCCTCGGCGGTTATGGTCTCACCAGTGGCTATGAGGAGCTTGGCGCGCTGCTTCCCCATGAGTTTGGTGAGGATCTTCGTGCCGCCCCACCCGGGTATGACGCCGAGGTTCGCCTCGGGCTGCCCGAGCTTCGCCTTGTCAATCGCGGCCCTGAAGTCACACCACGAGGCGAGTTCGCAGCCACCGCCGAGGGCGAAGCCGTTTATGGCGGCCACGACGGGCTTCTTCGCCGCCTTGATCCTCTTCATCGCCCCCTTCCCCGCCCTCGTGTAGTCGAGGGCCTGGGCGGGCGTGAGTTTGCTGAACTCGTCGATGTCCGCCCCCGCCGAGAACGCACGGTCCCCCGCGCCGGTTATGACGATGCACCTCACAGACTTGTCCGAGTCGGCCTTCTCGACGGCGTCCGCGATCGTGTTGAGCATCTCGGTGGTGATGGAGTTGAGCTTCGAGGCGCGGTTAATTGTTATCTTGAGGACGCCGTTCTTCGCCTCGGTGAGGACAGGCTTCTCCTCCAGGCCCACACCGGCTTCGAGGCGGGCCTTGAGCTCGAACGGCCCGATGGGGAGATTGGCGCCCAGCTTCATGGCGATGTCCACGGAGATGGGGTCGGCGATCCCCTCGGCGACGAGCCTCTCCGCCTCAGCCACGAAGGGTCTCAGCAGAAGGGCGGGGTCGAATCCCTTCGCCTGCTCCTCCCTCACCTCAGGCTTCCCATAGGTGTAGAAGCCCTCACCGGTCTTCTTACCCAGCTTCTTCTCCTCGAACAGCCTCCGTATCGGCTCAGCCACCCTGTAGGCGGCCCCGAGGTTATCCTCGAAGACCCTGAGGATGTTGTAGGTTATGTCCAACCCGATGAGGTCGGTGAGCATGAAGGGACCCATCGGCATCCCCGCCTTGTACTGCATCGCGGCGTCGACCTGCTCCTTAGTATAGCCATGCTGTAGGAGCTTCGCCGCCTCATTCAGGTAGGTTATCAGGACCCTGTTCACGATGAATCCCGGCGCATCCCGCCCCACGACGACAGGCGTCTTCCCGAGCCTCTCCGCGAGCCCCTTCACCACCGCGATCGTCTCGGGCCTCGTCTCCTCACCCGGGATGATCTCGACGAGCTTCAGTATCGTGGGCGGGTTGAAGAAGTGCATCCCCACGAAGCGCCCCGGATCTGAGACGACCATCGCCATCTTCGTGATGCTCAGGCTGCTCGTATTCGTCGCCAATACGGCGTCCGCCCTCGCATACTTGGAGACCTCACCCCAGACCTCGTGCTTGACCTCCATCCGCTCGGGCACGGCCTCCACGACTACGTCGGCGTCCCTCACGGCGTCCGGGAGGCTCAGCATCATGCTTATCCGCCCCAGGATGAGCGGGGTGTCCTCCTGCTTGAGGCGCCCCCTCTCCACAAGGCGCGCGAGGTTCTTCTCTATCCCGGCCTTGGCCCCGTCGAGGAACCTCTGCTCCACATCTCTGATAGTAACGCTGATACCCGCCTGGGCGGCGATCTGGGCGATTCCATGCCCCATGACGCCGGCCCCCAGGACCGCGATCCTTCCGACCTCTTCAGGCTTCATGAGCAATCAACCAGACTACCACAAAGAAGGCTTAAAGCGTTTATTGGGGGAATGAAACAGGCAAAAGAAAAACTAGAAAAACCTGGGCCTACGCCCGACGATGAAGCCGACGGCGAACATCAGCAGGATCCCCGTGATGCTCAAAATGAGGTAGTTCTCCTTACTACTCGCCAGATCCTTTTCAAGCTGGGATATGTTCTCGGCCTGAACCTGATTCACCGATAGCAACGTGTAGAAGTCGGTCCCCAGCTGTTTATAATTGGCGTCTAAGGCAGTATATCTTGTACTTAACCTCACATACGCATCAGCTGCCTGTCCAGTGGAGTTCAGATTACTAAACAGCAGAGAAATGAGCTTCACCTGATCGAACTGGTAGTAGTTCTGGATCAGTTGAAGGGCGTATACGTAGTTTCCATCATTGATCGTCGCGTTGATGTTGTTGAGTATATTATTGTAATAGTCTTTACCGATCTGAACCTGAGCGCTGTTGATGTTCTTTAACGGGCTAATCTCCAACCTTATGTCGAGAAACTTGCCCGTTATGTACTCTTTTTTGACGAAGTCGATGATGTAGTAGAGATTTTTCAGGGTCTGTACCCTGTTACCAACATGCAGCTGGTACCCTCCATCCTTATCCGAGTAAGACTGTACGAATACGTTTACCCTGAAGTATAAGACTAGGTTCTCATCGGGTCTTACACCGAGGATCTCGTATCCCTTGGTCAGGTTATATGTGAATATGTATCTCAGCGTCCCACCGATAGGCGGGATGGTGACGGTGTAGTAGTTGTCGATCTGGGTGTTATTCAGCGACATCGTGTAACCGACGGATTGCCCTTCATAATACAGTCCGCCCTCCTTGCGAAGCTCGAAGTTTGTTTGAACCGTGAAGTTCCCGGAATACTTCTCACTAGGATCAGAGGCGTTTACTATCTGCCCCTTCTGGACGCTTACACCTAGATTCTGTATTTCAACCTGAAAGCTGCATCTATCACCCGAGGTTAGTTGGTTCAGGTAGAGTTCAGGGGTCGTTTGTATCGTTATCTTCACGGAGCTTGTTGTGGGTTCACATCTGGCTAGGCTGGGTGTGACGAGGAGTGATGCGATGAGTAGGATGGGGCAGATGTTCCTTTTTTGGGGCATTTCATATAGTTCTTTCGTTCGGGGTTCTCTTAAAGACTTGGGGAGCCGGTGTTCGTCACTCGTCGAATTGTTTTTCGACGTTTGACTGAAAAGGATAAATGTGGGAAGCAGGGGAAGAGTTGGCTGATTCACGTGACGAGGATAGTGGTCCTGGTTAAGGACATCCCGGATCTCAACGAGGTTAAGATTGATCCCTCGACGCGTAGCCCATTGGTTGATGGGGCGAAGAGGAGGCTCAACGACCTCGATAAGAGGGCCCTCGAGGCAGCCATCAGGGTGAAGGAGGCGAGTGGGATGGAGGTTGTCACGGTGTCGATGGGGGATGAGAGGACGAAGACTTGTGCCCTCGAGGCACTCGCCATGGGTGCCGACGCCGCCTACGTCGTCACAGACCTCGCCCTGAAGGGGCTCGACGCCTACGCGACGAGCCGTGTCCTCGAGGCGGCCATAAGGAAGGCAGGGGCGTTCGACGTCATCGTCTCGGGGGAGCTTTCGCTCGACGGCATGGGGTCACAGGTGGGGCCCCGCGTTGCGGAGTTGCTCGGCGTCCCACAGGTGACCTACGCGAAGGAGTTGAAGTACGAGTCTGGTAAGTACAGGGCGATCAGGGACCTTGAGGACGTGGATGAGGTCGTCGAAGTCGAGCCGCCCTTCCTCGCCACGGTCGTGAGGGAGATCAACGAGCCCCGCATCCCCAGCCTCATGAACATCATGAAGGCGAAGAGGAAGCCCATCACGGAGTGGAACGCCGAGTCCCTCGGCCTCAAGGCTGATGAACTCAGGGCCTCCGTCAGGGTCGAGGTCTCCGACGTAAAGGCACCCGAGGTGAAGAGGAAGCGCATTATGATCAAGGCGGAGAAGGTGGAGGAGACGGTGGCGAAGCTAGTTGATGCGCTCACCGCCGAGGGAGCCCTGGAGGGATGAATGTGAGGACGCTCATCTACTCTGAAAACACTGAGCTGTCCCTCCAACTGCTGGGGAAGGCGATCCAGCTCTCCGGAGAAGACGTATCCGCCGTCGCGGTCGACCCCGATCAGGCAAATGTGCTTGTGAACAGTGGTGCCGCGAAGGTATATCTGGCAAAAGATCGGTCGCTCGACACCTTGAGGGGGGGAATCCTCGACGTGGTTACAAGGGAGTCACCCGACCTCGTCTTGGTGGGCTCCTCGAAGAGGGGGCGGGAGCTGGCGCCCAGGGTCGCGGCGGCCCTCGACGCGGGGTACTCTGGTGACTGCTTCGACGTACAGCAGGGGGAGGACGGCTTCCAGGTGAAGAGGCTGGCCTACGGCGGCTCGACGGTCGCGACGATGAAGATTAGGGGAAAACCAGCGGTCGTCAGCGTCTCCCCGCGGAGCTTCCAGAAGCCCGAGACCCAGGGTAAGCGGGGGGAGGCAATCGAACTCAACGTGACATCGCCGGCGTCCAGGGTGAAGGTCATCGAGTCTAGGCCCAAGAAGGCGGGGGACTCGGGGCTGGAGAACGCGAAGGTCATAGTCTCGGCCGGGAGGGGCTTCAAGAAGAGGGAGGATCTTAAGCTCCTTGAGGAACTCGCAGCCGAGCTGGGCGCGAAGATGGGTTGCAGCCGCCCGGTCTCGGCAGACCTCGGCTGGATGGCCCAGTGGGTCGGGATCAGCGGGAAGAAGGTGGCGCCCCGCCTCTACATCGCCTGCGGCATCTCGGGCACTATACAGCACGCCGCAGGCATCAGGGACAGCCATATAATCGTCAGCATAAACAGCGACGAGGCCGCAGGCATCCACGAGATAAGCGACTACAGCATCGTGGGGGACATCTACACGGTCCTCCCGGCCCTGACGAGGGCACTCAGGGAGCGGGCCAGGTAGCCAACCCTTTTCTTTCATGGAGCCCATTTTCTATCTGTGCCACTAGACGAGGCGGTTCTATCCGAGATAGCCGCTGCGGCCCACCTGATTAAGGAGTCGAGGTATGTGATCGCCTTGACGGGCGCAGGCGTCTCGGTGGAGAGCGGGATACGCCCATTCAGGGGACCCGGGGGCCTCTGGACGGAGCATGGTGAGCCACCCATGGACGGTTACAGGAGATTCGAGAGTGACCCCAAGGGGTACTGGGAGGAGAGGCTCAGCCCCGCGAGGAGGAGCATGTTCGGCGACGGCTTCGAGGCGGCGAGGCCTAACCCCGGCCACTACGCCTTCACCGAACTCGAGGAAATGGGTGTACTCAAGTCGCTGGTCACCCAGAATATCGACAACCTCCACAACGAGGCGGGTAGCACGCGGGTGCTCGAGATACACGGTAACAGGCACAAGTTGAGGTGCATCCGCTGTGGCGAGAGGTTCCCGGCGTCGGGCTTCGACCTATCCACTCTGCCGCCTCGGTGCCCCGAGTGCGGTGGAGTCGTGAAGGACGACATCGTCATGTTCGGGGAGCCGATCCCGAGGGACGTGCTCGAAGCCTGCCAGATCGAGGCGGGGAGGAGCGACTGCATCATAGTAGCTGGGACGTCGGCGGTGGTCTACCCAGCCGCCAGCCTCCCACTCATCGTCAAGGAGAAGGGGGGTACAATCATCGAGGTCAACCCCCATGAGAGCGAGCTGAGCGGCATATGCGACATCTCGATCAGGGCTTCCTCGGGGGAGGCCCTGCCCGCTCTTGTTGAGGAGATAAAAAGGTTAGCCTAGTTTCTTCCGGGTCCAGTCTGCGACCTCCTTCCCGGTGGCGAACCA
>Ga0315275_10003956_pt1 | contig 13790 bp, 16 predicted proteins | sample YL17G03_0_MG_FD_205557 | JGI IMG/M metagenome (GOLD analysis project Ga0315275, IMG submission 205557) | Sediment microbial communities from Yellowstone Lake, YNP, Wyoming, USA - YL17G03_0 | ecosystem: Environmental > Aquatic > Freshwater > Lake > Sediment | place: USA: Wyoming | collected... | reverse complement strand
GTAGCGCGTCGTCGAGCCCTTCGTGTGCTCGCTCACGTACTGCCCGATCGCCTGTAGGAGGTGCGTCTTGCCGAGGCCGGTGCCGCCGTAGATGAAGAGAGGGTTATAGGCCTGGGCGGGCGCCTCGGCGACGGCGAGGGCGGCGGCGTGGGCGAACCGGTTCGACGACCCGATCACGAAGAGGTCGAACGTGTACTTCGGGATCGCGGGCGGCCGCGCCTCGACGGGCGCGCCGGAGGCCGCGGGCTCGGTCGTCGTCTCACCGGGAGCCCCCCCGGGCTCGCGCACGGTCAGCGTGACGCGGATGTCGCGCGCCAGCGCGTCGCGCGCAGCGGCCTTCACGAAACCGAGGAAATGCCCCTCGATCCACTCGCGGGTGAAGTCGTTCGGGACGACGAGCGAAAACGTGTCGTCGACGAGCTCGCCGGCAGATGCGTCGCCGAACCAGGTCGCGTACGTGGTCTCGTTGAGTGCCTCACGGAGCCGGCCGGAGACGTCGTCCCACAGGCGTTCGGCAGTCGGCTCGATGGTGTGCTCCACCCTTCGGAGGCTCCTCTCAGGTAGGTCGCTGGGAGGGCGAGCATAGCACCGTCCGCGAGACGCCTCACTCCTCTCGAATAGTCCTTCCTGTGGGAAATAAACAGCGTCTTTGCAGGACTTTCTGCTCGTCCACACGAGTTTCCACACCTGTGGAAAGTCTGGGAGCGCGAGCCCTGGATGACAACGATCTCCCCCAGGATGCAGCACTTTCAGGCCCGCATCCCACAGGATCGCTTGTGGATAAGTCGATGGTCGAGGACCTCATCTATACTGACGCCCCGCGTCCGCACGTTGCGGCACGATTCGCCTACCAAGAGAGCTCAACTGTGAAACGCACGTATCAGCCAAACGTCCGCCGCCGCAAGCGCAAGCATGGCTTTCGCGCCCGCATGTCCACGCGCGCCGGACAGATGATCCTGAAGCGCCGCCGCGCCAAGGGGCGCAAGCGCCTCTCCGCCTGAGCGCCCGCCCTGCTGTGGAGCGTCGGTACCGCCTGTCACGGTCGAAGGACTTCGATGCGGTCTACCGGCAGGGCCGGTCGGTCTCGACCCGCTACTTGACCCTGCACTGGTTTCCCCGTGAGGACGACCCGGCCGGCGAGCCGCGCCTCGGCCTGGCGGTTCCGAAGGCCGTGGGCAACGCCGTTGTCCGCAATCGCCTCAAACGCCAGCTGCGCGAGACGTGGCAGGAGCTCGCCGGCGATGTTCTGGTAGGTCGCGACTACGTCCTCGCGGCACGCCCCGGCGTCGCAGAGCCCGCTGACACACGGGGACACCAGTGGCTCGTCGAGCAGGTGACCGAGGTGCTCGGGAAGGCCGCGGCGTGAAGGTCATCGGAATCGGGCTCGTCCAGGTCTGGCGCCACACGTTCGGCCTCCTGACCCCCGCAGGCACGTGCAAGTACCACCCGAGCTGCTCGCAGTACGCGCTCGACGCGTTCCGGGCCCATGGGCTCTTCAAGGGCTGCATCTTCGCCTGCTGGCGGATCCTGCGCTGTAACCCCTGGAGCCACGGCGGCATCGACCGGGCCGAGGACGCCCACTTCGGCCGCCGCCGGCCCGAGACGGAGCGCCCGGCGTGATCGCCCAGATCCTCGCCTTCACGAACCCGCTGCGGCCGCTCGAGCACTTCCTCGAGCGGATTCTGATCTGGCTGCACGAGAGCGTCGGCTTCTCCTGGGCCTGGTCGATCGTCGCGCTGACCGTTCTCGTCCGCATCGTGCTCGTGCCGGTGACCGTGAAGCAGATTCACTCGATGCAGAACCTGCAGGCGCACGCGCCCGAGATGAAGGCGCTGCAGCAGAAGTGGAAGCACGACAAGCAGCGCCAGAACGAGGAACTGATGAAGTTCTACCGGGAGAACAAGATCAACCCGGCCGCCTCGTGCCTGCCGATCGTGCTCCAGATCCCGATCTTCATCTCGCTGTTCTACGTCCTGCGGCACTTCAAGGCAACGACGCTGGTCGAATACGGCGGCTCGGTCGACTGGCTCCACCTCGTCGACATCACCGAGCCGGTGAAGGACGGCTGGGGCCCGCTCCTGCTCGTCATCTACGTGGCGAGCCAGCTGTCCTCGTCCTACTTCATGTCGACGACGATGCAGGGGGCGCAACGGATCCTCCTGATGGTGCTGCCGGTGCTCTTCGTCCCCTTCATCATCAACTTCCCGGTCGGCCTGATGGTCTACTGGCTGACGACGAACCTGTGGACGACGGGCCAGGGGCTCGTGACGCGCAGGCTGATGCCCAAGCCCGAGCCGCCCGACAAGCGCAGCTCCCGGACACCGGCGAAGGACGAGCCGCCGGCGAGTGGCAACGGCTCGCCGGCCGCCTCCGCAAAGACAGCAGCGGCGCCCACGCGCAAGCCGGTGGCAGGCCCACCGAAGCGGCGCAAGCGCAACCCCGGCGGCGGAAGCACGAAGCGATGACCGGCGAGATCACGATCGAGGCGACCGGGGAGACGGTCGGCGAGGCGAAGTGGAGCGCCCTCCAGGAGCTCCAGCGTCGCGTGCCGGGCCTCGACCGCGATGCGATCCGGTTCCAGGTCGTGAGCGAGGGCGAGCGAGGGCTGCTGGGTGTCGGGTACACGCCGGCGACCGTGATCGCCACGGCCGACGTCGCCGACCCTCCCGCCCGGATCTCGGAGGACCACGCCGACGAGACGAGCCAGGCGGCCCTCGTTCGCGAGCTGCTCGAACGGACGATTGCCGCGAGCGGCGTCACCGCGACGGTCCAGATCGACGAGAGCGGCGACGAGCTCGTGGCCACGCTCGTCGGCCCCGATCTCGGCGTGCTGATCGGCCGTCACGGCCAGACGCTCGATGCCCTGCAGTACCTCTCCAACGCGATCGGCCATCGAACCCACGGCGAAGATCGGCCCCGCGTGGTCGTCGATGCTGCGGGTTACCGCGCGCGCCGTGCGGCAACGCTCGAGTCGGTGGCCCGCAAGGCCGCTGAGCAGGCGGCTGCGACCGGCCGGCGTGTCGAGCTCGAGCCGATGACAGCGGTCGAGCGGAGGATCGTGCACGAGCTGCTCAAGGACGACCCCGAGGTCGAAACAGCGAGCGAGGGCGCAGAGCCGACCCGGTTCGTCGTCGTCCTCCCCTGCCGCTCCGCGGATTGAGCAGCCCAGCCGCGGACGTTCTCGGGCGCTGGTTGGCAGCGGTCATTGCGACGCCGGGATTGACGGCGATCAGGGACATCGAGACCGCTCGTATCGCACTTCTCGATGACGCGCTCCGAGGGATGGAGCTCGTCGCTGGTGCCGAGGGATCGATCGTGGACGTCGGCTCCGGCGGCGGGACTCCGGGGATTCCCCTCGCAGTCGCACTGCCCGACCGCCCCGTGACGCTGCTCGAGGCCGAGCGACGCAAGTGCGCGTTCCTCGAGACGTGGGCCTCCGAGCTGCCCAACGTCGAGGTCGTGTGGGGACGAGCGGAGGAACAGGAGCCGGAGCAGTTCGGAGTTGCCGTCGCAAAGGCGCTGGCCCACCCCCCGACCGCAGCCGAATGGTGCCTTCCCCTCGTGCGCGAGGGAGGCCTCGTCGTGCTCTGGGTGGGGCCGACGGCGGATCTCGACCAGGTGGCCGTCGCCGCCGTGCAGATCGCTGGTGAGCTGGAGGACGCTCCGCCGGGGTTCGTCACGATCCGCAAGACGGGGCCGACGCCGGCCGGGTTCCCCCGCCGCACGGGCGTCGCGAAGAAGCGCCCTCTGGCCTGATTCCCCGGCGCCCAGAGGCTTCGGCCCGTCTCCCGGGCGTTCTGCCCCACCAGGCCGCCGGGCCGGCCCCTTCAGGATCACGCGAAGCGTGCAGAAGAATGGGGTTGGAGAATCCGCGACACGCTTCTCCATCGCGGATTCTCCAACCCCAACGCGTCCGCCCGCCCGGCTAGCCTGGGACTCGTGTCCGCGCGTGTCTACGCAGTTGCAAACCAGAAGGGCGGCGTCGGCAAGACGACGACTGCCGTCAACCTGGCCGCCTGCCTCGCCGAGGCGGGCGAGCGCTGCCTGCTCGTCGACCTCGACCCGCAGGCGAATGCGACCTCGGGCCTCGGGCGTCGCGCGAACGGCGTCTCCACACACGACCTGCTCGACGGCGTACCGCTCTCCGAGCTCGCGAAGCCGACCGCGTTTCCGAACCTCGACCTCGTACCCGCGAAGCCCGAGCTCGCGGCTGCCGCCGTCCAGCTCTCGGCACTCGAGGGCGGCGAGCGGTATCTCGCCGACGCTCTCGTCTCTCCCGCGACCGACCGGTACGCGTTCGTCTTTCTCGACTGCCCGCCCGCGTTCGGTGCGCTGACCGTCAACGCACTGGCGGCCGCCGACCGCGTGATCGTCCCGGTGCAGGCGGAGTACTACGCGCTCGAGGGGCTGTCGCAGCTGCTCGGGTCGATCAACCTCGTCAAGGCGCGCCTCAACCCGCGGCTGGCGGTGGCAGGGATCCTGCTCACGATGGTCGACGGCCGCACCCGGCTCGCGGCGGAGGTGGAGCGGGAGCTCCGCCGCCACTTCGGTGAGCTCGTCTTCACGACGTCCGTGCCCCGCTCGGTCCGCCTCGCCGAGGCCCCGAGCCACGGGCTGCCCGCAATCGCCTACGACCGCCGCTCGTCCGGCTCGGAGGCCTACTGGAAGGTGGCGATGGAACTTGTCGAGCGTCAATGACACGCCCCGCCGCGGTCTCGGCCGCGGCCTCGAGGTGCTGATCGGCGGAGCCGGCGAGGCCGAGCTGCTGCACCTGCCCGTCGAATCCGTCCATCCCAACCCACGGCAGCCGCGCCGCCGGTTCGAGCCCGACGCGACGTCGGGGCTCGCCGCGTCGATCCGCCATCAGGGCGTGCTCCAGCCGGTCGTCGTCCGCCCTCGTGGCGAAGGCGGCTACGAGCTGATCGCGGGGGAACGGCGCTGGCGCGCCGCACGTGAGGCAGGCGTGCCGACGATCCCGGCCGTCGTCCGCCACGCCGATGACCGCGACTCCCTCCTCCTCGGCCTCGTCGAGAACGTCGCGCGGGAGAACCTGTCCCCTGTCGAAGAGGCACGCGCCTACGCCTCGTTGATCGACGAGTTCGAGCTCTCGCTCGGCGACGTCGCGGAGCGCGTGGGCCGGTCGAAGCCGTCCGTCTCGAACCGCGTGCGCCTGCTCGAGCTGCCGGAGGATGTCCTCTGGATGCTCGCGCGCGGTGACCTGACCGAGGGACATGCGCGCGCCGTGCTGGCGTTGCCCGACGACGACGCCCGCCGCCGGCTCGCGAAGCGGATCGCACACGAGGGTCTCACGGTGCGAGCCGCCGAGAAGGCGGCGCAGGACGGCGGCGCCCGGCGCCGGCGCACGAGCCAGGCGGCCGACCCCGCGCTGGCCGAACGGGCCCGTGCTGCTGCCCAGCGGTTGACGGGGATGCCGGCCCGTGTCAGTGGCGGCAAGCTCGAGCTCCACTTCGGCGACGAGACCGGGCTGGCAGAGCTCGTGGAGGCGCTCGAAGCTCTCGGGTAGGTGCGATCACCGTGGTCGCTTCGGTACACTCCCGCTCCCTGCGGGCGATTAGCTCAGTTGGTTAGAGCGCCGCTCTGATAAGGCGGAGGTCCCTGGTTCGAATCCAGGATCGCCCACTTCGAAACCCCTGCTCAGGCGGGGGTTTCGTCGTTTCTAGAGCCCCGGTAGGGGGATGCGTGGCGATTGCGGCTCTGTAGGCTCCGTCGGTGGCGGCGAATCGCACTCTGGCAGGGCTTCTCGCGCTCGGGACCGTCGTCCTGGCGGTGGGAGGGGAGCTGCTCGTGCTCACGCACACGGCGGGCGCGGCCGGCCTCATCCTCCTCGCGTGCGGGGCGGCGGCGGGGATAGCGGCGTGGGTCGCTCTCGGTGCGCCGCGCACGCGTCGCGACGTTCGCGTGTGACGCCTGCGTCGCCGGGTTACACTCACAATGAGGCCGATGCGCGAGATGACCGTCTATGGCGTGAGTTTCGACCTGGTCGGCAAGCAGCCGATCGTGCTGCTGAAGACGCAGGACGGCAACACGTTCCTGCCGATCTGGATCGGCCATCCCGAGGCGGCGGCGATCCTGATGAATCTCCAGGGCACCGAGCCGCCACGCCCGATGACCCACGATCTCGCCACCGCGATCATTGCGTCACTCGACGGTGAGATCCGGCAGGTGACCGTGACCGAGTTGCGCGAGAACACCTACCACGCGCTGATCACGATCGTTCGCAACGGCACCGAGATCGAGCTCGACGCGCGCACCTCCGACGCGATCGCGCTGGCGCTCCGCAGCGACGCCAAGATCTTCGCCGCCGACGAGGTGATCGAGGAGTCCGGCGTCGAGTTCGAGGGTGACGAGGAGGAGGCCTCGCGTCGCCTCACCGGCCACGAGTCGCTCGCCGACCTCGATCCCGACGAGTTCCGCCGCTTCCTCGACACCGTCTCGCCAGACGAGTTCGCGGCCGAGCCGGACGAAACGCCGAGCGAAGACCCAGACGAGGAGTAGGTCGTCCTTCGGGCGTCCGGCTGAAGCCGGACACCGCTACGCGCCGATCTCGGTCTTCGTCAGGTCGAGCAGATCGGTCACGAGCCGGTCGAGGCCCGCCGCCGAGAGCGGTCCCGTGTTCGCGGCCTCGAGGCTCTCGCGAAGGAGCCTCTCGCGGTCGGGATCGACGGTATCGAGCCCGAGCTCGGCCTTCAGCTGCCACAGCTCCGCGACGAGCGCGACGCGCCGGTTGACGGCAGCAACGATCGCCTCGTCGTTCGCGGTGATCTCTCGTCGGATCTCGTCGAAGCGGTCGCTCACATCGCCACCGCTGCCGCGAGCGCAGCTCCGTTGAAGAGCGCATGGACGATCATGCCGGGGACAACGCTACCTGTCTGCCAGCGGAGCCAGCCGAGCGTGATCCCGAAGATCGTGAGCACGGGGAGGCCCAGTACGAGCCCGTGTGCGAGGCCGAAGGCCAGGCCCGTGATCAGGATCGCAGGCCAGGGCCCCACGAACGGCGAGAGGAGCCCGTACCCGAGCCCCCGGTAGAGCAACTCCTCGACGAACGGTGCCACGAAGGTGACCACCGCCGCGTTCGCGAGGAACGGCACGGCGCGGCTCGAGTCCCAGGCGTCGGGGACGAGCCCCTGCTCGTTGCCGGCGTCGAGGAACGGGCTCAGCGCGGCCGCCGAGGCGACGATCACGACCAGCGCGATGAGCGCCCGCCCCACTGCCCGTCCCGGGCGCTCAGGCAGCTCGAAGGCCAGCAAGCTGCGGTCGAACCCGTGTGCGATCGCCAGGATCAGGATCAGCATGATCCCGTACTGGACGAGCGCGCCGACGAACGTCGACCACAGGTAGAGCACATCCTCGGGCGTTTCGGCGCCGGCCAGGCGGCCTGCGTACGCGACAGCCGCGAGAACGCCGACGAGCGCCGCCCAGGCGACGAGCCGTCCACCCTGCCGGCGTGCAGCTACCGGCGTCGAAGCGTCACCGCTGCCGTTCAGCACAATGCTCCGATCAGGCAACCCAGTACCACAGGGCCCATCTGACCACATATACGCAGAGCCCCGCCCCGAGAATCGCCGCCGTCAGCGCCACGGCACGCCGACTCCGGGCGATCGTGGCGAGGGCCATGAAGGCAGGAAAGGCGACGACCACGAACCGTTGCATCGAGAGGAGCGCGTCCTTGTCCGAGACGAACGTGAGCGGCAGCGCGACGCTCGTGAGCGTGTACAGCCCGTAGGCGACGCCGATCCGCCGCCACGCGACGGCGCCGAGGACGATCACCGCGGCGGCGACGGCGAGATCGAGCACCTGTCGGTCCTGCACTCCCGCGATCACGCCGCCGATAGGCCCTGCGGGAGAGAGATGGCGCTCCCAGACGATCTTCTGGGCGTCGAGGAACGCCAGCGGACGCCCGATCCAGATCGCCAGCAGAAGGGGGTAGACCGCGAAGAGCAACGGAGCGGTAGCCACGCCGGCGAGCGCCCGCCGCCGGTCGGGTGCACGCCACGCGAGCACAGCGAGTGCCGGCAGCAGCGCCACGCCCGCCGATCGCGTGAGAAGCGCCAGTCCGGCAAGCGCGCCCGCCTTCCAGAACCGCCCGCGTTCTGCGGCGAGGAACGTTGCGACCGCGAGCAGGAGGAAGAGAGACTCGCTGTAGACCGCGCCGAAGAAGAGCGATGTCGGGGCGACCGCGAGGAACAGAACCGCGTGCCGTGCTGTCTCCTCGCCGAGCCGGGTTGCCGTCAGGCGGTACAGCAGGGCGAAGGCGCCCGCTGCGGCGGCGAGTGAGAGCAGAACGCCGGCGAGGACGTAGTGGCCACCGAGCACCCGGCCGGCGGCAGCGACGAGAGCTGGATAGAGGGGGAAGAAGGCCGGGGTGCTGGACGGCCAGGAATAGCCGTTCTCGGCGATCCGCAGGAACCAGTCGCTGTCCCACCGGGCCCAGACGTCGGCGGCGGAGCCGAGGTCGTGGAGGCGGGCGCTGTCCCACTCGGCGTAGCGCGCTTGCGGTTTCCATCCGAATGCGGCGAGCGTCGCGAGCGCGAGCAGCCAGATTGCAGCGCGGCTCCAGAGGAACAGCCAGAGCGCGGGCGCGACGCTGCGCTTGTCGTCCGGCACACGCCGACTCTAACCGGAAGGGAGAGAGGCAGAGGCCGCCCGCCGCCGAATCGGCACGGACGATGGCTACCATCGCACAATGAGCGCGCCCCGCCGGCGACCACAGCGTGGGCCCGACCTCGACCTGCCTCTCCGTCGCCGCAGGCCGCGGAAGCGCCGGCGGCCGTTCCTCGTGCTCTTGCTCGTCGTTGCCGGTCTGCTGACGGTGGCGGCGGTCGCGGGCGGCGGAGGGGTGTACGCGTTCGGGTCCTCGTGCGACCTTTCGGCCCTGCGCGAGGTGCGGATCGGCCAGAACACCTTCGTCTATGCGGCGGACGGGTCGCTCCTCGGCGCGATCCCGGCGGAGCGCAACCGGCAGGTCGTGCCGCTCGACCGGGTCAGCCCGTGGATGCCCAAGGCGACGGTGGCGATCGAAGACCGGCGTTTCTACACCCACGGAGGAGTCGATCCGCAGGGCATCGCTCGCGCGGTGTTGGAGGACGTCAAGGCGCGCAAGGTCGTGCAGGGCGGCTCGACGATCACGCAGCAGCTCGTCCGCAACCTCTACATCTCGAACGAGCGGACGATGCAGCGCAAGCTCAAGGAAGCCTGCCTCGCGATCAAGCTCAGCGATGCCTGGTCGAAGGAACGGATCCTCGAGTCGTACCTCAACCAGGTCTACTACGGGAATCTCGCGTACGGCATCGAGGCTGCGGCCCAGACGTACTTCTCGAAGCCGGCCCGGTCGGTCAATCTGCCCGAGGCGGCGCTGCTCGCCGGGTTGACGCAGGCGCCGTCTGCGTACGACCCCTTCGCCGAGCCCGCCAAGGCGCTCTCCCGACGTAACGCAGTCCTGCGCGCGATGCGTGATCAGGGCTCGATCACAGCGGCCCAGTACGCCTGGGCCAGTCGCTCGGACGACCTTCACCTCAAGCCGGGCCGGCTCTACAAGGAGATCCGAGAGCCCTACTTCTTCGGATACGTCCGCGACCAGCTCGTCCGGAAGTACGGTGCGAAGACGGTTCGCTCCGGCGGCCTCAGCGTCTACACGACGATCCTCCCCCGCTGGCAGCGGGCCGCCCAGGACGCGATCCGCGAGACGCTGACCGATCCGGCAGACCCGGCGGCGGCCGTGATCTCGATCGATCCCGCGAACGGCGCCATCCGGGCGATGGCCGCCGTGATCCCCGGCCGCAGCAACAACCAGTTCAACCTGCTCTCGCAGGCCCGCAGGCAGCCGGGTTCGACCTTCAAGACCTTCGTGCTTGCAGCGGCGATCGACAAGGGCATCGACCCCGACACGAGCTACTACGTCTCGGCGCCGTTCACGTACCGTCCGGTCGAGACGGGCAGCTGCGAGGACGGGTCGTGGTGGTGCGTGAAGACGTACGACTCGACGTACAACGGCTGGACGTCCGTCTCGCGGGCCACGCTCCGCTCCGACAACTCGGTCTACGCCCAGCTGACGCTCGACGTCGGGCCCGACAAGGTCGGCGAGATGGCACGAAAGCTCGGCGTGCGCTCACCGCTCCAGGTCGGCGGCCAGTACGTGCCTGCAATGGGCCTCGGCTCGATCGCCGTCTCACCACTCGACATGGCGTCGGCGTACGCGACCCTCGCCGCTGGAGGTGTCTACTCGGAGCCGACGGCGATCCGCAAGGTCGTGCTGCCGAACGGCAAGGAGGACACGAAGGCCGGCTGGGGCTCTCCGAAGCGCACCCGCGTCATCCCCGACGGGATCGCCTGGAAGGTGACGCAGATCCTCGAGGACAACGTCAGCTACGGCACCGGCACCCGCGCGGCGTTCGGCAGGCCCGCTGCGGGCAAGACCGGCACCACCGACAAGCACGCGGACGCCTGGTTCGTCGGGTACACGCCCGAGCTCGCGACAGCAGTCTGGATGGGGTATCAGGCGGGTGAGATCCCGATGGAGAACGTCCACGGCATCTCCGTCTCGGGCGGCAGCTTCCCTGCCGAGATCTGGCGGCTCCTGATGGAGCGCACGATCGGGCTGCGCGCGGTCAGGGACTTCGCCGAGCCGAAGGTGCTCCCGCAGTACCAGCCGTTCATCCGCGGCCCGCTTGCGCTCTCCTATGACCCGTACTACGTCGCCCCGACGACGAGCACCAGTACCGAGACGACGGCCACGACCTCCACGGCGGCGCCGCCGACGGAGACCGCGGCCCCCGAGGCGCCGAAACAGCCGTGAGACGGGGCCTCGCGGTGGCCGCGGGCGCGGTCGTCCTCGCCCTCGTCGCCGCAGCCTGCGCCCTTGCCTGGAGGCCCGACTCGCCGCTCGTGCCGCGGCACGGCGGCAACGTCTCCGGCACCGCTCCGCTCTTTCTGGTCCTCCTGATCGCCGCGTTCGCGGCGTACCTGCTGGCGCTCCTCGTGATCCGACGCACGGCGCCTTCGACGTGTGCCGTGATCGCACTCGCTGCGGCGATCCAGCTGGTGCCGGTCGCCGCTCCGCTGCTGCTCTCCACCGATGCCTGGACGTACTGGTCGTACGGGTGGATCGCCGCCCGCGCCGACGGCAATCCGTACTCCGATCCGCCCGCGGCGTTCCCGGAGAATCCGGCGCTCCCGTACATGGGCAGCGCCTGGGTCGACACGACGAGCGTCTACGGGCCGGTGTTCACGCTCGCCTCGGAGCCGCTCGCGGTCGTTGCGGGCGACTCCGATGCAGTGGCGGCGTGGACGTACAAGGCACTGGCGGCCGCCGCGGCCCTTGCTGCCACGCTTCTTGCCGGCCGCCTCGCCGGCCGCCGCGCCTTCGCGATCGCGCTCGTCGGCTGGAACCCGCTCCTCGCGGTGCATCTCGCCGGAGGTGGGCACAACGACGCCTGGGTGGGGGCATTGATCCTCGCGGCGCTGGCGCTGTCCGCCTCACGTCGGCTGCAGGGCTCGGGAGCCGTCTGGGCCCTCGCGATCTTCGTCAAGTGGGTGCCGATCCTGTTCCTCGCCCTGCGGGCCGCCGAGGCACGCGCCATCGGCCGGCCGCGCGCCTACCGAGGCCTCGCGCTCGGCGCAGCGGCAGCGGTCGTCGTCGCGACGGTGCTCTACGGAACCGCGTGGCCGTTCGCGATCGGGCCGCTTGCGGGTAATGCAGCGCTCGAGACGAGCTACGCGATCCCGCACCGGCTCGAGCAGCTCGGGGTCCCGGACGGCCTCGCCCTCGCCCTCGCCGCAGCGGTTCTCGTCGGCGGGTTCGCGTGGCTCCTCCGTGAGGCCGGCCGCGGGCGCGCGCGGCTCGGGCTCGCAGCGTGTCTCGTCCTCCTGACGACGCCGTACCTGGCGGTCTGGTACCTGGCGTGGACGGTCCCGCTCGTCGCCGCAGACGAGGACAGGAGCGCAACCGCGGTCTGCCTCGTCCTCTGCGCCTATCTGTTGCCGCAGACGATCCCGATCTAGCGTCGGAGCACGACGACGCCGTCCTCGGAGCGGACGACGTGCCAGCGCGGATCGCGTCGCAGCCGGGCGTAGGCAGGCGGGAAACCGTTGCCGCGGGCGTCATCGAGGTAGCTCGGCCGCTTCAGGTCGACGGCGACCCACCGCGCCTCGCGGAGAACGGGGAAGCTGAAGATGCGTCGTCGCTCGGAGAGGTGCGCCCCCAGGGTGTTCGTCGCACTGACCGCGGCCCCGGCCGGCACGGCCCGCAGCACGCGCGCTGCAGCCCGGTCGTGTGCCGAGACGATGTGATCCCGCGTCGCGAGCTCCGAGCCGAACGGCACGTGCCGCCAGACGGGGAGTGGCCCGAGCACGATCCCGGCTGCGAGGACGAGCAGGACGAGCCCGCGACCGGCCGTCGGCCACGACGAGGGCCAGCGACGCTGCACCCGGGCGGCACCGAGCACCGCTCCCGCGACCAGTCCCGGGATCGCGCCGGCCGTGTAGTGGAAGTGGATCGACGACTGCGTCCGCGTACCGGAGAGCAGGTTCAGCGCCAGCTCCGGCAGGGCGCTCGCAGCGACGAGGGGCGAGAGCAACGGCAGCCCTGCGAGCGGGACGAGGAGATTCCGCAGGTAGGTGAGATCGCGGTGCTCGAGAGCTGCCTGCAGGACCCGCACTGGATGGAGAGCCGCTGTCCTGACGATCCCCGCCGGGGTCCCTCCGATCGCTTCGTAGCGGCCGGCAAAGGGTGACCCCGACCCCGGGGCGTAGCGCGGGACGATCACCGCGGTGGCCACGATCGCCACCAGCGCCCCGGCCACCGCAATCACCGCCCCGGCCCGGCGGCGCCCGTGCGCGACCGCATGCCAGACCCCGAGCATGGCGACGACGAGGCCGATCTGCTCCTTCGTCAGGCAGGCGGCTCCGGCGCAGAGGGCGAACGGCAGCAGGCGATCCTCGTCGAGGTACCAGATTGCACCCAGGAGGAGCGGTGTGGCGAGAGCGACGGGGTGGAAGTCGTCGACGACCAGCCACTGGGTCGGCGGGTAGAGGAGGTAGACGAGGGCGAACCCGAGGCCCGCCCAGTCGGAGCCGAGGTGCTTGCGGGCGAGCAGAAACACGGGCACGGCGCCGAGCGCGACGGCACCGGCCTGCACGACCAGCAGCAGGCTGGGGCTCGGCCAGAGCCACCACAGGGGCGCGAGCAGCGCGACCAGCGGATCGAAGTGGGCTCCCAGCCGCGAGATCTGGTGACCCTGGAGATCCGTGACCTCGAGGAAGCGGCCGTGCGACGTCGACCAAACCGCCTGGGTGAGGTTGCCGACGTCGAACCGCCCGGTCTCGAAGGCCTGTTGCTGGAGCACCGCGAGCGCCGACATTCCGGCGGCGAACGCGCAGATCGCGAGTGAGAGCAGCGCGCCGGGCCGGGTCACGCGGCTGCGATCGCCCGCTCGAGCACGGCGCGCCAGCGGACGCCGAGCGTGGCCTCGCTCGCGTTCGCCTCGTAGGTCTCCCGCCCGGCCTTGCCGATCCGGTCAGCGAGGGCGGCGTCACCGGCGAGCCGCCGCACGGCCGCCGCGAGGGCGCCGGCGTCGCCGGAGGGCACGAGGAGCGCGTCCACGCCGTCGGTCAGCAGCTCGCGGGCGGCGGGAGTGTCGGCCGTGACGAGGGGTGTGGCGCACGCAATCGCCTGGAAGGCCTTGTTCGGGATCACGCGCGCCGCCTTCGCCCCGGTCCCGAAGACCCCGAGCGCGCAGCCGGCGGACTGGATCTCGCTCGGGAGGTCGTCGTAC
>Ga0315275_10003955_pt1 | contig 13792 bp, 16 predicted proteins | sample YL17G03_0_MG_FD_205557 | JGI IMG/M metagenome (GOLD analysis project Ga0315275, IMG submission 205557) | Sediment microbial communities from Yellowstone Lake, YNP, Wyoming, USA - YL17G03_0 | ecosystem: Environmental > Aquatic > Freshwater > Lake > Sediment | place: USA: Wyoming | collected... | reverse complement strand
GTATTTTAAAAGAGAAGATCTTAAATCTCCGCTACACTTTTGACGGTTTTGTGGTGGGGGCGGGCAATCAGTTTGCCCATGCCGCGGCCGTTGCTGTTGCCAGTTCGCCCGCAACAACATACAATCCCCTCTTTATTTATGGGGGCGTCGGCCTGGGAAAGACCCACCTCCTTAATGCCATAGGTCATTTTGCAATAACAAAAAACACAGCTCAAAAAGTGTGTTATATAACCTCTGAGCGGTTTACTAATGACCTTATTGGCTCCATCCGCTATCAAAAAACCACGTCTTTCCGGGAGCGCTATCGCAACGTCGACGTTCTCCTGCTCGATGACATTGAGTTTATCGCCGGCAAAGAGAGAACCCAGGAGGAGTTCTTTCACACCTTCAACGCTCTCCATGAATCAAAAAAACAAATTGTCCTCACGAGCGATAGGTTTCCAAAAGAAATTCCCGGGTTAGAAGAGAGGCTCCGGTCCCGCTTTGAGTGGGGTCTTATCGCCGACATTCAACCGCCAGACCTGGAGACGAAGGTTGCTATTTTAGAAAAAAAGGCTATGCTGAACAATATACCCCTCTCTACTGATGTGGCTTTTTTCCTGGCAGCCAATGTAAAATCCAACGTTAGAGAGCTGGAGGGGTTTTTGGTTAGATTGGGGGCATACTCCTCTTTTACGGGGGTTAAAATAACCCTTGATGTGGCCAAAGAGATTTTAAAGGATTTGCTTAGGATTAAGAGGAGGGAGGTTAGTGTGGATTTGGTTTTAAAAGAAGTTGCCCACGCCTTTAACATTAAGGTTGCAGACATTAAATCAAACAGAAAGCACAATTCGGTGGTTCTCCCCCGACAGATTTGTATGTATTTATTAAAAAAGCTTACCGGGATGTCCTTTCCGGAAATCGGACAGGCGTTGGGTGGAAAAAACCACTCGACTATTATTTATGGGGTTAAAAAAGTGGGGGCTCTTATTGACAAGGACAGTAAAACCAAAAACGCCGTCGGCAAGATAGAGGAGGCTTTTTGCCTGTAGTGAACATGATATGCACAGATTATACGGGGGGGCAGTTGCTTGAAATGGTAATGAATTTTTTATTTTTAAATCACCTTGAGGTCTTACTCTAATACTACGATGAAGATAATTTTAAAAAGAAAAGAAGTAATAAGATCGTTTGCGAATATTCAAGGAATTGTGGAAAAAAATAACATTATACCCATACTGTCCAATGTTCTCCTTGAAGCAAAAGCCGATATTTTAAGTCTCTATGCTACAAACCTGAGGGTATCCTTCTTGGATGAATGTCCAGCGATTACAGAGAAGGAAGGGAGTATAGCGTTAGATTCAAAAAAGATTTTTGAGATTATTAAGGAATCACCAGGGGAAGACATAACCATAGAGAAGAAAGAAAATAACAGGGTAAAGATAAGCAGTGAAAAGGTTGTTTATACTTTGGCGGGAAATAATCCCCTGGAGTTCCCGGAAAAAATAAAAATGAGAGAAAGGGAGCCGTCAAAAATAACAACCACAAAACTAAATGAAATGATAAGGAAGACCCTCTTTGCGGTTGCGGAAGACGAAAGTAAGGGAAGTATGGGCGGGATACTTTGGGAGGTGTTAGATGGAAAGGAGAAGGGGTTGAGAATGGTGGCAACCGATGCCCACCGGCTTTCATGTATTGAGAGAAGAGAAGGGGAAGGGGAAGAGTTTAAAAAGGAATTACACGGCGTTATTTTACCCAAAAAAGGGGTACAGGAATTACGGAAATTATTAGAAGAAGCAGGGGCTCAAACTATCGGGGTTTGGAAGGAGGAGGGAAATCTTTTAATAAAAAAAGACAGAACAATATTGGCAATACGATTAATAGAAGGTGAATTCCCGGATTATAAAAGGGTGCTTGCTTTTCAAGGGGAAGACAAGATAAAACTAAGAACCCTACAAACAATAGATGCCCTACGGAGAGTCTCAATTGTGCTGGAAGAAAAACTGAGATCAATAAAGATTTTACTGTCCCCGGGGGCGATGGGAGTGGTGGCGTATGGCGGTGAGACGGGAGAGGCGAGAGAAGATATAGAAGTGGAATATAACGGCAGCGAAAGAGAGATATGTCTTAATTTAAAATATTTATGGGATTCGCTTAATTGCCTGGATGATGAAACGTTTCTCCTTGAAATACGGGGGGCAAAAGAGCCGGTAAGGATTTTGCCGGAGAAGGACAGCGATCATATTCTCGTAGTGATGCCAATGGTATTTTAAAGAGAAAAACGGTGGGTTTTTTTAAAAAAGCAAAAAAGCAAAAACAAACAGAGGGGAAATTGGGGGAAGAAGAGGTGGCGGTAATCTCTTCGGCAATAGCGAGCGTTTTGCAATCAGGAACAACGGCGGGCGCCATAAAAAGAATGCCGCCCTCTCCGTGGAAATTAATGGGGATAAAAGATCTTATGGTACATGGAAAGCAGGGGAGAGGAGCAAGGGGTGATTAGACGATTTAAGGTAAGCGTCAGCGGAAAGGTGTACGAAGTGGCGGTAGAAGAGATTAGAGAAGAACCAACCCAAGAAAGAGAATATCAACCCGCCCCCAGGTCACAAGCACCCCCGAGAACAGAGCAGGTTCAGGCTACAAAACAAACAACATCGGAAAAACCGGAGATTGGCAAGGGTGAGGTCGTTGTCAGCCCGATGCCAGCAAAGGTAGTATCTATAAGGTGCCAGACCGGGGGGCAAGTAAAATCCGGGGATATTCTCCTTGTAATAGAAGCAATGAAAATGGAGCACAACATTTTTGCCCCAAGAGACGGGGTTATCGTAGACATAAAAACAACGGAAGGGGCGAGCGTCGCCTATAGTCAACCCCTGGTGGTAATAGGATAGTCTTTTACCTGCAGCAACACCCTCAAAAACAGGAAACAATTGTGCCGTGCAGAAAGATACCTTTAAAGACCTGGGAAGATATGGTGCAATCGGAATCGAATTTGCCGCATGTGTTTTGATCGGGGTTGCGATAGGATATGTGATAGACAGAAAGATAAAATACGTCAAGCCGTGGGCAACGCTAATCTTCTCAATTCTTGGGTTTCTGGCGGGGGTTAAGAGATTGATGGCAATAAGCAGGGAAATAAGGAAAGAGGGCGGTGGAAATAAAAGAGATTGAGATTATCAGCGCCGTTCTTTTGTTGCCTCTCTTCTTGTTCGGCCTTCTTTTTTCCCCCGGCTTTGCATTCGCAACAACCCTGGGCGGCCTCCTCATGATAACAAACCTCTTTTTCTTAAACAGGGGGATGCGCGGAATGCTGGCCGAAAAACAAAAGAAGATAAAATTCTTCCTCCAGTACACCCTCAGGTTTGTGCTGCTCATGTCCATCATCTATCTTTTGCTCTACCGGGAAAAGGTTGACGTCCGAGGCTTTGTTGTCGGCCTGTCGGTTGTGTTCTTGGGAATATTAATCTATTTTATTAAAAACAATTTTTTATCTGCCAGGCCCAGGCAAAGCGAACCGCGATAATAACCATTTTGAACGAGAATGCGCGCGCGAAAGGACCGGCTTTATTCGCTTGACACAGACAAAACGCTATGCTAATCAATCCACTTTTAAAACTATGACTGCGAAACCGAAAAGACTCCGGACCGAAAAAGCCCTGGCGTGGACAACGCCCCCAATTATAATCGCCCTGTCTCCCGGCGTCTCGTGGGCGAGCGAAGAAGGCTTTTTGTGGATCTCTTACCTTCCGCCCTGGAGGTGGTTGTCCTCCTTCGAAGGCACAACGGGGGCAATGGTCGATTTTCGGGCGATCAGCGCCACACCAGCAATTCACAGTATTTTGGTCAGCGCGTTTCTTGTCGTGTGTGCCCTCTTCGTCAGAAAGAGAATTGTCAAGGATCGACTGCCCGGGGACCGCTTCAACCCAACAAATACGCTGGAGGTGCTGGTTGAGCTGGTCTTAAAACTTTTAAGAGACAACATGGGGGCAAGCGGCGTTCGGTATATACCCCTTATTGGCACCCTGGCGCTCTTTATCCTCTTTTCAAACCTCCTTGGCCTAATCCCCGGGTTTCTCCCCCCCACAGACAACATAAACATTACTGCGGGCTGTGCAATTATTGTGTTTTTTTCCACACACGTCTTTGGCGTTCTGGAAAACGGCGCGAGCTACTTTAAACACTTTACGGGCCCAAAATGGTGGCTCTCTCCGATTATGGTCCCGATAGAGGTTATCGGGCACCTGGCAAGACCCCTCTCCCTTTCTCTGCGACTCTTCGGAAACATTACCGGAGACCACCTGGTGTTGGCAATATTTTCCGGCCTCGTTCCTCTGGTTGTCCCGGTCTTTGCTCTCTTTCTCGGAGTTTTTGTCTCCATAATCCAAGCCCTTGTTTTTATTCTTCTTTCCATGATGTACATATCGGGCGCGACAGAACATGCTCACGAGCATTAACCCTATAGCAAAAAAAGAAAGGAGGATCTTATATGGTAAAAGGGGTTGTTAAAGTCATTCTGTTTTCCGTGGTACTGGTTGTGGTTGGAGCGACCGTGGTTTATGCCCAAGAAGGGGCTGCCGGGCTTGACCCCTCGGTAAAGAGGTTTATTGCCCTGGCGAGCGGCTTTGGCATAGCAATCGCAGCATGCGGAGGCGCCATAGGCCAGAGCAGGGCGATAGCCGCTGGTTTGGAAGGGATAGCGAGGAACCCCGGCGCATCGGGCATGATAACCACCCCGCTCATCATCGGGTTGGCCCTGATCGAGTCCCTGGTGATTTATGCCTTCGTAATAGCCTTCCTTCTTCAGCTTAAACTGTAAAGAAAGGCAATTGCTCCCGCCCAAAGCTTATCTCAAGGGAAGAGGGTATGATTAGTTTAAATGCTACCTTCATTATTCAGGTGGTTAATTTTCTCCTCTTGATGTGGGCATTAAACCGCCTGCTCTTCAGGCCGATCTTAAGGAACCTGGAGGAGAGGGAAGAGAGGATCGAGCGACTCGCAAAGAACACCGAAGCCCTTTCTCTCCAGGCAAAAGAAACGAGAGAAGAGCACGAGAAGAAGGTGAGGCAGGCACAAACGGAGGCGCTGGAGGAAAAAGAAAAGGCGAGGTCGGAAAGCGCCGGGGAGGCAGAAAGGTTTGTAAAGAAGGCCCTGAGCGAAGCGGAGAGAGGCCTGGCAGAAGCCAGGGGGCTGATCGCGCGGGAAGCGGAAAAGGCAAGAAGAGAATTCGGCGAACTCAGCAGGGAGATTTCCGTCGAAATTTACCGCAAGATACTGGGAACAAACAAATGATTGCGTGCCTTACCAGGAGTTGCCTCTGTCTTTATTTTGCGACCGGCCTTGTTCTCCTTCTTGCGCCCCGGTGTTTGGCGTCTGAGCATTCTACGGCAGAATCACCATGGTCGCTCGCCTTTAAATTTATCAATGTCGCCATCTTTGTTGCCATAATCTATAAACTCGGGGCAAAGAAGATCGGAGAGTTTTTTAAAGATCGTCGTCAAAAGGCACAGGGGGCGATAGACGGCGCATCTCAGAAAGAAGAAGAAGCGTTGCGACTACTCGGGGAATGGAGGGAAAAGATCGCAGGAGCAGAAGAAGAGGCAGGGAAGATCGTAGAGGCTTCGGTAGCCGAGGGCAGGAAACTGAGGGAGAGAATCCTCCTGGAGGCGGGGGAGGAGGCGCGGGCAATTGTGGAACAATCGAGGGTTGCCGCCGCAGAGGAGATGAAAAATACCCGTGCAATGCTGGGGAAAGAGCTGGCCGCCCTCTCGGCCGCAAAAGCGGAAGTGCTTCTCAGGGAGAAAATGGACGCGGGACACCAGAAGGGGCTCATCGAGGAGTTTATCCGTAAAATGGAGGAGCTTTCGTGAAGAAAAAGACGGCTGCCCTGCGCTATGCAAAAGCCCTGTTGCTTCTCGCCCAACCCAAGAACAAGACGGACGAGTACGCCGAGGAACTGGGAAGGTTTCTCGATGTTTTTAGGCGGGACGGAGAGATAAGGGGGGTTCTGCTCAGCCCGATCTTTGATGCTGCCGAGAGAAAAAGAATAGCCTGTCATGTGGTAGACAGACTCGGGCTTTGTAGCGTTGTTAAGAACTTTCTTCAAATCCTCATTGACAAAGAGCGCATGGGCGAACTTGAAAACATTGTGGGGGCGTATCGCGAGATGGCAGACGAGACTGGCGGAAGGGTGAGGATTGCCCTTCGCTCTGCAACGACAATCCCCCCGGACCTCTTTGATAAAATCAGAGAGCAGATGCAGGGAATGCTGAAGAAAGAGGCAATTTTAGAGGTAGAAGTTCAGCCCGAGTTAATCGGGGGTTTGGTTGCCAAGATAAGAGACGTTCAGATAGATGGCAGCGTAAAAAACCAGATTCTTAAATTGAGAGAAACATTGGAATCAGCTCTGGGGGTGGCTTGATGGAAGTAAAGGCCGAGGAAATAAGCAGAATAATCCGGGAACAAATCGAAGGGTATGATCGCCGGATTGAGGTGAGCGAGACCGGTACGGTTATTTCCGTGGGAGACGGCATTGCACGGATTTATGGTTTAGAGAAGGCCATGGCAGGCGAGCTCATAGAGTTCCCCGGTGGAATATTCGGGCTTGTATTAAATCTGGAAGAAGACAATGTTGGCACAGCCCTCCTGGGAGAGGATATAAAAATAAAAGAGGGCGACCAGGTGAAGCGGACACACAGGATTGCGCAGGTTCCTGTTGGAGAGGCGCTCATTGGAAGGGTAGTGAATGCCATTGGACAGCCCATAGATGGCAAGGGCGAAATAAAGGCTGCCAGTTTTGGGCATGTCGAGAGAAAGGCCCCCGGCGTGGTGCATCGCCAGCCGGTGAAAGAAGCCCTTCAGACGGGAATAAAGGCCATAGATTCCATGATCCCCATCGGCAGGGGCCAGCGTGAATTGATTATCGGAGACCGGCAGACCGGAAAAACCGCCATCGCCCTGGATACCATTATAAACCAGAGGGGCTCAGGGGTAACCTGTATCTATGTGGCGATAGGGCAGAGGCGTTCCACGGTTGCCCGCGTGGTTGATACCCTGAGGCGGCACAAGGCCATGGATTACACGATTGTGGTTGCCGCTACCGCGAGCGACCCCGCTCCCCTCCAGTACATTGCCCCCTATGCGGGGTGCGCCATGGGAGAGTACTTCAGGGATACTAAACGACACGCCCTGACGATCTATGACGACCTTTCCAAGCACGCCGCTGCGTACCGTCAGCTCTCTCTGCTCTTGAGAAGACCGCCGGGCCGGGAGGCCTATCCGGGCGACATCTTTTACCTCCATTCCCGCCTCTTAGAAAGGGCGGCCAAACTGAACGACGAGCGTGGAGGAGGCTCGCTCACCTCCCTTCCCATCATTGAAACCCAGGCGGGCGACGTTTCGGCTTACATTCCCACCAATGTCATATCAATAACAGACGGGCAGATATATCTGGAACCAGACCTGTTTTACTCCGGCACAAGACCGGCGATTAATGTTGGACTTTCTGTCTCGAGGGTGGGAGGCAATGCCCAGATTCGAGCGATGCGCCAGGTTGCGGGGAGGTTACGGCTGGATCTCGCCCAGTACCGGGAGATGGCAGCGTTTGCCCAGTTTGGAAGCGACCTGGATAAAGCCACCCAGGCTCAATTGGTCAGGGGGAGTAAGCTGGTAGAAATCTTAAAACAACCCCTCTATGAACCACTTTCCGTAGAAGAACAGGTGTTGATCATCTATGCGGCCACCAATGGCTTCGTGGATAAATACCCCGAGGCCACCCTGAAAAGATACGAGAAGGAGCTCATAGCCCACGTTGAAACCAAGCACCCGGAAGTGCTCAAAGAGATTACGGAGAAGAGAGAGATTACAGACAGCCTGCGAGAGAAAATCAACAAACTACTGACGGCCTTCGGAGAGTCCTTTAAGGCGTGAGGTAGGAAGTGGCAACGTTAAGGACAATACGAAGGAGAATAGCAAGCGTAAAAAAAACGCAGCAGATCACCCGTGCCATGCAAATGGTGGCCGCCGCGAAACTCCGAAAGGCACAGGAAAGTGCCCTCAAGGCAAGGCCGTATGGTCAGAAGCTCTCCGAGGTGGTGAAGAGCTTGGCCTCCAGAACCAAGCCAGAAGACCACCCCCTCTTGAAAAAGAGGGAAGAGAAGAGGGTGAGCGTGGTGGTAATCACTGCCGATCGCGGGCTCTGCGGCGCCTTCAATCTCAGCATTATGACACGAGCGACAATGTCCCTGAGAGAAAAGAGGGCCGCAGGATCTCTCGTGGATCTGACAGTAATCGGGAGAAAAGGAATAGAGTTTTTTCATCGAAGGGAAGAAGAGATAAAGCGGGACTACCGTAACGTGTTGGGCAGCGCTGATTATACCGCCGCAGCAATTGTTGCCTCTGAAATGGCGAAAGACTATTCAGAAGAGAAGGTTGATGCCGTTTATGTGGTTTATAATCAGTTTAAGTCCGTACTGCAACAGCAGGCGATAGAGGCCAGGCTTTTGCCTGTTGAAAACGAACACCTGGAAGAGCCCTCCTCGAAGACAGAATACATCTTTGAACCACAAGAGGGTGAGATTTTGGACCTGCTGCTCCCCCGATATGTAGAATACCAGCTCTTCACGGCCATTCTGGAGTCAACGGCCAGTGAATTTGCTTCCAGAATGACCGCCATGGACATGGCCACGAGAAATGCAAAAGAGATGATAGAGAGACTCACCCTGTTCTTTAATCGCGCCAGACAGAACGCCATTACCAGGGAGCTGATGGATATTGTGGGCGGGGCAGAAGCCCTGCAGAAATAAAAAAAACGAAGGTGATGAAATGGTAGAGGAAAGAGGATTCCGGAAAGAAAGCATAGGCAAGGTGGTCCAGGTAATTGGACCGGTGATTGATCTCAGGTTTGACGGAGTGGATGGCCTGCCCCCCATTTACGGAGCTGTCCGGCTTACCAATCCGTCCATTGACGAGAGAAAGGAAAATCTGGTTGTGGAGGTTGCCCAGCACATCGGGGAACTAACCGCCAGGTGTATTGCCATGGACTCAACCGATGGCCTGGTGAGGGGCATGGAAGGCATATACCGGGGTGAACAGATTACCATGCCCGTGGGCAGGGGGGTGTTGGGCAGAATCCTCAACGTGATCGGCGATCCCGTTGATGAAATGGGGCCGGTCACCACAGAAAAGCGGTACCCCATCCACCGACCAGCCCCCTCCTTTCTTGAGCAGAGCACAAAGGTGGAGATGTTCGAGACGGGGATAAAGGTGGTAGACCTGCTTGCCCCGTACTCTCGCGGGGGAAAGATTGGTTTGTTTGGAGGTGCCGGGGTTGGTAAAACCGTGATCATTATGGAGCTCATCCACAATGTGGCCATTCAACACGGAGGTTTTTCGGTTTTTGGCGGGGTTGGAGAAAGGACGCGCGAAGGAAACGACCTCTGGTTGGAAATGAAGCACTCTAAGGTTCTGGATAAGGCCGCCCTGGTCTATGGCCAGATGACAGAGCCGCCGGGCGCTCGTGCAAGAATCGGCCTTTCAGCCCTCACTGCCGCCGAATATTTCCGGGACGAAGAAGGGCAGGACGTGCTCCTCTTCATTGACAACATCTTCCGTTTCACCCAGGCCGGATCTGAGGTTTCAGCCCTCCTTGGCAGGATGCCATCCGCAGTGGGCTATCAGCCAACGCTTGCCACTGACCTTGGGGAGCTGGAAGAAAGAATCACTTCGACCACAAAAGGATCCATCACGTCCGTTCAGGCCATATATGTGCCGGCTGATGACCTTACCGATCCAGCGCCTGCCACTACATTTGCCCACCTCGACGCCACCACAGTTTTGTCGCGGCAGATTGTTGAATTGGGGATCTATCCTGCCGTAGACCCGCTTGACTCGACCTCCCGGATACTGGATCCTCAAGTAATCGGAGAGGAACATTATCGGGTGGCAAGAGAGGTGCAACAAATCCTCCAGCGCTATAAAGACCTCCAAGACATCATCGCCATCCTCGGGATGGAAGAGCTTGCCGAAGATGATAAACTGGTTGTGGCCAGGGCGCGAAAGATCCAGAGATTCTTTTCCCAACCTTTCTTTGTGGCAGAGGAATTTACGGGCACGCCGGGCGTATATGTCAAACTCGAGGATACCATAAAGGGTTTCCGGGAGATTATAGAAGGAAAGCATGATGGCATACCGGAACAGGCCTTTTATATGGTAGGCACCATTGAGGAAGTGCAGGAAAAAGCGAAAAAGTTAATGCAGTAAGGACAGCGCTCTCCATGGAAAAAGAGTTTCAATTAGAGATAGCAACCCCCGAACGAAAAGTGGTCTCCCTGGTTGCGGAAGACCTTACCGCGCCAGGATTTGAAGGGCAATTCGGGGTCTTAACCGGCCACACTCCCTACCTCTGCAGGACTAGAACCGGGGAGCTCTCTTACCGCTCCCAGGGAACGAGACATTTCCTTGCGGTGAGCGAGGGATTTGCCGAGGTGCTCCACGACAAAGTGACCATGCTGGTTGATACTGCAGAAAAGCCCGAGGAAGTGGACATGGAAAGGGCAAACAAGGCAAGGGAGAAGGCCGAACAAAAAATGAAGGGTCTCACCCTTGACGACAGGGAATTTTTAGTTGCCCAGGCCGCACTCCATCGCGCCATCGCCCGCATCAAGCTGAAAGAGAGAATGTAAGCCACGTGAACAGGGCAAGGATAAGGCGCCTCTATAGCCACCTTAAAAGGGAGGGCATAGAGGCTTTTTTATTTACGAGCCCGGAGAACCTCCGCTATGTAAGCGGTTTTACTGGAGGCGAGGGTGCAGTGCTTTTAACCCCTCGCAGGTCGATCCTCTTTGTTGACTCACGCTATGTGCTGCAGGCAGAGAGAGAGGCTAAAGGATTCACCGTCAAAGAATATCGCAGACGCTGGGAAGAGGTTGCCTCTGTACTAAAAGATGCAGGGTGTAGGAAGGTGGGGTTTGAGTCATACCACCTGACCCACGAGTCCTATGTTGAATTAAGGAGCCACCTTAAAACCCCCCTCGTTGCAAGCCCTCCCTCCATCAAGACCATCCGTTCCGTAAAGGAACAAAAAGAAATTTCTCTCATAAGAAAGGCGGCAACGATCGCGGAGCAGGGCTTTAAAAAGCTCGCCCCCCAGATCGGCAGCAAACGAAGGGAGAAGGATATCGCCTTGACCCTGGAGCGTTATATAAGAGAGTGTGGAGCGGAAAAGACGCCTTTCGAGATCATCGTGGTTTCAGGCAAGAGGGGGGCATATCCCCATGGCACCCCGAGCAGGAAGGAGATTAAAAAGGGCGAGCTTGTGACGATTGATTTCGGAGCCGTATATCAGGGGTACTGCTCTGACGAGACCTGCACCCTGATGGTGGGACGGCCGACACTTCAACAGAAAAAGGTATACGAGGCAGTGAAAGAGGCCCACGATAAAGCCATAGCTGCAGTTGCACCGGGGGTAAAGTTTACGACCATTGATTCCGCAGCCCGCAAGGTGTTAGAAAAAGCTGGCCTGGGTAAATACTTTCGCCACGGAACAGGGCACGGCGTAGGACTTGCCGTTCATGAAGCCCCCTCAATTTCTTCCCGGGGTGAAGGGGTGGTCGAGGCAGGGATGGTCTTTACGATTGAACCAGGAGTCTATATTCCGAACTGGGGAGGCGTGAGGATAGAAGATATGGTAGAGGCAACCCGTCATGGCTGTCAGCTAATCACCGGAATCCCCAAGGCACTCCATACATTGTAGCTCTCGAACAGAACATCCACACGAACCGAGCATGTTTTTAAGTCTTTTATCCGACCCCGTTGCCGGCAATCCATCGCCCCCCCCACCGCTTTGCAGAGGAAGCAAAGCTATAAACCAGAAAGCCTCCAAGATGAATCTACCTTGACTTACCAAATGCAATTTCATACAATCCAGCCAAAGCAGAGGCCTGTCCGGCAAAGTCTTTAGCTGGGTGTCTGCGGGAGCACATTGGAGCGCATGACAACTACGGCTTATAGAAATATTAGAGATCTCCTGAGTCAGCTCTACTTGGAGGACGAACGCCCGTGGTTGGTGGGGTTCAGCGGCGGCAAGGACAGCACGATGCTTGCATCCCTGATCTTTGACGTCGTCCTGTCTACCCCTTCTGCACAACGGAAAAAGCCGGTATCGATTCTCTGTACCGACACGCGCGTGGAAATCCCTGCCATTGTCGAAATAGTCGAAGGAACGCTGGCTCGGATGCAAAAATTCTCCCAGCAGAACGGCCTCAACATCGAGGTCAATTTCCTCAAGCCGCCGCCTGAGCAGTCGTTCTGGGTGAACATAATCGGCCGGGGCTATCCTCCGCCCAACCGCACCTTCCGCTGGTGCACGCAGCGCCTGAAGATCGATCCTGTCACCGTCTTTGTAAACCAACGCATCGGGCACTGGGGCGAGGCAATCCTGCACCTGGGGGCACGTCGGGCGGAAAGTTCCAGCCGCGCACAAACAATGGCCGGCCGCGAGACCCGCAACGGCTTACGTCGTCACTCTGATCTGCCGCGCGTCTGGGTGTCCAACCCGATCGAGTTCCTCTCCACCGAGGAAGTCTGGGCATACCTGCTGCAAAGACCCAATCCGTGGGGAAGTGACAATCGTGCGCTTTACAAGCTTTACACGAACGCCTCCAACGGCGAATGCCCTATCCAGATTGATACCAGCACCCCAGCATGCGGCCACTCCCGCTTCGGCTGCTGGACCTGCACCGTTGTCGAGCGCGACAAAGCCAGCGAGGGTCTGCTCGCTGCCGGTGACGAACGCATGGAACTCCTCATAGAGTTCCGCGAAACACTTCTCGAATTCCGTAACCCAGAGAATGGCTGGCGCGACAGCCGCCGAATGAATGGCAATGAAGGCCCGGGCCCACTTCACATGAAGGGCCGTCGGGAACTCCTGAAGCGCCTGCTCAAGCTGCAGGAAGAAATTGGCCTGAAACTCATCACGCCAGAAGAACTCCTTCTGGTCCAACAGCTATGGAAAGCGGCACGTGATCCCGACGACGGCCGGGGTGTCGCCCGCATCGTTAACAAACAGCGAGGTGTCATCATGAATGCAGACCTCAACGAACTGAACCGCCTTCGTGAAATGGAAGAGGAAGTAGCCAAAGAACTCGACGTCCGTGAGGACACGCTGCGCCGCATGCTCGCCAAGGTGGAGGAATATAGCGAAAGCCATCGCGCCCACGGCCTGCCCGACGATCTTCTCAACATCCTCAAGGACGATCTGGAGGCCCAGAACGCTGGAGCGAAGGGCTGACCATGCCTGAGGTTTACATCGACTCCCTGACGTTGGAGAATTTTGGCCCGTTCTACGGTGAGCATACCTTCAATTTCGGTAACCTCGATGGCCGTGGTGGCATCCTGATTGGCGGAAAGAACGGAGGTGGCAAGACGCACTTACTGCGCGCCCTATACATTGCCGTTGCCGGCGAAAGTGGCGTTGGCGACCTGAAGCGAGTAGAGACAGGCTCAGAGGCAACTCGTTTCATCTTCGATAAAGCTCTGAATCGGCGAGCCCAAGCCGAAGGGCAGGACACCATGCGGCTCGCAGTCAGTATTTCCCAGCGAGACGAAAGAGGTGTTGGGAGCCGGGGAGTCCAGTTTGTGCGTGATGTCCGTTTCCGACATAATTCGGCACCAGTATGGCACTCGTATGCAGCCATGACCCTTGATGTCAATAGTGGACACGAAAACCCTTATGCTGCAACCTGCTTCGCATAGAATTGTCTTTCATATACAGCAGGGGATACATATCCGAGTCTTGCCTGCCGCCTCAGCCGGTTATAGA
>Ga0315275_10003954_pt1 | contig 13793 bp, 5 predicted proteins | sample YL17G03_0_MG_FD_205557 | JGI IMG/M metagenome (GOLD analysis project Ga0315275, IMG submission 205557) | Sediment microbial communities from Yellowstone Lake, YNP, Wyoming, USA - YL17G03_0 | ecosystem: Environmental > Aquatic > Freshwater > Lake > Sediment | place: USA: Wyoming | collected... | reverse complement strand
GCAGGGCATGAGCGATGAGGAATTTGGCGTAGAGGATCTCTCTCGCGAAGTTGCGCTTGGCAGAAGGCAACTTGAACGCAAGCTTCAGGGGCTCACTGGCCTTTCGCCTGCCGAGTTCATTCGCACTATGCGTCTCCAGCGAGCTCATGAATTGCTCTTGAAGAATGCCGGCACGGTATCCGAAATAGCCTTTCAGGTCGGCTTCGGAAGTCCGTCCTATTTCAGTTCCTGCTTCCACGAACGGTTCGGCTACCCGCCTTCCGAAGTCAACCGCCAACGCAGCTGATTTCCCGCAATTTCTGGAACCTCCTGTCAAAGGGGTCCGCATCTTCCGTGAACCCGTTTACGCTCCCTGCATCACTTCGTTACAGTCTGCCCTGCCGGAACCGGCAAACCGCCCTCACCTCTTTGGCTTCTCGACCAGTGTCGCTAAATTGCTGCGTTTTGCGCGACAGACTTCCATGTCGTGATTCCTGATGTCTTTGACGCAGAACCGATATCCACCCCCAGGCTGGATTCGCTAGATTGGGCCACGGTGACGCTTACTTCACCGGGATACCACCCATTCTATCAATCCATCACACAGGAGGTGCATCATGAAACGGTTACCGATTCTATTCGCCGGGGTCGCGTTGGCAATCGCGGTCTTTGCCGGCACTGGCTTCGCGCAATCCATCACCTGGACGGACCAGCAGCTCCCGGACACCGACCTGATTTGGGAGGTGAAGGCTGTGGATTTGTCAGTTGCATGGGCGGTCGGCAATCATGGCAATATATTCCGGACCACAAATAGGGGAACCACATGGACTTCAGTAGGATACTCTCTGGACCATAGGGGAGGAAGTACTTCGTCTATCGAAGCAATAAGTGCTACAACCGCATTCGTTTGCGGGGCCAACTACGACGGGATGAGCGGTTCGGTGCCTTCAAATGATACGACTTTTGTCTGGCGGACAACCGACGGAGGAGGAACCTGGTCTGTCGTATTCGCACAGCCGCATGGCTTCGTCGATGCGGTAAGGATGATTTCTCCAACCGAAGGGATTGGTGTGGGAGATCCGGTAAAAGGAGAAGGAAGGTGGACCATCATCCGCACTACGGATTCGGGAACGACGTGGTCCCGAATTCCTACGGAGCCTCTTCAAATGAATGGCGAACTTGGGCTCAATCGTAGTCTCTGCACATATGGGACAAACCATATCTGGTTTGGGGCTGCTTCTGGCAACAACAGCTCAGCTGCCGTTTATCGATCCACTGATGCAGGTCTGACATGGAGCAGAGCGAGCACACCGTTGCCGTACTATTCATGGACTGTTTGGTTCAGCGACTCCCTCCACGGTCTGTGCAGCGACACCTGCCTTGCGCGCTCTACCGACGGAGGGGTCACCTGGTTACCGATAGGCTTGCCCGGGTGGGACTGGTACAGTTATGACACAGGCTGGCTGGCCTTTGCTTCAGTCTCCGGCGGGAAAGACCTCTGGGCAACACTGGACACAATAGTGTACCGGAGTGAAGACTGGGGAGCTTCGTGGAGCATCGCTTACCACAATACCAAAGACACACTCTTGTCTGGTTCATTCGCGACGGTCCATGATTCGACTGTTGGATGGTTTACGACACTGGGAGCGAACATCGTTGCGTACAAGGATTTTCCAGTGGGTGTTGACATGTTGGCAACGGGAGATGTGCCGACCGAGTTTGGGCTATCACAGAACTATCCCAACCCGTTCAACCCTACAACAAAGATCCGATTCACGATAGTCGATAGACAATTGACGACTATCAAGGTGTTTGATTTGGTGGGGAGAGAAGTTGCCACGCTTGTGAACGAGGTGAAGGAACCGGGGACGTATACTGTGCAATTCGACGCATCGAAACTCGCCAGCGGTGTGTACCTCTATCGGCTCAGCGCCGGCCAATTCGTGCAGAGCAAGAAGATGGTCGTGGTCAAGTAACTCCCCCAGCCATTTTCGCAGGCGGGCATCCCATGTTCGTGGTTGCCCGACGAAGGCCCCCGCCATCATGCTGCACCGATAGGACGGGGGCCTTCGAATTCCCGCCCGGCCATCCATCTTAGACTCTGACTCGGTCTGGACCGGTGGGCAGATCTTCCCGCCTGCCCGTCCGGGTTCGATAAGCCGGGCAGGCGTCGTCGATCGCTAATTGATATTGTCTCCGTTCTCCCCTATCTTGCGCCGTAATCGTGATTCTTCGTGCCGTTGGGATCACGGACCCGTGGAGATTCCGATGATCGGCTCCTTCCAATCCGGCCGTCCTTCTGATGGATTTCCCCCTGGGGAATCCTCCATCTTGCGTCGGGGCATCCTCGTCGTTCTCTTTACCATCCTCAGCGTTCGATCCGTTGCTGCCCAGGACAGACTCCTCCCCGTCTTCGACTTCAGACGCTTGACCACTGCCGATGGACTTCCCACCAATGAGATACGTTCGAATGTCGTTCGCGACCGCCAGGGCTTCATCTGGGTCGGCACCGAGAACGGACTTGTACGATATGACGGATACGGATGTAAAGTCTATCGCTTCTTCAGTTCACCAAACAATGCCCTTGTTCTCTACATTGATTCAAAAGACCGTTTTTGGATTGGCACATTCGGGTCCGGCCTCAGTCTCTACGACCAGATAAATGACCGGTTCCTAAGCTTCCTTCCGCGTCAAAACGACAGTCTATGGCCCCAGGCAAAGAACATTAACTGTATTCACGAAGACGGGTCGGGAGTTCTCTGGCTTGTGTGTGGGGAACCCCAGGTTGTGCAACTTGATCTTGGAGTCGCCAGGAACGAGACAAATGTCGACAGCGTGGCACGTCATGCACGTTTCCACAAGATCAGTCCTGGTGTGTTCAGAGATGGCGTGACACAAGTGGCTGCATGGGACGAGGCAAGCGTTGTGGTTGGCAGCGCTATCGGATTGTTCCTCATCAACCGGGAGACCTTCAGCATTTCACGACCACGTATCCCGGTGGCACCTGGACTGAACCTGGATACAGTAGCTATCATGAGCCTCTTCTGGGAAAACCCGCAAAGGCTCTGGATTGGAACTCTCCTCCATGGACTCTGCCTCTTTGATCGAGCCGGTGGTACACTTACAGCTTTCCACAAGGGATCAACGAATAGGAATCGAACGAGGGACGACCATATCCAAAGAGTTCAAGGAGATCGAAGCGGCAGATTGTGGATTGCAACGAACGATGCCGTTGATCTCTTCGATCCCTCTTCAGGTGTTTACCGGGACTACCTACCCTCTTCCGGTGCGCCCGGAAAATCGATGTGGACGACCATGTCAGTTGACAGCATGGGGATGCTTTGGATAGGCACAGCGGATGACGGTCTGTACTTCTTGCCGCCTGCGTCATTCCGATTTCCTCGGTACGCATTACGGGGGAGTTCTGGACGGCCGATGGAGATGGAAACTATCGACCGCTGGGGAGACGGCTCATACTGGATCGGAGCAGAAGGAAAGGTGGCGAGGATCCGACTGGAAAGCATGAGCGTCGTCGAGATTGTTGATCTTTTCAAGGGGGAAAAGAGCGGGTATGGCCACGCCGGCGTTTGGGCATCATACGGCGATGGGAAAGGGAGTCTATGGTTCGGAGCATGGGGTCTCGGTCTCTACAAATTCGAGCCTCGAACAGGAGGTGTGACGAATTTCCGGTTTTCAACTCAAACAACCAATCTTCTTAATAGGGAGGATGTTTGTCTTAGTATCCTCGGCGTCGGGGGCGATTCGCTCTGGATCGCCGCGTACCTTGACAAACTGCTTTGCTTCAACACTCAGAGTAACACGTTTTCACAGGTTCTTCATACTCCACTTGAGAAAGTATTCCATGTAATGAAGGACAACGCAGGCAAGGTCTGGGTATCCGACGAATTCGTGGGCCTGTTTGTCTTCCAACCGTCGACGAGCGCATGGGAACACTTCGAGCACAATCCGAGCGATCCCAATTCGATCAGCCGTTCATATCCCCAAAACACCTTTCAAGATCCTCAGGGGAGACTATGGGTTGGAATTGACACACTCGATCTCTGGGAGCCGGAGACCAGATCATTTAAACACTTCCCGAATCCCGCTTTTGAAGATGCCACCTTTGCAAAACCAATTGGAAGTGATCGGAGGGAAAGGGTGTGGGTTCAGTACCAGGACAAAGGGTTGGCCATACTCGACCCGGCCGTGGGGCATTTTACGAATTTTGATTATTCCGAAGGCGTTGTTGGTCCCCTTGCAATGTCTTCACTACCGGATGGAAGAGTGCTCCTTGTGGGCAGTGGCGGCATGAACATCGTCGATCCAGACAGCGTGTTCAAGTCACAGCCTCCACCGCCACTCGTCATCACGAAGGTTTTCATCAATGACACTTCGAATATTCCATTGCAGAGAATAGCCTCTGGATCAGCTCTGCACTTGCCGTACGATCAGAACGTTCTTGAATTCGAGTTTGCAGCAATCGATCCTGGGTTGACTCATTTGATCGAGTACTTCTACAGGCTGGAAGGGCTCGAAGGTTCATGGGTCCATCCAAGTGACCGACGCTTCGTACGCTATCCGGGGCTGAGTCCGGGCGAGTATGTCTTCAGAGTTAAGGCGATCAACAGGTTTGGTCGATGGCCAGATCAGGAAATAGCTCTTGCAGTATCGATCGCACCGCCATGGTGGCGCACATGGTGGGCATACGGAGTGTATGGTCTTCTGTTTCTCAGTGTACTGTACTCAGGATATCGCACACGTCTCAGACAGGTGCACTTGCGGCAGCAGGCAGAGATGGAGCGCTTCCAGGCTGAACACCTCGCGGAAGTGGACCGCCTCAAATCTCGCTTCTTTTCGAATATCTCTCATGAGTTCCGTACGCCGCTCACATTGATCCTTGGGCCAGCGGATCAGGTCATTGAATCGACAGATGATCCACCAACGCGCCAGAAACTGAGCCTCATAAGGGACAATGCAAAGAAACTCTTCGCCTTGGTGAATCAGTTGCTCGATTTCTCCCGTCTGGAATCAGGTATGATGCGGCTGCAGGTTTCCGGTCGTGACGTGGTCTCGTTCCTCCGCCGGGTTGTGATGTCGTTCGAATCGTGGGCCGAACGGAAACACATTGGATTGGAGTTCCGATCGGATTCAGAATCCATGCTCGGCTACTTCGACGCAGACAAGATTGAGAAGATTGTGAATAACCTGATGTCGAATGCGGTGAAGTATACGGCGGAGGGAGGCAGGGTTTCAGTGGAAGTCGTCTCTAGGGGCGGATCGCGATCCGCCCCTAGAGAGACCGGCTGCTTGGAGATCGCGGTCAGCGACACCGGTCCTGGTATATCTACCGAACACCTTCCTCACGTCTTCGACCGCTTCTTCCGGGTGGATGAGACACACACCACCGAAGGGACAGGGATCGGCCTGGCGCTGACGAAAGAGCTTGTCGATCTTCACCATGGCACGATAACCGTGGAAAGTACACCCGGCAAGGGATCGGTGTTCACGGTGAAATTCCCCATCGAACAATCTGCATATGCGCCGAATGAGATTGCCGAGTCAGCGCCTGAGATAGGGAAACGGGAAGATGTCGAAGCCGAGACTTCTTCGGCGGAATCAAGACCAGTCCCGACCGCAGCACCCGCAGACGGAAAGCCGATTGTCCTCATCGTTGAAGACAACGCCGATCTCAGGGCCTATATCCGCGAGTATCTCGAAGTCGACCATGCGGTCAAGGAAGCAGGGAATGGGAAGGAAGGTTACGATCGGGCAGTTGAGATCGTACCGGACCTCGTCATCAGCGATATCATGATGCCGGAAATGGACGGTATGGAACTCTGCCGGGCATTGAAGCAGGATGTGCGGACGAGCCACGTCCCGGTGATCCTCCTGACCGCCCGTGCCGGTACCGACAGCAAGATCGAAGGGCTAGAAATCGGTGCCGATGACTACGTGACAAAGCCATTTGAGACAAAAGAGTTGGGTGCACGAGTACGAAACCTGATTGAACAGCGGCGACTGCTGAGGAAGAAGTTCTCGGCCGGGGTTGTGCTGAAGCCCGGCGAGGTGACGGTCACATCGCTCGACGACGCGTTTCTCCAGAAAGCGATTTCAGTCGTGGAGAAACGAATGAGCGATGAGAAGTTCGCCGTTGAGGAACTGGCCGTCGAAATAGGAATGAGCCGGGTTCAACTACACCGCAAACTCACGGCTTTGACGGGCCAATCGTCGAGCGAGTTCATCCGGTCCCTGCGTCTTCACAGGGGGATGGAGCTGTTGAAGAAGAACGCCGGCACCGTTTCGGAGATTGCCTACATGGTTGGCTTCGGTAAACCGTCGAATTTCGCCAAGTGGTTCCAGGAGCAGTTTGGTGTCCTCCCCAGCAGTATTAGGAAAGATGCAATTGGTGAGGATGAAAGCGGGCACGTCTGAGCCCGTCAGGTGCCCCTCCTCTCTCGGTTTGACTGTTGTTCCCACCCTCTGACCGGCAACAAAGCCCTCTCCCAAATGATCTTCCATTCCTGATGTAACAAAGCGGGTCATCTTTGGAACATACAGGGTAGGTGCTGTCTCCTCTGGATTGCTACATTTGACGCGTTCTACCTCGAGAGCAGGACCCGGGCAAGACGATCTTTCGCAGGAAAACAGAAAGAATTCCGCCACCTGCCGGTCCTGCCATGAGGAAACAACCCACAAACTCATACCTAGAGGAGGGTAAATCATGAAATTGAGAATGGTCATTCTTCTGTTGCTCGTAGCGAGCGCGGTTCTCGGCAGCCGCGACGCCTTTGGGCAAATCGTCTGGACAAAAGACGCGCACAATCCTGTACTCTCGGGTGGTGCGAGCGGCGCCTGGAACCAACACGTGTTTAATCCTTGCGTCCTGTATAATTCCGACTCCGCACGCTACGAAATGTGGTTCGGGGCATGCCCAGATATTAGTGCTGGGCCATATTACATCGGTTTTGCCAGCTCCAAAGACCGCGTCACATGGAGTATGCACCCGACGCCTGTGTTGTCTCCGGATCCTGGTACGTGGGATGAGGGGTGGGTGGCAGACCAGAGAGTGCTCCGAGAAAACGGACAATACAAGATCTGGTACACAAGCTGGCCCTCGGGTGTAAGCAAAATCGGATATGCAACATCTGCCGACGGTATTACATGGCTGAAGGACACGGTCCACAATCCGGTCATGGGGCCCGGGACCTCGGCATGGGACGCAGGAGGACCCGACCATCCTTTCGTCATGCCAGTGCCGGCGGGGTACAAGATGTGGTACACAGGCTGGTCCGACTTGGGTGTAGGCAGGATTGGATACGCAACATCTGCCGACGGTATAACATGGCTCAAGGACACAGTCCACAATCCAGTTCTGAGCACGGGAGCTGCAGGTCAGTGGGATGACCTTTTGATCGGTCAGCCGGTGGTTGTACGTATCTACAGCAAGTACTATATGTGGTATTCGGCCTTGCATAGCGGTGACACTACAATGTCCGGTCTCGCGGTTTCCTTAGATGGGATCAACGGTTGGACAAAGGAACCAACAAACCCGCTTCTTATGCCCTCACCAGGATCATGGGATGCAGGCAGAACCAGTATATACTCTGTGCTCTTAAGAGAGGCTGGGGACACACTCGATTTGTGGTCCGATGGCATCGCATCCGGTCGGTCCTATTCGATTGGTCATGCAACGTCGGCTGTCGTGGTAGGAGTTACTGACCGACTTCAGGAGTTCCCTCAACATCTAATGCTCGCACAGAACTACCCGAACCCATTCAATCCGACGACAGAGATAGCGTATCAGATATCGGGGGTCAGTGACGTGAAGCTTGCGGTGTACGACATTCTCGGCCGCGAGGTGGCAGTGCTGGTGAACGAGAATAAGGCACCGGGGATGTACACTGTGCAGTTCAATGGGTCGGGGTTGGCGAGCGGGGTGTATCTTTACAGACTGACGGCAGGCAGTTTCGTTGAAACACGCAAGATGGCCTTCGTCAAGTAATCACTCCACATTACGGTTTGCCCTACGTGGCGGGCATCCGAAGAGTCTCGGGTGCCCGCCTTTTCATTATTCTGCTTGACAATCCATCCGCAAAAAAGTATGTTGCGTCCATATATGCCCGTCCCATGGACGGAGTCGTGAAGGAGAAATGAGCAGAGAGCCTCTTCCGTCCTTACAAGGACCGAAGAGGTTTCTCCGTCTTTGCCACCCCCTGTGCATCAAGATCCCTCTTCCTTCCTCTGGTGAGTTCAGTTTTACCGGATTCCATCTCACCCCGTTGCATCGACCTACGGAGCTATCCAATGGTCCGGAGAATACGGCATCCCGACATCACCGTTTGCCTGTCGATTCTGCTGGTCCTTTTTTTTTTGATTGCCATGGTCTCCGCCCGCGCGCAGATTGTTTCCGGCAATCTTGAGGGCCGGGTGCTCAACGCGGGCCGCGAACCGCTTCCATCAGCAACGGTAGTCGTGAAAAGTTCGAGTCTCCAGGGGGTACGGGGAACTTCGACCGACGAGATCGGCTATTTCAGATTACTGGCCCTGCCGGCTGGAGTCTACACAGTTGAGGTCAGACTCATTTCGTTCCGGGCTGTGCTTTTTCAGGACGTCCGCATCCGGCTCGGGCAGACAACCACAGTCGGCGACGTTCGACTTCAACCGGAATCAATCGAACTGGGAGATATTGTTATATCGGCCGTACGGCCGCTTATTGATCCTTCTTCAGCAAGCGTTGGTACAACCCTGGTGACTGAGGAATTCCGATCTCTTCCCCTGCAACGGAATTATCTCGGCATCCCGACACTCCTCCCTCAGGCGAACGAAAGCGCATTCGGAGAGGGGGCAAATTTCTCGGGGGCGACTGGTCTCGAAAACCGATACCTCATCGACGGATCCGAGGTGACCGACCCGTATCTGGGTGTCCGTGGTCTGGGGATACCGTACAATTTCATAAAGGATATTGAGGTACGTTCAGGAGGATATGCCGCCGAGTACAAAAGTACTCTCGGGGGCATCGTTAATGCGACGACCTACTCAGGCGGCAATGAAATCTCCGGACAAGCGTTCGGCTTCTATACCAGCAACGGACTGAGTGCGAATCCCTACACCCCGGCCGAATCCCGAACGACGCGGGGGTTTTCAAGCTACGATGTCGGTCTTGGCATCGGCGGACCGATCCTGCAGGACAAACTCTGGTTCTATGGCGCCTACAATCCATCCTTCTTTCATCAGGAGGTCTTGATCCCCGGTCTCGACTACTCGCCCGAAAGTGGGACAACGCACGGATTCGCCGGGAAGATCACCTGGAAAGCGGCCGACAACGCAACCATCGTCGGATCCATTGTCGGTGACCCGACGACTAGTCGGACGGTGTCCCTCACCTCCCTCTTTATGCCCAATGTCAAGACGGTGCTGAATGAGGATGCCGTCTTGCAGGATTGGAACACCGGAATCATCAACGGATCCCTCCGCGGTGTAGTCGTGCTGAACAACACCGTTCTGCTGGAAGGGTCTGTTTCATATTTGCGCTGGTGGCAATCGGCTCAACCAATAAATGATACGGCCAGATCGGAGGTGCAGTTCGTGGATGCGGAAAATGGTATCGTTGGAGGAGGAGTCGGAGCATACTGGGATCCACGGATCACACAGACGACGGCGGAGGCAAAAGGAACACTGCTGTCCGGTTCGCACACCGTCAAATGCGGAGTCGAGTATCGAGAGAAGATTCTGCACGATGGATCCTACGTAAATCAGCTGATTCGATACGGGGACACAACATACTCGAAGGTTGATATCAGCTCGGATGCCACAACCCGCAATCGACTCCCTTCGGCATTCCTCCAGGATTCCTGGCAGGTGACCAATAGCGTGAGCCTCAACGGAGGGCTCCGGTGGGATGGTCAATTCATCATCGCATCTGACGGTCACGTGCACCAGAAGATCCTCGGACAATTTCAGCCACGGGTGGGGTTCGTGGTTCAGCTCGGGGAACCGGGAACTGAACGTGTGTATGGATCCGCAGGCAGGTTCTATGAAGAGCTTTCGATGAACCTCGTGGGCTATTACAGTGACCGGTTAACCCAACGGTATGTCAATTTCAATCATGATCCACGCCTGGACCCGACAGGGGGAGAGGTTGTTCTCGATGTATCGAGCATCCCCGGAGAAGTGCCCGGGATGAAAGGACAGTACACTGATGAGTTTGTACTTGGCTATGAGCGCCAGGTCTTTCGTGGGTTCAAGGCAGGTGTTCGCGGCATCTATCGAACATTGGGAGAGGCGATTGAGGATGTGTACGTGGAGGAGCAGGGGAAATTTGTGTTTGGCAATCCCGGGGAGGGGAACCTCTCCTTTGCGCCAAAGCCGGTGCGGAGATACACGGCGCTTGTCTTTTCATTCGAAAAACCGGCAGGGGAGAATTATACACTCTCACTCTCGTACACCCTTTCCCACAACTATGGCAACTACCCCGGTCTGTTCAATCCCGATATTGAACAATTCAATCCCAATGCCACAACCATTTTCGACTTCGCCGAGTCCTTCCCCAATTCCACGGGACTTCTTCCGGACGATATCACGCATATGGTCAAATTCTGCGGGTCCTATGACTTTGGCTTTGGCCTTTCTGCGGGGATATCGTTCGCGGTCCAATCGGGGACACCGCTCAACGAATTTGGTGGTTCGACCTTCCAGTCGGGCGAATATACCTTTCTGCAGCCGAGGGGGTCTGCGGGAAGGACATCAATGCTTTGGGATCTGAATCTGAGAGTGGCATACAATCTCGCTGCGATCACGGGCACTTCCTGGCGCCCAAAGCTGATCATCGACATCCTTCACGTGGCAAGCCAGCGTCGACCGACAGCTCTCAACCAGACGCATTACTTCGCTCTGGATGATAATGGGAATCAGATCGACCCCAATCCGTTTTATCTGACACCGACCCACTACCAGCAGCCGATGAGCCTGCGAATGGGGATGGAAGTGGACTTTTAGATTCGGACGAGCGACCATATCTCGAGGAAGCGCAGGAGTGCAAGATATTGTGCAGAATCATCGCGGTAAGCAGGCGAACGGCGAGGGAACGAATGAAGAAGCAACAATAGAGAATGGGGAACGGGCAACTCGGAACTCAGAACCTCTTGGTGAGCCAAATTTGCTCTCACCTCATTCTGAATTCTCAGTTCCCCATTCCCCATTCTGCGTTGCAGCGGGGGCCCGCTACATTTCCCACCTACACCTGCTTCTCAGGTAGTTGTTGTCAAATGCGGGGTAAAGAATAGGGCCCGAGATTGTTTCTCCCGGGCCTTTCCCTGTTTTTCGCTGAATTGACAATCCCGTGGTTTGGAAGTACATTTTGGCAGAATTGCATGTACGTCCCGGCCGTTAAGCGCACAACACCGCAATGATAGCGGAGGAGAAATGATTGATCAGTCGGATTTACTGGCGTACGATCGGTGGGCTAACCACAAGTACCTCGATGTGATCGCCACGTTGGAAAGTGAGCAATACGCACGGAAGTTGGGTAGCAGCTTCGGCTCAATTCGAGACACATTGGTTCATTTAGCATGGGCTGAATGGGTGTGGGTGGAGCGTTGGCAAGGTAGATCCCCGCAAGTGCGAGCTTCCCCCGATCAATTTCCAACGGTCTCGAGTGTGCAATCGTACCTGAAGGAGGTCGAAGAAGCTCAAGTGCGTGTCTTTGAGCTCCTCCAACGGGGGGCGATGACCGTGCGAATCCGCTACACGAATCTCAAGAACGAAGTGTTGGAGTATACTTTCGAACAGATGCTGCATCATATTATATTGCATTCGGGGTATCATCGCGGGCAGCTGGCGACGCTATTGCGACAACTGGATATTGTTCCGCCCACAACAGACTATTTGGACTACATTGACACGCAGAAGGGCGCGGGCACTTAACCCCCCTAAAAAGGAACTTGTCCTCGCCAGAGTGCGATGAGTGTCCATTCTTGACTTCCTTTGCCGAGGCGTGTTGATTTGTTCAACATTGACTATTGTCTTTTGGATGGATATCTTTTTCTCATCTACGAATGAAGGTGGAAGTATGCGTCTTTCTGCGTTGATCCTGGTACTGGCAGTGCTCTCGGTTTCTGTCTCGTTCGCGGGGCTTCTCATGAGCCCCTACCTGCAAGCCCTGACACCAACAAGCGTCTATGTGATGGTAGAGAGCAGCTCGCAGGATACTGTGACCGTACGGTACGGTGCCGATACAACGTACGGAATGTTCGCAAGGACGGAGAGCATTGTAGGAACGACCGGGTCGACATATGTCCATCGTATTCTGGTTCAGGGACTGTCGCCGACTACGCTCTATCATTACTGTGCAGGACAAGGGAACATCTACTCGGCTGACAGTCACTTCACAACCGGTGTCCTGCCGGGAATGCCATTCCGGTTCGCTTGGATGGCGGATTGCAGGACCGGATCTGTCGTCTACGACAGTGTCATGACCCATATCGCGTCGACGCAGCCGCTCCTTGCCCTGTATGGTGGTGACCTGTGTGCCGACCCGTCTTACACGGCGTGGAAGAATGAATTCTTCCGCCCGGCACAGGCCATCGTCGGCGGGACAGTCCCGTGGGTCAATGCGGCGGGAAACCACGAGGGGTGGAACACAAACACACAAGCTTTTACGCACGCGCCGGCTGGATCTGCTGCACAAGATCACTTTTCGTTTGACTGCGGCGACCTGCACGTGCTTGTGATCAATTCAGAGCTTCCCCTGACCCCGGGAACGGAGCAGTACACTTTTGCAGACAACGATCTGGCCGGCACGGAGCGGCTCTGGAAACTGGTCATGCTTCACAAGCCTGCGTACTGCTCAGGCGGTCACGGTGAGGATGCGGGTGTCATAGCTCTTACAGCGGGGGTCTTTGAAAGGCGCGGTGTAGACCTGGTCCTTGCCGGCCATTCCCATTTCTATCAGCACAATTTCGTCAACGGCATTCACCACATGGTGATCGGCTCGGCCGGCGCCCCTCTCTATGTTCCAACGAACGCTTCGTACACGCTGAAATCCGCGGAGCAATACAACTGGGCAAGGTGCGATGTCACGCCGACGACACTCAGCATGTTCGTCTTCAACGAACATGGGGCTCCGCTCGACACGCTTATTCTCACCAAGTCGGGCTTCGCGTACGATGTCCAACTGGCGCGTATAGCCAAAGACACGCTGCGGATAACGGCTCGTACGCCGACTCAACTTTCTCATACGTTAAAGGTCGTGGCGACTCTCCGGGATGAGACCGGAGCACTCATGGATAGTCTATCACTGCAGGATGACGGTCTCCATGGTGACGGCGCTGCAGGTGATCGTCTATGGGGATATCTGTACGTTCCTTCACGGGACGCCATGATACATGTTTCAGTTCGTACCGACGATCTGACCACCGGAACATCACAAACACTTAAGGATGTTGCGACAATTCTGTTCACCCGGGGACCAATAATCGCCGTTGACACTCGTACGGTTAATCTCGGCTCCATCAGCAGAAGTCTTTCGCGCTTTGATACGACATTTCTGGCAACGAATACCGGCTACGTTGCTGATTCTCTTGCGGTGTCTCTCGACCCTGTGAATGTGGTGCCTGACACCGCAGTGACTGCTTTCCCGACATTATTTGTCCTTGCTCCTGGCGATTCTCAGAAAGTGATGTTCGGTATTCGCCCCAACTTGCTCGTCCCTCAGTACTACAATGCCGTGGTGATTGTGGAACCAAAGTCTGCTTTTGGGCAAAGTAGGTTCGAGAAGGTGTATCAGTTCGAGGTGGTGGGAACCGGTTCAGTTTCCA
>Ga0315275_10003953_pt1 | contig 13795 bp, 17 predicted proteins | sample YL17G03_0_MG_FD_205557 | JGI IMG/M metagenome (GOLD analysis project Ga0315275, IMG submission 205557) | Sediment microbial communities from Yellowstone Lake, YNP, Wyoming, USA - YL17G03_0 | ecosystem: Environmental > Aquatic > Freshwater > Lake > Sediment | place: USA: Wyoming | collected... | reverse complement strand
CTTCGCCATCCATCAGGAGGCCGGTCAGAACTGCATCCAAGTATTCTTCTTCCGTAGCGGCAACAATTGGGGCAACCGCGCCTACTTCCCCCGCGCCGACAAAACCCTCCCCGCCGAGGAGGTGCTCGAATCCTTCATCGCCCAGTTCTATGACGACAAGCCGCCGCCGAGACTCATTTTACTCTCGCATGCACTCGCGGGGCGCAAGCTGCTGGCAGATGCGCTGTCGCTCCGCGCCGGCCACAAGATCGGCGTGCTCACGCCGCAACGCGGCGAGAAGAAGGAGCTCGTCATGCATGCGCTTGCTAATGCGCGAGAGGCGCTGGCGCGGCGCCTTGCCGAATCTTCGTCGCAACAAGCGATCCTTGCGCGTCTCGGCGAGCTGTTCGAGCTTGAGGAGATGCCCGAGCGCATCGAGGTCTACGACAACAGCCACATCTCCGGCACCAACCCGGTCGGCGCCATGATCGTCTCCGGGCCCGAAGGCTTCATCAAGAGTCAGTATCGTAAGTTCAATATGAAGAGCGAGGACCTGACCCCGGGAGACGACTACGCCATGATGCGCGAGATGCTGACGCGGCGCTTCACCAAGCTCGCCAAAGAGAAGGAAGAGCCGCATGGCTGGGCCGCGCCCGATCTCGTGTTGATCGATGGCGGACCCGGGCAGCTCGCCGCGGCGCACGAGGTGCTCAACGGACTTGGCCTCGGCGACATTATCGTCGCCGCAATCGCCAAGGGACCCGACCGCAATGCCGGCCGCGAGCGCATCTATCTTAAAGACCGCGAGCCGATTGTTTTGGAGCCGCGCGATCCCGTGCTGTATTGTCTCCAGACCTTGAGAGACGAGGCGCATCGCTTTGCCCTTGGCGCCCACCGCGCCAGGCGCAAAAAGGCGATCGGTATCTCGCCGCTCGATGAAGTTGCCGGCATTGGGCCGAACCGGAAGCGGGCGCTGCTTCAGCATTTCGGCTCTGCCAAGGCCGTGAGCCGCGCCGGTATCGCCGACCTCGAAGCGGTTGGCGGCATTAGTGCTACCATGGCCAAGGCGATTTACGATCACTTTCACGAACGCGGCTAGGACCTTGAATTGAATCAGCCTTCTGACATGACGCAGCAGCAAGCAGCCCGCCGGCCAAGCGGCCGTTTCGGCAACCTGCCGAATATCCTGACCTATGGCCGCATCCTCGCCATCCCCGCGCTGGTCGCCTGCTTCTTCGTCATCGAGGATTGGGGGCGGTGGGTGGCGATGTGGATTTTCATCGCCGCCGGCGTCACCGATATTCTCGACGGCTATTTGGCTCGCGCCTGGGAACAGCAAAGCGCCATCGGCCGCATGCTCGATCCCATCGCCGACAAGTTGCTGGTATCGGCCGCGCTGATGATGCTGGCCGCCGACCAGACCATCGCCGGCTGGTCGCTCTGGGCCGGCGTGATCATCCTCTGCCGCGAGATTCTCGTCTCTGGCTTGCGTGAATTCCTCGGCACGCTCGCCGTCGGCGTGCCGGTGACGCGGGTGGCCAAATGGAAAACCTTCTTGCAGATGCTGGCGATCGGCTTCTTGTTGGCGGGAAGCGCCGGCGACAAGATCTGGCCCTACACGACAAAGTTCGGCCTGACGCTGCTGTGGATCGCGGCGATCCTGACGCTTTATACCGGCTACGACTATCTACTCGCCGCGGTGCGCCACGTCATGACCGACGAGGACTGAGATGCGGCTGCTCTATTTCGCCTGGGTGAGAGAGAAGACCGGAATCGGCGAAGAGGACGTCGCACTGCCGCACGACGTGACGACCATCGCCGAGCTGATGGCCTGGCAGAAGACGCGCGGGCCGGAATTCGCTCATGCCTTCGAGCGCTCCGAAATCATCCGCGCCTCCATCGACCGAACGCACGTCAAACCCAGTGCCGCGATCGGGGCCGCTCAAGAGATCGCCTTCTTCCCGCCGGTGACCGGAGGCTAGGATGATGCCATCCACTTTCGTCGTCCTGAGGTGCCCGGCGCGTGCTTCGAGGCGAGCTTCGCTCGCACCTCAGCATGACGCGCCGGGCCTCGAAGGAGGACGGGCATGATCCGCGTGCAAAAAGAAGATTTCGACATCGGCGCGGAGATCGCGACGCTGAAATCCGGCCGCACCGATATCGGCGCCATTGTCAGTTTCACCGGCACCATGCGCGATTCCTCGCACGGAAAATCCCTCACCGCGATGAGGCTCGAACACTATCCCGGCATGACCGAGACTGAGCTTGCGCGCATCGAAAGCGAAGCCCATGCGCGCTGGAAGCTGCAAGCAAGCTTGATCATTCACCGCTATGGCAGGCTCGAACCCGGCGACAACATCGTGCTCGTGATCACCGCCTCAGAGCACCGCGAGCCCGCGTTTCGCGCCGCTGAATTCCTCATGGATTATCTCAAGAGCCACGCGCCGTTCTGGAAATGCGAGTCCGGCCGCGACGGCGAGCGCTGGGTCGAAGCCGAGACCGGCGATGCCGCCGCCCTGTCGCGCTGGGACGACGACAAGGACGCGGCGGAGTAGTCCGGGGCCTCACCACACACTCGTCATGGCCGGACTTGTCCCGGCCATCCACGTCTTTCTTGGTGAACCGCTGAAAATTCGTGGATGCGCGGCACACGGCCGGGCATGACAAGTTCTTCGATGTTGAACGCCGAGTCTCAATAAACCCGCACGCCTTTCGGCGCGAGCGGGATATAGGGCCCCCAGACGCAGACATCGCCCCATTCGCAGAGCCGGCCATAACACTGCTTCTGATAGGAGCAGGAGCGGCAGCGATAGACCGGCGTGCAGCCATTGCAGCGTGCGATCCTCTGGCAGTCGCGCCAAACGCGCGCGGGCGTCACCAAATTCTGGTGTTGCAGCGTGGCGGAGACATTGGGAACGGACGAGAGACCAGCCTTTGCATCGCCGGCCGGCAAATAGCTCACCACCACGCCGAGCAAGCATGCAAAGACGAGCGCCAGGATTTGCTTCTGCATCGTCCCCTCCCCCTTATTGCCGGAAAGTGTGACGCGGGACGGGTGCGGGATCAAGTGCTGGTTTGGGCGCCTTAGCGGTAGATAATCCGGGCCTCGGGAGCGCGGCGCTTTTCCCATCCCTCGCGCTCCAGCGCCGGCCGATCGGCGTCCGCCTCCGGATAGCCGATGCAGAGATGGCCGATAAAGACCCACTCGGTCGGCACATCGAGACTCTCGGTCATGCCGGCCGGATCGATAATCGACACCCAGCCCATGCCCAAACCTTCCGCCCGCGCCGCGAGCCAAAGCGTGTGGATGGCCATGGCGACGGAATAATTGATCGTCTCCGGCATGGTGAGCCGCCCGAGCCTAGCTCCTTGCAGCGTGGAAGGATCGGCGAACACGCTGAGCTGGCAGGGCGCATCGTCGAGGCCAGCGAGCTTCAACCTGGCGTACAGACCGGCGCGATCCGGCGTCTGCTGTGCCAGCGCATCTTTGTTGCAGATCTCGAACGAGGCGCGGATCGCGGCGCGCTTTGTCTTGTCCTGCACGATGACGAAGCGCCAAGGCTCGCTCAAGCCGACGGATGGCGAGAGACACGCGATCTCGATCAGCCGCTCGACGGTTCCTTCCGGCAACGCATCGCGCTTGAAGCGCCTGACGTCGCGCCGCCATTTGAGCAGTTCGCGCAGACGCTCGCGGAACGGCGCATCGAACTGCGGCGGTCGCTCGCTCAATTGTCCTTGGGAAGTCATGCCGCGACCCTAACACGCATCACCCCACCCGGCTCGGCCTTTAGCCGATCCGGCCTCCCCATCGAGGGGAGGCATGGAGCAAACGGAAACGCCGTGCCACAAACTCCAACCTCCCCTTGCGGGGAGGTCGGCGCGCGCTCGCGCTCAAATAGCGACCTTCCTTCGCTCGCCGAAGCGGGCTTCGCGAAGGCGGGAGCGGTAGCGCGAATGAAAAGCGCGCCGGGTGGGGGAGAAAAAGTGCGTCATGGTGAGGTGCCCGGCCGTCCTTCGAGGCTCGCTTCGCTCGCTCCTCAGGATGACGGCCGGGCCTCGAACCATGCACGCCCCGCGATACAGGACGTTGGTGAACTACCCCGCGGCCGCGACGGCCTTCACCGGATGTACCAGCGCCGCGTAATCGCTCATCAGATTGCGCGTGATGTCGCCGACCTTGAACTTGTAAGGCCCGATCTCCGACACCGGAGTCACTTCGGCGGCGGTGCCGGTGATGAAGCACTCGGAAAACTCCGCCATCTCTTCCGGCATCATGGCGCGCTCGATCACCTTTAGGCCACGCTGCTTGGCGAGTCCGATCACGGTGCGCCGGGTGATGCCGTCGAGAAAACAATCCGGCAGCGGCGTATGCAGCACGCCATCTTTGATGAAGAAAATATTGGCGCCAGTCGCTTCGGCGATCTGTCCCCGCCAATCGAGCATCAGCGCGTCGTTATAGCCGGCGCGCTCGGCGCGATGTTTCTCGATGGTGCAGATCATATAGAGCCCGGTCGCCTTGCTCTTGACGGGCGCGGTACGCGGATCCGGCCGGAGATAGTGACCGATCGCGAGCCGCAAGCCTTTCTGGCGCGCGGCGGGATCGAAATACGAGCCCCAATCCCAAGCCGCGATGGCGAGATTGATCTTGGTCGCTTGCGCCGCGACTCCCATCTGCTCGCTGCCGCGCCAGGCGATCGGACGCACATAGCCGTCGACAAGCTTGTTGGCGCGAACCACCTCGCGCGACGCTTTGTCGATCTCGGCCACGGAAAACGGAATTTCGAAGTCGAGCCCCTTGGCGGATTCGTGCAGGCGCATGCTGTGCTCGGTGAGCTTGAAGATCTCCCCGTCATAGACCCGCTCGCCCTCAAACACGGCGCTGCCGTAATGCAGCGCATGGGTGAGGAGATGAACGCGAGCGTCGCACCACGGCAAAAGCTCGCCGTTCATCCAGATAAAGCCTTCGCGTTTGTCGTAAGGGGTGACAGTCATTCTAGAGTTCCCTCCGCGAGCCAGCCATCTTGATGCGGCTGGAGTACTTGCGACCATCAACGGCTTCGGGACAAGCCGCGCGACAAGAATTGCACGAGCAGGCCCCGAGGCGTATCAATGGCCGGAAAATAAGTCAACATGACTGACATAACCAAGAGAGATAAATAGGTCAACATGGCTGACCTAATTACACCGGAGCGATGCATGCAGAAGCGCGGGCCAAAAGGCCGGAAAAGCGGGGCGCGGAGCGCGGCCGCGCGACTGCCCGACGCCAAGCTGCTGGCCTTTGCCGAGCTGCTGTTCTTTGCATATCGCGACTTCACCCGGGATCCCGACGCCATCCTCAAGGATTTCGGCTTTGGCCGCGCTCACCATCGGGTGCTGCATTTCGTCGACCGCCATTCGGGTTTGCGGGTCGCGGACTTGCTCGACATCCTCAACATCACCAAGCAGAGTCTGGGGCGCGTGCTGAAACAGCTGATCGATCAGGGCTATATCGTGCAAGAAGCCGGCAGCATCGACCGTCGCGAGCGCAGGCTCTACCCGACGGAGACAGGAAAGGTTTTGGCCGAACGCCTCGCCGCGCCACAACTTGTGCGCCTATCCGATGCGCTGGTCGCCGCTGGCCCAACCGCCGAGGCGCAAGTGCGCGATTTTCTCGAAGCCATGGTCAATGCCGAAGAACGGCCCAAAGTCTCCTCGATCATGTCCTCGGAACCGACCCTGCCGGAGGATGTGGCCAAAGGCGAAACGCCATGACCTTGCCGACACCGCTCAAGGCTCACCGGGGCAGCGGTCCGGAGGATAATGCGCCCCATATCCTCGTCGTCGACGACGACAGTCGCATTCGCGATTTGCTTGCCCGCTATCTGCAAGACCACGGCTTCCGCGTCACCACCGCGATCGATGCGGCCACCGCACGTGCGACCATGCGCAGCCTCGCCTTCGATCTTCTTATTCTCGACGTGATGATGCCGCATGAATCCGGTCTCGAATTCGCCCGGTCGCTCCGCCAAGATTCGCAAGTGCCGATCCTGATGTTGACCGCGCGCGCCGAGCCCGAGCAACGCATCGAGGGATTGGAGGTCGGCGTCGACGACTATCTCGCCAAACCCTTCGAGCCGCGCGAGCTGCTGCTTCGCGTCTCCAATGTGCTCCGCCGCGGCGCCACCGCGCCCGCCTCCGGCGAAGTGCGCATGGGTAATTTCGTCTTCCATATCGCGCGCGGCGAGCTGAAGCTCGACGGCGAAACGGTGCGCTTGACCGAACGTGAGCGCGATCTGATGCGCTATTTCGCTCAGCGTCCCGGCGTTCCGGTTTCGCGGCAAGAACTGGCGAAAGACGCCGACAGCGACGGCGAGCGCGCCGTCGATGTGCAGATCAATCGCCTGCGGCGCAAGATCGAGAAAGATCCCGGTAATCCGGTCTATCTGCAAACGGTCCGTGGCAAAGGCTATATTCTATATTCCGAGTGATGGTCGCGATCCCTAACCTTCGACCCAGCAATTTCTTACCCCGCGCGCTCTTCCGGCGCTTCATGGCGGCGCTCGGCAATCAATTGCCGAAAGGTCTCTATGCGAGAGCGCTGATCATCATCATCGCGCCGATGGTGCTACTCCAGTCGGTGGTGGCTTTCGTCTTTCTCGAGCGGCACTGGGCGACGGTGACGGGACGGCTCTCCACCGCGACCGTGCAGAACGTCGCCATGCTGATCGACGTCTATCGGTCCTACCCGCAAGACAATAACAACGACACGCTGACCAGGCTTGCCGAGGAGGACCTCGGCCTGAAAGTCAGGATCGTCCCCAATGAGGAGCTGCCCCAGGCCGGATCGAAGCCGTTCTTCGATCTCCTCGACTCAACGCTCTCCGACGAGATCACGCGGCAGATCGGACGCCCCTTCTGGATCGATACCGTCGGCCGCTCCAATTATGTCGATATTCGCATCAAGCTCGACGATGCCGTGATGCATGTTCTGGCGCGGCGCAGCCAAACCTATGCTTCGAACTCACAGATCTTCCTCTGGTGGATGGTCGGCACATCGCTGGTGCTGATCACCATCGCCATTCTCTTCTTACGCAACCAGATCAAGCCAATCTTGCGACTGGCCGACGCCGCCGAGAGTTTCGGCAAGGGACGGCCCGTGCCGCACGATTTCCGCCCCAGAGGCGCGCGCGAGGTGCGTCAAGCGGCACAAGCTTTCGTCGAGATGCGTGACCGCATCGAGCGTCATGTCGAGCAACGCACCACGATGCTGGCGGGCGTCAGCCACGACCTCCGCACCATCCTCACCCGCTTCAAACTCGAGCTCGCCATGTTCGAGGACAGCCCCGAGATCGAGGCCATGCGTCGCGACGTCGACGAGATGCAAGCCATGCTCGAGGACTATATGGCTTTCGCCAAGGGCGATGCAGGCGAGGACACGGTCAGCGCCGATATTGGCGAGCTTCTCACCGAAGTGAAGAATCAGGCTCATGGCGCCAAGGACATCCGTATCGACGTCACCGGCGAGCCGCTCGTGGTTAAGCTCAAGCGCCATGCCTTCAAGCGCGCCATCGCCAATCTCGTCAACAACGCGGCGCGCTTCGCCGACCATATTTCCGTCAGCGCCGGCAAGCAGGACGGCTCGCTTGTGGTCGAAGTGAACGACAACGGGCCCGGCATTCCGGAATCGGAGCGCGAGCATGTGTTCCGGCCCTTCTACCGGCTCGACCATGCGCGGAACCAAGATGCCGGCTCGACCGGCTTAGGGCTCGCTATCGCCCGCGACATCGCCCGCATCCATGGCGGCGATATTGCCTTGAGCCAATCGCGGCTTGGTGGCTTAAAGGCAGTGCTGACGGTACCTGTGTAATCAAATTGGGAGGACATAATGCTCAGGGTTTTCGGGGCCTGTGTTGCGGTGATGGCCGGAATTGCCGCTTCTGGCGCGTTGGCGCAATCCTATCCTCCTGCCGACGATTATGGCGGCGCCCCGACCCAGCTGCTTCCCGATGGCTGGAACGATCCGGAGAATACGCGCGACACTTATGGCAGCGGCGAAGAATCGCCCGAGGACGTTAGTCCACCGGACGGAGCCCCGGCCGAGGAAGGCTCAGGCGAGGACGGCGCGGCGGAGGACGGCCACTAGACGAGTGCAATCACAATCACGCAAAGCCAAACCACAAAATCTGGGAGGATCGAAATGCGAATGATGCTAGCGGGAGCGACCACGCTTCTGGTTTGCGGGCTCGCCACCCCGGCAATGCCGCAAACGCTCGGGGATCAAATCCAACAAGAGGAAGAGCCGGGTTCCGAGATCGAGATGGATGTCGGACGTGGCGGCAATGTGAAGATCGGCCGCGAGAAAAACATGCAAGGCCCGCAAGGCGTCCAGGTCAATCCAGGTGCTGCTCCCCAGCTCTTGGACGATCCCGACGCGCCGACCAGCGAAGATCCTGTGGACGCCGAGCTTCCAGGCGAAGGGCCGGAAGATCTCTCTGGTCCGGCTGGCGAGGACGACGTCCCCGACTGAGATTGGGGGCAGCGACCCTAAGACGACAATTCGCGCGAGCGTCTTGCAGCCGCCTCCACGGCGCGGGCGAGCAGCTCTTTCAAGCCGCCCTTGGCTCTCAGCACGTCGAGCGCCGCCGACGTCACTCCCTTCGGCGACGTCACATTCTCCCTGAGTGTCGACGGGGACGCGGTGGAGAGCCGCAGCAACTCGCCGGCGCCGACGATCGTCGCCCGCGACAACCGCATGGCGAGATCGGGGTCGAGGCCGGCTTCGATGCCGGCATCAGCGAGACATTCGGCGAACAGAAACACGTAAGCGGGACCGCTGCCTGAGATCGCGGTAACCGCGTCCATCAGCCCTTCGTCGTCGATCCAAATGACCTCGCCGACAGCTTCAAGCATCATGGTGCAGCGAAGCGCCTGGTCGCGCGTGACCGCATCGTTGGCGCACGCCACACTCATGCCGCGGCCGATCGCGGCGGGCGTGTTCGGCATCGCCCGCACGATCGGTGCATCAGCTGGTAGGAGCTGCGCGAGATTGGACAAAGTCCTCCCCGCCGCCACCGACAATAACACGGTGTCTTTTCCCAGCATCGGCGCGACGCCCGGCAAGACCTCGTCGACGATCTGCGGTTTGACCGCGAGCAGGATGACGGAAGGCGCAGCCCCCGGCTCGATCGCGGCGCCGGTCGCGATGTCATGCCGGGCGACAAGCTCCACCACCTCATGCGACGGCGACGGATCCACAATGAAGATCGATTTGGGGTCGAAGCCTTCGCGGAGCCAGCCGGCGAGCAGCGCCCCGCCCATCTTCCCTGCCCCCACCAGAAGGAGCGGGCCGGCGAGGCGAAGGCTCATGCCTGGCCTTGCGTCTCGAGCATGGTCGCGGCAAGCGACTCTTCGGCCGTCTTGCCCGCCCACAGCACGAATTGGAAGGATTGATAATAGCGCTCGCAAGCCTCGAGCGACGCACGCAACAGCGCCTCGCATTGACCGGCATGGGTCACGGCGCCGGCAAGCAGAAGTCCATGGCGGTACAGCAACATGCCGTCGTCTTTCCACAAATCGAAATGGCCGAGCCAGAGCTGCTCGTTGATCAGCGCCAAGAGCCGGTAAACCTCCGGCAGCCTCGCCTTGCTCACCTTGAAGTCGAAGGCGCAAGCCAGATGCAAGGCCTCCAGATCGTCCCGCCAGGTGAGCGAGATATGATAATCGCACCAAGCGCCGGCGACCGAAAGGGTCAGCTCGTCCTCTGTGCTCCGCTCGAAGCTCCAATCGTGGGTGGAGGCGATATGCTCCACCATGTCCACCGGATTGGCAAAATGTTCATAGTTAGTCTGTGCCGAAGCCATGCGTGTCCTCTGTAGCCGCCGAGCAGAGTTCCGCGCCACGCAACACGCCGCCGCCGCGAATCAGCTTGTGAATCAGTTATATATCGGAGTTTGCGCGGCGACCAACGGCGCGCGCTGGGCCTGACTCGAAATATTGTGGACCATCTAGAACTAGCTGTGGATGATCTGTCGAGCCCTATCCCTTGAAAGTTACGCTTCGAGACTCGCGCGACGGTGGAAAGTGAATCTCTGTCAATAACTTGGCTTAGGCTTGTTACGCTTGATTGGTCGCGGCGGACCTTGATCGCTCAAATCGGAGTCCATTTCGAGGATGGCCGCCTCGAGTTCGGCGATGCGCGCCTTCAGGCGATCGTTTTCCTCCCGCGCCTTCTGCGCCATCGCCTTCACCGCCTCGAATTCCTCCCGCTGCACGATGTCGAGATCGCGCAAGATGCGCTCGGCCTGCGCCCGGACGATGGTTTCGACCTCCTTGCGCACGCCGTCCGCGGCACCGGCCGCGTCGGTGATCAATTTGCCGATCTCGTCGAAGAACCGGCCGGTCGTCTGTGTCATGGGTACCGCCTTAACTGAGCCTCAGCCCGAACTATGGGGCTCCCGGCCAGCGCATTCAAGCGGGCCATGCGGGACCCGGGCGCCGCCTTGACAGAGACGCAATGCCGGTCAAGGGTTGCCCACCCTCCCCGCAAGCGCAAACCCTCAATGGACCTCTTCGTCATTCCCTACCCGGTCATCGACCCCGTGGCGATCGAGCTCGGCCCTGTCGCGATCCGCTGGTACGGCCTGGCTTATATGGCGGGCATTCTGCTCGGCTGGCTTTATGGGCGTTACCTCGTCTCACGCCCCACGCTTTGGGGCGGCAAGGCGCCGATGACGGTGGCCCAAGCCGACGATTTTCTACTCTGGATCACGCTCGGCATCGTGGTCGGCGGCAGGCTCGGCTTCGTGCTGTTCTACGAGCCGAGCTATTTCTGGGCGAACCCCATCGAGATTCCCGCCGTGTGGAATGGCGGCATGTCGTTTCACGGCGGCCTACTCGGCGTCATGGCTGCCGTCTATGTCTTCTCCCGCGCCAAGGGCATCAACCCGCTCTCGCTCGGCGACATCGCGTCGGCCGCGACGCCTTTCGGCCTCTTCTTCGGCCGCCTCGCCAATTTCATCAACGCGGAGGTGGTGGGCCGCGTGAGCGACGTGCCCTGGGCCATGGTGTTTCCGGGCGCCGGCGAGGAGCCGCGCCATCCGAGCCAGCTCTATGAAGCGGCGCTGGAAGGCATCGTGCTCTTTCTTATTCTTCGCATCGCCACGCACAGATATCTGGCGCTGAGGCGCCCCGGCACCGTGTTCGGTCTCTTCCTCATCTTCTATGGCCTGTTCCGCAGTCTCACCGAATTCGTGCGCGAGCCGCATCCCGGACATCCTCTCGATATCGGCATCCTCACTCCAGGCATCGCCTATTCGATTCCGATGATCCTGATCGGCACCTGGCTGGTTTGGCGCGCGTGCTCAAAACCGGCACTGGCCGCGTGATGCTGGCGAAGGCAACCAACTCGCTCGGCGACTCGCTACGGCGGCGCATCGACTCCGAAGGCCCAATCTCCGTCTACGACTATATGCAAACCTGCCTAGCCGATCCGGCGTCGGGCTATTACATCTCACGCCAGCCAATCGGAAAGACTGGTGACTTTATCACCGCGCCCGAGATCAGTCAGATCTTCGGCGAGTTGCTGGGGCTCTGGGCTGTCGGCGTCTGGCAGTCGATGGGCGAGCCGGACAACATCGTCCTCGCCGAGCTCGGTCCCGGCCGCGGCACGTTGATGGCGGACGCGCTTCGCGCCATCAAGAGCGTGCCGCAATTAAAAAAACGCATCTCTATCGCCCTCATCGAGACGAGTCCCGTCTTGCGTGAGGCTCAGGCTGATGCGCTTGGTAGCTTCGATGTGGGTTGGTTCGACGCCATCGAGGAGGTGCCGGATGCCCCCCTCATTCTCCTCGCCAATGAATTTCTCGATGCGCTACCCATTCGCCAATATGTCCACCGCGACGACGGATGGCATGAGCGCTGCGTTGGCATCAATCAAGGCGTTTTCGCTATTGTTGATGCGGACAAGCCAAGTGGCCTCGATCTGCCGCCCGAGCTTGCCGTCAGTGAGGCCGGCGTCATCTTCGAAACCCGGCCTGGCATGGCGAACCTCATCGCCGCGCTTGCCGCAAGAACGAAACCTGTTGCCGCGCTGTTTATCGATTACGGTCACGCGCAAACGGGCTTCGGCGACACGCTGCAAGCTGTGCGGGGTCACGGTTTCGCCGACCCGCTCGGGGCTCCGGGCGAGGCCGATCTCTCCGCCCATGTGGACTTTGCCGGCCTCGGGCGACAAGCACTGGCCGCGGGACTGAAATCGTTCGGCCCGCTGCCGCAAGGCGAATTTCTCCTCAAACTCGGCCTCGGAATGCGCCGCGACCGTCTTTTAGAGCAGGCAAATCTGGAGCAGCGCCAAGCGATTATCACCGGCGTGGACCGCCTCACAGACCCAAAGATCATGGGCGATCTGTTCAAAGCGCTCGCGATCACAAGCGAGACCGTCCCGCCGCCACCACCTTTTCTGGAAGCAAGCTGACGATTATCTTCATCCGACATGGTCACGCCAGATAAGACCAAGTTTTGCTCGGCGGCTCTTCAGAGCCAGAACGGTGTCCTCCACGGGTTCTTCACCCGCCAAGGCGGCGTCTCGACCGGCATCTATGGCTCGCTCAATTGCGGTCTCGGATCGAAGGACGATCCGGGAAGCGTTGCCGAGAACCGTGCCCGCGTCGCCGAGATGTTGGGAACGAAGCCCGACCTTCTGCTCACGCTGTTCCAAGTCCATAGCGCCAAGGCGATCGTCGCCAAGAAACCTTGGGAGCCGAATGCAGCCCCGGAGGCCGACGCGATCGTCACCAACGTCCCCGGCCTCGCCATCGGGGTGCTGACCGCCGATTGCGCGCCAATCTTGTTCTGCGACGCCGAGGCACGCGTGATCGGCGCCGCGCATGCAGGCTGGCGCGGCGCGCTGTCCGGCATCGTCGAGTCCACCCTCGAGGCCATGATCGGCCTTGGCGCCGCGCCTGAACGCATCGCCGCGACAATCGGTCCCGCCATTTCGCAAAAGGCCTATGAGGTGGGCGCCGACTATGTCGAGCGGTTCCTTGCGGTGGACCCTGGCGCCGGCCCCTTTTTCGCGATCGACGCGGATTCCGGCGAGCCGCATTTCGACCTGACCTTCTATGTCGCCGAGCGGCTGGCGAAAGCAGGAATTACCGCCATCACTGACCTTGGCCTTTGCACTTATTGCGACGAATCCCGCCTGTTCTCCTATCGAAGGTCACAACATCACGGCGAGCCGGATTATGGCCGCCAAATTTCCGCCATCCTGCTTGCCTGATGCTTCTTCACCATAAGCCCTGGCACCTTGGCCGCGGCCTATGCTTAAACTGGACGCAAACCCGGCCGGGCAGGTAAGCTCTTGTTTGGGAGAGGGTTGTGAGCCCCATCGCGGGGGCCTGATAACTCCGCGAGGGCTGCTTTGCGGCCAACAGAGGGAGCATTTTGTTGGGCGCGGATTTATGTCACTTGCGCGACCGGCTTCAGTATATCGCGGCCAGGGCGTTAGCCATCATGGCGGCGGGGTGTCTCTGCGCCTGTGGCGGCGGCGCCAGCGTCTCAAGCAGCAGCTTCTTCAGTTCCAGCATTTTCTCGGGCTCGACCACCATGGTGATCGCGCCCATCATCGGGCCGCCGCCGAATGTGGCCGCCGAGCTCAGCACTAGCCTCATCGCTGCGGGTAAAGAGCGAAGCCTCACTTTGGTGACGAGCGGCAGCGGTGACTACACCATGCGCGGTTACCTCGCGGCTTCGCCCGAGAAGAAAGGGGCGAAGGTCTCCTATATCTGGGACATTACCGATTCCAAGGGCGCCCGCGTCGCCCGCTTCTCCGGCGAGGAGG
>Ga0315275_10003950_pt1 | contig 13797 bp, 13 predicted proteins | sample YL17G03_0_MG_FD_205557 | JGI IMG/M metagenome (GOLD analysis project Ga0315275, IMG submission 205557) | Sediment microbial communities from Yellowstone Lake, YNP, Wyoming, USA - YL17G03_0 | ecosystem: Environmental > Aquatic > Freshwater > Lake > Sediment | place: USA: Wyoming | collected... | reverse complement strand
TGAAAACGGTCCTCCTCCTGATTGCGTAAATGCCGCCCCAGAGCGTTAGCAGTATGAAGAGTATCGCAAGCTGGTCAGTGTCGTAGCTGGCACCGAACGTCCTTACCAATAGCTGCGGGGCGGACGTCACAAGCACCGCGCAGAGCAGCCCTCCCCACTTGTTGGACAGCTCCCTGGCGAGCAGGAAGGCCGGCACGGCTATCAGGGCGCCGTACCAGGCGGAAGCGAAGGTCGCCGTGGTTATCAGGCTCCAGCCGAAGTTTTTCAGGACGGAATAAAACAGCGCCGTAAGGTAGAATATCAGGCTCGGCGCGGACGTCGAGACCGCACGCCCCGTGTAATAGCTAAGCTCGTCCCAGGCAGGCAGCTGCCCGAAATCGACGTAATACTTCGTGAACCTGTACTGGAATATCGGGTCGTAGCTCAATATCTTATCGGGTACGTTGTTGACGGAGCGCATGTAGAAGCCGGAAAAGACTATGAGCGCGAGCAACGCGACGATACCGACCTTTCCCAGAACGGCCTTATTCATGTGAAAAACCTTCCATGTTCTTCACAAGCCGTTTAATAAAATTAAGCATCACAATACCACTATCCAAATTGAGAACTATGAGTTTTAAAACCTTTTAAAACATCATGAATTCCCTCAGAATTCATGTGTGCTCAAGGATATGCCAATATTACATGCCGCTATCTTTAGATGGTGGTCCTTGATACCGCGTGATTCCGAACGAGAAGAAGCTCACCACTCTTCCTCTTCTTCCTCTTCCTCGGTCTCTTCCGCAGCCCCCTCTCCGCCGAAGCTCACTTCCTCCTCAGCTTCGGGTTCAGGCTCCTTGATAGCTTTCTTCTTAGCCATTCACATCACCCCGGGCATACGCCCTTTGTAAAAAGAAAATGGGGAGGTATTTAAACCTTACTGACGCTGACAAGATTAGTGGTGCCTATAATATGAACAATCCGTTCAGGAACAGCGGCGGGCCGAACATGAAGCAGCTCATAGAGAGGGGGCTGTCCTCGGTGTCCGTAAAGGTGGAAAAGGAGCACTTCGATGACGGGCCTGTGGAGAACGCGCGGCAGAAGGAAGGCATGCGCGTCAAGGAACTTGGGGTGCTTTTCGATACGCAGCTGCGCACCATGGCATGTTCCTTCCCGTCGCGCTACGACATACGGCCGATATACCTCGAGCTGGCCGACGCGCTCTACGGCTACGGGAACATAGAGAACGCGCAGTTCAACCTGCGCAAGGCATCGAAGAAGATAAAGGAGTTCCAGATGCACTACCTGCGCAAGCTGAAATTCGAAAGGCACACGCAGAACATGCGAAGGGTGCGCAAGGAATACTACGGCCGCGTGGTCGGCGCGCTCAAGCAGTGCAAGAACCACGTCAATCTTCTGGCGGAAGCGGGGCGGACACTCCGCAAGCTGCCTAACTTCGAAGACGTGCCGACCGTAATCATAGCCGGTTTGCCGAACGTGGGCAAGACGTCGCTGCTAAGGGCCATAACGGGCAGCGAGCCCGAGATAGCGCTCTATCCGTTCACCACGAAGGGGCTGATGCTCGGCTATACGGATATGGGGTTCCAGCGCGTGCAGTTCATCGACACGCCGGGCCTGCTGGACAGGCCGCTCGCAAGGCGGAACAAGATAGAACTGCAGGGCATAGCCGCGCTAAAGCACCTCGCAAACCTTATCGTTTACGTTTATGACATAAGCGAGACGGCGGGCTATACGATAGAGCAGCAAAAGGAGCTGCTGAAGGAACTCCGCAGGCTCTTCAAGGCGCCCATAATCGCCGTCGCGAACAAGACGGACATAGTAGGCGGCCATCCGGTTGAAGAAGTCGGCGGCCTGCCGGTCTCGTGCGAAACGAAGGAAGGAATCGAGGAGCTGAAGAAGCTGATAAGCGCCGAACTCAAAGCCAAGATAAACGTCAAAGATGTTTGTCAGATTGTTCAGCGAAGCTGAACATCAAATGATTGAAACGATTCCCGGCTTTCCGCGCTCCCCTTCTACGGTGAACTTAACGGGCAAAAATTTCTCAATCACCGAGATGTTTGCCGTTATGTGGTCGGTTATCTCAGGCGTTTTGACTGCGCCTTTTCCGGCAAGCGCCATGTACGGCAGCAACATATCGGCCGCGTGCCTGTCCACAGCTCCAAGAACGCAGTCAACTATCAGGTTCTTTGCCGCTTCCTTGCCGACCTCTTCGGCGCTCTTCCGCAGCTCGCCGATGCAGTCGCCGCCTAATATGGAATTGCGGGTCTTCGCATAGACCAATATCCCCGAGCCTGTCGAGTCAGTGGCTTTGTACCGTATCTCGGCATCCAGCGTTTTTCCCAGCCTTTGCCTCAGGACCATTCCAGCGGCATCGACCTGGCGCTCGGCGACCTTTGCCCGCGCCAGCGGCATGGAGGCGCACGACACCCCCGACAGTTTTTCAACAGGCCCCGCTTCCAGAAACTCAATCTTGCGGGGTTTCCACGGAACGGTCGATACCAAGACTTCGGCGCCGCCTTTCGGGTAGAAACCCTCCCTTTTCACGTCAATCGTAGTCTTTTCGCCGACAAGCGGAAAGAAAACGCCTTTCAGGTAATCAACCGAAGGCGCCCATTTTCCCCAGGTTCCGCCGCCTTTAATATCAATTGTGATCGGTTTTTCCAATTTCGCTATGGCAAGCATAACAGCCTGAAGTACAAGACCAATTGAGCCGGCCGTTGATATCCGTATCTTCAGGTCCCGCGGTTCTATCTTGCACGGCAAAAATTCAAGCGTCTGCGAACCCAGCTCCAAGCCGCTAATTCGTGCGTTGCAAAGTTCCCCTATGGAATAGATGCCTTCTATGTGCTGGGTCTTGAGGCCGGGCTCGGGCCGCGCGCCGCGGATGTTCTCTATCTTCACGGCCTTTCCGGTCATCGCCGATAACGCAACGGCCGTGCGCACGAACTGGCCGCCCGCCTCGCTGCCGTCGAGCTCAATCATCATTTTTCAAAATAATACGCACAGCGATATAAGCTTTTGGCGCCGATACTGTGCAGGTGGTTGCATGGGTTTTGTTTCAGGAAAGTATCTCGGAAGGATGTTTTTCGTCAGCAGCAAAAAGATAGGTTATGCCCTGACGGGCCGCTCGGAAGACAGCAGGGACAGGACGATAAAACCCGTGATAGGCACGGACAACGAGCTGGAATTCTGGGTGAAAGCAAGAAAGGAACTCCAGCCGGAAAAGAAGGCCGTGCTGGAATATCCGTGGCTCATAAAACCCAATGAGGAATACGACCTCAAGTCCTACATAATCGGGAACGGCGTGCAGACGATAGACCTGGCAAAGGAGCTCAATCTCCTTCATAATGACCCAGAAGACATAGCAGAGCTCATGGAAGAAATACTCAGGAAGCACAAGGTGGAGCCCGACGGAAAAACGCCGCGAATAGCCGCAGTGGTGAAGACCGGAAGAGATTCGGCGGATGGCGGGCAATATTTCAACATGGCAGTTTTCGGCATAATCTATCCGGGCGCAAACGGCAAGGACGAAGTGAAAACTTTTGAAGTGGAACTAAAGAGCGGCGTGTTCCAGGGAATAGCAACGTACACGGCAAAGGGCCCTGACGTGGACCCCGCGCACGGCGAAATAATAACGTTCGAGGACCACAGCAAAGACACGGTTTCTCGTGCCCAGGCGCTGGCCGAATGGGAATACAACAAGCTGGCAAAGTTCTCCGTGATAAGAGACGACGGGGAACTTGTCGACACGAGGGTGGCTGCCGCCGCTTTGGTGTTGGAGGAGAAGTGGGACTCTTACACCATAGGCCAAAAGCTAAGGCACGAAACGCCGGTAATAAATGCGTTCAATGACGCAATTTAATAAGCCTGCGCGCGGATTTTTTCCTATGGCGTTCGGAATATTCCTGAAGAAGATGCCAGGGAACATAATGAAGTATCCCGGGCTGACGACTGCGGCATTCTTTTTCATCTGCCTTAACTTTGTTCTTCAGCGGCTAAACCTCAAGCGTTACTTCAACTTCCTGAACGGCGTAAGGATACGCGCGAAGATGCCTGACGGATGCATGGTGCGTTGCGGGCTTCCGGACCTTGTGACGGTAAGCGAAGTGTACCTGACCGGCGTTTACAATCACCTCCGATGCGCGGACAGCTCGATAATAATCGATGCGGGCGCAAACATAGGGATTCCCGCGCTGAAGTTTTCAAAAGCATTCAAGAATTCCGTTGTGATATCCGTGGAACCTTCTGCCGCTAATTTTGCCCTCTTGAAGGGCAATCTGGCGCGGAACGGGGCGATGAACGTGATACCCGTTAACGCAGCGTTGAGCGACAAAAACGGATACGCGGAATTCTTCGTAAACAAAGCAGATACCACGACGGCCTCGCTCTTCCGCCAGCAGAACACCACGGTGGAAAAGGTCAGGAGCGTGAGGCTCGACGACCTGCTGAAGGAACTCGAAATAAACGCAGCCGGCAAAAAGGTGTTCGTTAAAATGGACGTGGAGGGGGCCGAACTGAAGGTCCTCCAAGGCGCGCCGGAACTGCTCAAGCGGAAAAACGTTTCCATACTGATGGAGACGCACAAGGAGCTCGTGCCGATAGAAACGGTAAGCGATTTCTTGAAGTCGCGGGGATTCGGCATAGAGATACTGGACCTGAATTTCCCGTACATACTGGCCAAAAAGTAGAAACTAAAGCTCCACAATATCGCCCACTTTCGGGGCGAGCGCATCTATCTGGAACCGCCCGCGCAATTCCGTTGCGAAGCGTTCGCAGTAGTCGCCGTGCATGCAGATCACTTTCTTCGGGCGCAGCGTTTGGACGAAGTCAAGAAGCTGCGTCCTTCCGGCGTGCGCCGAGAAGTCGAAGTGGTTGATTTTCATCTTTACCGCAAGGTCGAAGCCTTCGGTCACGAACCGTCCGGTGTCCTGCAGATATCGGCCCGCCGTCTTGGGCGCCTGGAAGCCCGTGAAATTGAGCGAACATTCGGGTCTGCTGTACAAACGCTTCAGGTACCAAACAATCGGCCCGCCTTCAAGCATGCCGCTGGTCGTTATTATTGCGCCCGGCTTTTTCACAGATTTTGCGCGGTCCTCATCCGTATCTATCAGAGTGGCGTGGTCCACGGCTGCCTGGAGCGCACCGGGGTTGCGCAAGAGTTCAGGGTAACGCAACGCTATCGCCGTAGCGGCTTTGGCCATTCCATCGATGTAAATCGGGAAGTCGGGCTTGGCCGAATGAAGGACCATAAGCACCTCGGCAGCGCGGCCGACCGCAAAGGCCGGCACTACAGCCACGCCGTCGTTATCGACCGTTTCGCGGACGGCTTCTATGAAATTCTTTTCAGTCTCGGCCCGCGGCGGATGGTCGCGCGATGAATACGTCGATTCCATGATGGCGATGTCTATGTCCCTGAAGTCGGAGACCTTAGCGCCGTTAAGCAGACGGGTATTGGACGTGTTGAAGTCGCTCGTGTAGAGTATCCTTTTCCTGCCGTAGTCCACTACATAACAGCACGAACCTGGGATGTGCCCGCCCGGAATGACTTCGATGGAAGCGCCCTTTATCCCGAAAGTCTGGCCGAAAGTGACTATTCTCTTCTGCGAAAGGAAGTGCTTGACGTCGGATTCATTGAAAATCCGCTCCTTGTTCTCAATCCTCATTATTTTCAGGCTGTCCCTCAGTATCAGCTCGGACTGGTCGAACGTGGCGGCCGTCGCATAGGCGGGTATTTTCTGCGTCCTGTAAAGCACCGGCACGGCGCCGACGTGGTCAAGGTGAGGATGGGCGAGGAGGAACGCATTCACCCTCGGCGCGGGCAGCGGTATGTTCCCTTCCTCGGGCTGGAGGCCGTACTCAAGAAGCAGCCGTTCTTTGCCGTTCTCGAGCATCATGGCATTGCGGCCAACCTCCCTGAAGCCGCCCAGACAGTGCAAGTTGATTTTCATTCCCTTTGGCATATACACTAACCTATAAGGAAACCTTTATCTAGGTTATTTAATAAACGTTTGTAAGCGGTCATTGCGGGGTTTAAACACGCCCGATTATAACAAGCTAAACCGCCCGTGAAAAACAGAGGTTTTACACATGGACATAAATCTCATAAAGCAGGGCACGGAGGAGATAGTGACAGAGGAAGAACTCCAGCTCCTCTCCAAGAAGAAGAAGCCGACCGCTTACATAGGCTTCGCGCCCACGGGCAAGCTCCATCTCGGATACTACATCCCCGTCATGAAGATGAAGGACTTTATGGATGCGGGCTTCGAAGTGACGTTCCTCATAGCGGACCTGCACGCACACCTGGACGACCTCAAATCGCCGTGGGAGCTGCTGGACGCGCGGTCCGAATATTACGAAGAGGGAATCAAGGCGCTGCTCAAGTCGGTGGGCGGCGACCCGAGCAAGGTGAAGTTCGTAAGGGGCTCATCGTTCCAAAAAAGCGAGAAATATGTGGAAGACATATTCAGGCTGGCCGCGATGGTGACGCTGAGCAGGGCGCGCAGGGCGGCGGCGGAAGTCGTGCGTTTCGGCGAGGAACCGAAGCTCGGCGGCTTCATCTATCCGATAATGCAGGCGCTGGATGTGCCACACCTGAAGGCGGACGTCGCATTCGGCGGCGTGGACCAGCGCGGCAATTACATGCTCGCGCGCGACTTTTTGCCCGAGATAGGCTACAAGAAGCCAATTTGCGTTTTCACGCCCCTGATACCGGGGCTGGTGAGCGGCGGCAAGATGAGCGCGTCGATACCGCAATCCAAGATAGACATTCTCGACGCCGAGAAGGACGTAACGGAAAAGATATCGAACGCGTTCTGCCCGCCCGAGGTCAAGGAAAACGGGCTGCTCGCGTTCTCCAAGCACCTGATATTCAGGACACGAAAAACTGTAACGGTAGAGCGCGACAAGAAGTTCGGCGGGAACGTAACCTTCAAGAGTTACGAGGAGCTTGAGAAGGCGTACGTCGCAGGCAAGCTGCACCCGATGGACCTCAAGAAGTCCGTAGCTAAAGAAATAAACGCGCTGCTTTCAACCGTAAGGAAGGAGTTCAAAAGGAAAGACCTGGTAAAAAAGGCCTATCCGTGACGGCAATTCTCTGGGTAAGTTTTAAATCCTATAACATTTGTTATTAACCTATGCAATTTGAAAAGGACAAATCCGCGGAAGTTCTCGGCAAAAAAGCGGGCTACCTGTTTTCCTACCTGGTATTCACCACGGCGGCATACCTCATATTCAGCCTGACAAACAGGCTGCCGAGCGGCTGGACGTACTTCCATGCGGCCGCAGTGACGCTGGCGATAGTTCTCGCAGGAACCGCGATAAAAGGGCTGTTAAAATGAACAAAGACCTCATAAGCGGGTTCAGGAAGGGGATGGAAAGCTTCGGCCAGACGATTTCCGTGATAATAAATTCCGTCCTGCTCACTGCCGTATACCTGATAGGAGTAGGCCTCACAGCCGTTGCGGCAAAGCTGTTAGGAAAGCGCTTCCTCGAGACAAAGCTGTCGGACGGATCGTACTGGTCTGAGCTGAACCTCGGCAAAAAGAAAGAGGCCGATTACTACAGGGAGTTTTAGGTGCGATGCATGTACATACTCGGCGTGAGCTGCTATTACCACGATTCGGCGGCGGCGCTTCTGAAGGACGGCGTGATAGTCGCAGCGGCGCAGGAGGAGCGGTTCACCAGGAAAAAGCACGACACGTCGTTCCCCGTCAACTCGATAAAATACTGCCTTGAGAGCCAGAAAATAACCATCAACGACGTGGCCTACGCCGCCTTCTACGAGAAGCCCATACTCAAGTTCGAGCGCATGCTGTCCCAGCACCTGCAGAGCTTTCCGAGGAGCTTCAAGACGTTCCTGAGCTCGATGCCGTCCTGGTTCAGCGAAAAACTGAGGGTGGCCAGCGCGTTCAGGAAGAAGATAGGCTACAAGAAGGACATATTTTTCATAGAGCACCATCTGGCGCATGCGGCGGGCGCGTTCCTCATAAGCCCGTTCGAAACGGCGGCCATAGTGACCATAGACGGCGTGGGCGAATGGACGACCACAGCCTACGGGACCGGGGACGGCGAAGACATACGCCTGGCAAAGGAAATAAGGTTCCCGTCCTCGCTGGGCCTGCTCTATTCCACACTTACCGCTTATCTGGGGTTCAGCGTGAACAATTCCGAATACAAGGTGATGGGACTCAGCCCTTACGGGGAGACGGACAAAAGCAGGAACCCGTATTACCAGAAAATTAAGAAGGTAATAGACCTCAAGGGCGACGGAAGCTATCGCATGGACATGAAGTATTTCAAGTACCATTACGCGGACCGCATGCCCTCCGAAAAGCTTTGCGAGCTGCTCGGCGGCCCGATAAGGAAATCGGGGGACGAGCTGACGCAGCGGCACAAGGACATAGCCGCGGCCCTGCAGCTGGCGTACGAAGAGGCGCTGTTCGCGATACTCAGGCACGTGCACAACGAGACCAAGTGCGACAACCTCGTGTTATCCGGCGGCTGCGGGCTGAACAGCGTCGCGAACGGCAAGATACTCAAAAACACGCCGTTCAAGAAGTTCTGGTCGCAGCCGGACCCCGGAGACGGAGGGGCGAGCATAGGCGCGGCAAGCTACGCCTACAACGTCATACTGGGCAACAAGAGGAACTTCGTCCTCAGGGACGCCTACCTGGGCCCGGGCTTCACCACGGAAGAGATCAGGCGCTTCCTGGACGCGAACGGGATAAAGTACACGGAGTTCAAGGACGAGGACGACATAGTCCGCACCACGGCCAGGCTCATAATGGAGGACAACGTAGTGGGCTGGTTCCACGGCAGGATGGAATGGGGGCCGCGCGCGCTCGGAGCGAGGAGCATACTCTCGAATGCGTGCAACCCGAAGATGCAGGAAATACTCAACCTTAAGGTCAAGCACAGGGAGAAGTTCAGGCCGTTCGCGCCCGTTGTCTGCGAGGACGACGCGCTGAAATACTTCGACTGCGACAGGCCCATACCGGAGCCCACGGACTTCATGCTGATGGTCTATCCGATAAGGAAGGAATACCACAAGGCCATACCGGCGGTCACGCACGTGGACGGCTCGGGCAGGCTGCAGACGATAAGGAGGGAGCAGAACAGGATGTACTACGACCTCATCAAGGAGTTCGGAAAGCACAGCGGCATCCCGATACTGATAAACACCTCCTTCAACATAAGGGGCGAGCCCATAGTGTGCACGCCGTACGACGCCTACAAATGCATGATGGGGACCGGAATAGACTGCACGGTGATGGACAGGTTCCTGATAAAGCGGGCCGATAATCCTCAGGACATGTGGAACAGTGAAAAATATGCAAAAGACTGAAGGCACTTCGCTGAAGAAGAAACTGCTCCTGCTCCTTTTCACGTCGCTGATATGCTTCCTAATAGTCGAGGCTGCGGTGAGGCTGGTCTGGACAAGGGCGGGTTACGGCTATCCTGACGGGCTGTACCTGCCTGACGATACCAGGCTCTACAAGTACGCGCCTTTGTTCAACGGGACGTTCGAGGGCTCGATGTACGGGAACGTGACCATAACGACCAATTCGGCTGGCCTGAGGGACCACGAGCACGCCTACGGCAAACCGAACGGCACGATAAGAATACTGGGGCTCGGAGACTCCGTCACGCTCGGGTCGGGGGTATATCAAGAGCAGGCGTACCTGAGCCTGCTGGAAACGAAGATGAAAGCGAACGGAATAAACGCGGAAATAATAAAAGCCGGAGTGGACGGCTACCAGCTCGACCAGGAGTACGATTACTACAGCAAGGAAGGGTACAAGTACGATCCGGACATCGTGATGATAGGCGTCGTACTGAACGACGTCGACGAAAGCAACCCCGAGATTAAGGACACCCTGTTCGGCAACCACACGAACTTCAACAAGCTGGTGACGGACAACTTCAAGTCAATCGACTTCTTCTACCACGTAATAGGCGACATGCTCAGGGGCAGCAATTACAATGACTACTACTTCAATGTCGTCTACGGCCACTGGAGCAACGAGACCAAATGGAACGCGTACCAGGCGGCCCTGCTGCGCATGAACGGAAACATCACCGCCGGAAACAAGAAGCTTGTGCTGGTTATTTTCCCCTATACGCAGCAGTTCAAGGCCTCCCTGAACGCGGGCAGGCTGCCGCAGGAAAAGATAATCAGCATGTCACTGCAGAACGGCATAACAGCAGTGGACCTGCTCCCCTATCTGGACACGCCCGACTACAGGAAATACTACCTCGCTTCCGACAACGTCCACCTGAGCAAAGAGGGCCATGCGCTGGTCGCGGACGCCATATACGACGGCCTGACGGAGAAGGGCATCGCAATGCCGCCCAGCAATACTTTTAAATAAGTTGCGGCGGTGACTATTGTTATAGTGAGCGCATATGTCACAAAACAAAAACATCCTGTTCCAATTGTTCGACTTCATGAAGGAGAACAAGAAGTGGTGGCTTGTGCCGACGTGCATCATGCTGCTTTTGGTGGCGCTGCTGATAACCGTCGGGCAGAGCAGCGCGCTGTCGCCGTTCATTTACGCCCTGTTCTGAGCCCCGACGAATATTTAAGGGGCCAAAACAAATAGGCGAGTGATTTCATGCTGGACATAAAACTCATAAGGGAAAATCCCGAAGCTGTACGCAAAAACTTGGAGCGGAGGCACGACGACACCAAGCTGAACCTCTTCGACGAGCTGCTTTCCGCGGACAAGGAGCACCGCAAGCTGATACAGACGACCGAAGAGATGAGGGCGAAGCGCAACAAATTCTCTCAGGAGATAGCCGAGCTCATCAAGGCCAAGAAGGACGCGACGGCGAAGAAGAAGGAAGCGGGCGAGATACCCGAGAGGCTCAAGAAGGCCGAAGAAGAGCGGTTCATTCTAGAACGGAAGATAAACGAGATAATGATGCGCCTGCCGAACATGCTGCACGAGAGCGTGCCCGAAGGGAAGGACGAGCACGACAACGTCGAAATCCGTGTTGTCGGCAAGCCGCCGAAGTTCACGTTCACGCCAAAGGGGCATCTGGAAATACTTGAAGCGTTGGGCCTGATAGACGGCGACCGCGCGGCAAAAACGGCCGGCCACGGCTTCTTTTACATGAAGAACGAGCTCGTGCTGCTGGACTACGCGATAATGCGGTTTGCGCTTGACTTTCTCAGGAAACGCGGCTTTACGATAATAGAGCCGCCCTACATGATGCAACGGAAGCCGTACGAAGGCGTGACGGACGTCGCGGACTTCGAGAACGTGATGTACAAGATAGAAGGGCAGGACCTTTACCTGATAGCAACTTCGGAACACCCGATGGCGGCGATGTACATGGACGAGACGCTGCTCAAGGAGCAACTGCCGATAAAGACGTGCGGAATAAGCCCGTGCTTCCGCAAGGAAGTGGGCGCGCACGGCAAGTACACGCGCGGGCTGTTCAGGATGCACCAGTTCAACAAGATAGAGCAGTTTATTTTCTGCCTTCCGGAGCAATCGTGGGCGTTCCACGAAGAACTCCAGAAGAACGCGGAAGACCTGTACAAGGAACTCGGACTGTGCTACCATGTCGTAAACGTGTGCACGGGCGACATAGGCTCGATAGCGGCGAAAAAGTACGACATAGAATGCTGGATGGTAGGGGACGTTTTCAGGGAAAACGGCTCGAACTCCAACTGCACGGACTACCAGGCGCGACGCTTAAACGTGAAGTACAGGGAGAAGGAAGGGGCGGCACCAAAGGGATTCGTGCACACGCTCAACAACACGGCGCTCGCGACGAGCAGGACGATGGTGGCGATAATAGAGCAATACCAGCAAAAGGACGGAACCGTAAAAATTCCGGCCGTGCTTGTTCCTTACATGGGCGGGATAAAATTCCTGGGCAAACCGAGCAAAACCAAAGCGAAAGCTTAAATACCCTCCCTATATAATAGGGTTTCTATACCGTCGACAAATGTCAACTGTATTTTCAACTTGTAATGAAAAGGATGGATGAAAATGAGCGGAGTAATTATTATCGCGGAAAAACCCGACGCCGCTTCCCATATCGCACAGGCGCTTTCTGACGGAAAAACAAGGCGATTGACGAGCGAGCACGGCGTCGATTACTTCGCATTTGAACGGAACGGAAAGACGCATTACGTGATCGCAGCGGTCGGCCACCTTTTCAACCTCAAGCAATCGAAGGGAAAGGGCTGGACGTACCCCGTGTTCGACGTCGAGTGGGCGCCGTCCTTCCAGATACGCAAGGCCTCGCTGTTCTCCGAGAAATACTTCAGGACTATCGAGGAGCTGAAGGGCCGCGGGAACGATTTCATAATAGCGTGCGACTACGACAACGAAGGCACGGTCATCGGGTACAACGTCCTGAAATTCATTTTCGGCAAGGAGGACGCTAAAAGGATGAAATTCTCCACGCTCACGAAACAGGACCTGATAAAGTCGTACGAGGAGATGTCGCCGCACATAGACGCCGACAACCTCGAGTGCGGGCTTGCACGCCACATAGTTGACTTTTACTACGGCATCAATGCAAGCCGCGCGCTAACGCTTGCGATAAAGAAAGGCTCGAAACGTTTTGCCTTGCTTTCGGCCGGGCGCGTGCAGGGGCCCGTGCTTGCCCTTTTGGCGGAGCGCGAAAAGGAAATCAAGGCATTCAAGCCGGTTCCGTTCTGGCAGCTGCTCGCAAAAGTCGTCCTGGACGGCAAGGAAGTGGAGGCGCCGCACGAGATTGACAAGTTCTGGAAGAAGGACGAAGCCGACGTCGCGTTCAAGAACAGCAAGGGAACCGCGGCCGTCGAGGACATCACGAAGAAAGAGTACACGCAAGCTCCTCCGGTTCCGATGAACATCACGTCGCTGCAGACCGAGGCTTACCGTTTGTTCGGCTACTCGCCGCAGCAGACCATGGCAATAGCGCAGGGCCTTTACACAAAGGCGTTCATTTCGTACCCGCGAACATCGTCAGAAAAGCTGCCGCCGCAAATAGGCTACGCGGACATACTCAAGGCGCTCTCAAAAATAAAGAAATATTCCGCATTCTGCACGAAGCTTCTCTCGCTCAAGGCGCTGAAGCCCTCGGAGGGAAAACGGGACGACCCGGCGCACGAAGCAATCCATCCAACCGTGGAGCCGCCGGATGACATTATGAAGCTCAAGGGGCCGGACCGAAACATCTACGACCTTGTTTGCCGGCGCTTTTTGGCGGTGTTCGGAGAACCGGCCATACGCGAAGGCCACAAGATAACGCTCAGGATAGGCAAGGAAAAGTATTCCGTGAGCGGACGGCGCACGGTCAAGTCTGGTTGGATAGACTTCTACGGCCCGCTCGCGAAGTTCGACGAAGTGACGCTGCCGGAGTTCAAGAAAGGCGATAAAATAAAGGTCAACAACATCGAGTCGCTAAGCAAGGAGACGCAGCCGCCCGCGCGCTGGAGCCAGGCGGCCATGATAAAGGAGATGGAAAAGCGCGGATTAGGAACAAGGGCAACGCGCGCTTCCATACTTCAAACATTGTACGACAGGGCGTATGTGATGGACAAGTCCGTGCGCGTCACGGACCTTGGAATGGCCGTCGCGGACACGCTGAAACGGTATGTTCCGGATTTCGTGGACGAGCAGCTCACCAAGAGCCTCGAACACGAGCTCGTTAAGATACAGCAGGGAAAGATGAAGAAGGACGTTGTCATAGAGGACGCCAAGAAAGCGCTCATCAAGATCTGCGACGAGTTCAGGAAGAACGAGGAAAAAATCGGCAAGGAGCTCGGCAAAGCGGTGATAACAACCCAGGAAG
>Ga0315275_10003946_pt1 | contig 13803 bp, 11 predicted proteins | sample YL17G03_0_MG_FD_205557 | JGI IMG/M metagenome (GOLD analysis project Ga0315275, IMG submission 205557) | Sediment microbial communities from Yellowstone Lake, YNP, Wyoming, USA - YL17G03_0 | ecosystem: Environmental > Aquatic > Freshwater > Lake > Sediment | place: USA: Wyoming | collected... | reverse complement strand
ATAACCTCCTTCTCCACCTCTTTCAGGGGGGTGCCGATTCTAAAGAGGATGTGGCTGTCCTGGGGTGCAGAGGTTTTGATGTAGTCCGGAAGGTGTTCGGGGGAAATGAAATCTCCCGATGCAAATGCCATGGCCGATTCGATACAGTTTTCAAGTTCCCGGATATTCCCCGGCCAGGGATATCTGAGGAGATATTTGAATGCCTTGGAAGAAACACCTTTAATCCGGAGAAGGTTTTCTCTGTTATACTTTCTGATAAAGTGATCTACGAGAAAGGGGACATCTTCTTTCCTTTCCCGGAGAGGAGGCAGGGTAATGGTTACTACATTCAGCCGATAGTAGAGGTCTTCCCTGAACCCTCCCTCCTGGACAGCTTTATTCAGGTCTATGTTGGTCGCAGCGATGAGCCTGACATCCACCTTGATGGTCTTTTCTCCGCCAACCCTTTCAAACTCCCTTTCCTGAATCGCCCTGAGCAGCTTGGTCTGAAGATTGGGAGAGATTGTCCCTACCTCGTCTAAAAAAAGAGTTCCTCCATTTGCCAGTTCAAACCTGCCCAGGCGTCTGTTCAGTGCCCCGGTGAAAGAACCTTTTTCATGCCCGAAGAGTTCGCTCTCCAGCACCCCTTCCCCCAGGGCAGAACAGTTCACCTTAATGAACGGCATGGAAGCCCGGGGGCTTGAATAGTGAATGGCGTTAGCCACCAGTTCTTTCCCTGTTCCGCTTTTTCCATAGATGAGGATGTTGCTCCGCCGGGGAGAGACCTGTCTGATAATCTCAAAGACTCTCTTCATGGCACTGCTCCGGCCGATGATATTCTTAAAGCCGAATTTATCCTTGAGTTTATTCTGAAGCTCGATATTCTCTTCGAGCAGGGATCCTTTTTCCAGTGCCTTTTCAATAATCAGCTCCATCCTCTTGAGGTCGAGGGGTTTTATGAGAAAATCATAGGCGCCTTCCTTCATTGATTCGACTGCTTTCTCGATGGTCCCATGGGCGGTCATGAGAATAACCTGGATTTGGGACTTTATTTCCTTGACCTTTTTAAGAAGCTGAATCCCATCTAACCGCGGCATGAGCAGATCAGCGATGATGAGATGGATGTCCTCTTTTTGAGCTATCTTCAAGGCCCGGGCTCCATCCGGGGCAGTCAATACCTCATAGTCCCTTTTCACGAGAAATTTTTTCAGGCCTTCGAGGATACGTGGATCGTCTTCAGCTATAAGGATGGTTTTTTTCATTGCCTTTATCCTTTGGGGAAAGAAACGGTGAAGGTTGACCCTTTGCCCGGGGTGCTCTCAAAGGTGATCTCAGCCCCGTGTTCCTTGATGATCCTCCTGCAGATGGGGAGACCCAGCCCTGAGCCGTGTGGTTTGGTACTGAAGAGAAAGTCAAATATCTTATCCATGTTTTCAGGTGCAATACCTTCCCCATCATCGCTGATGCTCAGGATGATTGAATCTGCATTGTGAGAGGTGGCGATCGTAAGATTGCCCCCTGACGGCATTGCCTGAATAGCATTTTTAATCAGATTGATGATGGAGAGGGTAAATTGATTGGTATCTACGGAGACCTTGGGAAGGTCTTCTGTGAGCTGGGTTGCGACCTTGACATCAGCCTGCTGGGCTTCTGAACCTATGAACCATTCAATAGACCTGATGAGCTGATTGAGATCGGTTGCCTCTCTCTTCAGCGGGGGGAGCTTGCTGAAGTCGAGGAATCCTCTCACGTTATTGTCAAGCCTCTCCACCTCGCTCTGGATGGTCTGGATGATCGTGGCGATCTCTTCTTTCGATCCTTCGGAAGGATTCAACACCTCCTCTTTGAGGAGTTCGAGGTGCACATTGATTGCAGTGAGGGGATTTCTTACCTCATGTGCAACCCAGCTTGAGAGGATTCCTATGGTGGAAAGCTGGCTCTGTGAGGAAAGCTGTTTTTCAAAACGGCTCTTTTCGGTAATATCCCGGAAGAGGAGGATCTGGCCGACATAATTTTTCTTCTTGTCAAAGAGGGGCGCAATACTCACGTTCAAAGTCTTTTTTGATGGCTTGTTTATGCCGATCTCGATATTGGTCTGGAGCTTGTTTTCTTCGGTAGTCTTTCTGGAGAGATCAAGGAGATTGCGGTTGGTAATCACTTTCCCCAGTTTTACATTCTTTACTTCCGCCTCCTGGATAGCGAAGATCTCTTCAGCAGTGCTGTTTACCAGCTGGACATAGCCTGCAGAGTCAACGAAGATGAGGCCATCTCCCGGGACCTTTAAATCTTCCGGCAAAAAGGGATTAGCAAGCTCGGTGGACAATTTCTTTCTTCACTCTCTCAGTGAAATCATTACAAACTTTTTCAAGAGCACTATTACTTTAGATTTCCACCGTTTGCAAGATAATTCTTAACCTGGGGATGAAAGGGTTTGCTGAAGAGCAACTTTTTAAAGGCTGATCAAAAATGTCCAGATACAAGGCGCCCAAAATCCTGAGGAGTGAGGCGTACCAGGACGTACGCTGCAACGACGAAGGACGAGGGGAACGACGCAGATGGGCGTTTTTCAGCAGCATGGGAAGTCGTTCATTTTCCTACCAGCACCACCGTACTTCTCGGGCTGGCAGGATAATAATCAGGAGAGATAAGGAGTGTTTCTTTACCAGGGGGGGGAAAATCTTCGCTGCTCCTGAGGCTGGTGTCAATGGCACGGAACCATCGCTTTCCTTCTTTGAGTAGAGGAACTTGCATCTTCTGGGGATTGGGGCCTGCATTCAGAATAAAGAAGAGATGGTAATTACCGTTGTCGGATTTTTCTTCCCCTCCGTCAATCTGATAGCAGAGGGTGCGGAGTTCAGGGTTTTCCCAGGCTGGTTTTGTAAGATCACTGCCATACCAGGTAATGTCAGCGAAAGAGTCATCATCAAGATCGAGACCCTGGAAGAATTTTCTCCGCTGGAGGACTCCATAGTGTTTGGTGAAGGCGATGGCCTTCTTGAAGAATTCCAAGATATCCCCATTCTTCTGCAGGTAATCCCAGTTGAACCAGCTTATGTCATTGTCCTGGCAGTAGGCATTGTTATTCCCTCTCTGCGTTCGCATGAACTCATCACCGCCCAGGATCATCGGTATGCCCGAAGAAAAGAGGAGACAGCATACATAATTTTTTATGAGCTGTTTTCTCAGGGTGATGACTGCGATATCATCTGTTTCTCCCTCAACGCCGCAGTTGCAGGCATTGTTTTCATTGGTGCCATCGTTGTTGTTTTCACGATTCGCCTCATTGTGTTTCACATCGTATGACACAAGGTCGTTAAGGCTAAATCCGTCATGACAGGTAATGAAGTTGATGCTGTTGTAGGGAGACCTCCCGTCTTCTCCGTACAGGTCGGCGGAGCCGGTCAAACGGTACCCGAGATCTTTTATCTGTTCCGGGTCACCCTTGCCAAATTTTCGCATAGTGTCCCTGAATTTTCCGTTCCATTCACACCAGTCAATGGGGAAATTACCCACCTGGTAGGTACCCATGTCCCACGGTTCAGCAATGAGTTTTACGCGATTGAGTACGGGATCCTGAGAAATGGCATCGAAAAAAGAGGCGGATTTCTGGAAGAATCCTTCCTTGCGGCCAAGGACTGCCGCAAGGTCAAACCTGAAACCATCCACATGCATTACTTCAACCCAGTAGCGGAGAGAATCCATGACCAGACGTATGACTGTAGGATTGGAGAAGTTAAGGCTGTTCCCGCATCCCGTGTAGTTACAGTAGTAGCGATAGGGTTCTGTCTGGGAACCGCCCAGACAGTAGTAAGTCGGGTTATCCACCCCTTTAAAGCACAGGGTAGGTCCCAGTTCATTTCCCTCCCCCGAATGGTTGTAAACCACATCCATGATGACCTCGATGCCTGCCCGGTGGAGTTCCCGCACAAGAGTTTTGAACTCATGCACCTGAGAGCCAGGGTAACTCTGGGTGCTGTAGGATGACTCTGGGGCAAAGAAACCGATGGTATTATATCCCCAGTAGTTGGTGAGTCCCTTCTCGATGAGGGTATCCTCAACGTAGAACTCCTGGAGCGGGAGAAATTCAACGGTATTGATGCCGAGTTCCTTCAGGTAGGGAATCTTTTCGATGAACCCCAAGTAGGTTCCGGGGTATTTCACGCTTGAGGATGGGTGGGCGGTGAATCCCTTCAGATGTACCTCATAGATGACCAGCTTTTCAAAAGGGATATCAGGGCTGATATCCCACTGCCAGTCAAAGGCGTTATTCATCACGATGGATTTGGGGACGAGATGCGTGTTATCACGGGTGTCCGGAGATAGATCCTTGACAGGAGAATGGGGGTCGAAGGCAAGGAGGAGATTGTCAGTGTTTGCTGCCTTGTTGGTAAGCGCTTGCGCATAAGGGTCAATGAGGAGCTTGTGCTCATTGAACCGCAACCCTTGGGCAGGATTATAAGGACCTCTGATTTTGTAGCCGTAGAGCTGTCCTGCCTTCAGTCCTTTGATAAAGGTATGCCAGATGAATTTTGTCGGATGTTCAAGCTGGATGATGTCAGTAGGTTCGCCGTCAGGCGTGTCGAAGAGGTGGAGGAATACCTCGGTAGCATACTGGGAGTAGATGGCGAAATTCACTCCGTCCGGGTACAGGGTAGCTCCCAGGGGGTAGTATTTCCCGGGGAGGGTTGTTTTCGTTGTCTGGTGTTTCAGTTCACAGGTCATGGTTTTTCTGGCACATAATACATAGCGCCCTCACGACTGTCAATTTTAAAGAAAAACTTTCTACGTAAAGTTGTAATCCAATGAATAATACGGTATCCTTTTATACAAATATTTTGAAAGGAGTTTTAAAGTAGTATGCAGATTAAGGCTACGCAACTGAGAGTCGGGATGGTAATCAACTATAAGAATGACCTGTACCGGGTTACCAGTATCCTCCACATTACACCGGGGAACTGGCGCGGGATGGTGCAGACAAAAATGAAGAACATCAAGACTGGAACCGGGACAGAGCAGCGCTTCCGCTCTGAAGACTTGGTTGAAAAGGCTGATTTGAACACAGCGGAGATGGAGTACATCTACCGGGAAGGGGATCACTACTACTTCATGAATACTGAGACCTTTGAGCAGGTTGCCCTGCCCGAAGAACTTGTTGGTGACCTGGTGGGATACCTTGTGCATAATACCAGGGTCCAGGTTGAATATAATCAGGATCAACCTGTCGGAATTGAACTCCCCAAAACTGTTAACCTGAAGGTGGTTGAGGCCGAACCTTCGCTTAAGGGGGCGACAGCTACCGCTTCCTTTAAATCGGCTGTGGTGGAGACAGGGATTACCATCCAGGTTCCTCAGTTTGTCAACGCAGGAGATATGATTAAGATTGATACCGCTGAGGGGAGTTATTTGGAACGGGTAAGGTGAGAGGGTATGCTCAAGAGCGTCACTCTCAATTCGTTAAACTGCGGAAACCTTTCCAGGGCATTGTTCAGGTGAGTGAGGGCAGTTGGAATGTGGGAGGCGAATTCTTTCTTGCCCTTTTCAAGGGTGAGGAAGGCAAATGCCCCAAGCGCCTGCATGTTTCTCTGTAAGCCTGCCAGATAGAATTTTTCCACAAATTCTTCATCATCCACTTTGAGTTTCCATTGCCCCTTAAGGCAATCCACATAATGCCGGAGTAGTTTAATCTGCACTTCTTCCGGCAGATAGATATAGGCATCCCTGAGAAGGGAAGCAAGGTCGTAGTGGAGCATTCCCTGGTGTGCAGTCTGGAAGTCAACGATGCGAATTCTCCCTTCCTTGAGGTGGAGGTTCTGAGATTGAAAGTCGCGGTGCATGAAAAAGAGAGGTTCTGAGGCGAGTGAGTGGGCGAGCTCTTCAAACTCCTTTTCTAATTGGGCTTCATTTTTAAGTTCAATGCTGCAGTACCTTTTGAGGAAGGATGTTTTGAAGTACTCTGTCTCCCAGCGGAGACGCTTATGGTCAAAGATCCTCTCTCTCAGTACCGGACATTCATTCATCCCCTCTTTCCCTTTCACCTGCATCTCCGCTAACGCCTCAATCGCCTTACCGTAGAGAGAGTTGATCCTTTTGGAATTCTTTTCCTGTACCAGTTGGGTATAGAGGGTATCTCCGCCGAGGTCTTCCAGGAGGGCAGACTCTGTTTCCAGGTCATAGGCAATAATCTCAGGCACACCAATCCCCTTTGCAAAGAGGAATTTGTTGATTTCGAGGTAGGATCGCAAATCAGATTTTTCGCATGTGCCGGTCATGAGAATAACAGTTTCATCGCTGTAGAGAATTCGGTAAAAACAGCGGTCTGATCCTCCGCCTTTGATGGGTTCGATGGTGATTTTTCCTGTGCTGAGAGATATTCTCCGTGAAAGCTTATTGAACAGTTCTTCGATGCTGTCTGACTGGTCATGGTTTGACATAACAGATAATCTCCCCTGATTTGATACAGTCCTTAAGATGTTCATCCCCCTCTACTGCCGTATTATCCCAGATGATGCAGTTCTCTAACTGAGATCCTTTTCTGATCACACAGTTATTGCCGATGGAGCAAAAGCCTTTTATGATTACTCCTGTTTCGATGATGGTTCCTTCTCCCTGATAAACAGTACCGGAGAATGAAGGGAGGCCCTTGAACGTTGCTTTTTTTTCGAGAAGGATATCCCGGTGGACTCTGTAGTAATCTTCGATCGTCCCGATATCCTGCCAATAATGATTGCTTGCAATATATCCACAAACCCTTCCTTTCTTATCCCGAATTATTTTTAACAGGATCTCAATCAGATCGGCAAAACTTTTATCCGGACAGTAATCTATAAGTTCCCTGCTCACCATGGAGATGCCTGTGTATGCGAGGCACTGATGAGGACTTTCAAGCGAGGCTCCGAGGATCCCACGCAGGTCAACGATATCTCCTCCTTGATTGATAATCACGTTGTTCAGTGGAGGCCGGTAATGGAGGACCATAGTAATGAGAGGTCTTTCCTGCTGATGCTTCTTAAGGACAGGGTTCAGTTTGAGGTTGGTAAGAATATCGCCATTATAGAGGATGAAATAATCTTCGTGATGAAAAAACTTCTTGAGTTGCCCGATCGCACCGCCGGTACCGAGAATTTCCGGTTCATGGGAGATGGAAATCCGAGAGCTCAGGTGAGGCTGATGTGCAAGGAAGGTCTCAATCGCTTGGGGGAGATGGTGGGTATTGATAGCCATCTTTTCAACCCCTCCGTCCTGCAGATGGGAGATGATAAGTTCGAGCAGCGGTTTACCGAGTATGGGGAAAAACGACTTGGGCAGTTGCTCAGAGAAGGGCCTGAGCCGTGTGCCTAAACCAGCACTGAGGATGAGGGCCTTCATAACAAATAGGGTCCAAGGGTCCAAGGGTTCAAGGGCTCAATGAGAATGTCAAATGTCAGAATCAAAATGTCAAACATTTGGAATTTAGGCTTTGGAATTTGGACTTTATTTGACATTTGGATTCCTCGATTTGCTTCTCATCTATAGAGCAGATATTTTTCTCTTGTGGCTTTAAAACTTTCAAGTTCTTTCTGCCAACTCTGACGGATTTCTTCCGGCTCTTTATGCATTATTTTCCTCAGTCTATCAGTCCCGGCGATGATATCAAAAGGTAACTTTATTTCTTCATACTCATAGGGAGGAGGCGCCCATTGAAATGAGTCAGGGTGGAGTTCCTTGGAATGTTTTACAATGGTGAGTGCAGTTTCAAAAGGGATGAACTGCTCTCTGTCAGTCACATGAATTTGGATCCCTCTGCACAATTCATCTTTCCACTTATTAAAGGTGGGTATGAAGGAGAGTGGTCTGAAGACAGTACCGGGGAGCTGTTCTCTTTCAATCTGCTCCTTGAAGAGATAGGGATCGAGCCACGGGGCGCCAAAGATTTCAAAAGGCCGCGTGGTTCCCCTCCCTTCTGAAAGATTGGTGCCTTCAAGCAGGCACATCCCGGGATAAACCACTGCCGTGTCGAGCATAGGCATATTAGGCGAGGGGAGGATCCAGGGCAGACCGGTGTCATCAAACCACATGTACCGTTCCCATGCCTCCATCTTAACCACCGCTAAGGGGCAACCGATCTGGAACTCCTCGTTGAACATCCGGGCCAGTTCACCCATGGTCATGCCGTGCCTGACAGCAATGGGATACATGCCTACAAAGGATGAAAAGGCCGGGTCAAGCACGGGCCCTTCGACCTTCACCCCGTTTATCGGATTAGGCCGGTCCAGAACGACCATCCTCTTTCCTTCTTCAGCGCATGCCTGCATGCACAAAGCCATGGTCCAGATAAAAGTGTAATACCGGGATCCCACATCCGGAAGGTCAAAGACCAGGGTATCAATAGACTTGAGCATTTCAGGTTGTGGTTTCCTCACCTTTCCGTAGAGGCTATACACAGGGAGACTTGTCCGTTTATCTATGAACCCGTCCCATTCAACCATGTTTGCCTGGGTCTCAGCATAGAGACCGTGCTGGGGGCCGAAGATGGCCTTTAAATTAATTCCGTTCCTGAGCAAAAGATTGAGGGTAGGCTCAATACGTCGATTTACCGAGGCAGGATTTACAACAACACCAACCCTTACATTCTTCAGCAAGTCAAAATTATTTTTCTCTAAAACATCGATACCGGTGAGAACAAACATATCCTGTTAAATCCAAATGTCAAAATCCAAATTTGACATTTGAGCTTTGACATTTGTCATTTTTATTTAAACACCTATCATTTTCACAGCATAAATACCAGAGGATTTTCTGATTTCAGTTGATGAAAAAAAAGGGGAATGGTATGAATACAAACCTAATCGGGGTTAGGGGTTGGGGATTAGGGTTTAGGGATTAAAAATTTCTTAACTAATCCCCAGTACCGAATCCCTAACTCCGCATTCATTTTACACTAAGAAAGGTGATATATGGCAGAAATCCATCCATTCAAAGGCATAGTTTATAATCCGGCAAAGATCACTGATTTCAGTACTGTAGTTGCTCCTCCCTATGATATCATCTCTCCCTCGGAACAGGAGGGGTATTATGCAAAGAACCCATATAATGTGATACGTTTCATCCTCGGCAAAGAATCTTCTGCTGATACTGATTCTGACAACCGTTATACTCGTGCTGCAAGCTTTTTCAAGAAGTGGCAGGAAGATCAGATCCTCATAAGAGATAAAGAGCCATCGTTCTATTTCTATGTTCAGGAATTTTCTGCTCAGGGAAAAAGTTTTGTCAGGGAAGGTTTTTTTGCCCTCGTTAGATTGGAAGAGTATGACAGAGGAGTAATCATTCCCCATGAGAGGACACTCTCAGGTCCCAAGGTTGACCGCCTTAAACTGATGCGATCCTGTCAGGCAAATTTTAGCCCCGTGTTTTTGCTGTACCCTGACAGCGGAAATGAAGTAACTGGTCAATTGAGATCAGGGATAATTGACAGTCCATTGATAGAAGTGAGAGATGAAAAAGGCGTTCTCCACAAATTCTGGCGGGTGGTAAATCAAGAGATTCTTTCCTGGGTAAAGGCGAGGCTTGCGAAGGAACCTCTCTTCATAGCTGATGGGCATCACCGGTATGAAACTGCACTTAACTACCGGAATGAATGCAGGCAGAAGAAGTCGAACTGTACCGGGAAAGAAGGGTTTAATTACATGATGATGTACCTAACACCCCTGGAAGGGAAGGGACTGGTCATCCTTCCCTACCACAGGGTTTTGCACAGCCTGTCAAACTTTGATTTCTCAACCTTTGAAAAGAAGCTCAAAGAGACATTCGAGGTTGAAACCCTGACTTTTTATCCAGAGAGTGAACATGATGCACGGCATATTTTTCTGAAGCGGCTCGAGGAGAAGGGCAGGGACAGTCACGCCTACGGGCTTTTCGCTCGGGGCGCAAATGCTTATCATATCCTTACACTTAAAAAGAATTCTGTAACCAGCGAATCGAAAACATCGCCTGTGAGCTGCCTTGATGTGACAATCTTAGAATCACTCATTTTTAATCAAATACTGGGCATCACAAGCGAGCGCTTGAGGGAGCAGAAGAACATTGAATACTGCCACGATAGCGAAGAGGCGTTCCACCTGGTCAGGGAGAAGGGATTACAATTAGCTTTTCTGCTCAATCCTACCAGGATAGAAGAGGTAAAGGCAGTTGCCCTGAAAGGTGAAACCATGCCGCAGAAGTCCACCTACTTCTATCCCAAACTTCTGAGCGGTCTGGTGATCAACCGGTTAGACCCTGAAGAAGAGATTGGCTGAGAAAAAAGTTCCTGTCAGACAGGATGAGACCTTAGACCTGCTTTTTAATGGCAGCCTGAAGATAATCCAGAAGAAGAACGGTTATCGTTTCTCCATCGATGCCATCCTCCTTTCACACTTCGCTTGGAGCCATCACCGGCGAGCTGGTACAGTCATCGAACTCGGTACCGGAAGCGGCGTGATTCCTCTCATCCTCGCCCACAGGTTTAGAGAGGCAACGATTATCGGAGTTGAGGTTCAGGAAACACTGGCAGAGCTGGCGCAGCGCAATGTGACCATGAACAGACTCGATGACCGGGTATGTATTGTGAAGGGGGACCTGAGGAGATTGAGAGAGAGTTACTCGGCGGCATCCTTTGACCTGGTTCTGAGCAACCCTCCATTCTATACGGTCCATGCAGGAAAGATAAACCCCGGGTCAGAGCGGGCTATTGCACGTCATGAACTGACTGGTTCGCTGGAGGATATGGTGCAGATTGCTTCATATCTCTTAAAGCCCAAGGGGAGATTCATTGTGATTTATCCCGCCTTCCGCCTGATCGATCTCATACACCAATTGCGGAATAACGGTTTAGAGGCAAAGCTCATGAGGGTTGTTTATTCAAAAGCAGATTCTGAAGGGAAGCTGGTCCTCCTGAGTTGCAGCAGGGGAGGAAGGGCTGCCCTGAAGGTGCTCAAGCCTCTTGTCATCTATCAAGGCAGAGGTGAATATACGGAAGAATTAAAGGAGATCTATCAGTGGGTTGGTTCACTGCCCCCTGAAGTATCGGATCCTCTTCTTCTGGTTAATTAAAATCCTTTTCAGGATGGAAGAAAGATCCGGGTCTTTTAACTCCTTCAGTGAATTTTCCACTTCGCTCAGTTCTTTTTCAGGGAGAGATAATTCCACCCATTCCCGTGAGGGTTGATTGGTGAGTGAATCCTTATAGACCTTTACATTACCTATCTGGAAAAAGAGGTCATCTATGAGCTTTTCACCCAGCCTGTCATTCAGTTTTTCCTTGATCATCTCCTTCATAAACTGGAGTTCCTGAATCCACGGGGAGCTGCTTACTTTAACGATCAGCACCCGGTTCCGTATCGCTTCAGGCGCTGCCTTTTTTGCAATTGTCTCCCCGACTACCTCCTCCCACACCTCAAACACCCTGTATGCCTTCAAGCCGGCTTCAAGATCAAGTTCTTTGCAGACCCATTCGAGGAGACTGGCAACTTTGACTGGACGGTGGGATTTTCGTTCAGACATTGATGCAAAACATAAAGGGTTCGAGGGTTCGAGGATTCGAGGGTTCAAGGGTAAGGTTCACTAATGACTGTCCACTAATTCTATTCTGCATTCACTTGACCCCTTTGCCCCTTATTTTTTAAATACCGCTCCTGTTGCCGCCGAAGTCACCATCTGTGAATAGCGGGAGAGATACCCTTCTCTAATCTTCGGAACAGGCGGCTTCCACTGTTTCCGCCTCTTTGACAGCTCTGACTCGCTTACCCTGAGAAAGATCCGCTTTTTCGGAATATCAATTTCTATGAGGTCTCCATCCTTCACCAAAGCAATTAGCCCCCCCTCAGCTGCCTCAGGAGAGATGTGGCCAATAGCAGCACCTCTTGTCCCTCCGCTGAACCTTCCATCGGTAATGAGAGCTACCTTTTTTTCCAGACCCATTCCGACAATCGCCGAGGTCGGGGTAAGCATTTCCCTCATCCCCGGCCCTCCCTTGGGACCTTCATACCTGATCACCACGATATCACCGGGCTTAATCCTGGTCTTCAATATGGCTGCAACAGCCTCCTCCTCCGAATCAAACACCCGTGCTCTTCCTGAATTTCTGAGCATTTCTTCCGCCACCGCAGACTGTTTGACCACTGCACCCTGGGGTGCAAGATTTCCCCTGAGGATTGCTATGCCTCCTTCATGATGGTAAGGATTGTTGAGCGGACGAATAACGGAGCTGTCCAGCACCTTTACCCCTTTGATATTTTCACCTACTCGCTTTCCCGTTACCGTCAAGGGGCTTGCGAGGATCAATCTCTTTTTCATGAGTTCTGCCAATATTGCCGGCACTCCTCCTGCCTCATCCAGGTTCTGCAGATGATATGGCCCCCCCGGCCTCATATTACAGAGGTGGGGTGTTTTTTTGCTGATGCGGTCAAAGAGGTCGAGGTCGAGACTTATCCCCGCCTCGTTTGCAATAGCCGGCAGATGGAGCACGGTATTTGTTGAGCCACCCAGTGCCATGTCAGCAGCAATTGCATTCTTGAAGGCATCAAGGGTTACAATATCCCTCGGCCGTATACCCTTTTTAAGAAGTTCCATGACCTTGCCCCCGGCCTCCTTAGCCAGCCTCTTTCTCCTGGCAGAGACCGCTGGGATTGTGCCGTTCCCTGGCAATGCCAATCCCAGGGCCTCAGAGAGGCAGTTCATGGAGTTGGCAGTGAACATCCCGGCACAGGAACCACAGCCTGGACAGGCACTGTCTTCCAGGTCTATGAGGTCCCTGACGTTCATCCTGTCAGCCTTGACCTTTCCCACTGCCTCAAAGACGGTGATGAGATCGATGTTTTCACCCCTGAACCTGCCGGCTAACATGGGCCCGCCGCTCACCACGATGGCAGGTATGTTCAGACGGAGGGCTGCCATGAGCATGCCGGGAATGATCTTGTCGCAGTTCGGTATCAGGACAAGGGCGTCGAAAGGATGAGCCACAGCCATTGTCTCAATCGAATCAGCGATAAGTTCCCGACTCGGGAGAGAGTATTTCATACCAAGGTGATTCATTGCGATCCCGTCGCAGACACCGATGGTTCCAAATTCAATCGGTGTCCCTCCTGCTGAATAGACACCAGCCTTTACTGCCTTGACGATGTCATGAAGGTGGATGTGGCCGGGGATGATCTCGTTGGCTGAGTTGGCAATCCCGATCAAAGGACGGGAAATCTCCAGGTCGGTATATCCCATTGCCTTGAAGAGCGAACGGTGAGGGGCCTTTTCGATCCCCTTCTTCATTAAGTCACTCCGCATGATTTTCTCCTCTGAATATGATAGAATTTGTTTACAGGAATAACAGATTGTCTCAAGAGGTGTCAAGTTCTAATCATCGATATTTTATGAATTCTACAGATATTACCGATAGTTAAAATTAAGTTCTTAAAAAGAGATGTGCGGTGAGAGAAAAAAAGATTGAAAATTTAAAGAATATTGTAGAAAATAGCATAACAAAGATTAACTGTCTGGGAAAGGAGATGGCAAAAGGTGAAAAGAATTAAGGAATTTATTTCCAGACTTCAGCCTCAGTCACGAATTCAGAATCTCTTGGAGGAATTGGTTGAAGTTATCCTCGCTGATGTATCGATAACAAAGGTAGGGATTTCCTTATATCTCCTTTCTGCAAATACGGTTCAGGCGGAGGTTGTGAAAAGGGATAATGGAGAGATAGTCAAAACATTTAGGATGATGGCAGGAAAGGAGATTCTTGGAAAGATTGAAGATGGGATGAGTACCATTGAGATAGTAAATAAGAATGAGGTCTTGGGGAGAATCTATCTCTGGAGGGACAAG
>Ga0315275_10003944_pt1 | contig 13806 bp, 13 predicted proteins | sample YL17G03_0_MG_FD_205557 | JGI IMG/M metagenome (GOLD analysis project Ga0315275, IMG submission 205557) | Sediment microbial communities from Yellowstone Lake, YNP, Wyoming, USA - YL17G03_0 | ecosystem: Environmental > Aquatic > Freshwater > Lake > Sediment | place: USA: Wyoming | collected... | reverse complement strand
TTTTTTTATTATAATTTTTTTTTTTTTTTTTTTTTTTGGGGTGGGGGGGTGGGGGTCGGGGGCCCCCCCCCCCCCCCCCCCCCACCCCCCACTCCCCCTTGCTTATTGAAATGATACCACTTCTTCATGAAAACTGGCCCGGAGAGTCTCTCCCGGGCCAGCGGGATTCGGGTCCGCGAAGGTCAGCCGATCTTTGGCTCGATCAGGCCGTAGGTGCCATCCCGGCGGCGGTAGAGCACGTTGATGGCATTGGTCTCCATATTGAAGAAAATGAAGAAATTATCGTGACCGACCATTCTCATTTGCTCCAAGGCTTCAGCCTCGTTCATGGGCGGCAAATTGAAGGTTTTGCGACGCATGATCGGCGAGGCGGCCTCTTCGGGTTTCTCTTCAACCGGCGGCTCGACGACCACCTCCGCCGCAGAACGCCCGTCGCCGCGGCCGCGCTGGCGCTTGCCCTTCAATCGCTCAATCTGGCGCTGCATTTTATCCATAGCAGTATCGAAAGCCGCAAAGATGTCATCGGAGCGTTCTTCAGTACGCAAGAGGGTACGGCGGCCGCGCACGGTGATCTGCGCCACCTGGCGATCCATCGCGCTACGCGCAGATTTAACATAGGCAAGCTCTACTTTCACTTCTTCGATGTCGTTCATGTAGCGATCAAGCTTGGCAGCTTTCTTTGTGACGTAATCCTGGATGCGATCGGTAACTTCCAAATTCCTTGCAACAACCTCGATTTTCAAAGCCATAGGCTCCTCCTGAAAAAAGAATTTGTGTAACTTCTCAAAAAAGTGGGGGATGGGGATTCGCAAGCGGTCTTCACCCGCTTGCGAATCCCCATTATTCCCCAATAATTGAGAAGATACGAATTTGTCAAACGTTCTGCAAGCCATGGCGGGGCAAGGCCCGCGCCAGCGTCAGCGCAAAAACAGCTTTTGCGCCAGCGGATAAGAGCGCCTCAGCGCAAGCGGAAATCGTCGCGCCGGTCGTGGCGACATCGTCCATCAATAGGATTGCGCGTCCGCGGACCGGTCGCGGGTCAGCGCGAAAAGCACCCTGCATGTTCTCCTGGCGCTCCACCGCAGAAAGACCCACTTGGGATTTCGTCTCCCGCACACGGGACAGGGCGCGCGGCACGTAACGCCAACGGTTGAGCGCGGCCAGCGGCATGGCGATCAAGCTGACCTGATTATAGCCGCGTTCTTGCAGGCGTCTCTTCCCCAGCGGCACCGGAACTACGACTTCCACGGGCCAGTCCAGGTGGCGGCAGAAATCCGCCATTGGACGCGCCAGCGCGTCCCCCAGCGCCAAGTTTCGCCGGTACTTAAGCCGATGCAACGCGAAACGCACCGGCCCCTCGAAAACGACCCAGGAACGGAGCGCCGTAAAAGGAGGCAAGCGAAGCCGGCAGCCTTTACACAACCCCTCAGAGGCTACCGGTAGTCCACAAACAGCGCAGATGGGATCCGGCAACGACGTGACCTGAAACTGGCATTCCGCACACCAGCGGGCGCCCGACCGACCGCATCCCCCACAAACGGGCGGGTACAACCAATCTAAACCACACCATAACCATTCATAAAGGCGGTATGTTCCCATGACAGGGATTAAGCCTAGCGTGCCAACGGCAGGAGAGTATCCCTCAAGCGAAATGCGGCCGGAGTCAATAACACAATCATGAGTGATGGGAAAATAAAGAGGCCCAACGGGAAAACCATCTTAAGCGGCGCTTTGCGCGCCTCCTCTTCGGCGCGTTGGCGGCGCTTGATACGCATCTGGTCGGATTGGATGCGCAAGACCTTGGCCATACCGACGCCGAGCTGCTCGCTCTGGATGATCGCCGCGACGAAGCTGGTCATCTCCGGGATGCCCACGCGGTCGGACATATCCCGCAGGGCCTCACGCCTCAATTTACCCAACTGGATTTCGCGGATCGTGCGTCCAAAAGCCATCGAAAGTTGGTTATCCCATTTCTCATTGACCTTGGCCATGGCAGCATCGAAGCCCAGCCCGGCCTCGACGCAGATCGTCAGCAGATCCAGGGCGTCTGGCATGGCTTTTCGGATTTCTTTCTGGCGGTTGTTTATTTTGCTCTTCAACCAGAGCTGGGGAAAGAAGAAACCCAGCACCGTGAACAGAAGCGTAGAAAGAAGCTCGCGCGATACCGACCAGGTACTCGAAAACATGAAAACCAGGAAGAGCAGACCTCCAAACGCGCCCGCGACCACAAACCGCAAAGCGAGGAATGAGGAGGCATCCAAACGGCCGGGGTCGCCGGCCAATTCCAGATTCTTCGCCGTCGTCTCCACCTGGTGTTGAGGCGTAAAGTGGGAGGATATGTCGCCCAGGCGGCGCGCCACGGGCAAGATCACGCGGTCAGCAAAAGGTTGGGAAAGCTCGATCTCCTCGAGCGAAACAACCTCTCCCCGTTCGCTGAATTCCGCCAGGCGCGCAGCCAATGGATCTTCCTCTTCCTTTGGCCATCGCGCCCCCGCAAAAATCAAGATGACGGCTACGATAGCGACAATAACGACGACGACAATGATCCCAGTCCACATCTTACACCTCAACACTTGCAATCTTTGTCATGACGAAATAGCCTATACCGATCATCAGCGCGGCGGTACCGAGCGCGATAAGCCCGCACAGACGATTCTCCGGCACAAAGAACGTCATCATGTAATCCCGGTTGATAAACCAGAGAATCAAGATCAAGCCGACCGGCATCAAGGCCAGGATACGCCCAGAATACATGACTTGAGAAGTCAGCACTCTTATCTCGCCCTTGATGCGGATCCGCTCGCGGATCGTGTAAGAGATAATATCCAGGATCTCTGCCAGGTTGCCGCCAACCTCGCGTTGCACGTTGATCGCGGTAATGACGAAATCGAGGTCTTCGCTCGGGATGCGCCGGTAAAGATTGTTCAGGGCGCGTTCCATCGGGATGCCCAACTGCATTTCCTGAACAACGCGGCGGAATTCATCGCAGATCGGCGGTGGCATCTCTTTACTAACCGACTCCAGCGACTGCATCGTGGAAAAGCCAGCGCGCAGGCCATTGACTACCAGGTTGAGCATGTCTGGCAATTGTTCGTTGAAACGGAGCAACCGCCTTCCCTGCTGGCGTTTCACATACAAACGCGGGACAAATGCGCCCATCACCGCGCCGATGAGAGCCGAGGGGAGAAGCCTGCCGCCCAGGAAGAATGCCACCATGGCAAAACCCGCAATCGAGATCGCGTACAGTGCAATGTATTCACCCGGCTTGAACTTCAAGTCCGCGCGCGCCAATTCACGCGCGATGCGATCACCAAAGGAGGATTTTTCGACGCGCCGATTGACCCAGTCTGTCAGCGCGCCCCTGGATTCCTTCGATGCTTTGGGAGATTTTTCCTCTTCGAGGAGCTTGCTCAACCGCTCTTCCACAAGCACTCGTTCGCCGGTCACCGAAAAAAACACGCCGATGATAAGCAAGAAAAACGCCAAACCGCCGCCGATGATCAAGACAGTTATCACTGGATCACCTGCCAATCAGAGATTGGGCAAAAGATTTCCTGTCCATGCCTGCCTTTATGATAGCTCTTCGAACTACCATTAGTAGCGTTGACGGGCGCCTACGCCGAAGATGACTGGGGGCAAGTGAATACCGGCCGCCTCGAGCTTCTCCATGAACTTAGGCCGCAAACCTGTTGGTCGCAGGTTTCCAACCACCCGGTTGCCTTCTATTCCCGTCTGCTCGAAAACGAAGACATCTGTCGTAGTGATGATTTCACCTTCCATGCCTAATACTTCAGTAATATTGACGATTTTACGCGAGCCATCCCGCATGCGGTCCACATGAATGATCATGTCAATGGCCGAGGCAACTTGCTCACGTACGGCGCGGACGGGGAGGTCCATACCTGCCATAAGGGTCATGGTTTCGAGGCGCGCCAATGTGTCGCGGGGTGAGTTCGAGTGGAGGGTGGTCATCGAACCATCGTGGCCCGTGTTCATGGCCTGGAGCATGTCCAGCGCGGCCTCATCGCGGATCTCGCCCACGATGATCCGGTCGGGACGCATACGCAAAGAGTTGATCACCAATTGCCGGATGGTGATTTCTCCACGGCCTTCAATGTTTGGGGGGCGAGATTCCAGCGTGACGACGTGCTCTTGGCGCAACTGTAACTCGGCCGCGTTTTCGATGGTGATGATCCGCTCATCGCTGGGAATAAAACCGGAAAGAACATTAAGCAACGTGGTCTTACCGGAGCCTGTACCGCCCGATATAACAATATTGATCCTCGCTTCTACGCACGCCTTGATTAATTGCAGCGCTTCCGCTGTGAGCGTACCAAATTCCAATAACTGCTCGACCGTGAATGGGATATGGGCGAATTTACGGATCGTCAGGGTAGGGCCTACCAGCGAGATGGGCGGAATGACAGCATTGACGCGCGAGCCATCTGGCAAACGGGCGTCCACGTATGGGCTGGATTCGTCAATGCGCCTCCCTAGCGGGGCCACGATACGATCAATGATACGCATCACGTGTTCATTGCTTTCGAACGTCACCGGTACACGATGGATCTTTCCCTTGCGCTCGATGTAGATGTTCTTCGCCCCGTTGACCATGATTTCTGTCACTGAATCGTCTTCCAGCAGGGGTTGCAAAGGCCCAAGGCCGAGGATTTCGGCTGAGATTTGCTCGAAAAGTCTAGCACGCTCAGGTCGAGAAAGAACGATGCTCTCCTCGTTTAATATCTGTTCGTACAAGTTCTGGATCGTCCGGCGGACTTCATCCGTCTTCGCAATATCCATCGAGGGATCCAGTTCGGCCAACAGCTTATTTTGAACGCGCGTCTTCAAGTCGAAATAGGAACCGGCTTGCGGAGTGGCATTCGTTACGCTGACTCGGCGAGCCTGGAGGGAAGCTAGGCGCGATCCGTCACCGCTCGTCTGCGCTGGAGTGTTTGACTCTTCCGATGATTTTCCTTGTTCGATCCGCTTGAGCAACGACACCTTTTACCTCCTGCCTGGTTACCGTCTGATCACTTTCTCGGCCCCTTCTCCTTCGACACTCATCAGTTTTGCGCGCAGCACTTCAGCAAGTGTGAATACGCCACGCGCAGAGGGCTGCATTTTGTTGTCCAGGACGAAGGGGACACCCCGGTTGACAGATGGGATGACCACGCGTTCATCCAACGGGATTACTGCAGCCAATTCTAGCTTGAGGTTTTCAGCTACCTTTTCCGGTGTGATGGCAATACGCTTGTCGAAACGATTAATCACAAAAGCAACTCTATCTAAGGGTATGCCCATCGTCGCCATCAGGTCCAGGAACAATCTTCCATCTTTTATGGAAGGAATATCCTGTGTCGTGACCAGGACAACGACATCACTGTCGTCCAGGACTGCCAGGGTAACATCATTCAAGTAAGAGCAAGTATCTACGACAATATAGGCAAATAATTGGCGAAGATACTGGAGCACCTTCATAAATTGAGCAGTCGTGACCTTTTCCGCGTTTTCGGGACGGGAAGGGCCGGCGAGGATATGCAAACCTGAGGCAGCGTGCTTGATCATCACCTCTTCGACGATATCCGGGTCAAGTTCATCCGCTCGCGGCGTCAGGTCGAGGATCGTGTTCTTACCCTGTTCGTTCAGAAAAACAGCCACATCCCCAAATTGCATATTTGCATCCACCAGCAGCACACGAGTCTCATCGTTATGTAATGCAAGGGCGAGGTTGACTGCCAGGGTGGTGCATCCGGTTCCACCTTTAGGGCTGTAAACCATGATAACCTTGCCGTGGATCACTCTTGGACCAACCAGCGGTTGCGTTCCTCCCCCGTTGAGAGTGACGTAAGCCAGAGAACGCTTGTTGCGTTCTTCGCGCGCCACAGCGCCGGCGCGCCGGATTGCAGCGGTTAATTCATCTGGATTTGGAGGTTTGGTTAAAAAGTCACGCGCGCCGGCTAACATCGCCCGCCGCATGTAATTCTGATCGCCTTGTACGGAAAGGATCACTACCATGGTGGCTGGAGCCTTCTTGCGGATTTCCTCCGTTGCAGCAATCCCATCCATATCCGGCATGTTTATATCCATTAAGACGACATCCGGAGCCATCTCGTGCGAAAGCTGGATAGCCTCTCTCCCCGACTTCGCAGTTCCAACTACCTCGATATTCGTTTCAAATTGTAACAGCTTACGGATGTTCTCACGAGTCTCGGCAATATCATCTACGATCAGCACGCGAATTTTGTCGCCATCACCCATGAACAATCTCCATGCTACATCCCGATGAAACCCAATTCTTGTTGGACGGTTTCATCGCATCAAAATAGAACGTAATCGGTATCACTTTTGCTAAAGTACTGATACGACCTGTGGCTATTTTGGAGTTACCACAATGATATCGTTGGGCAATTCTGGCGGTGTAATCGTATCAGTGCGAGGTTCGACTGCGTAAGGCAGCTTGGCCGGAACAGGAATGTTGTATTGGCTCAATAAATATTGCAGCGTAGCGGCTTCCGTTTCCGCATTTGTCTCTTGGTCGTTTGGATTGCGCAAGGTCAGCGTAATGCTTGCATTAATATCTAAAAGATATTTCAACATGACGGCATCCTGTGGAGTCACCATCAGCGTTACCATATCCGGTCGAACGACAGTCGCTGCCACTTGCTGTCCTGGCTGAGGCGTTGCAGTAGCGCCAGTTTCAGATTGCCCGGTAGCCATCTGGGTCATGGCCTCGCCCGGCAGAGGGAATGTGCCCACGTGCAATATCTGCACATTTTTTACGATCATCTGCGTCACCATGCGAGGGCGTTGAGACTCGGAAGGTACGATGTAAAGAGGTTCGTTCAGTGTGGCGTCAAGCTCTGTTCGTCCTTGCGCAGTCTCAATGCGAGGTTCAGTCGATCTTATTGCAGCAGTCAACGCCGGTAGTTGTTCAAGAAGATAGCCAGAACCCGTCACGATAGCCGTGTAATTAGGCAGGATGCTTTGATAGCTGGAATCGACGTCCACCAGCAGCAGCGAAACGAGGATGTCCACGAAATCGCCATCGCGAATTCCGTAGGCGGCTGAGGATAGACGCGTGATGGGGATCGCGATGGCCGTCATCCCTTGCGGGATCTGAGGCGCCCAAATGGAGCCAGCGAGGTTGACATTCTCTACAGCTGGCGTAACCATCGCGCTGGTGATGAGGATACCCTGTGCAAGTGGATATTTTGCATACTGCCCCACAACGTCCGCCTTGCTGGTGAACAGATCAACGACCACCTGGGTTTCAGGCAGGGTTATGGAGCCTAACATTTCTTCTGTTATTTGTGTTCCCTGGAGGATATTCTGGTCTGCGGTCACGACCTCTACATTGCGCACCTCAGGCGTGGGAGATGCAAAAGGGTTCGTACTGAGCATCCCTTTGCTGCGGAGGTAGAAAAAAGCTACCGCAACACCGATGATGAGTATCAACGCCAGGTAAATGAAAATTCTTCCGCGACGCATAGCACTCTCCTTATGCCCAAATGGCTGAATTGACTATCGAATTATACAGTAAAATTCAAGCTATGACTACTTACATATAAGTTAAATTGGATATAAAAGGGACTCTGTACAAGACAGAGTCCCTTTCGTGTTGAAGGCCAGCAAGATTACTTCATTGCTGAGTTGATCTTGGAGAAGACGTTGCTGACGAGGGGGCCGAGCAGAGTCAAAACGGCAATAACAACGACAGCAACCAAAACAAGAATCAACGCATACTCAACCAAGCCCTGGCCTTTTTCTTTCGGTGCGAATAACATGGGTTTTTCCTCCTTTCTGGATTATTTCTCTGGAAGGCCCAGAGATGGTCACATTATAAACGAATTGAGCGTCAAAATTCTTTACAAATATGCGAATTGAGCGTCAATATTATTTACAAAAATGTTATGTAAAGAAGTGAGACTCTGGACCAGGCAGAGTCTCACTTGAACGGATTGATCGGAATTCGGGCAGAGATTACGTCCCTGCCAATCCCGAGTTGATCTTGGAGAAGACGTTGCTGACGATGGGGCCAAGCAGAGTCAAAACTGCAATAACAACGACAGCAACCAAAACAAGGATCAACGCATACTCCACCAAGCCCTGGCCTTTTTCTTTCGGTGCGAATAACATAGGATTTTCCTCCTTTCTGGATTATTTCTCTGGAAGGCCCAGAGATGTTCACAGTATATCCGAATTGAACGTCAAAATTCTTTACAAATATGCGAATTTAGCGTCAAAATTCTTTACAAAAATGTTATCTTCAAGAGTGGACAGGCACGGTCAAGAATATGCGCGAACCTTTGCCCAACGAACTGTCAATATCGAGTGAACCGCCCAACAATTCGACCCGTTCTTTGATCAATTTCAAACCCAGACTACTCCTCTCGTTGATCACGTCTGGATCAAACCCTTTGCCATTATCTTCCACGGTCAACTTTATCAAGCTATCCCCCATATCCGCTTGAATCTTGATGATATTGCCCTGACTGTGATGGGCCGCGTTACCCACCAATTCCTGCATGGCGCGGAAGATCAGCACCTCAAGATAGGGTTCCAGCCGACGCTCGTTCCCGGTCACAATAACACTTACATCTAAACCGGATTGCTCCTTGTACATTTCCACATAACGTTGGATGGTAGGCGCCAGGCCCAGGTCATCGAGCATCATCGGGCGAAGCTCGAAGATGAAATTGCGCACTTTCTGGAACGTGCTCATGGCGGCAACCTTCAGGTTGCCCAACTCCGTCCGGGCTTGCTCGACATCCGAGCCAAGCAGGCGCATGGCAATCTCTGCCTGGAGGATAAAGTTGGAAAGGGCCTGGGCCGGCCCGTCGTGCATCTGGCGAGAGAGACGCTGGCGCTCCGCCTCTTGCGCGTTGACCAGCATTTCGACACTTGCCAGCGCGCCTTTTTCTCCCTTCGCGCCTCCAGACTTCGCGCCGCTGATCGAGAGGCCCTGAAACTGCTCCAACATGGTCTTATATCGCTCGAGGTGAGACTGATCGTTCTGCAGCTTTTCGAGCTGGCCGCGCATCACGAACAGGCGTTGCTGCGCATCCAGCGCTGAGTCATAAGCCATGCGGATTTCCTCGGGCGGGATCTTGTCGAGCTGGCCCTGGATTTGCTGGAGATGCGCCGTGATAGCCGCATTCCGTTGGGTCAACTTCCCTACTTCAACGCGGCTTTGCTCTAACATCAAGGTGACTTCTCTCAGCGCACGGTTGGTCTCGTCCAATTCAGATTGAAGACTTTGCGCCGGATCCTTAAAAGCATCGGTGGGTTTTTTCTGTCTATCCGTCAGTGCCATAATTCACTCCTGAACAGCCGAACTTGTCGAGACCTGATTGGAGTATAGCACAGGTCGCGAGTGAAATCAATTTCACGAAATCAGAGATTCGAGATCTTCTTAAGGGTGGAGCGCTCCTTCGAGGCGCGCCGCACCTCAGGGTTGGATAGCGTAGATGCGAGCTGTCCCTACCTCACCCAGAAAAGTAAAATCCGCTTGACCTGTTGGTTGGTCGTACAGCTTTGCCAGATCGCCCGGCAGGCTGCCCTTCTCCAGGATCAAATAACGGCCGCCATACCTATGTGCAACATCGAGAAAGGTTTGCGCGTCCCCATCCGGGACGGCAACCGCTGGTCTGCCAGAGGTCAGATAATATCCCGGCGGATTGGCAACGAAGACGACCGCCTCGTCAGGCGCGCCTTGTTCCACCAGGAATTACTCTATCTGGCTGTACGCTGCTGCTTCTCGACCCCAAGCCTGTTCGCCGTTAGATGTACCGATCACCCGCCCCTGGACGATCCACGCAGTCAGCAAGGCCGCGATCACGACCAGGCCAGCCGAGAAGACGGTGAGCGGTCGTTTCTCCTGCCAGCCGCGCCGCCGCGCCCCCCAGGTGATGACACGCGCCAATCCCAAAGGCGCGACCGCCGACCAGAACGGCTGCAGCGCCGCGCGCCCCGGCAAAAGGGAAAACCAGGGTCATCGCGGTTAGTGTCACTCCCCAGGTCAGAACAACTAACAGGGTGCGATTTTCCTTGCGCAACTGCCACAGGCCGATCAAAATAAGCGGCAGCAAGAAAATGCTACCCTGAACTGCAAGTGCGCTTTCCAGATTCAAACCCAGCGCCCAAAGGCGAACCTTCAGGATTTCAGTCAGTCCGCTATGCCCCCAGGAGGCAAAAGTCAACTGGCTGGCAGGATAAGCGAAGAGCTGGTCGTAACGCGTCAGCCAGAGGGCATGTGAGCCGCCAGGAGCAAGAGGCGTGCCGAATACGGCCATGTTCCGCATCAGCCAGGGAGATATGATGAGGAGGTAGCCTAAAATACAAGAAGTAATTCGTAAAACGTAATAGAGGATGAGTGATGGATGGGTTTTTGAAGAACGACGACAAGAAGTGCCAGTAACATCCAAAGAACGCCATCGGCGCGAGAGAGGTGCATGAAGCCGGCCAGGAGGCCGAGGAGAAGGGAATTTACGATTGAGGATTTACGATTTACGATTAGAAAGAAGAGCGCGCCGAAGAGCATGTAGAGGCCAAAGGTGTCTGTAACCGGCATATACAGGGCGTAGAAGCCGCTGAAAACCACCAGCAAACCGGCGGTCAGCGCCAGGTCGCGGCGGGAGGTCAGGGAATAGGATAAGGCGGCAGTCAACGGGGGCAGGATGGCGCTCAGGGCGAGAAAACCCAATCGGGCAGCGAACCAGTTGTGATGTCCGGTAAGTGTCATGCCAAGCGCGGCAAGGAGAGAAGTCAGCGGCATCCAATAAGAAAAAGCTGGATGCGGCAGTCCAGCCGGGTCATCCAGATAGTTCCACAAAAAAGGCTCGGTAAGGCCGCGACCGGCTGCCAGCTGCAATCCCCCGGCGTAGTAGTAATCCGCATCCATGTACCCGACACAGGTTGGAAGGCGGCGACGGTGGTAGAAAGGGCCAATCCCAGCGAGGCGAGGAGGAGATAATGCCGCCAGTTCATCGGCCTAGGCGATCTCGTTTTCTATCGTCTCAAACCAGGTGCGCGGCGGGCGGATCGCCCACCAGCGTATCCAGTAGAGGTCAACCAACAGGAGGGAGGGCAAGGCAAAGATCAGGATGGCGCGCAGCGGCGCGAGGGAGTCAAGCCCTGTAAGGTAATAGATCAGCGCCCAAGACCCCACAAAGATCAGCACGAGCAAGATACCCGCCAGCCCCCAACGCCTTGGCCGCGACCAGCGCTCGGCAACGACGGCCAGGAAAAGGGTCAGGGGGAAAAAGAGGGCAGCATAAAGACCAGGGTGAGTTGAAATGCCCAGCAGCGGTGTTGCGGTCAGGGTCAGGCAGGCCGTCCAGAGAAAGTGACGAAAGTCCTTCCTGCAGACGGCGCGCCATTCCAGGAATAGCACAACAACTAGGATGGCCGTCAGCGCCCAGCCGAGCTTATCGCCGATGGCCGGCCACCATCCGGCAAAGACGGTTCCGGGCGTGAAGAAGGTGCCATGCCGGTATTCCGCGAGCAGGGCGCGCAAGAACGGCAGGAACCAGCCGGGCAGGAAGATGAACGCGGCGATCAGGAGCAACCCCAAAGCCATCAAAGCGCCCCATAGGACGCGCCAACGGCGGTGATAAAGCACCCACCACACAATGAAAAGGGTAAAGGCACCGCTGGCCAGCGGCTGGAAAGCGGACAGGATCATCAGCACGCCGGCCAGCTCGTCCCTTTCGGCGCGCAGGGCCAGAAGCCCACCAACCATGCACAAGGTGGTGAAAATCACCGTGCTTCCGGCAAGCAAAGGCATCCAGGCGTGAACCCAAAGCATGGCAAACAGGACGAATACCGGCAACAGCGTACGCGGCGGTTTCCAGCCGGTCAGGTTTAGAGACAGGAACGCGGTGAGTGCAAGCGCGGATTCGAGGAAGGTCATCCATAAGCCGCGCGCCAAGGTGTAATCCTTGACGAGCGCAAAGGGAAAGAAGAAAAGCTCGATGGGAAATGGGACGTTGAGCCGGAGCGGATCCTGTCCTTCTTTTGCCAGGCGACCGTAATAGAGAAGCTGGGCACGCTGGCTGGCAGGGTCATCATAAGGACTGTTGCCATACTGGAGAAAGGTGCGCGCCCCCAACCAAGGGACGAGGAAATCGGTCTCGCCGGGGTGGGCGCGGGCATAAAGCGTATTAGCCCAGGCCAGTCCGCCGAGAGAGGCGAGGGCGAGGAAAATGATGGCGATGATAGAAATGATGGTGAGGGCGCGGGACACTTTTTAGTCGAATAGTCAGTTAGTCAGATAGTCGTCAATTGGGAGAATTCTACACCACATTCACAGCATGGGCAATCAACGTAAGTTTGTGCTATAATACCGCCAACTCGAGGCAAGTATGATCTGCATCCACTTCGCCAATAATAACGATAATGATAATCGGCCTCCGGCCGTTGGGCGAAGCCTGCAAGGCTAACGAGCTCTCGAAACCTACTCATCGCCCAACGCATCTGCGGAGGGCGATTTATTTTGTAAAAGGGAAAAACTCTAAACACAAAGGCCACCAAGGATCACAAAGTAAATTCTTTGTGGGTTTGCATTAATCTTTTCCCTTCGTGGTCTTTGTGTCCTTCGTGTTGAATCTCTTGGAGGCAGCATATGTACAAAACTCATACTTGCGGCGAACTGCGCGCTGAACACGCCGGTCAGACGGTGACTCTGGCCGGTTGGGTGCACCGCCGCCGCGATCATGGCGGCGTGACCTTCCTCGACCTGCGCGACCGCTTTGGCCTGGTCCAGGTGGTCGCCAACCCCGACCTGCCCAAAGAGACCCTCGACCTGGTCGCTGACGTGCGCTTCGAGTGGGTACTGCAAGTCACCGGCTTGGTGCAGAAGCGGCCGGAAGGCATGGTCAACCCGAAGATGGAAACCGGTGAAATCGAGATCATCGCGCGCCAGGTCAAGGTGCTGAACCCGGCCAAGTCGCTGCCATTCATGGTCAGCAAGGAAGACGAGCCGATTGACGAGAACACCCGCCTCAAATACCGCTACCTCGACATCCGCCGCGAGAAGATGCGCCGCAACCTGGAACTGCGCCACCGCACGGTCAAATTCATCCGCGACTTTCTGAGTGGGCGCGGCTTCCTCGAAATCGAGACCCCCATCCTGTTCAAGACCACGCCCGAAGGGGCGCGCGACTATCTCGTTCCGTCACGAGTCCACCCGGGCGAGTTCTACGCCCTGCCACAGTCACCTCAGCAACTCAAGCAACTGTTGATGGTCGGCGGCATCGAGCGCTACTTCCAGATCGCCCGCTGCTTCCGCGATGAAGACCAGCGCGGCGACCGCCAGCCGGAATTCACCCAGCTCGACCTGGAGATGTCCTTCGTCGAGCGCGAGGATGTGATGGCCCTGGCCGAGGAGTTGTTCACCCAACTGGTCGCCGAGGTAGTGCCGACCAAACGCCTGTATGCCAGTCCCTGGCCGCGCCTGACCTACAAGGAAGCGATGGAACGCTTCGGCAAGGATAATCCCGACATCCGCTTCGGCCTGGAACTCAAGGATATCACCGACCTGGCGACTGGCTGCGGCTTCAAGGTCTTTGAGGAGGTGGCTGCGGCGGGCGGCCATGTGCGCGGCATCAACGCCAAAGGCCTGGGCGACTACACCCGCAAGCAGATTGACGAACTGGCCGCCTTCGTCCAGGAATATGGCGCAAAAGGGCTGGCGACTATCGCCCTGCCAACCGAGGGGGAACTACGCTCATCATTCGCCAAATTCCTGCCGGAAGAACGGATACAGGCCATTATGTCTCGGATGGAAGCGGAAAAGGGCGACCTGCT
>Ga0315275_10003943_pt1 | contig 13806 bp, 7 predicted proteins | sample YL17G03_0_MG_FD_205557 | JGI IMG/M metagenome (GOLD analysis project Ga0315275, IMG submission 205557) | Sediment microbial communities from Yellowstone Lake, YNP, Wyoming, USA - YL17G03_0 | ecosystem: Environmental > Aquatic > Freshwater > Lake > Sediment | place: USA: Wyoming | collected... | reverse complement strand
ACCCCACCGCAGCTAACCCCGTGGGCCAAGGTTTCTCTCATGGACGCCGGCCGCTTCGACGCGCAGACGGCCTACGCGGCTATCAACACCCTCCGCCTCGACGACATGCGGCCGCATATCTACCGGACACATGACGGAGGTAAGACATGGACCCATATAACCAACGGAATTCCCGACAGAGCGCCGGTCAACGTTGTCCGCGAGGACCCGAAACGCAAAGGGCTGTTGTTCGCGGGCACGGAGCGCGAAATCTATGTCTCGTTCGATGACGGCGACCACTGGCAGTCGCTGCGGCTGAACATGCCGGCAACGTCGATGCGTGATCTTATTATTAAAGATGATGACCTGGTGGTCGCGACGCACGGGCGCGGGTTCTGGATCCTCGACGACATCACCCCGCTGCGCCAGCTCAACCAGGCCGTCGTCACGGCCGAGGCCGTCCTTTTCGCTCCGCAGGTTGCGGTCCGAGTCCGGTGGAACATGAATACCGACACGCCTCTTCCACCGGATGAGCCGATCGGAGAGAACCCGCCGGACGGCGCCGTTATCAATTACGCCTTGAAGTCAGACGTCTCGGGCCCGGTGACGCTGGAGATCCTTAATGGCGCCGGAAAGCTCGTCCGGCGGTATTCGAGCGCCGACCCCGTCGGAACTCCAGATCCGGCGACCGCACCGGTCCCGCTGTATTGGTACCGGCCGCCGCAGGTCCTCTTAACGACGCCCGGCATGCACCGCTTCATGTGGGATATGCATTATCAGCTTCTGGCCGGAGGGGGAGGGCGCGGCGGACTTCCCATCGCGGCCGTTCCACGAAACACCGTGTCGTCGCCGAACTCGCCCTGGGTGGCGCCGGGAACATACACTGTCAAGCTGACGGTCAACGGCAAGAGCTACACGCAGCCGCTGACGGTGAAGATGGATCCTCGAGTGAAGACCCCGCCGGCCGGCCTCACCCAGCAGTTCACGCTGTCGAAGCAGATGTACGACGGCGTGCTCGAAACGCAGGCGGCGCTCCTCGAACTTCGCGCGATCCGGGCCCAAGTGAAGCCGCTCCAGGATAAGGCCGGCCAGGGCGCCGTTTTCCAGGCGCTGGCCGCGTTCGACCAGAAGGCCGCGGCGCTTGAGGGCGGCGGGGGAGCAGGCGGTCAGCGCGGAGGTGGTGGCGGAGGCGGCTTCGGTGGAGGCGCCGGAGGCGGCGGGCAGGACACCCTGGCGGGCATCGGCAGCTCGTTCGGCTCGCTCATGGGCTTGATGCAGGGTGCCGACGCTGCGCCGACGAGCCAGGTGGTCGCGGCGGTCACCGAGCGTCGGCAGGCGCTCGCGAACCTGATGGTGAAGTGGAACACATTCAAAACGCAGGAGCTGGCGAACCTTAACGCCCAGCTCAAAGCGGCGAACCTTCCGCCGATAGAGATTAAATAAAGGGAGGCATTAAAATGGAAACCAAGATTGTCAGGATTGAAAAGCCAGAGGACATGAATTTTATCCTCGGCCAATCCCATTTTATAAAATCTATTGAAGATATCCATGAAGCCATTGTCAGTACAGCCCCTCATATGAAGTTTGGCTTGGCTTTCTGTGAGTCATCGGGTCCGGCCCTTGTTCGATATTCAGGGAATGAGGAAAGGCTCATAGAGATTGCCAAAAAGAATGCCTTGAATATTTCTGCAGGACATTGTTTTTTAATTTTTATGGAGGCCGGCTATCCTGTTAACATTCTCAATGCCATAAAAAACGTCCCCGAGGTGTGTCGGATCTTCTGCGCTACGGCAAATCCCGTTGAGGTGATCATCGCAGAAACTGAGAGCGGACGAGGAATCTTAGGGGTTGTCGATGGGGTGAAGACAAAAGGAGTGGAAGGGGAGGAGGATATCAAGAAGAGGAAGGAGTTTTTGAGGAAGATCGGATATAAATTTTAAAAGAAAAGAATTGAGGCCAAGTCCCCCAGCCTTCCGAATCGAGATGAAGCCGCGTCAGGGGAGCTGATGACCGGCCCAAAAAATTTTCAGTCGGGTCGTTCTCATAGCGGCTGAGGAGATCCCGGAGTGTTTCCGAAGCCTCCTGAAGGCAAAATATTGAGTTTATGTCATCCGATTATTTCGGTAGAATTCTCTTTCCTCAGAGCCGTGTACATGGCGTGCTGAAGCTCTGTTATGAACAAAATTTTCTCTGCCTTTGTTGGATTCGTTTGGGCAAATGTTAAGGGAGGGAGAAACTCAACGATCAGGCGAGGCCTCTCATAGGGCCTGGCCTTGATTTTATTCATCAGCCATCCGCAAAATCGGCAGAGAGGGATTCTGTCGGCGAGATACTTTTTGTATGTCTCTTTATTGACGATGGGTCTTTCTTTCACAATGCTCGGCACAATCTTGACGACTTTTCCCCGCTTATAGAGCAAGCTGGCCAGTGTCGGAACAATCGTCTGGGAAACGGGATTTTCCGCCGCCTCGTGGGTGCTCCCGCCGCTCGGGGCAATAGCCACGGGAATATGATTCTCCAGGCACTTCAGACATTCCTCCAGAGCCTGCTTATTGATGTGTCTTTTTATAAGTTCTTCATCCTTTGTCGGGGGATCATGGAGATATATCGGTATGATCTGGAATCTGCTCATCTGAGCTATGAAAAACCGTGTTAAAAAATCCGTGAGCTTTTCAAAGCTAAAACGAGTCAAGGCGTTCTTCCCCATTTTCTGCTGAAAGCTGCGAGAGAATATGGAGTCCACGAGGTCTTCTTTTGTTGTCGATCGTTCATAATTGCTGACGATCGTTATCTCCCCGAAGAATCTTATGGGCGGCTTCGCGGGAGCAGTCATTCCCAGAAACATCGGTTCCGCTCGCCTGGTTATGTGATTGTAGACATAGAGTGTCGGCTCATTTCTCGGAATATTTTCCAGCCCGATCGCCTCTGGTTTAGGACAGACGGGGACAATCCTTAAAAAGTTTCTAAAATTCTTATAGGACAAAGTCAACATCTTGAATTCAGCAATCTCTCCGCTTTCAGCTCACGATTGGGGCAATTCGCTTCCCCAAAAACATATCGCCGACCGATGCTCGCTGTCAATAAGGAAATCAGCAGCCTTCTTTTTTCTTCTCCAGCCGTCCTGACTTCCCTTAAGAGCAAACCAGAAAATTCCTCAGTCCCCACAAAGACGCAGATCCAGGTATCCCCGAGGTTGGGGATGCCAGGAAGAGGCTGCACGGTCTGATGGGGTAATATTTTTTTCTTACATTTGTTCATTCTAAAATCATCGGATTTCCCATCCGTCGTCCTCGATATTTCGGCGGCTTTTATTCATTTGTCATAAATAGATTAATCCTGCGTTCTTAGCTTATATCCAGCATTTTGGGCCCAGATTGTGACAAGCGGTTGATATGCCCCGGGAGCTTAATCTGAAGCGGCATATCGCTTCCGCATCTCAAACACGGCTTCGAAGATCGCCCGGATCTTGTCGTCCGTCACCCGGTCGTCCATGTTGATGCAGCACACTCCCGTGAGATGAGGATTGTCCGAGTCGATAACGCGGTCGATGACGGCCCGCCGGATCTCTCCGACGCTCTGTTCGACCAGCTCGACAGGGCTCAGCCGGATGTTGAGGAACGTCCCCGGTAGCCGCCGGCGGAGGGCGCCGAGGTCCCCTCCCGACCCGACGTCGAGAAAATCCAGGTGGGGGATCTTGGCCAAAGCTTCCGCGTAGCGGTGCGGGTCGGCGCCGCAATAGTGGACGCCGAACGGCCGATGACGCTCGCTCCAGGCCTGGTCGATGGCCAGGACGAATTTTTCATAATGCGCGGCGGAGATCATGGTCAGGGCGCATTCGGAGTGAAGAAACACAGGCCCCTGGATGTGCCGGACCATCCGGTTGACCGAAATCGAGGTCGTTCCCGTCTCCCGGGCAATGACGGTCGTTAAACGCTCGATGACCTCGGCGATGCGGCTGAAGAAGACGCGGACCTCATCCGGCCGGTCAGCCATATCGAGAAAGATGGCCTGGCCCCGGAGGTCGAGGGCCAGGTTGAGGATTCCGGCCCAGTTGACGTCGCCGGTCACATAGCCATATCGCGCTTTCAGGGCATCGATCAGTCCCAGGAGGCGGCGGAAGGCAACGCTCGTGAACGCCCCTTCGACGTCGACCTCGAGATCCGCCCGGTTCGCGGGAACGACCTGAGGAGGGGCATCCTCCCGGTAATCGACCCGGCAGCCCAGCATCTCGGAGAGGAGGAATCCGGCGGCGTTGTGGACGGCGCCGATGACGGGGCAATCGCGATCCCGGTCCTCGCCCAGGCCGAGGTCGCCGAACCGCTCATACAAGATCCGCTCCATCCGGCGCTCGGCTTCCACGCGCCGTGACGGATGATAGAAGAAATCCTCGTCGAAGGTGATCCCGGCCTGCCGGTTCCACCATGAAGGGTGGAGGACGATCTCCACGGGCAGGGGATCGTTCCGCAGGACGGGATTCCGCGGATATTTTTCCAAATTATCTCTTTTCATCGGCCGCTCGGTTCCGAAATCATCTCCATCCCGGCTCCAGACATTACTTGAATCGCAAGTCCGCGTCAATGCTTGCAATCGATTATCGATGTTTTTAAAATTATATAGCAATCTTGCAGGGATACTAAATAGAATCACGTGATACACGACGTCAGTGAGACGAAGTTTGTATCAAATAAAGCATGCTGTATGTTGATAGCTAGGCAGCAGGCGATGAATTCAAACCGGGAGGCCATATGAACAACACATCTCAAATCCCGCCAACCGAGGATCGTCCAAACGTTGCAAAAGGCATTTTCATGCGGTTTGGAACAATCGCAATCTTTCTCGTCTTGCAAGCGGGTATCCTCTTCCTGGCCGCCGGCCGACTCAACTGGACATGGGCGTGGGTCTTCCTGGGCATTTGTCTCGTGAGTGTATCAATCAACGGCACGATCATGCTCCGCACCTGTCCTGAGACCATCGCGGAGCGCGGCCGACCCAAGGAGACGAAGGGCTGGGATAAGGTTGTGGCTGGTCTCTATAGCCTTGCCCTATTTCTTGTGCTCCCGCTTGTGGCTGGTCTGGATGTGCGTTTCGGTTGGACCCGAGAGCTCAGCGCCGCATGGAATATTGCAGGTGCCGCGGTGCTTGCGGTTGGACTGGGGCTCGGCGGATGGGCGATGATAGCCAACGCGTACTTCTCAACGGCAGTCCGCATTCAGAGCGATCGCGGACAGACGGTGTGTCGCACCGGGCCCTATCGGTTTGTTAGGCACCCGGGGTATGTCGGATTCATTCTCCAATCTCTTAGCGTTTCCTTCCTGTTGGGCTCGTTGTGGGCGCTGATCCCAGGCCTCACGGCGGCGGCGCTCTTGATCATTAGAACGTCTTTGGAGGATCGTATGCTTCAAGCCGAGTTGCCTGGATACTTGGACTTCGTCCAGGAAGTCCGCTACCGCCTCGTTCCCGGCATTTGGTGAGGGGGCAGCTTGGCTGCTGCTTAATAATAATTCGTTGGCCTTATCTTTGTGCCCAGCGGATGAGGGCGCCGGCCCAGTCCGGGTCTGGTCCTCCAAGGAAGCTCCACATCGTCTCGGCCTTGATTAGCTCGCGCAGGTGCGACAAGGACGGTGCGTAATTCGCCCGGGGCTGCACGGCTATGAGCGGGATATCGTCGCCGAAGGCGTCAGGGAATTTCTCCAGCGTGGCCAATCCGGCGGTGAAGCGGATGCGTGGCTCGATGAGAGCGGCCGCGAGCGCCGCCTGTCCGGCCGCCGGGCCCCGCCCGACCACGGCGATCCTGGCTGTCTCCGGGGCCAAGGCGGCGATGGCCCGGCTGATATCCCAGCCCATTCCGAAAGCGGGCGCCTGGCCAAGGTAGGTCGCGAGGCGCAGGTCAAGCCCCTTGAGTTCTCCCAGTCCGCGGGGGTCGATAGCCAGACAGGCAATCCCGGATTCGCGGAGCCTGTCGACACCGAACTCCTCGGCCGCCCCGGCTTTACCCTTTTCCGTTACGAGCACGACGAAGGCCTTTGCGGTTCCTTTTGCCGGCCAGTAGATCGCAGGCACGGTGAGTCCGGGTTCCGAGACGAATGTGCAGCGGACCTTGTCCTCGGCCTCGTCCAATCGTTTGAGCTCGGCCGGCACGACGCCTGGAAATCCGCCGTTGAGGCGGACATAATCCGCTGCCAATCCGGCGGCTGCCGGCCGGTCGAACATCGATTGCGCGATCCCGCGCATGGTCAGAGAATTTGTGGGCGGTTCGGGCAGGACGTAAAGCTCAGGCGCCTCTGGCGGTTTGGTCTCAAATGACGGTTCCGGCACCGGCGCTCCGTCGCCGACGCCTTTCAGGTACTTGTCGAAGAAACCCATCGCCGTTTCGCGCATGGGCCGGCTGTAATCGTGCCCGCCCGGGAACATGCGCAACCAGGCGTCCTCTGATTTTCCAAACAGTCCCCACAGCCGGCGGAGCTTCTCGTCCGTGAGGCGCATGCCCTTGGCCGGGAATTCTCTATCCTCCTCGGCCCCGATGATCAGGACGGGTGCCGGCGCCCGCAGCCCAAAAACGTCGGCCCGGTCGCCGAGCTGGAGCGAGCCGGGAACATGATTGCATAGACACCCATTCTGCGGGTTGATCTCGAGGCTGCTGGCGTAGACGACGCTGGCGGCGCAGGTGAACCGGGGCTCGGCGGCGAAGGCCCACATCGTGGCCAGACCGCCGCCCGACGCGCCTGTCAGGCCGATCCTGCTCATGTCGGCCTCTGGTCGCGTGGCCAGGTAGTCGAGCGCTCGGATGAGGTCCCAGACATAGACGCTCGTCGCGTTCTGCGAGCCCAGGATGAGACGGAGGTCGTCGTGCGTTCCAGCGGAGCGGCGCTCGATGCGGCGATCGCCCTCGAAGCTCGAACCGGGGGAATCGACGACGAGCGCGAGGTAACCGTGCACGGCTTGGCCGATCAGGCGCGATTGCACAGTCGGCTCCTGCTTCTTGTATCCCCAATGGCCGTGGGGATTGACGATGACGGGAAGCTTCCGGCCTGCGGCGGCGTCGGGAACGTAGAGATGGGCCGTCACCGGGAAGTTCGGCCGGCTCTCAAAGACGACCTTTTCGATCCGGTATCCGGGCCGCTCGATGACTCCCGTCACCCGGGCATTGAGCGGCGTGCGCGGAGGCAGGGGCTCGAGTCCCAGGCACCGAAAAAGCTCGCGGCGTTGGGCTTCGCGCCGCCGGTCGAACTCCTCACGAGACGCGGCAGAGGGCAAGGCGGCGGCCGATTTGACTTTTCTGTCTAGAAAGGCATTGACCATCTGGTCGGCCCGAATATTCAAAAAGGCCAGGAGATCGTCGTCATCAAGGCGTCCCGGAATGGGCTGGTTCGCATTCACGCCCTGGGCCCGGCCGGTAACCTCCCCGAGCGTCAGGAAGGGAATGTCGCGGCCGGTCATGAAATCCATGATGACCGACGAAGCAGAGGCCGCACCCTCTGTCCCGGCGTCGATGACCACGACGGGTTTCTCCCGGCCGCCCAGGCTCAGCACCGCGGCCAGTGAGGCCGCGCAGGCTGGGATGTGCAGGCGTTCGAGAAGGCGGGCGTTGATGAGGATGATCCGGCCTTCGCCCCACCTCAGGATGGCTACGCCGCCGTTACCCGGCACGTCCCAGCCCGGGCTGGGCAGAAATCGCTGGCGGAGAATGTCATCGTCTTCGATCTTGGCCAGGCCGAGCGTGCCGTCCGGGTCGAATACGCGCTCCCGGCGGGACTCGATTTGGAGAGGCCGGGGCAGCCAATCGAGCGCGTAGCGCCCCGGAGCATAGTCCTGGGCCAGGACGACAAGGGTCATCCCCAATCGGACGGGATCGAGGATCTTCCGCTCGACGGGAATGGTGAAGAATCGGTGGAAGTTCCAGGCTCGCGAGGAAACGAGAAGAAGACCGTGCTTCGACGGCGACAGGGAGGCCGGGTCGAGATATGTCAGGGCCTCTTCGCTGGAATAGAGAAGCGGTGTCGGCCCCGGGAGGGACGGAACGACGAGATAAGGCGCGTCGGCCTCCCAGCCGGGAATGCGGCGGACACGTCCGTTGCTTTCGATCTCGGCTGCGACAGAATGCCCCCATGGTTCGCGTCTGAACTCGTATTCGAACCGGGCGCCGCGGCGGACCATAGGGACCTTGTGGAAGAAGGCGCTGCTGGGGAGCGGCTTGATCAGGGCCCAGGCCCGGGTGAGGCCGGCAGCGGGAATCGCGAGCTTGACCGTTTCCGGCCCGAGTTCGAGTGAGATCGCCGGGGGACGAGATTCTACCGGAAGGGGAGAGATCGGATCGGGGATGGGTGCGGCGATCTTCGCCAGCCGCTCTCGTTCGGCCTTGACCTTGGGCAGTTCCTGGGCCCAATGATATGTGTTGGTCCGCATCCGGAGCCGCTCCGTGAACGGTTTGTAGAAAGTGCAAGCGGCAAGCGCGCTCCATTCCTTCTCCGCTTCCTGCATATGGGCCGTGGCTCGCCCGGCCGCGTCCGCTGTCCCGGCTTCAGCCTGGCCGGCCCGCCACGCCGAGAGGAACCTTTCTGCATAATAGCGGCCAAGATGGCTGGCCTGGCCGCAGGCCGTGATGAGTTCCCGGAGGCGTTTCCTCACACCAGCCGGCGCGGATGACAACTGAATCGAGGCGGCTTTTGCCGCTACGTCAGCGTCGGAGGCGAGGCGAGCGGCGGTCACCTGGGGCGGAATGCGGCCGTCGAGCCTGCCGGCGCCGTTCCCTGAAACCGCCTCCCGAATCGAGGAGAAGACATGCGAGTCGAAGGGCTCTGCGGCCAGGTAGCCTGCAGTGTCCCCGCCCCACTCGAGCTCGATGGCATGGTTACGGTGGTCGGGTCCCAGGGAGAAGGCGGAAAACGCTGTGGACACGATCCGGCCAGCCGCCTTCCAGGCGTCGATGAGAGGTGCAGCCGCGGCCCCGAGCTTGTCGGCGACCAGGGCGTCAAACTTTTCGTCCGGCGTGTTGGGATCATAGCCCAGACGTCCCCAGAGGTTCAGGTACATCCAATCCCGTTCGTGCGTCCACTCGCAATAGGAGTCATTCGGGTCGGCCAGATAATAGCGCGGAGATTTCGGATAGTACGTTTCCAAGCCCTCGACGACGAACCCGGAGGCGGTGCCGAGGGGCATGGAGCGGACGGCCCGGCGGACGGCTGCCGGGTTATAAACGGGCAGGATGCGGTGTGTGCCGTTAGCCCGCACCTGCCAGACGATTTTGTACGGCTGGGCCGGCCAGCTCCCGCCTCCAGGGCCGGGATTTCCCGGCCATAGGCGGGCCGCGTCCGGCGTTCCCGAATCACTCAGATAATCCTCGAAGGAATAGCTGTACCAGCCGGCCATGCGTCCGCCCATTAGCATATAGGGCGCTCCCCATTGCTCGCCGTTGTACTTGATTTCTACGGTGAAGTCCCGGGACGCCTTGGCCAAAGGCACGACGCGGGATTTCCGGGCCAGCCAGCTCCGGGTGATGAGCGGGATGTCCCGGCCTGAGGCCTTGACCGCTTCAAGGTAGCAGTTGAAGAACGCTTCGCCGTGCCCGCTCTCGCCGATGCGGAAGCCGATGGCATCGAGCCCGGGCGCCTGGCGGATCAGTTTCTCGACGACCTCGCGCGTGTAGGCGTAGAGGTCGGCCTCGTTCTCGGAGTATGGCTCCGGCGCGTGCGGGGTGCGGAAACGCGCCTCGTAGGCCATCAGACTGACCCGGACGCCTCGCGCGTGGGCCATCCGGATAATCGTGTTGAGCCGGCGGAGGTTGGCCGCCTTGATGTCCGGGGAAACGCCGACCTTGGGAAACCGATCGCTCTGGATGAAGTAAGCGTAGAGGTTGGGCGCGTCGGTAACGCTGATGTCCCAGGTCCCGTGCAGGTCGAGCCAGTTCAGCCGGGCCCGGGCCATCTGGTCGAAGAGGGTTCGCCAGAAACCGTCGTTGGCGAACCACCATCGATCGGGGTCGACGAGAGCGCGCGGATCGTAATCCGTATTCGACGCCTCATAATCCCAGGGCAGGGTCAGAAAAATATTCCAGCCCCGATCGCGGAGAAAAGGACGCCCCGTGATGGGATCGCCGCTCAGGGCTGCCCCGCCACGGCGGAGGATCCGCTCAGACAGCTCGAGCGCGCCATAAAGCGCGCCGTTAGCGTCCGGAGCCTGGATGGAGGCGATGCCGTTCCTGAAAGTGATCGAAAAGCTCTCAGGAAGCCCCGGCCCTCCGACATGGATTTCGACCGGGATCTTCAACCCGCGGCCGGCCAGGGCTTCTGCGACCGCCTGGCGGCCAAAGGCGACGGATTCATCGGCCTGGCCGAACGCGACTGTGGCCAGGAGACCGGTTACGGCCAGAAGCGTGAACAAACGACCGAATTTCGTCATGGGGTGATCTTCCTTACTGTGGCGATGAGAACGATGAGTGCCTGATCGGCATCTCCGCGCATAGTGGACCGATTATAAACCCATCTCCCTGCTTTTGACAATGGACTCGGGACTCAAAACCCGATTGGGGATCCGTAAGAAGCATTCTGTGGCCAAAATGTGACCTATGCGGCCTTTCTTTTCTTGCCTTTGCCGCTCGATTAAGATATAAAATTACCCGGATATTGCGACGGCGTGCCTGTAGCTCAGCGGATAGAGCGACGGACTCCGGATCCGTAGGTCGGAGGTTCGAATCCTCTCAGGCACGCTTCTTTTGTCCCTGTAAGAAGAATCAGCCCTGATTCAGAAAGAGCTGAGGAAGCGCGAAGCGCTATCGAATCGCTGAGGGGCAATTTCTCTGAAGGTCCGAGCTACTCAAGGAAAATGAGGCAGCTGATTTTTGAGTTTATTAATGTACAAAATCAAAAACCCAAATAATAAGAGTATATCCCGGGTGAGCATAAGAAAAAGGCTTTCAGGATTGGACGGTTTGATTGAAAAACATCCGCAGCTATTTAGCGTTCCGTTTAGAGACCCGATTATCATGGCTGCCATAAAAACTAAAAGAAGCGAAGCTAGAGCAAGAACAGATTCGCGAACATAAAGTCCGATAACCAGGAAAATTCCTAAAATCAATTCAACCCAAGGAAGAAGGAAAGCAAAATAGATTGCTAATTTTTCAGGCAAGATACGATATTTTATGACGATATTAGCGAATTCCCTGGGGAAGGCGATTTTATCGAGGCTGGCGTAAATAAAAACGCCGCCTAAGATAAACCTGGCCGCGAGTTGAACTTTTTTTTGATTCAGGAAGAGGATGACTCTCTTTACCACTGCGTAAGATTTGTTATCATCAACAAGCTAGCCATATGTACCAATAGTCATTCCCATCGTATATTATGGCATAGCAAGATCCATCGCAGCACTTTGGACATTCACAATCAATTACCCCTTCGGTAAGGAAGCGAGTGAAGCCCATGACCTTCCTGATGATCCCGTTGCATTTGACGTATTTCGTGTCTAAGGGAACATATGCAATGCCCTTGCTGCAGACCTCGATATATTCTTTGGATTCATTGACATAGGAGTTCGCCCTGATCGTGGCGATAGCAAAGGCTGAAGAAATCAAACAAAACAATAGTATTAACTGAAAATTTTTGTGTTTCATGATAATCTTGGCCCTCCAATTAAAGAGACGCCAAAAAATTAGAATAATTATCAATCTTAAGAGGAAAAACTAAAGCACAAAATAAGATATATCTTAATAATCCGATTTAGTTTCTTCTTTTGAGCTTTTTTGCCTCAGAAATGTTTAAAAATAGTCCTTGGAAATTCTTAATTGAAAAGAAGAAGCAAGACTCTTATAATTTTTTTGTCATAAAAACTGGAAATTCATGTTTTATCATCAGCGTCTAAGAATTCGGGAGCGACGATTATCTCCATTTAGATTGATCTTCATCGCTTTTTTCCTGGTTTTCTTCTTAGGCGGCGAAATGATGCTCAGCCCGCAAAGAAATATTTCTCGCACCAATCCCTTGATTGAGAGAGGGAAGAGCCTTTTACAAGAAGGGAACTATAAAGAATCCACTGAATATTTTAATAAATACCTGAATTCTTCTTCTGCCGAAGATCGAAATACGCTCGAATGCGATTGGAATTTAGGCGTTCTATTTTGGAATCTAGATAAATTTGATGAATCTGAAAATTACTTCGAGCGCGCAAAAAAGCTCGCCTTAAGATTAAATGTAGAGAAAGAACGCCGCGAATGCGAAATGGCGCTCGACACTCATAAATTATTCAGGCAAGCCATAGAAGATCGCAATAAGGGAAATCTGTCGCAATCGAATAAGTACTTTGAAGAAGCAAGGGCCATGGCCAGGTCCATTAAGAGCGATGCCCTTGAACTCAAAATATTGAGGACGTGGAGTATAAATTATTTTGGCGATTTGAGCTCTAGTAAATTCTTGGATCTCAACAAGGAAGCTCTGCGTTTAGCCCAAGCTCTCAAGCACAAGGCGGAAGTTATAAAGGCAAATAAAAATATCGGATCTTATTACTTACGAAAGAACGCTTATTCAAATGCCTTGAGCTATTATTTCAACGCTTTGAATTTGGTCCGGGATTCCAACGAGACTAAAGAAATTATGAATTGTCTGAGCAATATCGCCTCCATATATTCAGTCCTCGGCGACAATGATAAATCGATTGAATATTTATTAGAGACACTGAGGATTTCAAAATCTTCAGGCTCTCAAACCGATCTCTCGATCCTCCTTAGGAATTTGGGCAAATCATATCAGAGACAATATCATATCACGGGAAACGCGGAAAATTGTTCTCGGGCGATTGAATGCTATAAAGAGAGCTTAAGCCTGGCTCAAAAAGCCAACGATGAAAAATTGAAAAATATGTCTCTTGCGGATATCGGCAGTGTCTATGCCGACTTGAAACGATACGACGAAGCTCTTGAATTTTTACAGCCTGCCTTGGAAATGGCCATAAAAAGAAACGACTCAGACCGCTCTGCAAATCTCCTAAACAGCGTCGGAACGATTTATTTGAAAAAGGGGGAATATTCAAAAGCAGAGGTTCATTTTACGAAAGCTCTACATGAGGCAAGAAAAACCGGGACAGATCCGTTATTGAGGGCCTCTTTTTACGGCCTCGGACAATGCCGGGAGAGAAAGAGCGATCATGGGCAAGCGATTTTTGACTACAATGAATGTCTAAGAATTATTGATAGGATCGGCTCTAAAATCACGAGTGACATAAGCCGGGCCGAATACATCCAGGACAAAATGGCGATTTATCAAAAGTTGATGGACCTTTACTACAGGCTTTTCAAGGAAAAATATTCGGAAGCCTTTGAAAAAGAAATTTATTACACAGCGGAAAAGGCCAAAGCGCGGTCATTCATCGATTATTTGGAAAGGCTGAGCAAAAGCGGCGGCATTAAGGCTTCACGCGAGTCTGAGGCCGAAGAAGAGAAATTGAAAGTGTCGCGAATGGACTGTTTGAAACTGCTTTCATCCGCCAAGCTGGACGGCGAAAAGAAGGCCCAAACGGAACTAAAACTCCGGCAGACCGAGGACATGCTGAATGTCATGATCTCGAATAAATTTACCCAAGGCGAAACCGCAGGGATCTTTACAGAACCGGTGGCGATTGGAGTTCTCCAAAAGAATTTATTAATAAATGATACTGCCTTGATTGAATATGTTTTAGGAGATGATCGCTCCTTCTTATTATTTATTTCGGCCGCTTCATTTAAAGTCATTGAACTCCCCCCGAATGCCAAAATCTATGATTCGTTGATAGCTTATCTTAAATTTCTGGAGGATCCTGACCTCGATCCGTTAAAAGGAATCCCGGCAGCGAGGCGTCTCTATAAAA
>Ga0315275_10003942_pt1 | contig 13806 bp, 23 predicted proteins | sample YL17G03_0_MG_FD_205557 | JGI IMG/M metagenome (GOLD analysis project Ga0315275, IMG submission 205557) | Sediment microbial communities from Yellowstone Lake, YNP, Wyoming, USA - YL17G03_0 | ecosystem: Environmental > Aquatic > Freshwater > Lake > Sediment | place: USA: Wyoming | collected... | reverse complement strand
ACGGTCGAATGCGGGATATACTGGCGAGAAGCTCTTGGGGACGCCGTGTTTACGCTGCCCACTAACAAGACTTTCGTACTTGGGCCTTTTGAGTCGAGTAGATTCAAGCAGGATGATGAGTGTCTCTACGTGGATACGAACGCGACTCGCGGTAAGATAATCGCGATCAACTTACCCTATTAGGTAAGTTCCTCTATTTTTCGGAGGTGATAAAAACGGCTGATTATATTACTCATGATGATGCTGAGGATTATTTCGCTACGCGGCTTAATGCTACTGCTTTCCTGGGTGCTTCGGATGCCGATATGGAAAGTGCCCTTCATATGGCAACCCAGGCCATCAACAGCCTACCTCTGAAGGGCTGGAAGGCCGATCCCGAGACTCAGGTTAATGCCTTCCCCAGATACACCCCCCTTGCCAGAGGCGGCTTTATGGGCGACGGCGTGACAGTCCCCCAGGCCGTCATAGATGCTTGCTGCGAAGAGGCTTTAGAGCTCTTAGCAACTGGCGGCAATGTTCGCAGATCCCTGCAGGACCAGGGTGTAACCTCGATGAAGATGCTTGATATCTCGGAGTCATTCGCCCCGCCTGTGGATGTCCCTACTCTGATCTCAAGGATTGCCAGGCAGCTTATGAAGCCCTTCATGGCTGCGGCGGTGCCGATAGTATGACCATCAAAAGCCCCGTAAAGGACTACCTCAAAAATGTAGGCCAATATAAGGATCTATGGAAGCTCTATCTTGGGCTGCCCGCGGATCCTCTGGTCTTAACTGATGCCTCCCCGGCTGGCAATCATAAGGTAAGGATCTCCATTTGGCCGGTTTCAGGACATATTGATTGCGTCGGAACCGTCCAGGTGAATGCTGAGACACCCCTAAATTTCACCGGAGAGGGTTACATCGACTCAGTAGGCACCTTAACATCCACGCCTACTATTCATTGTGTCGGGCTTGACTGTGCAATCCGGGTCGATGCAATCACCACCTCAAATACCCTCAAGTGGAAGGGCACTTATACAGACTTCCCCTGCGCCTGGTCTGATAAAACAAAGATGTACCTGACCACTGCCGGCGCATGGACTCTATCAATAGGGGAAGTAGTTGCTGAGAGCGGCCTACCCTGGCGCGAGACCAATTACATCGTAGGCGATTATATCCGCAAAAAGGGAGCTGCGCTTGAATACATGATCAAGCGATGCATTGTTGTCTGCGATCTGGATGCCGTCGAAATGTACCGGGAATATATGTTCTGAGGTAAATGCCCGATCCCTTCCCGCCTACAATTAAGCCCAAAAAGGCAATGCCCCTCATCCCGCCTGCTCCGGCCAACGAGGACGAGGAAGATCTGGATCCAGAATTAAAGGCCCTTCTTGAGGATGAAGATCTTTGGCGGGAGCTTCAAGAGAACCAGATCGAGCCGAACATCAAGGGCCTATGGGCCTACTTTGTGGGCACCATTGGGGCTATCTCCCTGGCGGCAGGAATGGCCCGCTCCTCCCGGCAGTTGACAGGCTCCGAAGAGCAGGCCGCGAAGTGGAAGGCAGGCCCGGATTATGCCCGGAAATATTTTGAAGAGCGCGGAGCATGGCTCGTTACTGAAGTTAGTGAGACTGACAGGGCACATATCCGCCAGCTCCTTAAGGATCATTGGGGCGAGGGTGAGGTGCGCTTTGCCCGGAACATCACTGGCGATTATCTCTTGGACGAGAAGAGAGCCAAGAAGATCTACAGAACCGAAATGCACAACTGCAATGAGGCGGGAGCCTATGCAAACGCTTTTTTCAATGGTGGCCGTTTCCGTGTCTGGATCAGCAACGGCCTGAACGCCTGCCCTGCCTGCCATGATATGAACGGCGAGGTTGCCCCGATTGATCAGCCCTTCAGTGATGGCTCTTATTACGCTCATAAACATCCAAATTGCGGGTGTACCGAGTTTTTCTATACCCAGGCCCCAACTAAAGAGCAGCTAGTAGACAGCAATAGATTGAGCCAAGAGACCACGAACGAGGACTTTGCAGCGCTGGATAAGTATGTCTCGATTGCTGTCAAAGATCGGCCTGAGCTGAGCAAAAAGGGCGAGGTGATGCAGATAGATCTAGGTGACATAGATCTAGGTGAGATGGCTCTTTGACCCAACTAGGATAAATCAATATACAAAAGTGGACAAAGAGGATAGCCCAGAAAAGCAGGGGAAACCACCGGTTAAGTACGTACAAGTCGCATCTTTCCTTATACGTATCTGGCGCTGTGGCACAGTAACCTAAATCGCTTTTGGCAAACTACCCATTCCTATACTCTTGGCAAATCTCTATCGACGATTGCCCGTTATCGAAAAATCAGCATCGGCCAAATCTAAAATACGTTGTGGAATCCAGCGCGCAAAGGTAGACCTTACGAGGTCGAAAGCATATTTATAAAATTATCTTGTGCTCTTATACCGGCCCGGAAGGTTGTATAATTGACTATGGATAACTATTAGACCAAGTATGTATATCTCATTCCTCAAATGTCAAATTGCATAGAAATCGATAGCCCTGGCCGCATTACCATATAGATAACTATATATAGCTTCAAAACAAATATTTGCAGCGTCGAAGATGGAGAGTAAGTGGTATGGCAAGAGCTCTAAGGCTTGGATTAACTCTAAGTGAGGAGGATGCGAAGGTGTTCTGGCAGAGCGAGAAAGCTTACGCCGTCACGCCACAGCAGAAACATCAGCTTAGAGAAGCGCAACGAATTTATCAGTCCCATCCGATTAAGTTCTGATGGCCCCCATCGAATGGGAAGATATCAGCGTCGAGCCACTAAATAGCGATCACGATTTTAGCGATTTCTGTTGCGTCAGTGATGATCTAAACGATTTTATAAAAAATGATGCCCGACGTGAGCAGGAGTGCATGTTAAGCAGAACCTACCTATTCCTTTATGAAGGTTCTGTTATCGGTTTTGTTTCGCTAAGTGCTGATTCCGTTTTAGCACCACGTTTAAAAAGCGAGGATCTGGTAAGAAAACGGGGTAGTAATAGACCGATATATTCGAGTCTTCCATGCATTCTGATAGGCCGTCTGGCAGTTGTGAAAAGGTGTGAGCGCCAAGGCATCGGAACGAATATTCTAAAATGGTCAGTTGGACTCATAACAGACATAGTTTGCAAATCGGTAGGATGTAGATACATAACGGTAGACCCTAAAATAGAATCTCTCGATCTCTATCTAAAGTCTGGTTTAGGATTTACCCCCATGGAAGCAATAAAGCCCGGCAAACCCGAGACTAGATATTATATAAATTTATATAGATTGCTGAATGATTAGAACCGAGCCGAAGGCGAAGAACGAGTCGCCAAATCGATTTTAAGCCCGGTTGTGATTGTGGCACACTGTTGTGACACACCAGAAAGGTTATATTTTGACAGGGCGCATATTTGCGCCTAGGGAGGATCAATGCAAAGAATTCATGCGCCTTTTGATGAGCCTACATTGGCGCAGATCGACCGGGAAGTAGAGAAAAGCGGAGGCAGTAGGGCTCAATGGCTTAGTTCTGCGATAGGCGCATATTTGCGCCTTCTTGAGCTTACCAAAGGCGCAGATCCAGCCGAAATGATCCCCGAGTTGGCGCAGCTCAGGAGCACAAACGAGAGCCGGTGGAGAGAGAACCAGCAGCTTAAGAGGTCCGAAGAAAAAGCACTCGAAGACGTGGCGCAAGTTAAGCGCAAACTAGACTCATTAGAGGAGCAGACAGCAGCCACCCAGGAAGAGCTGGAAAAAGCACGCTCTGACATGATCCTTTTACAGCACGACATGGCGCATTGCCAGGACACCATCAAGCAGAAGGACCAGGAGATAGCCTTCCTGCAGGCGCACATAGCACAGCTCACCCAAAGCATCAGCCAGCTAGCCCTGAAGCCAGGTGAAGAGGAGATCAAGAAAAGGGGCTGGTGGCAGTTCTGGAGATGATGAGGCTATGATAACATTAAGGCAGCTTGGTTTAATTTGTATAATTTCAAGCTTTGCTTTTAATGTGTATGGAATGCACCTTAATCAGAAAGAAAAAGAGATGCACAAAGACGGTTGGTATGACATCGGGTATTTTAATTATGGACCGTTGCTTCAGGTTATTGGTATAATGCTGAGTTTCACTGGTGCGATGATATTCTATTTCGACCCCTAGGATGCCGGAGCGAAGAGCTGGTGGCAGTTCTGGAGATAGAGAAATTAATATAAGATGTATAATGAAAGAGGATTATGTCAAAACGTATCGGAGAATTCCAAGGAGCTCCCGTCGAAGAGATGTCGACCGCAAATCTCAGAGAAAAGTATGCATTATGCGTCGATTGGATCGCGTCATCCGGAAAGATCGCTTCGGTGAGACTCTCAAATAAGGACAAAGCAGGCATAAAAATAATACATGAAATCAGGATCGAAGGAAAGAACGGAATAGTAAATAGAACACTAGTAGCACTCACGCAGGCCCTTGAGACCCTAAAGTCTATGGAGGAAAGGATAGAATCAGAAATAAAGGAAGATATAGAAAGAAAGCAAAAAGAGACGGGCATCCTTGTAATACGCGTGCCGGGAGGATTAAGCAAAGAGAATACACCAGAAATACGCCTTTCAGAGTACGGGCTGAAGGTCAGAAGATCACGATATGATGAACAGAGTATCTTTTTCATTGTGAAGGGGACCGAAAAAGAAGATACAGCGATAAAACCACCATTTAAGATCGAAATTGAGGGAGAGGGAGATTTCGTATCTGTTAGCAGAGGAAACATTAGGCCCCTTGTAGAAGAATTAACGGCTATTTTTCAGTTGCCTTTAATGAGAGAATAGTTCAATTGAACTTTGAACTATTTTCTATCAATCTCTCTAATCTAACTATATATTATATATCTATCTATATTTATCTCTATCTCAAAGTATCAGTATCAGTAAATCGCGTAAATTCCCACGCGATCAGTACAAACGATTAGCCTTAACGAACGGGACCGAAATTAGTCAATAGTTCAATTGAACTATTTCAGAAGTAAGACCAATTTGCGGTTATCGCTATGCAAAGGCTTTGTCTCTATATAATCTCCCATCGATGCAACGAGCATAGAGAATAGTTGCTTGCTTAGATGCATTTTCTTTCTAGCATCCTGCGCGAGCAGCTTCCCACCACTGGCCGCAAGCAGGGCACGGAGGATATCACCTCTATCCTTCTGCATGGGCTGAGGCTCTTTCTTGGTAGCCTGTCGGAGATCATTGATTAGCTTGAGCTGGATAAGGCTGTTATCTGCCTGGAGGTCTTGCGTGGACTCCAGGGAGTCAATGCGATCCTGCAAGGGCTGGATGGCCGCAGCGACGGCATCTTTAACGAGGTCCTGGAGCTGGCCGATGGTCAGGGTGATAAGCTGATCAGAGGGCGATACGTGGCCTGGAAGGCCAAAAGTTGATATGCTTTCAGCTAATACGTTATCATGTAGCATGATGTCTCACCAACAGAGTGCTCTAAGCGGTAATGAGGGCCCTATGAGGGTTTTCATTACTGCTTTCCTTTAACGCTTCTGGAATTACCTTACCTACGCTTATGTGGACAAAGTCACCATCTTTTATCCCCAAAGCTTGCCGTAGGTCGTTAGGCAGGGTTATACGACCATGCAACCGTACTTGAACAGTTGCATTAAGCTGCATTGTTTTTGGCATAATTTCTATTATTTCTTTTCTGGCATATATAGGTTATCTTTGCCTTCCAAAACCTATTTATACCATTGGTTACAGTAGGTTAAGATTGGTGAGACAAAATGCAGAGCAAAGTTTTAGTCCAAATGGAAAGCCCGGTAACGCAAAAACCGGAAGCAGTAGAAGCCTTGGCGGTATATCTGAATAAGACCATCGAGGGCGGCGTGTTGGATCTCGGAGCAGCCAAATTGGTAAAATCGAATAAGGGCGATTGTTTCTATACTGTGACCGCGCGTAAATGCTCCTGTCCAAGCGCTGCCTACCGCGGCGGGCCATGCAAGCACATGAGGGCCTACTTCCCACAGCTTACGAAGCCCGCCGCGAAGGATGAAGGCAGCATCCGGCCAACAGGCAGCTTCAAGCCTTTCAGCCTGTTGCCAAGTGAGGAGAAGAACGCGGCGAGGGAGATGGCTTAAATGGCCCCGTCTCAAATCGAACTGGAAGGCGCTGCTCTGGCAGCACTCTTAAAGGCAATCAAGCCTATCCTAAAGCCTTACCCAATCCCAACCGATAGCAGGGGCCATAAAAAGAAGGGTGTAGTGTTGGCAGACTTCGCTGAGGAGGGTACTCGTCTCATTCTAGCTCGAAACCGGTTAATCTGGGAAAAGAAAGGTGATATAGGGCATGGGGACGGCTGGGAGATCAAAGATTTTGTGGAGTTGACCGCCGAGGGCGCAGTCACGCGGTTCAACTTCGTGCAAATTGTGCAGAACCTAGCCAAAAGCCAGAGCACTTGATTCCTGGTCAATCTCTTTTTTTAATCACCCAAACCTTTTTTCATTAGATCCTTCAATCCAGAAGAGGATAAAGAGGGGAATTGATTATGAAGATATTTTGCATCCTTCTGGCGGCCTTGTTATTTCTGCCTGCATTGGCCCTCGCGGAAAATGACAGTGTAGTGATGGGTTCGTATAAAGTATCCTTCGATCTAGCAGGTGCCAAGAATATGATTTCGTATCACTTAGAGCCCGTGCATGAAAGTACTTCGGAAGATTTAAGTTCTGATTACAAGAATATATATTATTTTAGCATAAATATATCACAGCCGTCCATCCGAAAGAATGAGTATCTCTATAACGACATCGATCTAGAGCTTATAACTAGCAATTCAATAATTCCTAAATACGATGAGTTATACTATAAAAAAGAGATATATAATTTATTAGCAGGCCCCAGAGGAACTTGGTGTGGTTTTGGGACACTCTCTTCCACAAACGACTTTGATTTCTCTCCAAGAATCATCGACGGTGGTCAAGGGTATGTAGGCAGTGGCGGTAGTAGTATAATGTTTGCCATGACTTCATATGCCGCAATTTTTCATCCTTCGATAGATCCAGATCATGTTGAATGTCGGATATTTTCCAATCTAGTGGGCTGGGACGAAGGCACCCTACAGCTTCTCAAGACCATTCACATTGAGAAGATAAATGCGACCATCTGAAGCTTCTCTTTTTTGCCTCAATTTGGTCTATGTCATTCTTGAAGATCTTGATAAAAATGACATAGAACTTAAGGCGGCGATAGGCCCGGTCCACAAATTGCCTCCTGGGGCGGCAATCCCTCAATTGCAAACTCTTTTGGACCAGGCCCGCTATTGCCCCCTTTTCCTTCGCGATGTCCTTTTAATTTCTTTTGAAAATGCTTCAGGCTAACCTTCTCTCTTTTTTCCTAAAGTGCCTTGTGGCACATCGCTGCATACTGGATAGATAACTATATATAGCGTCATGCATTATATCAAAAATGGCCGGAATGGGTCATAGTCATAGTCATACTGAAAGCAACCGAAACCCGATTTTATCAAAAGAACTTAACGGAGGCATGGGTTTATATGCCAAATCTTCTTAGAAGTAATTATGGGTGCCAGGAAACAGTTTGGAAAGACCGAACTCCATACGCAACTAAAGCCTGCGGATGAGGTCAAGTTCTTTGAATTGCTTGAGAAGATGAATTATGGGAGGAGTGAGACGGCTCGCCTATTAATTGGCCTCGGCCTGAAGGTTATGGATCAAAAGAACCCATTTCTGTTTGATAAGAATAGTGGGTGAGATATGAAAATAAAAGATCAGCCAGGTTACCAAGCCTGGCAAGAGAGGATTCCTTATGAATGAAATAGCCATAGGTAGCATAAAAGCTTTTGTACCGCCTTTAGAACCCATTTTTACCTTGACAGCATCCCAGCTCCATGAGGTCATCCATGAGGCCTTGCAGGATAAGATTGACTCCCTGGAAGCCATAGTTGCCCGCCAGGATGAGAAGATAGCCGCCTTGGAATCCACCGCAGACACCCAGGCTGATAACCAGCTCATCCAGCTCAGGCTTATCAATGATCTCCGGGAAGCCGCCAAAGCTCACAAGAAGCCCACCAAGACACAAGAAAAGAACGCCAAGATCCTAACTGCATTAATAGCCAGCGAGGGCGGCAAGATGCTAACCAAGGATGCTCGCAGAACCATGAGGATGGATAAGGGAACCTTCTCTCGATTGGTTGATTCTATGCAAGATGTCCAAACAAAGCCTTACCACACGAATAAGAGGCAAACTCTCCTAATTCTCAAACCCAATTCGATCGTTGATATCAACGATCAACAATCAAGCCAGGATTTGGATAGAACCTAGATCCACTTCCCAAAGTCGTACAATCTGGTCGGATTTTACCAGGTTGATTGATATTGATTACTTTGAGATAGAGATAGATAGAGATTAATATATAAATAAACGGTTGTTTCGGATGCATCTAGATAGAGATTAAGAAAATCGTTGATCGTTGGTACCAACGATTAAGGAGAGATAAAACGTGATGTTCAATAAGAAGTTGGGAAAGAGGATCATTATCCTCCTCATCAAGGCAAAGCTCCATCCGCCTTATCTGGCTGTGGTCCTGAAAATTACCAAGCCCCGCAAGATCCTTATCCCGGACGTCGCCAGCTTTGAAGTCATCTAAGAGAAATGGGTCCCCTTAGATTATCCTTTTTAGACAAAAATTGTCCTTTTTAGGTACATTTATATACTTCCCGACTTATAGTAAAAGCAGCAATCATGAGACAATGCGCCGTATGTGGTCACAAAAAGAGAGCTGCAATCGAGGCGGCTATGATCGGTGGAGTGGGCAACTATCCCAAGATAGCCCAAGATTACGGGATAAAACTGGCTTGCCTGCATGATCATAAGCGCTACAACCATCTTCCCCAAAACCTCATCACGGCTGCTCAAGAGGCAGAGGAAAAGCACGGCATTGACGTAACCGCTCTATTAGAGGAGTGTCTTGAGCTCTCCTTAGGCTCTGCAAGAGAGGCCCGGAAAGCCAAGGCATTCAACGCCATCGGCAGCATTATGAGCGGTCCTTATAAGGCGGCTGAAGTGTTGTCAAGGACTGCCTCAGGCCCGGAGGAGAGCGGTCTGGATGCAATGAGACGAGAATTGAAGGAGAGACGAGATGGGCTATAAACGAAACGGAAAACCACGAAAGAGCTTGGTAAATGATCAGGTGGCACTGGAACGCTTAAGAACCCTAAAGAAGATGACACCCCGGCCTACTCTCAGGGCGATTGCCAAAGCCGTCAACTATCCACCTTCAACGGTGTTCCGAAATATCAAGCGCATGGAGAAGCAAGAGTCGGATGTGGCACCTTCCACCTGAGGATAGTTTGGCGGCTTCGGTCTGGATCGACACCCTTGAAGAGAGTGATATCAAGCTGGAGCTTCTGACCGGGGCGGTGCGGAGCACTAAGACCGTAGGTTCCTTGATCACATGGTGCGATCGGGTGTCCTCAGGCCCAAAGAACGTAGGGAGATGCATGTTAGGCAACACTGAGCGCACCCTAATCAGGAATTGCCTCTATCCGCTCATGGAGTTTGTAGGGCCTGAACACTGCAAGCTCAATATGGGCAAGGGCGAGTTAACCCTCTTTGGCCGTAGAATCTACCTGGTAGGCGCCAATAATTTAGGAGCTCTGCCAAAGGTTCAGGGTCCGACATTTCTTGATGCATATTGCGATGAGGCGGCCACATATCCTTATGAAGTTTTTAACATGCTCATGAGCAGGCTGTCTCTCCCTGGTTCTAAGTTGTGGGCTACCATGAATCCTCAAGGCCCGGCCCACTGGATGAAGAAATACTTTATTGATCGCGCCTCAGATTCAAATATCCGGGCGAGAGTCTGGCAATTCCAGCTCGATGATAACTCCTTCCTGACTGAGGAATACAAAGCCTGGATCAGATCCACCTATACGGGCTTATGGCGCAAGCGCATGATCGAAGGGCTTTGGGCGATTGCGTCGGGAGCTGTCTTTGCCAACTTTGACCCGGATCTGCACGTAGTTAAGAGCCTTCCTGAGGTGCCTATGGATCAACTGCGGATCGGCATAGACTACGGCAGCCGAAACCCAACTACATTCCTGAAGGCTTGCCGCTATGGCCCTCAATGGATAATCACAGAAGAATACTATCACCGCCCCAAGGAGCAGAACCAGAAAACCAATTCGCAGTACGTCTCAGATCTCATAGGCTTCATAGGCTCCTTGCATCCTACCTCGATTGAATGTGATCCGAGCGCCGCAGCATTCATCCATGAGGTCCGCAAGGCCGGGATCAAGGGCGTGCATGGGGCAGATAATGATGTCCTGGGAGGCATCCAGAAGATCTCCCAGGCCCTTAATGCCGGTCTTCTGAAGATCTCCGAAGCCTGTCCTAACCTTCTTGAAGAGATGGGCAGCTATTCCTGGGACGATAAGGCGGCAGCAATGGGCATAGACAAGCCCATCAAGAGCGGAGATCATGCTATCGATGCTCTCAAATATATAATAAATGCAATATACTGACGAGGTGAAACATGGTAATAACCAGCTTAAAAGCATTTGAGGCTGGATCTCCCTGGCCCATTCAATCCGAGCAGGAGAGGATGGACCGCTATGTTAGAAATGGGCTGCTATATGACGGCAAGCATGCTCAGGTATGGCCGGACTTAAACCCCTTCGGCATCAATAAGGGAAGCGGTGAGCATACCTTTGAGATGCTGGATTACATAGACCGCAATCATGTAGATATGACGGTCAACTGGTACAAGAGGGCTACGACCGTCTTTGCCGATCTCTTGTGCGGAGAGCCTTTTAAGATTGCTGCCGATGCTCAAGATGCAGCAGACAGGCTTATCGCCGATAATGCCCTGGTCCTGAAGGCTTACGAAATTGCCCTGTCGATGGTGCAGAACGGCGTAGGCCTATTCAAGGCCCGATTTGATAAAAGAGGTATCATAGATGTCATTAACCCTAGAATCTGGTATCCGGTGGTGTCGCCTGATAGCACTGAGTTCGCTGCTCATGTGTTGGCGTGGAGCTTCAAGGAAGGCGAGGAAGAGTATGTCCGAGCGGAGATCCACGAAAAAGGCAAGATCACAAATAAGCTCTTTCTGGTGGAGGCCGGTAAACTCAAGGCTGCTCTTTTAACCAAATTTGAGCGGTATGCAGCCATCAAGCCTGAAGTTAAGACAGGCGTTGATGCCTTCCTTGTGGTGCCTGTCCAGAACATCCTGGGAAGTGACGGCGTTTTCGGCAGGGATGATTATTCAGATATGAATGATCTGGTTAAGGAGCTTGAGAAGAGGCTTATTCAGAACTCAAGGATCTTAACTAAACATGCTGATCCCTCGATAAGTGGGCCCGCAAGCAAGATTGATGTCGATCCTTATTCAGGCGAGGCCGTGGTAGTCGGAGGCGGTCAATACTATGGCTACAACACCGGCGAACCGGTCCCTGGTTATATGACCTGGGATGCCAAGCTTGAGGCATCTTTTTCGCAGATTGACCAGATAATCCAGAAGCTTTACATGATCACTGAGTTATCCCCGGCTGCTCTGGGTGAGCTTAAACAGGGCCTCGCAGAGAGCGGATCAGCCTTGAAAAGGTTAATGATGCCTACCCTCGCCAAGGTCAACAGGTTGAGGCTCAGGTTAGATCCTGGGACAAAGGAGATCCTGAGGGTCACTGCCGCCCTTGAGGTGGAAGGCCGTGGAGTTGATGCCGCCCAACTTGGCAACATCCAGATTACCTGGCAGGATGGCTTACCGCGAGACGAGAAGGAAGTAACGCTCCTGGAAGTCGAAAGAAAGAAGGTAGGTCTTACCACAGTAGCCAGCTCTCTGAAGAGACTTGAGCCTGAGATGGATGAGGCCGCCAGGCAGGCAGAGGCGGCAATCATCTTGAAGGAGAATCCTCCGAAAGTGTGGCCTTATTAGACAAAATTTGTCCTTTAAGGATAATTATATATATTAAGCGGAGCATGATTATGAGCATCATATACACCCGCCTTGACCTCCTATCGAGGCGGGGTAATATCAAGGTTCACGAAATCCTTAAAATTTCGGGGTAATCAATGCCAGAAGATGAAAAGAAATTCACTCAGGCCGATGTAGATCGGATTGTCTCGGACAGACTCAAGAGAGAGAAGGAGACACATGGAGATAATGAGGCTCTGAAGGCTGAAAATGCGGCCTTGAAGGCTTCTTTAGCGTCCGAGCAAACCGCGAGAATTGGGCTTGAAGGTAAGATAGCTACTTCAGAAGGGGCAGCCCTTAAGGCCAAAATCGCCAAAGAGGAGAACCTTCCAGAAGGACTAATCCCACTTATTACGGGCAAAACCGAAGCTGAGATCAGGTCAGCCATGAAGATCATGGTTGCCAGCATCGGTCCAGGCCCGGCAATTGGTGCAGCGACTAATCCTGCAACTCCTACGCCGCAAAGGTTCACACGCGAACAAGTAGCGGCGATGAAACCGGAGGACATAACAAAGAATTGGGCAACCATTGAGGCTCAAATGGCTGATGGATCGCTCAATAAGGCAGGATAAATAAATGACTCTGAATAACTTTATACCTAGCATTTGGAGCGCTAAGCTCTTGGAATCGCTTAAGAAGGCCCATGTTTACACTCAGACAGGAGTCGCAAACACGGATTACCAGGGAGATATCACCGGGTTGGGCTCAATTGTAAAGATCAACGGTATCGGCAGTGTGACCGTCAGACCCTATGTAAAGGGTACACCTATTGAACCTCCCGAGACCCTCACCGATGCACAAACCTCTCTGCTTATCAATCAGGCAGACTACTTCAACTTTGAAGTAGACGATGTGGACATTGCCCAACAGATCCCTAAGATCATGACGGCTGCGATGGCCCAGGCTGCTTATGATATGTCGGAAGTCTCAGACAAGTACGCCGCCGCCCTGATGGTTGCCGGTGTTCCTGGCGCTAACAAGATTGGCGCTGTGGGTTCGGCCATAGTTCCAGACCCGGACACGGCGGGCCTAACTGCCTACGACTACATAGTGGACATGTCCACAAAACTGAGTGAGGCTTCTTGCCCGAAGAATGGCCGCTACATAATCATTCCTCCCTGGTTCACTGGTGAGCTGGCAAAGGATGATAGGTTTACCAACATGGCCGCCTCTGGTAGCCCTGAAGCTCTGAGGAATGGGTTTGTGTCCAGGGTTGCAGGGTTCGATGTTCTTGAGTCCCTGAACGTCCCAACTATCGCAGATGGAGAAGACACCGACAGCCTGATCATAGCCGGTCAGCCGATGGCCTTCAGCTATGCCGAACAGATAAACAAGGTCGTACCCTTCAGACCCGAGGATGCTTTCTCGGATGCCGTGAAAGGCTTGCATCTGTACGGTTGCAAGGTCGTAAGGCCAACCTGTTTAGCCCTCATGACTGCAAGGGCGGTGGCTTGAATGAGGCTAATCTCCCTCATTCTCATAGGGCTTATCTGCCTTAGTGGGATAGGTGCGGTAGATGCGACCAGGACGGCAATTCATCAAACGGATGCTGTAGCCGATTCTTACGCCTCTAATAATGCCTGGCTCGCCCTGAGTTCGTCTACAGGACACTATCTGAATTACACCATCGATGGAAAACAGCTTCTCCTGGTGAACACTACAACGACCCTAACCGCATGGCCCCAAAATATCACGGTCGAATGCGGGATATACTGGCGAGAAGCTCTTGGGGACGCCGTGTTTACGCTGCCCACTAACAAGACTTTCGTACTTGGGCCTTTTGAGTCTAGTAGATTCAAGCAGGATGATGAGTGTCTCTACG
>Ga0315275_10003941_pt1 | contig 13807 bp, 12 predicted proteins | sample YL17G03_0_MG_FD_205557 | JGI IMG/M metagenome (GOLD analysis project Ga0315275, IMG submission 205557) | Sediment microbial communities from Yellowstone Lake, YNP, Wyoming, USA - YL17G03_0 | ecosystem: Environmental > Aquatic > Freshwater > Lake > Sediment | place: USA: Wyoming | collected... | reverse complement strand
AATTTAATAAATGATAAGAACGATGATGTCGCATTACAAATACTTAATTATTTGCCAATTAAAACAACAGAAATTAATGGCATTGGTTCATCAGTAATCTTGTTTGGCTCAATTACTGGTACCGTAAAGAATAACACCACGGGGGAGTTTATTGTAGGCGCGTCTATTTCAGGCTCATTTGGTAGCGCTACAACAGATGGGTTTGGTAAGTATCTGATTTCTAATTTATCTTCTGCCGTATATACATTAACTATTAATGCCAGCAAATATATTTCATCTACAACCAATAACGTCGCTGTATCAATAGGGGCTCAAACAGTTCTGGATATCTCTCTTGTCCCCAAAACAACAGGCACATTAACCGGTCAGGTTTTAAATTCTGAAGGCTTAACTCCAATTTCCACTGTAACGATCAAAGTGACAAAAGGAACAGATAGCTTTACAAAAGTCACTGATGTAAATGGAAATTTCAGTTTCAGTGATCTTCTTGCTGGCGATTATGTGGTTGAATTAATTTCCACTTCTTATTGGAGTAATCAGCATAGTGTTAAGGTAAATATTGATGAGACAACTCAATTGACGATAACCGGTATTCCTCAAGCTTCAGCAGCATCGTCTTATTATGACACCGTGCAAAAAATATATATCGGTTACTATCAGCGGCCGGCAGACCCAGCAGGATTGATTTATTGGGCAAATGACTTTTTAAAATATAGTTTAACAGATTTAATTAAACCTTTCGCAAGTGCTCCAGAGTCCCAAGCGTTGTATGGTACAATAGATAACAATAACATTGAAATTGTTATTAATAAAATTTATAACTCATTATTTGGAAGGGACGCTGAACCTGGAGGATTGAAATATTGGGCCGATGAATTTAGAGCAGGAATACACACTCCCGCTACAATAATGTTGGCTGTTCTTTACGGTGCTCGGGATGCCGACCTTCAATCAGTCAATAACAAGGTCATTGCAGCCAACTTGTTTACCAGGACTATAGATCCTGATCTTGACGGAAGCAACTTTCAGGCAACATATTCGGGATATGGAGACAATATAGCGGGTCGGAATTTTCTTACCTTATGTGCCACATCGATGAAAGTCCCAACCCAGGCTGAGACAACGGCATACATCAAGGCCAATATCGCTAATCCCGGCGACGGTATATTAACTGGGGACACAACCGAATTGCAGTTGTGCAGCGGTGGCACGCCGACCATATTGTTCCTTCTCGACGCGCGCCTTCGCGTTTCATTGGGAACGGGTATCACCGAGAGCGAGGAGAAAAGTGGGAGTGCTGAGTTGCTGACGAGCATTAACCGCTTTGCCACCGATCTCTGCGCCGATGGTTTTCGGGTCTTACTGGCCGAGGTGGTACCGCCGACTCCACCGGACATTCGCAACTATTTTGGGGATGTCTGGAGTCGGTCAGGACGATCACTCGTCGGGGCTATGTTGATCGGCAACATCCCCTACGCATATCAAACGGTCGTGCAGCACTCTTCGAACCCGTTGTATCCCGATATCAGAGAGGAGGCAATCAGCTTTCAGTATTACACAGACGTGAATGGAACGTTTGCAACTTCACCGGCATCTAGTGGTATTCATCCGTACTCTTATGACTTGCATACCGGTGATCTCGACTGGGAGTTGTGGATCGGCGTACTCCCCATGTACAAGGGAAGTCTGACAGCCACGATCGATGCCCTCGTCCGCTACTTCGAGAAGAACCACCAATACCGGAACGGCGGGCCGAAGCCGCCCCGGGCCTTCCTCCAAGTCAGCGAGAATTATAATGCGGTAACGCCAGCCGAGCATGAGTTATTCATGTCCTTCATGTACGACGGCACCTACGCATGGACGCCTTTCAGCAACAACCCATCGGCACAGATCTACTTCAACAGCGTAAGCGCTGGACTGACCGTTCAACAAGGCTATACCGCTATGAGTACCGGTACCGCTGACTTCACCGTTACAGATTCACACGGGTGGTGGGGCGCATCAGGGCTCCTCACCATCGCATTTGTAGAGTCAGAACCAATCAACACCATCTTCTACTGGAGCAACGGGTGTGCGGTGGGGGACCTGGATCACGCCGACAACTTCCTGACGTCGATCGTGTATAGCCCGACGAGTACTGTGCTCGTGGCAAAGGGTACGACCAACAATTCAGGCGGCATGGGCAACAACCTGGACGGTTTCTTCGGACACAATGTCGCCACGGCGATGGCGGCCGGAAGTGGATTCGGCAGTGCAATTCAAAGCCACGTAAACACCCCGCTCGCCTGGCCCTGGAGCTTGAGCCGAGAGTTTCACTTTGGTACCTCAATCATTATCGGCGACCCCACACTCCGACTCCGCCCGTGAGCCGAGCTACTCTCTAGGGTTTTGTAGACCGGCAGATCGCACCCTCCCCGCTGTCTCGTCGTAGCAATAGATCGACCCGGTATTTCGTCTTCCACATCCTGAAAATAGACCACACGTTTTCATTGAGTTCCATCCGTAATCCTCAATCCCATTGATTGGCCGATATTGCATATTCGTAGGTGACAGAGATAATTGGTGAATTTCTTTTTTCTTCGATTACTCTTGCACATTTCGGGTCGAAAGGTGTAATATTCGGAGCAGATTTTTTAAAGGGAGCGGGGGTAAGGACAACTTCCTGTAATCGTCAGGTGGAGAAATATTCGTGATATAGTAGATTTCGAACGAAACTCGTGATAGTAGCTAAAACAATATAAGACTTCCATGAAAAAATTCCATCCCGTATAACAATGCTGGAGGGAAATATGCACTGGCTGGCTGATAATACCCCGTTTCTTACAAAAGAGCAGGGTTTTTTATCGCGGAGTAGGAGGGCGCAGAGGATTTTATGCCGATCCGTATAAAACGCCATGATTGGTCTTATAACAAACCAGATAAAGACTATTAGACGTCCAACAACATCCCACTGGAGGCAACATGATTGCGAACAAAGATGTCTATGCAACTCTCACGCAAATGATTGTTCAGGTGGAGAACATCTCATGGAATCGTTTCTATAACTTTCTTATGGGGAGTTCGATACTCGTCCTGGCGTGGGGAACGCTTTACGCATCTGACCATAAAGGGTGGTACGTCAAGCTTGTCCTCGTGCTTCTCTGCCTAGTCGGTTGCGCATCAGGGCCACCGTGGGCCAAAATGGGCGTGCGAGCTCGGAATCACCTCGAAGTCTTATTCGAAATGGCGTGTGCGTTGGAGTCACATCATGCCGTGTGGGAACCCGACGTGAGAATGTCTGATCGCCCGTTCTCTGCCATTGCTCCGGCCCGTAAGGAAGCTGAGTGGTACAGTAAGAACGTCTTCATTCTCCGAGCCGTCCCGTGGGCCTTCTCAATACTGAACCTATCCATGCTTCTCGCAAGCATCGTTCGCTAACACACAAGAGCGCCTAACCATTCGCTCAAGTGAACGTACCTATGGAACGCCGCTTAGCTCAAAACGTTAGGTTGGTGTAGATAGAGAAGAGGGAATCATGCCGGAAAAGAAACCAAAGAAGGCTCGCCTGTTTTCAAAAAAGATCCGTGCAGAGAACTCCAACAAACGACTGCTACGAAGCCTAACGGCGCCGTAGAGACACAATGTTATGTGCCACTATGCGGAGCGGTACTCTCTTTCGATACGAAATACACAGATTGAAAAAATTCTAAAGTCATTTGTTTGTAGGTGTTACACGTACCATACATCACGCAAACAAAGTGAATTTATCATGGAGGTATCTCTTATTTTCTGGTTGTCGACCGGCAACCAGAAAATTTAATAGAATCTTGCCATCAAGCTCTCTTCCGGGGATTTTTCGAAATTCACCCTGGTGAAAACAAAAGCGCTATCATGCGAGGTTGGGGCCGCCGGGAGGATTTGGTTCCTCCTCCCCTGACTGCGGGTTCATGGCGTTCAAAAGTTCTTCTGTTTTGCTGTGGACGCAAGTCAGGGTATCGACAAGATCGTTCCGGTCGTCTTCAGACCACTCGTCAGCCACGCCTTTCCCGCAGCCGTGACGCGGCGGTGGCCAGAGACGATGACCAGGGCGCCTTGCTCGTTCTGGCAAAACTGAATGGGAACCATAACACCCAATTTCTGGATGGATGCAGTAAGCTCGTTGATGGCTTGCGCATCTACCCTGAAATTTTCGCCGGTTCGAAATGGCGGCGGGCAGCGATGAAATCGGGCAGGTGCCTCGCCATGTGCCAGAGGCTGTGGCGGTGCTCCCAGAGGCGGTCCCGGAATCTCCTCCGCCAGGCGGGGTCGGTGTAGTATCGCTTCACATGCTCGTTGTAGAGCTGGTCGAGCCGCTCCCGGGAAACAATACCCTTGGGAACGAAGACGAAATTGAGGCAGTTCATCAGCCGCCAGTCTTCCACGAATGTCCCCTCCTCCCGGATCGTCTCCCAGATCGGGGCGCCGGGGAACGGTGTGAACTTTGTCATGTTCATGTCGTCGAGCCCCAGCGAAAGGACAAAATCGCTTGTCCGGCGGATGGACGCCTCCGTCTCGCCCGGCAATCCCATCATGAAGAGTCCCTTGGCCCGGAGCTCCGCCGCACGGATCATCTCCACCGTCTCCCGAACCTCCTCCAGATTCACGCCGGCCTTGTGGCGTTGGAGCATCTCGGGATCGGCCGACTCGATACCGAGCGAAACCATCAGACATCCCGCTGCCTTGAGCATCGCGAGGAGCTCCCGATCCGTCTGGCCGACCCGGACGGCGCAGTTGAACTGCACGCCCAGCGGATTCCGGGTCAGCATGGCGCAGAGTTCGGCGATCCGCGGCCGGTTGGCGGTAAAGAGATCGTCGTAGATGTTGAGGTGGCGGACCCCGAAGCGGCTCCGGAGATGTCGCATGTGGTCGTAGATATAGGCTGGCGAGTTCCAACGGTACCCCCGCTTGAAGACGGAGCGGTCGCAGTAGGAACACCGGTAGGTACAGCCCCGGCTGGTGATCATCGTGGCGCCGGGAAACCGGATGTAACTGAACAGCGGCAGGTTGTATCCCCGCGGAAATCCGGCCAGCTTTTCGTAGGCGGGAAACGGCAGGTCGTCGAGGTCCGGAAGCGGCGCCCGCGGGGGGTTGGCGACCGACTCGTCCCCGTCCTTCCAGATCAGGCCGTCGATCCGGCCCGGCTCTTCCCCCGCCGCAAGCTCGGTCAGGGTCCCCTCCCCTTCCCCCGGACAGAGATAATCGATATGGGAAAACCGCTCCAGCAGGCTCTTCCCCAGCGCGGAGATGTGGACGCCGCCGAAGACGGTGACAACGCCGGGCCGCACCTCCTTGACGGCCGTCGCCATCTCCCAGGCGTCGAGAAAGCCCGACGTCGTCGCGGAGAAACCCACCAGTTCCGGGTCATGACCGAGAATGAGACGGATGTTTGCGCCGATCCCGGCGACCGCACGGGGACCCAGGCAGTCGTGGACGAACACCTCATGGCCTGCGCGTGCGAGACAGGCCGCGATGGAGAGCAGCCCCAGCGGGGCCATCCGGTTGGCCGTGGCGGTGATGTCCTTCTGGCCGGGAACCCAGTTCGACCCGGCGGGGTGGACCAGAACGATGCGCATGCGAAATCCTGCCCTCCTCGGGACCTTGATGCTCTCGCCAAAAGTCCCCCAACCGGTCATACCGGCGAACCCCGGATCGGGTCCGGGGCAGGCACCGGTATCCAGACGTCGTCCCGGTGAAAACCGGGAACCAGTAAAACACTGGATGGGGACACCTTGCAGCAAGGTGTCCCCGCAAGCCCGGAATGACAAAAGGGTCAAATTGCGACTTTTGACGAGAGCATCATACTTTATTTCCGTTTACGTCTTTTGTCGCCTCTCGGCAAGCAGCGTGACGATATTTTTCCAGTGGTTGAGGAAAATCAGCAGGACCGTCACGACCGTTCCGGCGATGGGGATTGCTTGTGCACCGCCCGACCACGCCGCCGCACCTCCGAGGACCAGAACCATGAAGAAGGAAGCTACAAATGGAATCCGCACGATGCCGTAAACGGCGACCCAGACGAGGCACGACAGGACGGCTCCCCAGGGGGCGATCGGAATCGTGAACCCCAAAAACGAGGCAACCCCTTTGCCGCCCTGAAACCGGTGGAAACAGGGAAAACGGTTCCCCGCGACGAGGGCCATACCGACCCAGGGGACCAGAGGGGCAGGAAGGAGGTACAGGGCCAGCGCCGCCAGACCGACGGCCCGTCCGGTGTCGAGGAGCAGTACGACCGCCGCCCACCCGATGCCCGCCTGACGATAGACATTCGTCGTCCCCGCGTTTCCGCTGAATTTCGTCCGCGGGTCTTCCCCGCCCAGCAGGCCGAGGAGAATGATCGCAAAATTGATCGAACCGGCGAAATAGGCGAGAAGGAGCATCAGGGTCAGGCGCATCCTAAGAGCCCCTCCCTCACCCAGGCGGGCGGGATCCACTTCCCCCCGAAGATGTCCCGCATCTTGAGTCCAAGGATCTTCTCGACCGGTCGCCGGTGCAGATCATGCAACCGGACGTCGAAGCACAGGACGGCGCCTTCATCCGGAAGGGGCGTGATGCGGCAGAGATACGTCTCTCCGGCCCGGGTCGGGGAAAAGATCTCCCGCCGGTTGAACCCGATGGGAAAAACGACCCGGTTCCGGTATCGCTGCCCCCAGGCGCAGGCCGCATGCATGGCCGCATCCAAAGGGAAAGGGGAGCCGAGGGGACCCGCGGCCTCGGGGAAATCACCCCCGGAGACGGTCGCCGAGACGCAGGTTCCCGTGAGAAAAACGTCTCCCCGCACATTCCGGTAGGCCGGCCCGAACGGGACCAACTCGTCGTAGAGGCGGTCGGCGGAAACCCGGAACATAGGCCCCGCGTGAGAAACTGCATCACCGGGGTAAGCTGGGGAATCCGTCTCAAACGATGATTTCCCATCAGATTCGGACGGCCCTCTCCGCGCCCGGGCCGGATCCGGCGGAGGGCCGGTCTCATTCCCCACTTCACACCCCGCAACTTCCCGGTCCGCCGGCGCAAACCAGACGGAGAGATGCTCCATCCGGCGGGTGAATTTCATCTGCCGTCCGAAGCGGAGGGTCGTCAGTCGGGAAAGACAGCGACCGTCGGCATACCTCGCATGCTCATGCACCAGCGGAATCTCCGTTGCACAGGAATCGATCACCAGCGGATGGTGGAGAAGGGCCCGCTCCTGCCGGCAGGAGTGTCTGTCCAGGCCATCCGGTCGCGACCGCGCGACGATCTGCAGCGCCTCCACTGCGGGCAGGATCACGCGGTCGCCGACGTGATGATCGCGCAGATAGGCCGGCACGGAAATCACCAGCGGAATCGCTATCACTTCTGAGGGTTTGGAAAGGCTTTCCATAAATGCACGGTCTTGGGATCAACGGCCACCGGAATTCCCCGGGAGTTTAGCGCGCAATGCTTTGTGAATCCTCGGCAGACGTCGACCCCCGTCTCCGCATGGGTAATGATGTAGTCGAACCGGAGTCTCACCCGTTCGAGCTCGCCCGGGCGGGTATGGATCCACATGGGATCGTCGTAATGCAGGGGCTCATGGAAGCGGACGCCCATCTCGATGATCGGATAGACGTAGCCGCCGGCCTCGACCTCGCGATAAGGATAGGCTGCGTCGCGCATCAAGGAGGCCCGGCCCAGTTCGAAATACCTCAGGTAATTGGCATGATATACAACGGTGGAACGGTCCGTATCGGCATAGAGCGTCCGGTTGCCGCAGCGATGCCAGACGAGCCCCGTCGCCGGATCACGGACATAACGCCCGTCATCGCCATACGCCTCGGTCCGGAATGGTTTCGGTTTCATCTCAAGCCCCCCGGAAAATGATGCAGCAGTTCGTCCCCCCGAAGCCAAAGGCGTTGGAGAGGGCCAGTTCATGGGGCTGCCGGCGGGCCGTATCGGGCACGCAGTCGATATCGTCGAAACGGGGATCGGGCCGGTGGTTGATCGTCGGCAGGATGATTCCCCGCCGCATCCCCTCGATCGTGAGGGCCCCCTCGATGGCCGCCGCGGCGCCCAAGGTATGGCCGATCTGGGATTTATTGGAGGAGAGGGGGATCTTCGCCAGATGCGGTCCGAAGACGGCCCGGAGACAGTCGATCTCAACCAGATCGCCCTTCTGCGTGGAGGTGCCATGGGTGTTGATGTACCCGATGTCCGCGGGATTGAACCCCGCGTCGGCGATCGCCTCCCGGATCGCCCGGATGATCGTTTCGCGGTTCGGGCTGGTGAAGTGATAGGCGTCGGAGGTCCAGCCGACACCCATGACTTCGGCCCGCGCCGTCAGCCCGTGTCGGGCGAGCATCTCCTCGGCTGCGAGTACGATGACGCCCGCCCCCTCGGAGAGAACAAAACCGCGCCGGTCTAAGCTGAACGGGCGGGAGGCCTGCGCCGGATCGGTAAAGGCGCGATCCCCCGGAAGGACCTTGACGGTCGCGTTCATGTTGTTGAAGCCGTGGATGATCTCCGGCAGGATCGGCGCGTCCACCCCCCCGGCCAGGACGAAATCGCAGTCCCCGTCCCGGATCATTCGGGCCCCGATGCCGATGGCGTGGTTGCCGGAGGCGCAGGCCCCCTGCGGCGAAAAGACCGGTCCGGTGAAACCCAGCAGGATTCCCGCCTTCCCCGAGGGGAGATTGGCGCACAGGTTCGGCAGCAGGTAGGGACTGATCTTCAGCGGGCCCCTTTCCTGAAAATTCACCATCGCTGTCCGGAAGGCGTCGACCCCGTTGATGGCCGAACCGATCAGACAGGCGGTCCTTGGGGCGGTTTCATCGTTCATCGGCAGACCGGCATGGGTCAGGGCTTCGCGGCAGACCGCCATCGTGAGAATGACGAAGGAGGCGTTCCAGTTGTACGCCTCCTTCTCATCGACAAAATCATTCGCCCGGGGATCCCAGTCCGGGATCTCCCCGACCACGTCGCAGACGGACTCGACCTTACAGCGGGTGACCTTCCGGAAACCCGCCTCGCCGCGGACTGCCCGTTCCCATGTTTGGGCAAAGGTCCGCCCCAACGGTGTGGCCGCCCCGTAACCGATCACGAAGACCTTTCTGTTCTGTGGCGCTTTCATGCGGGATTCATATCAGTTGACGCGGCGAAACACAAGGCACGCATTGCACCCCCCGAATCCGAAGGCGTTCTTCAGCACAAACTCCTGATCCAGCGCGCGGGCGCCTTCCGACACGCAATCCAGCACAATCTCCGGGTCCGGCCGGTGGTTGATCGTGGGCAGAAGAACCCCCCGGCGCATCCCCTCCATCGCCAGGATGGATTCGACGGCGCTGGAGGCCCCCATCGCGTGGCCAAGCTGCGACTTGCCGGCCGAAACGGGAGGAACCCCGCCGACGAACACCTCCCGGAGGACATCCGCTTCCACCCGATCCCCGATCTTCGTCGAGGCGGCGTGGGCGTTGACCGCATCGATGTCGGCGGGGTCGATGCCGGCATGGCGGATGGTTTCCTCAATGCACCTCCGAACCGTCACCGGGTTGGGGGCCACGACGTGATGGGCGTCGGCGGTCATGCCCCAGCCGGCCAGCTCGATCCCATAGACCAGACCATGGGCCGCAGCGAACTCCCGCGAAGCGATAATGATGCAGCCGGCCCCCTCGGAAACTACAAAGCCGCGGCGGGAGAGGGAAAAAGGGCAGCTCGCGGCCTGCGGCGGCAGCGGTTCTTCCCCTTCTTTCGGGCGGTACGCCCCGTTCATCGTCGCAAATCCCGCCACGATCGGCTCCACCAGCGGAAAATCCACGGCCCCGCAAACGGCCAGATCGGCCATCCCCTGGCCGATGAACATCGCTCCCATGATCAGTGAACTGCTCCCCGTGGCACAGGCGGTGACGCTGGAGGCGATGGGTCCGGTCGCCCCGGTCGCGATGGCGACCTTGCCGCCGACCATGTTGATGCAGGAATTGGGGTTCATGAAGGGCTGGGGAAGCTTTCCGGTGGCCGTAAGCGCCCGATCCGCGTCGATCAGCGCATCCAGCCCGCCGATCGCGGAGCTGAATGTGACGGCCACCCGGGGGGCAAGTTCTGGCGTGATCTCGATTCCGGCCCGCTCAAGGGCGCGCATGACCACGAGCAGGGCGTATTTGAAGACGGGAGAGGTCCAGTGGGCCATCTCGCGGGGCCGGAGAAACGGATAGGGGCCGATGTCGATCTCTGCAACCTGGCCGGCAATTCGGACCGGAAATCCGTCCCGCAGCGGGAAACGGGTCAGCCGGGAGATGCCGCTCTCTCCCGCCGCGGCCCGGCGCCACTGCATCTCCAGTTCCGTCCCCAGCGGCGACACGAAGTCATATCCAAGAATTACGGGCCTGTTCTGGTTGTTCATACGTCGATTATACCATGCCTGTTTGAAGGCTGTTCAAAAGCTTGTCCCGTACAGGATACCGGATGCCCGGATGCAAGGCCCCCGAAATCCTGAGCCGTGAGGCGTACCTTTAGGTACGTTGAACGGCGAAGGATGAGGGAAACTTGAGCAGATGGGCGTTTTTCACCAGCCTGATCGCTACCAGGGGATGAACCGGTACAGTTTGGCGAACATCTCGTACACCTCGATCCAGTTCTGGAGATCCTTCGCCGACCGCATGTGCGCCCTTTTGTTCACCATCACCCAGCTCATGTGGGCTGCGCCGTCCTTGCAGGTCGTGCAGTCGCGCGTGGCGGAGGTGCAACAGCGGTGCATCGTCTTGAGGTCGGCCGCCCAGCGGATGAACCGGATGAGGCGCTTCGGGCGGGGATTGCGATCATCCAACGGTTCCGTAACGGAGGGACACTCATTCCACGCAAAAGGTCTTCCGAGCATCCGGCCGGTGGTGATGATCTCGTGGTAATAGCGGCAGGAGACGACGGTCCGGGGATACCGGTCCAGCATGGCGTCCATCTCGGCGCGGATTTCTACGAGCTGCGGGGGCGTCCAGGAAAAACCGTCCACTCCCTCGTCGTTCGAGAGAAGCTGCATGTGGACCTTGAGCCCGACATCGTCGATCTTCCGGATCACTCGCTCCGTACGCCCGAGCTGCCGGGGGGTGATGGTGTAGAGGTAATAGGTATCGGGGTCGCCGGCATAATTCCGGCTGGAGACGGCAAAGGCGTCCCTCCCCCGGAGAAGTCTTTCGTCCGCTTCATCACCCCACAGCGAGATGCCCACCATCATTCCGGGAAACCGCTCGCGGGGCACCTTGATCAGGCCGTTTGTGGCGCAGTAGGTGGGAAGGTGCTTGTAGAAGGCCTCGACGCGGTCGAGGCAGAGGGTCGGCTCGCCTCCGATGAGGATGGCCAGGTTAACCCCCCGCGCCTGTTCCCGTTCCACGAAGGCCTCCCACCGGGCCGGATCCTCCTCCTCGGGGGCCGCCTTGTGTTCATCGGAGGAAAAAAAGAAACACCCCTTGCAGCGCAGGTTGCACCGGTTCGTGATATCATAGATGGAGCTGCGGATATTCAGGCGGGAGATCGCTTTGTAACGCTCTTGCCAGGTTTCATCCAACAGGGTGCTGACGGTTTGCATCGTTATCCCTTCACGGTTTCTTCGCATCCCGGCGGCGAAATCATTTCCGCGCAGAGATTCTCCCCTTTTTCGTATCCCATCACCCAGACGGCCAGATAGGTGTCGACGTAGTCCAGCCAGGAGCGGAAGGTCCATGGATCCGTCACGTGCCGGTAAAGCCGGGCGGTCACCACGGCGCTCCCCGCCGCGTAATGCCGGCAATCGGCGCAATCGGTATCGGGCACGCAGCAGGCCGCGTCCCGGTCCCAGCTTAGGTCGGTCCGGAACTGGCGGAAGGAACGGCCGAGCCCGAGATCCGTGGATGCGTTCATCCGGGGATAGGAACAGCGGTACAGGTCGTGAAGGCCCAGCGCATGCGTGTGGGCGACGGCGCTGTACGGCGAGAAGAGAACAAGCCGGGGATGCCGGGACATCATTTCCGCCATCGCCTCCCGCGTACGGACCAGGGAGGCCCCGTCATGACGGAGCGGTCCCGCATACCCGACCGGCGAGGAAAACATGTTGAAGGTGACCCGGCAGTTGGCCGCCGCCAGCATGTCCACAACGGCGGCCGCCTCATCGACGTTTTCGCTTGTGAAGGTATAGACGAACACAGCCCTTGGGTCGTCGCGGTAGTTTTCAATCTGCCGCTTCAGCAGATCCCCCGCTTTGCGCACACGGAAACTGGTTGCGTCGTTCCCCCAGACGGAGATGTGGATCTTGTAACCGACGGCGGGTTCGATGCGGCGGACGCCGTTGGTGGCGATGCAGCCCAGAGGCATCTCGGCGAAACAGACTTCGAGCAGTCCCGGAACCAGGGAGGGTTCAGCCCCCGCCAGCACAACGTAGGTGATGCCTCGCGCCTTCTCCGTGCGCATCAGCGCCCGCCAAGCCCCGGCATCCCCGTTTTCCGCTGCAAACTGCTTTTCGCCCTCGTAGTAGTAGCAGCCGTCGCAACGCAGGTTGCAGCGGTTGCTCATGTCATAGGTGGATTCCCGGAGAAAGAAATACTTTCGGACCTTTTCCCAGCGGGCCCGAACATCCCGCTCCACCAGCAGCTCGGAAAATTTCCATCGCCGGCGATCCGCTTCCTCCGGAATCCCGGCGCGCTTCCCCACAGCGTTATGCCCGGCCACCGCGCACGGTTCTGTTGCCGCATTTGTCGTCACGGCCGGATTCGCACCATCCTGCATGCATCCACTCCGAACTCTCTGTTCAGATCCCCACTGCCTTGATCATCAGACATCCCTAATCTTTTCCCCCCTGCAGGCGGGATTGCAGGTATTCGGCAATCATCCGGATGGTCTTCAATTTCGGATAGTCGTCCTCGTCGATGAAGACCCCGTATTCGTCCTGCAGAACCAGGGCCACGGTAGCCAGATCCATGCTGTCCACCCCGAGTTCGCCCACCAGATCCATATCGGGATCGAACGACTCCGGCGTGATCTCTTCCAGCTTCAGTTCCTCAATGATGATCTCGGCAATCCGGAGGATCCGTTCGCGGGTCTCATTGCTCTCCGGCATGATTCAACCTCCCTCGCGCAATAGATAACAGTCACCCCGATACCGGGAGCAACGATGGCACGGCTGTACTTTCGTAAAAAATCCCCCGACTTGTCAAGGGATTTTTATCGGGATTTTTCCATCGGGCTATTGGATGGATCCTGGCCGTCCCGTGCACGCACGGCTCTCCTGGCGAGAAAGGATCATGACCGGGGGGCTTCTGCCGTCAAGACGCCGCTGCATGCGCTCTCACCGGCAAGATAGACGTTGAAAACGTAAGCCGGCCCTTCCTTTTTCGGCATCCGGATTGCCTCCAGGGTCACCTCATCGTTCGGCCTGACGGGCAGACGAAACCGGACCCGGCGGACGCCCGTGATCGCCAGAGATCGCCCTTCGCTGCGTTCTCGCGCAATAACGGCTTCCTCCACCAGGGCGATCAGCGCCACCCCCGGCACGATCGGGTTGCCCGGGAAATGACCGGAAAACCAGTCCGAATCACGCGGGAATCTCGCCGAGGCGACGACACATTCCGCCTCACCCGACAACTGCAACCACTCATGATTGAACCGCGAGCTCATGCCTCCCCCCGTTTTCCACCTTGATGCAGATGTAATCAACCACATCGCGAACGGTCCAAATCGCTTTCAGATCCACTGAGCCGACCGGAACGGCAGGGATATCTTTGATTGCCGCCGTCACCACTACAGTCCGACGGCACGGGTGTCAAGAAAAATTAACGATTCGATTCATCGGCCGTAAGATGTTCCATGACCGGCCGATCGA
>Ga0315275_10003940_pt1 | contig 13808 bp, 11 predicted proteins | sample YL17G03_0_MG_FD_205557 | JGI IMG/M metagenome (GOLD analysis project Ga0315275, IMG submission 205557) | Sediment microbial communities from Yellowstone Lake, YNP, Wyoming, USA - YL17G03_0 | ecosystem: Environmental > Aquatic > Freshwater > Lake > Sediment | place: USA: Wyoming | collected... | reverse complement strand
AGAATCGTCTATCCTTCCATCCTTGAGGCATTCCAATGCATATTTATAATGCTCGCTCTCGAACCTTCCATTGGACACGGCATCCCCTATCTCATACTCATGGACGCTGGGAAACGCGCTGATGAATGTTTTGCCTGGATTCGAAAGCTCAAGGCATCTTTCCATGTCCTTTGCCCCTCCTTCGATGTCCCCCTCGTCGAATTTCAGGTTCGCCCTTTCCCTGTATGCCTCTGCAAAATAGGGATTGGTCTTTATCGCCATGTCGAAACTGTGCATTGCCAGCACCATGTCCTTTGCCTTGAGGTAAAGTAGCCCAAGATTGAAATGGATGTCGGGATGCACGGGTTTTTGCACAAGCAGTTCTGCCATCCTGAGGTCCATTATCGCACCCTCGATGTCCCCCTCCTCCTTTTTTATGAGCCCCCTGTTCATATATGGGGATGCGATATCCGGAGTTATCCGCATCGCTATCGTAAATTCCCTTATGGCGCTTATGGGATCGCCTGATTCGTAGTAGAGTTGCCCTTTTGTCTCATGGAACTCGGAATTGTTCCTGTCTATGTATATTGCGCAGTCTATGCATTCCAACGCCTCATCCAGCTTGCCGATCTTCTCGAATGCCAATGCCATGTTCGCATGGGCATCTGCAAAATCATGATTTATCCTCAATGCGGATTCAAAATCGTCAAGCGCGCCTCCGATGTCGCCTTCGTTGTACCTTAGGATTCCCCTAAGGTTGGAAATTTCCGCGTTGTTCGGATCCATTATGATCGAGATCGTGCAATAGGCTATCGCAGTATGAAAATCCCATTCCCTGCAAAGATGCTTGGCCTTTTCAGCAAGCATTTCTGAAAGTTTCAGCCTATGCTCCCTTGGAATTGACTCCTCCCTAAGCTTGTAGGGATAATATCTTTCCATCGGATGCTTCTTGTCTGCAAGGATTCTCCTATGAAGATTTCTAAACTGGTCGTCCACACTTACACCTTAAGACATTATTATTAACAAAATAGTTTTTAAACCGATCCCTTATTCCCCTCTTCAATTAAGCAGAAATGGCTAATTATCCCCTGGTTATCGGGATGCATCCGTCTTCAGTAACAACTATCGTTTCCTCGAACTGGGCTATCGGCTCGCCCTTCGCCTCTGCCAGGACAGGGTAGGCCATGAGCACCCTTGCCTTGAGCATCTCCTTCAATCCTGAATTGAGCATGAGCTTTGACTGGAACTCCTTGAACAGCCACCTTTCGCAGAACGGCATTGTCTTGTAGTGCCCTAATATGTATTCAAGCATCTTCCTTGACTGCCTTAATCTTATGTTTCCAGGGACGAATAGGCTGTAGATCTCGACATGGTCAGTCTCCTTGATGTATCCTGCTCCCTCCTTTGTTGTGACGAAAGGCTCTATCGCGAAAACGTCTCCCACCTGGAACTCATACATCTCATGCGCCGGAATGTTTGGAATCTCCACCCCTGCATGCAGGTTCATCCATTCTATCTTGTGGCCCATAAGGTTTGAGATCGGCTTGCATCCATGCTTTTTTATGGTATCAAAAATTACCTTGCTGACCTCGTCAACTGGGATTCCTGGCTTGACTGTCTTGATTGCGTTTTCCAGGGCCTCCCTTGAGGCAGCCATTATGTTATCATGCTTTCCGCTCAGGTCAACGGTTATTGAGGTATCTGTTATTGCCTGGCCCTTGATAAGCCCAAAGTCCAGTTTTATTATCGCATCCTCAGGAACCTCGGAAACATCGTCGTTTGAGGGGGTGTAATGGGCAGCCAGCTCATTGATGGAAACATTGGCCGGAAAGGCGGGCATTGCGCCCTCCTTTTCTATCATCATCTCTATTGTCTCGGCTATGTCAAAGAGCCTTTCCCCGACTATGGCAAGCCTCTCGGCATCCTTCTTTATCCTTGCGGTGAGCTGGCCTGCCTTGATGAGATCCTCTAGCTCCATGTTATCCATAACAAGGCATTATTGGCAAAATAATTATAAATGGGTAAGAAAGGCATTTCTTTTGAACTATAGGCCGAGCCACTTCTCATATTCCTTGTGCGTTCCCACAAAATAGAAGCACCTTGTCCTTGAGTTTTCCAGGGACTTGTAGCAAATCCTGTATTGACCCATTTCCTCAACGAAGAAATCAAGGCCGTGCTTGAGGTGCCTTCCTGGAAGCCCTCCCAATATCTGGCGGATTTTCTTTACTGCCCTTTCCTTGATGTCATTCGGCAGATTGTCGAAATATCCTTTCCAATCCGCATGGTATTCAGGAACGTATTGCATCTAATCCTCCAGCATTTTGGCGTACTTTTTCCCAAGCGCTTCCCTTGAGTTCAAAACCCTCTTCTTTCCCGACCTGAGTTCCTCGTCCATTTTCTGCAATTTTGCGACTGCAAGCTCGTCCATTAGTTCCTCGCGGGATTTCACGACCTGGTATTCCTTCCCAAGCTCGAGTATGCCTGCGCGGACCGCCTCTGCCTTAGTCTTGAAGAAACCTGCCTCTACCAGCCTCTTGAGAGTATCCTCCACAGAACCATCCAAGTGTATTAACAAGTCTGCCATCTTATCACAATATCATATATATCAAATGGATATATAAGCATATCATTTTGATAGTTCGAGCACTAAGCTTCTATGAAAAAAGGCAAATGTTTTTATCCTTATTGGTGTAATAGGTGTAATAGGTGTAAAAATGGAATATGTCACAAAGAAGATACCGAAATCGCTTGTCGGAAGGATAAATGTGCTTAAGGCAAGGATGCAGATAAGAAGTAGGAGAAAGGTTACGGAGGGAGAAGTCATATCCATGGCAATAAACAGGCTTGAAAATGACATTGAAAAGGAAAAGAGGTATTCTTTGGCAGACCTGGCAGGAACCATAAAAAAGGGAAAGAAAAGCGATCCGGATGAAATAGACAGGATAGTCTACGGTGTCTAAATGATATTCGCAGACACGTCCTTCCTCGTATCGCTATTCAGGGAGAATGACGGATATAACGTCCGCGCCGTAAAATTATCAAAGGGGATTGACCAGAGGGTTGTAATAACGTCTGAGATATTGGTTGAACTTGTCACATTTATCTCAAGAAAAGACGGAAAGGAGACAGCATGCAGAATAGGCAAGAAGATCATTGAAAGCGACGTCATAATTATTTATGTGGCGGAAGACGACATTCCGGATGCGCTTAATTACGTCAAGAAATATGATGGATTGAGCATGTGCGATGCGCTGAGTGCGGTTGTAATGAAGAAGATCGGAATTAAAAAAATACTGTCGTTTGACTCCGATTTTGACAAGCTCAACCTTGAAAGAGTGTTTTAGACGAGCCCGGAGGGATTCGAACCCACGACCGCCCGGTCCGAAGCCGGGCGCTCTATCCAGACTGAGCTACGGGCCCTTCTGTCATTGATATACGATTAGTTATTTAAACAAAACAGTTGCAATGGAATCATGGCGTTCGTTGGAATCGAAAAGGATGCGTTTCCGTCATGGCATGATGGAGCCAGGATTTTTGTCCTATGCGCTGCTATCTTCTTTGTCCCTCTTTTGTTTTCCCAGCAGCTGATAGCAGGAACCTTGGTCAATGCCATGCTGGTTTATTCCGCATTGAAAATCAGGGGAAACTGGAGCTATGCTCCTGCAGTGATTCCCTCTGTTGCAGCGATGCTTGCAGGCGTCTTGTTCGGTGCAGTCCACGCGGTCCTGATTATGCTTCCTTTCATCTGGCTTGGGAACATGGCCCTGATTTTCATAATGAAGAAAATGGGCGCCATGAAGGACTATTACAAGATTTTATTGGGCTCGGCAATTGTCAAAACAGCGATCATTTCAGTATCCTGCCTGTCCTTAGTTTATTTTGCAGGCCTTCCGAGCGGTTTGATGCAGAATTTCACTTATCTTCAGCTGATAACCGCGATTTTAGGCGGAATCCTGGCCAATCTTTTCATCTCAAAGGTTTGATGACTTTCCAGGGAAATATGCGAAGCACCTGCTTGTTCCCTTAAGCTGCAAATGCTCAAAAAATGAGGGATCAAGCATCTTGATTGCCTTGAGATCCATGGGAGTCTTTTCCCTGCTCTTATCTGCAATTCTTCTCAACGCCTCTGCCCTTTTCACCATCGCGTCATTCTCTTTCGGGATTGGCTGTCCTGGCCCTCCAACGCAGCCGAACATGCAACCCATGACCTCGACAAAATGGTATTTTGATCCTTGTTTTATTTTTTCCAAAAGTTTCTCAAGCGCAGGATAGCCGTAAACAACCGCTGCGCTCAGCTCATGCTTCCCTATCCTGAAATTGTATTCCCTGAGGCTTTCGTTTTTCCTCACTTCCAAAACCTCCTTTTCCTCCCCAAGATGGTGCGCTATGGAGGTTATCAGCGCCTCTGTTATGCCTCCTGTTGCGCCGAAGATAATACCGTCTTTTGAAGGCACGCTTATCTCGGTCATTTGGCTATCTTCCATCTTGTTAAGGTCCAGATTTTCCTGCCTTGCCCATTCCCCAAGCTCCCTTGTTGTGACAACATGGTCAACGTATTTCAGGCCGTTGGGCATCTCAAACACAGTCTCATGCTTTTTCAGGGAGCAGGGCATTATCCCGACAACAGCTATCTTTTCAGGGTTGACCTTCCACTCTTTTGAGAAGAACAGCTTTGCAATTGACCCTGCCATCATCATGGGCGTGACAATGTTGGAGATCTGCGGCAACAATTCAGGGTGCCTCTTTCCGGCGTATTCCCTCCAGCCCACGCAACAGGAATTGAAGAACGGGAAATTTCCCTTTCCTGATTCCAGCATCTTTGCGAATTCCTTTGCCTCAATGTAGATTATGGCGTCAGCGCCAAACGAGGTGTCAATGACCTCGTCAAACCCAAGCCTTTTCAATAAAGAGATCAGCTTTCCTGTTGTTTCCGTGCCTGCTGGAAGCCCGAACTCCTCGCCTATGCTGACCCTCATCGCAGGCGCGATCTGCGCAACCATGAACTTTCCGCTTTTCTTCTCCTCCCTGATCTTCTCGAAAAGCTCCTTGCCCAAAAGGTCCATAAGGAAAGATGAGACAAGCTATTTTAATTGTTTGCGCATGATTTGGGCTTATGGATGCTGGTTCTTTCAAAAAATACATCAGGGAAAGGTTCGGCCTTGAACTTAAGGACTATGTCTTTGAGGACAAGAAGGGGATGGTAAGGGTATTCTCAAAGCAGGTCATGGGCTCCAAAGTGAAGGGAACCCGGGGATTCCCAGCATACGACGGGGCGACAACCCACTATTTCTCAACATTGTTCGGGGCTCTTGCAAAAAGCGGCACAATTGAACTGAATGAAGATAATGCAAATGCCCTTCTTTCAGAGGAAGAGATAACTAAGGAGGTCCCTGATGGGGAATATATCGGAATATTGAACAATAGGGGATGCTGCACTATTCTAGTAAAAGAAAATAAGGCAAGGGCTTACCTGCCTGCTTTGCTGAAAAGAAGAAAAATGGTAAGGGAACCAAGGTTCCCTTGACACTCCAACCTTCCTTTATTAGACAGATTATTCTTCTGGCTTTTTCTCCTCAGATTCCGTTTCTTCAGTCTCCGTCTCCTCTTCAGACGCTGCTTCTTCAGTCGCTGTCTCCTCTGAAGTTGCCTCTTCGGGCGCTTTCTCTTCAGGCGCTGATCCTCCTGCTGTCGCAAGCTCGCCTGTTGCGAAGTTCCTTCCGATCCTCACAACCCTTATCATGTATTTTTGCCCTACTTCTGTCTCTCCCTTGATGAATATGACATAGCCGTTTACCTTGGCGACTCCATCCCCTGTCTTTCCCTTTCCCTCAACCGTCACTTCAAGCTCGTCGCCAACCTGCACCGGCTTTGCGAATCCCCTTGGGGCAAACCCTCTTCCTTCATTTCCTGCATTTCCTTCTTCATCCATAATGTTCACCTTAAAATACCCTGAAAAATAAAGAGATCAAAACGTTTTTATTGTTACCCTTTTCCTGCAAGCATGAACTGGGCCAATAGCGCATCAACCTGTATCTTCTCGTTGGCCCCCTCAACTATCCTGAAGTTGTATTCCCCTATCTTGTCTATTAGATAGACCTTCTTCATCTCGTCAATTTCCAAGGCCGGGATCTCCTTGTAGAACTGGATCACCATGTCCTCCCCGCTCAGCCCGTATTTTATCATTATTCCTTCCGCCTTTTTCTTTGATTCCATGAACTTTCCGTCTAGCGCTAACTTCATTATCTCCCTTATTATCTCAGGATGCGCCGCGCTTCCCATGCTATAAACCAAATCAGAGGTTATCTTCTTTGAGTGGAAGGAAGCCCCCTGCATGATGTTCATCGCCCTTCTCATGTCCCCTTCGGAAATGTAGAAGATTGCCTGCTTTGCCTCATGGTCAATGGTTATCCCCTCCTCCTTTTCCACCCTCTTGACCATGACATCGATGTCTTCCTTGTTTAAAGCTAAAAACCTGAAGACCGCAGTCCTGCTCTGGATCGGCTCTATGATCTTGCTTGAATAGTTGCAGCTCAGTATGAACCTTGTGACGTCTGAATAGATTTCCATTGTCCTTCTAAGGGCCTGCTGGGCATCGCTGGTCAACGCATCAGCCTCGTCAAGGAAGATTATCTTGAACCCTATGTTTCCTGAGCCTCCTGAACCTATGGACCTTGCGAAATCCTTGATCTTTCCCCTGACTATGTCTATGCCCCTTTCGTCGCTTGCGTTAAGCTCAAGGAAATTGCCCTTTATGTCCTCCCCGTAAAGCTCATGGGCCAAGGCCATTGCCATCGTGGTTTTCCCAACCCCAGGGGGCCCTGCGAACATCATGTGCGGAACCATCCTTTTTTTCACCAAGGACTCGATTATCCCTTTTATATTAGACTGGCCTATGATGTCCTCTATCTTCTTTGGCCTGTATTTCTCTGTCCAAGGGAGGAATTCCTGAGTATGCTGGTGCATAAGCAGATATGGATATGGAGTTTTTAAAGATTAGCTGTCTTTTGCAAGGGTTTTTTAATATACAAACAAACATTGCTATACACTTTAAAAATCCTTCCTCCGCATATGTTTAAATATGGCAAGTCATAAGATTAGAATACGAAGCGCGGTCACAGCTACGTTGATTGCGGCCCAGCTTGGTATAGCTAACCCTATAGGCGTGCCACATCAATACAAGGCGGTGGGTGAAAACATGGCGGTAACACTGAAAAACAAGGAAGAAAAACAGCAGGAAAAGCTGGCACATGATCTTTATAGGGAATATTCCAAGGAAAAGGGAATAATTCATCCTCAGCCTGCAATGTTCCCCAAGATCTCTGAAAACGAATATATTGAATTCATAAAGGAATATAACGTCAAGAACAAGGGAGAATTCTTGGCCCGTCTCGGAGAGGCGGCAGAAAAATACAGGGGAGGAGATATTAACGCGGGGTTGGCGAACCTGAGATACGGGCTTGCGGACTTAACCTCCTCAGAGAAGGCAAGGCAGGAAACGCTCACGCCAAAGGAGAAAAGGACTGAGCAAAGGGAAAGGGCATCCAGGGACATAAAAAATACAGGCATTTTCAAGGCAATCCAAGAATCCGAAGGAGGCGTAAAGATAGAGGTTCCTGAAGCTCCAAGAATAGAAGTGCCTGTCCCAACAGTGAAAGCGGAAAAGCCGGCAGAGGAGGAACTGAAGCCAAGGGTAAGGAAGGCTGAGGAGAAGCCTGCCGAAGAGGCAAAGGCCCCGGAAACGATGGTCATGCCTGAGCAGAGGATAGTCGGAAAGAAGCCGGCCCCTGAAGTGACAATGGTTCCGCAGCCAGCCCCTGAGATCAAGGAGAAGGCGATAGTGCCCAGCAGAAAGGAGGCGGAAAAGAAGATTAAAGAGGAGGGAAAAAGGGCGAAGGAGGAAGCGAAGGCTACTGAAAGGCAGGCCAAGGAGCAGGAAAAGGCTGAAAAGCGGATCGGGGAGGACAATAAGAGGAGGGACGAGCAGGCAGCCAAGATGAGGAATAAGGAGGTCAAGGTTGCCGAAGCAGTCCTCACTGATGTTTATACTGAAGCCAGGGCTATTTTTGAAAATGACAGGCATGCGGTAAGGAAACAGGATGGGGGAATTTTCATCAGCGATGAGGGAAACAAGGTTTACATTTATCCTGAAAACCTGAAGCTGATCGAATCATTCGGGGCAAGGGATCTGGCTGAGCTCAAAAGAGCGACAGGAATAGATTTCATCCAGGCTTTGAAGGACAATGAAAATGACACTAAGATAGACGCAGCCAAAAGGGAATTCATAAGCCAAAACATCATATGCAGAGCCCTGGGATCAATGATCCTTTACGACTCATTCATTAAGGCAGGGGTTGACTCAAGCAGGATAGACCTCAGCGAATACGCCAATAACGGGTTTGCGGAAAACATCGGGTTCTCAATGGACCATGTTCCTTTGGCAAACCAGAAGGAATTCGAGGAGGATATCCTGAATTTCATAGCCTCTCATGTCAGCATAGACAAGAATGGCGTCGGAAAGGTCACAGAGATAGACGCCAAGGAAAATCACACATATACGTTTGTTTCCATAGCAAAGGCATACATCCAGCAGTTCAAGAATGAGAATATAAGCAAGATCATAGAAACCAGCCAGGAAAAGATAAAGGATATAGCAGAACTGGAGAATGTGAACAAGGAACTGAAGGAAAAGGCAAACCAGCTGAAGGACAAGGAAAAAATAAAAAAGAAAGGCAAAGAGAAGAAAGCCAGCGAGCAGGACAAGGAAACGCTCAGGGGGGAAATCAAGGGATTGGAAACAAGGAAGGAACAGCTTGAGGGGATTGTGGGCATAAAGGCCGACGACATCAGGAGATTGGAGGAGAAAAAAGAACAATTTGGGGAGATGGTGGCAGAGCTCCAAAGCAAAAAATACGACATAAGCACAGAAAAGAAAATCGCGGACTATTATGCTGAATACAGGACAGAGGACATAAAAAGAATGGCCATGCTTGAGGAATATATTGATGGCCTGAAACTTGCCCAAATGGGCGAGAAGAATGTCCAGCTCATAAAGAACGATTTCATACGGATGCTGAGGAATGAAAGGGCGCAGATGGTCATACTGCAGACTGCGATCCACGACGCATTTCCAAGCGAAAAGGTATCGCTGGAGGAGCTTGAGGAAAAGAGCAACATCTGGAAAAATTACAAGGTGCTTGTCCTCGGGAAGCTGAAGCAGATAGCGTCATACGGGCTTGAAGACAGGGAGAAGAAGACCTACTTCAAGACAGATAGGGCATACTCGAACCAGCTCCAGGAGATATACTCGAAGCTTGACCCTGAAGAAACGATGAATTTTGCGATAGACCTTCTTGACAAATACAAGGCAGCGAATTCCAAGATGCCGTATGAAGAATACGTCAGGGCTGCCATAAGGGACAGGTGGATCGCCACCGGATGCCTGGATGACTTCAAGGAGCAGTTCTTCAACAAATACAACATAAGCCTTGCCCCTGAGAAGGTAAGCGATTCTGCATTGACGTCCCTTATATTCGACCACAAGATAACCCCTGAAGAGATGGATTATATCATCACATACGGCGGATCGTTGAATGTATTGAACGACAAGCTTACCTATGCCAAGGCCAACCTTGAAACCTCAAGGGCAGAGGAGCATGTCGCAATGAGGAAAGCCATAGATGGCGCAATAAGGAAGCTCGGCATAGACAGGGCATTGTTTTATGACGACATAAAGGGCATTTTCCTTGCCAGGTGGGCAATAAGCGACATGATCATGAACCCTGACGTTACAAGGAATACCGAGGATGTGACGTTGGAATGGCTCAGGGAACCTAAAATGGGCAGGGATGGAAAAGTTGTAACCGATGATAAAGGAGAAATAGTGTATGCCGGCGGAGTGTCCGTTCTTGAAAGAAGGATGGATGACCTGAACAGGAGAGGAATATCATCCAGCTATGTGGGCTCAGGAACAGTCTTCCTTTCAAGCGAGGAAAAGGACTATAGGGCGAATCTTGAGGCATCAGAAAGGGCAAACGCCTATATTTCCATGTTCAACAATGAATTCTTCCCGCTAAAGGAGAATGTTGTGACGCTTGGAAAGCTGAAATACTTCAGGAACCTTGTCGAGATAGAGAGGGATTACATAACCTTGCTGGGCAAGGACGAAGCCTATGTGGCTAACGACCCGGAACTGCTTAAGGCATGCGACAAGTCCCTGGAATTCACGGTTTCAAGGATAGACAATTTCATACAGATGTACAAAAACGGGGATAACCTGGGCAACCTGGATCCTGGGGACCAGTTCCTCTGGGACAACATCCTGAAGGGAAAGATGATTGTCGCAGGGGTCCACGGATGGAATGTCTATGATGACATGGCATCAGGTCACATGGCAAGCGTGGAAAGGCAGGGATTTGTGCCTATGGCGTATTATTTCATGAACAACCCTGAGCTTCTTGACCAGCTTATGGGGATGAAGACGCCAACAGAAGAAAGCATGAACGCATGGAAACCCATAATAATGGGAAAGCGCCCTAAAAACATAAGCAAAGAGACGGTTGAAAGATGCAACAGGTATTTCCCGCAGGCATATGACTATTATGCAAAAAAGCTGGGCGAAGGCGAAAAGGAATTGAAGGAAGAAGTCAGGGCAATATTCGGGGAGGAGGTCCTTTCCAACCTTGAAAGGAGCGTTGACCTTACTGCCAATTTCTACACGTATCTGAACGGTTTGGACAAGGATAATGAGGAGGATAGGGCGAATATAAATTTACTGAAGAGAAAACTGACCCTGCTTTTCATTTCACAGCAGATACTGGAATCCCCCTACGACAGGCTTAGCTCGATAGAAAGGAAGAAAGACGACAGCAACACTATGGAAATGTGGAAGGATGGGTACCAAAGGGCAAAGGAGGGCATCGCAATAACGGACAGGGCAGTCATAACAAAGTTCCTTGAGAACCTCTCCGCTTCGGAATGGGGCAAGAAACTGAAGGAAGGCGAATACACCATTGAATTCGAGGATGACAGGCATCAGAAAAGATCATTCGACATTTCAGTTATCAGAGTCCAGGGAGGAATCAACATAACCGCGGACAGAAAGGTCCTTGAAGGGATAGAAAAAGAACCTATCACGCTGTATTGCGGAGACAGGATGATAATGAGGGCCAGGGAGGACATCAGGGGCAAGGACGGCGAGGTTGCGATGAGCGCAGGAAGCATCGCCCTTGTCTCAAAGTCCAACACCGCGATACTCCTGATGCTGGAAGCATCGAAAAAGGGAGGCAGCGTTGGCAAGCCCGCATACGGGCCCCAGGGCAATGTCGGAATGATAAGCCTCAACTTCGTCCCGAACGGATACCATGAGCAGGGGATAGACCCGGTATCGTTCTATGCCGGATATTACAGGGCTTACATGAATGCCGCTCCGAACCTGTTCAGGTCGGACAGGACAGTGGCGCTTGTCGAGAATATTGCATCATTCAATCCGATCTATGAGCAGAAGCCCCTTGTCGCGGAGAAGGTGACGACCCCATTGGTTGCAGACCAGGAACTTAGAGAGATGATACTGTGGAGAACATCTGGATCCGGCGGAGGGGGCGATGCCGAAGCTGCAGCGATAGCAGACAAGATAGGATTCAGGATTGAAGTCAGAGGTAGGGACGGAACAATAACGGTAAGTGTTGTTGAAAGGGATGCGAATAGGAGGGTTTCAGACCTCAATGAGCTGGATGCAGGGCAGATGCAGCAGCTCCTCAACCAGCTGTTGCCAGGGGACGCTAGCACCAACAGCACCAATGTCCAGATAAGGAACTCTGTCATGGCAATGTATTATGGAACAGGGCCCGAATTCCAAAAAGGGGCATATAACAACCAGGGAATCTGGGTGCCAGAAAGGGACGGCAACGGAAACAACATCTATCTTAACCCTGACCAGAAGATAGAGCTGCAGGTAACCCCAAATGGAGGCTACATAATAATAGCGAAAGATAAGACAGGTGCAACGGAACGAAGGGAAGTGATAACAAGGGAAAGCATCACAAATTACCTTTACGGATATCCTGAGGACAGGTTCACAGCATTCCTGGCCCAGACTGGAAAATTAAGGATAGGGGACTTGGAGATAAACCTCAGGGCTGAGGAAGGAATGAAGCCGTTCACAAAGAAGGAGAAGGAGGCGATAGTCAACGCCTACCTTAGCTCAAACATTCCTGGGATGGAATGGACCAAGAGCATTTCTAAATCTGCGTTTGAATCGACAAAGGCATACCTTATCCTGAATTTTGAGGACATCTTCAGGAGATCAAGATCCATATCAGGAGGCGTTGGCGTAACCGGCACATTGACAATGCCAAAGGTGTCCTTTGGCTTGACAGGGCAGGTCATTGAGGAATACACCCCCATGATGGAAAAGCAATGGACCACGATACCGAGCATAAACCTTACGCATACCCAGATATTGGGACAGCATTTTGAGCTTTACAACAGCGCAACCGTAAGGTATGATATTGCAGAGGAGAAATTGAAGGGAACCCTTTCAACAGGGGCAGCCTGGAAGATCAGCGAGTATTGGAGGATAGGGGGAAGCGGGGACTGGAACTGGGGGCCGATAGACATATGGACTGCAAACGCATCAATCGCATACAGGAAGATAAAGCTTGAGGGAAGCCTCAGCATACAGGAAGACAAGCTTTACGGCACCAACAAGTTCTTCAACACAAGAATAGTCCCTTCAGGGCAGGCTAAGCTTATATATGACCTGGGGTCAACAAGGAGGTTGGGCAAGAAATGAAAAAGATAATGGCATTGGCTTTTGTGGTTTGGGCATTGGCAGGGCTGTCGTTGGCGTATACGATGACAGACTCTGTTGCAAACAACCTCAACTATCATGGGGGAAGGTCGGCCCCTGCATATAGCGGAGGAGGAGGGGTGCCTTTTGACACGAGTGCGACAATAAGCCACCTTACGGCATTTGACATAAGGGTCACCCAGAACGGGCAGGACGTGTCTACCTTTGAGACCGGCCCTGCAGAAGTGACTGTGAACCTGAAAACAACCTCAAGGATAACGGATACCTTGTCGGCATCCTCAACGGACAGCCCAAACAATGTGGCCCAGACGAATCCCAAGGCATTGCCTTTGATGTACAACGACGAATATTTCAACTACATGAATTCAAGATATGACGTATGCCTGATAAGATCCCCGACATTGGAGGGATTGCATGCGATAAACGATCCTGACATCATCATTCCAAACACATATGGCAGCGACTACTGCTTCAAAACCCTTTCAAACCCAACCACGATAAACATCAACTATAAGCCTTATAATGATGCGCCGACTGCAGGGATGGGGAAGGGATACCTCTACTGCCAGGGAAACCTGCTTATCAATGGGGTTGATGCAGGAAAGATAACGTCCACTGACCAGGATTTTGCCGCAAACATAACTATAAACATTGGCACCATGACTTCGATACCGGTTCAGGCCGTGTATGAATGCTTTTTTGTGAGCGAGCTTTATGACAAGAGCGGAAACAAGCAAGTCTTGATGAATATAATCCACCAGATGCCGAACGGGGCTCCGATAACGCCGATTGTCATCGTCCCCATCATAAGGCCCCCTGACATAAACCTCATACCATTGATAAGGATCGGGACAACAGACTACACTACAGACACAACGATCACATTGACTCAAACCCAGCTTACGAACCTCAGCTTCCTTGTGCAGAGGACAGACACCCTGATAAACATACTCACGACAAATTTGACATGGACTTACCTGGGGACTCCTCCTGAGATGCCTCCTGCATTGACCACGAATCC
>Ga0315275_10003939_pt1 | contig 13808 bp, 14 predicted proteins | sample YL17G03_0_MG_FD_205557 | JGI IMG/M metagenome (GOLD analysis project Ga0315275, IMG submission 205557) | Sediment microbial communities from Yellowstone Lake, YNP, Wyoming, USA - YL17G03_0 | ecosystem: Environmental > Aquatic > Freshwater > Lake > Sediment | place: USA: Wyoming | collected... | reverse complement strand
AATTCAAGCATGGGGTCTCATTCTTCCTGGCCCAGCGCGCGTTTTTCGACCCTCACCGCGTTATCGTTGAGGATAAAACGCACAGCCGCCAGGAAGACCGCCATTATTGTCTGGGCCGCGTCGGGATTGGAATCATCACCGTCCGGTTCACATTCCGGGCGGATGTCATAAGGATATTCGGCGCCGGATATTGGAGAAAAGGAAAGCAGATCTATGAGCGAAAAAATAGAATACAAGGACGGCCCTAAGGGCGATTGGAAGATCGTCGACGATTTTCTTCCGCCGCCGGATCGGCTGGTACTAAAGGAAGAACAGGTAAAAGTCACGATCGCCCTGAGCCGAGAAAGCGTGGATTTCTTCAAGGAAGAAGCGAAAAAGCGAAAGATCCCCTATCAAAAAATGATCCGCCGGGTCATCGACCTCTACGCCGACCGTTTCCGCCAAAGCGTTTAGTCAAGAGAGGTTCGGGGAATCATGCCGGACTCGCCCGCGTCCTGCTTTGTTCTAATTGACATCACCTCCCCTGCCCCTCCCGCACAGGGGGGGATTCGTCCGCGGGCTCGTAGCGGAGGCGAGGAGCGTTCGGGGGAGAAACCCGTGCGACGGGCTTTGCAGTCCTACGCCTTGGCTAGGACGACGGAGCGGGCACGGTTCTACGCCAAGAGGCGTTGAGAGCCAAAGCAGAGCGTCGAATACCGTTCTTCCGATCGTAGGAAGAACGGCAGTGTTTTCCCACAAACCCCCCGAGCCCGCTTTTTTCCTTGACCTCAGCCCCTGTTTTCGCTAGGATAGACGCGCTTTAAAGCGTTGAAAATAGGCGCGTAGCTCAGTGGGAGAGCGCTTCCTTGACGCGGAAGAGGGCGGGGGTTCAATCCCCTCCGCGCCTACCACTCACGCCGAAGAGACTTAAAAACGGTTTAAATAGAATGGTTCGCCTCACGTTTCCCGACGCGCCGGCCGCCTTTCGCTGAAGGCCAGGCCGGTGATTCCACGACACAAGGGGTCTGCTGACCGGCGTCGAACTTGAAAGGCGGCCCTCTTTGTCTTTAAGGCGGCCGAACGGATGACGACGATGAACGACGAGAAGAACGAACGGAAAGACGGGTCCCTGGCGATCGAACTCGAGACCCTGCGGCACAGCGCTTCGCACCTGCTGGCGCACGCCGTACTCGAGCTCTTCCCCGGGACGCAGGCCGGCGTCGGACCGGCCGTGGAGAACGGGTTTTACTACGACTTTCTCCGCGCCGAGCCGTTCTCCAGCGACGACCTGGCCGCCATCGAGGCCAAAATGCGCGAGCTGGCCGAACAAAACGTCCCCATCGTCCGCACGATGATTTCCAAGGACGAAGCTGTCCGACTCTTCACCGCAAAACGCCAGACCCTCAAGGTCGAGCTGATCAAGGAGAAGGGCGGCGACGAGGTCTCGACCTACAGCCAGGGCGGATTCGTTGATTTCTGCCTCGGCCCGCACGTCCCCTCGACCGGCCTGCTCAAACACTTCAAGCTGCTGTCCGTCTCGGGCGCCTACTGGAAAGGCGACGAGCGCAACGCCCAGCTCCAACGCATTTACGGCACCGCCTTCCCCACCAAGAAAGAGCTCGACGATTACCTCACCCTCCTTGAAGAGGCCAAGAAACGCGACCACCGCCGCCTCGGCCCCGAGCTCGATCTCTACAGCACCAGCGAGGATCTGGGCAGCGGGCTCATCCTGTGGCACCCCAAGGGCGCCCGGATCCGGGCCATCATCGAGCAGTATTGGCGCGAGCGCCACTGGGCCGGCGGGTACGACATCCTCTACACCCCCCACATCGCCCGCGAGGTCCTGTTCCAGACCTCCGGCCACCTGGATTTCTACAAGGACGGGATGTACTCGCCCATGGATATTGACGGGCAGAACTACTACATGAAGCCGATGAACTGCCCGCTCCACATCCAGATCTACAAATCGAAGATGCGGTCCTACCGGGACCTGCCCCTCCGCTGGGCCGAGCTGGGCACCGTCTACCGCTACGAGCGCAGCGGCGTCCTCCACGGCCTGCTCCGCGTCCGGGGCTTCACCCAGGACGACGCCCATATCTTCTGCACCCCCGACCAGATCGACGCCGAGATCCTGCGCGCCCTGGATTTCTCGCTCAGCGTCCTGGCCGACTTCGGCTTCACCGACAATAAGATCGAGCTGTCCGTCCGCGATCCGCACAACCTGGCCAAATACTGCGGCGCGGACGACCGCTGGTGCCAGGCCGAGGCCTCGCTGGTCAAGGCCCTGGAGACCCGCGGCCTCCCCTATGAGCGAATGGAGGGCGAGGCGGTCTTCTACGGCCCCAAGATCGACATCAAGGTCAAGGACGCCATCGGCCGCTTCTGGCAGTGCACCACCATCCAGTTCGACTTCAACATGTCGGCCCGCTTCGGCATGGTCTTTATCGGCGAGGACGGCAAAGAGCACCAGCCCTACATGGTCCACCGGGCCCTGATGGGCTCGCTGGAGCGCTTCTTCGGCATCCTCATCGAGCACTACAACGGCAACTTCCCGCTCTGGCTGGCCCCCGTTCAGATCGAGCTCGTCCCCATCGCCGAGCGGCACAACGCCTACGTCGAGAAGCTGGCCTCTCTCATCCTGGCCAAGGGCCTGCGCCCGCACGCCGACCTGCGCCGGGAGAAGCTCAATTACAAGATCCGCGACGCCGAGCACCACAAGGTGCCCCTCCTGCTCATCTGCGGCGACAAGGAAGTCGCCGCCGGGACGGCCTCCCTGCGCGTCCACGGCCAGGGCGACAAGGGTTCGGTCGAGGTCGCGGCGCTTCTTGAAAAGATCCGTCTCTTGAATGACAATAAATCGTTAACGGTCAATCTTTAAAGGAGGACCCTCATTTTTAGACGACACCCGTTTCCGCCCCAGAGCAAACCCAAGCCCCACCGGATCAACGAAATGGTCCGGGCCGGAGAAATCCGCGTGATCGACGACGAGAAAAAGCAGTTGGGCGTCATGACCGCCGCCGAAGCCCTGTCCATCGCCCGCCAGCGGGGCATGGATCTCGTCGAGATCGCGCCCACGGCGAACCCCCCGGTCTGCCGGATCATGGACTACGGCAAGTTCCTCTACGAGCTCCACAAGAAGGACCACGAGGCCAAAAAGCACCAGAAGCAGGTCCAGATCAAGGAAATCAAGTTCCGGCCCAAGATCTCGGTTCACGACTACACCTTCAAGATGAACCACGTCAAACGCTTCCTCGAGGAAGGGAACAAGGTCAAAATCACGGTCATGCTCCGCGGCCGGGAGAAATCCCGCCCCGAGCTGGGCCAGAAAATCCTGGAGAAGGTCGGGGCCGACGCGGATGGTCTGGGCAAGCTCGATGGGGACACGCGGAAACAGGATTGGGCCGTGTCGGGCCTTCTCATCCCGGCCAAAATCGGAGGAGGAAAAGATGCCAAAGTTAAAAACCCACAGGGGAGCGAAAAAGCGGTTCTCGGTGACGGCCACAAAGAAAGTGCTTCATAAGAAAGCCAACAAGAGCCACATCCTGACCAAGAAGACGTCGGGCCGCAAACGCACCCTCGGCCAGAAGGCCGCGGTCAGCAAAGCCGACCGTCGCGCGATCAAGGAAATGCTGCCCTACGAGTTCTGAGATGTCATTGCGCTTACTCAGCGGAGTCGGGTCCTGCCGGGGACAAGTCCTCGTCGTCCTCGCCACATATCCGAAAACGCGGACAAATCCCCTCTTGCGCAAGAGGGGCAGGGAAGATGATATCATTAAAAATGAAGTCGGAACGCGTTCGAGGATCGGGGTCCCTTCCGCTGCGGGCGATCGAGGGCTTGTCCCCGTCACCCGTCTAAAGATATCGCGCGACATTTAACTTCAGAACTCGTCCATTATTTGAAACGGAGAAACAACCATGCCGAGAGTCAAACGCGGATCCAAGAAGAAAAACCGCCGCATCAAAATCCTGAAGCTGGCCAAGGGGTACTGGGGCGCGCGAAGCTCCAATTACCGCACGGCCAAGGAAGCGGTGGAACATGCCCTGCAGTACGCCTACCGCGACCGCCGGGCGCGCAAGCGCGATTTCCGCGGCCTCTGGATCATCCGCATCAAGGCCGCGGCCAAGATCAACGGACTGGCCTACAGCCGGTTCATCAACGGCCTGAAAAAGCTCCACATCGAGCTCGACCGCAAGGTCCTGGCCGACCTGGCCGTGCGCGAGCCCATGACCTTCGCCCGGATCGCCGCCCTAGCCAAAGATGCCGTCGCCCAGCCTTGACGAACTCCGGGCGAAAATCGACGCGTCCGCCCGCACGCTGACGGACGAGTCCGCCCGGGTTCTCGATCTCAAGGCGCTGGAGCAGCTGCGCAACGCCTTTCTCAGCCGCAAGCACGGGACGGTCACCCTCCTCTTCGAGGAGCTCAAGGCCATCCCCGCCGGGGACAAGCGGGAGGCCGGACAACTGGTCAACGGACTCAAGGTCCTCGTCCAGGACAAGCTGGCCGCGCTGGAGGCCGGGCTCAAGTCCCCGGCGACGGCCCGTCCGGAAATCGACTGGACTTTACCCGGGGCGCGGAAACCCTGGGGCGCCGCCCATCCCCTACGCCTGTTCCAGTCGGAGATCGAGTCGATCTTCGTCGAAATGGGCTTCGGGATCGAGGACGGACCCGAGATCGAGACCGATTTCTACAATTTCGAGGCCCTCAACTTCCAGCCCAACCATCCGGCCCGGGACACCTGGGACACGCTCTACATCAACGACAGCCTGCTCCTGCGGACGCACACCTCGCCCGTCCAGATCCGGGTCATGGAAAAGCGCAAGCCGCCCCTGCGGATCATCATCCCGGGCAAGGTCTACCGCAAGGACCAGCCCGATCCGACCCACGTCCCCATGTTCATGCAGATCGAGGGCCTGGTCGTCGGCGAGGGCATCACCTTCGCCCACCTTAAGGGCACACTCGTGCATTTCCTGAAACGCCTCTTCGGGGAAAAGATCAAGGTCCGCTTCCGGCCCAGCTTCTTCCCCTTCACCGAGCCCTCGGCCGAAGTCGATATCGAGTGCCTGCAGTGCGGCCGGAAGGACCCGGGCTGCCGGGTCTGCGGCGGGACGGGCTGGAAGGAGATTTTGGGCTCGGGCATGGTCGATCCCCAGGTCTTCAAGAACGTCAACATCGATCCGGAGAAGTACTCGGGCTGGGCCTTCGGCCTGGGCGTCGAGCGCATCGCCATGTTCGCCTACGGGATCCCGGACATCCGCTACTTCTACGAAAACGACCTTCGCTTCAACAGGCAGTTCCACCTCAAATGAAAATCAGTCTGGATTGGCTCAAAGATTACGTCGACGTCGACCTGCCCCTCCAGGAGTTCGTCGACCGGCTGACCATGATCGGCCTCATGGTCAAGGAAACCGAGGACAAGAACGGCGACGTCGTCCTGGACGTGGAGACGTACGCCAACCGGCCCGATACGCTCGGCCACCTGGGCATAGCCCGGGAGATCGCCGCCCTGCTAGGCAAGCCGCTCAAGGAAAAAACCTGGCCGCTGATCGAGATGCCGACCCGGACGACCGAACTCGTCGACGTCCAGGTCCAGGACGAGGACCTCTGCCCGCGGTACTGCGGTCTCGTCGTCCGCGGCGTCACGGTCGGTCCCTCGCCCGATTGGCTGCGCGCGCGCATCGAGGCCATGGGGCTCCACTCCATCAACACGATCGTCGATGTCTCGAACTTCGTCCTGTTCGCCACGGGCCAACCCATTCATGCCTTCGACCTGGCCAAGATCGCCGGCCTCCACGTGCTCGTCCGCCGGGCCAAGAAAGGCGAGCGGATCCGGACCTTGGACGACCGCGACGCCGCCCTGACCGCCGATATGCTCGTCATCGCCGACGATAAAAAACCCATCGCCGTGGCCGGCGTTATCGGCGGACAGGACACGGCCGTCTCCGAGGCGACCCGGGACATCTTCATCGAAAGCGCCGCGTTCGACCCCGTCTCCGTGCGCAAGACGCGCCAGGCCCTGGACATGCAGACCGACGCCAGTTACCGCTTCGAGCGCGGCGCGGACATCGGCTTCGCCCCCCAAGGGGCGGTGATGGCCGCCTCGCTGATGACCCGCTTCGGCGGGAAAGCCAGCCGCGAAGTCATCGATCTCTATCCCCATCCGCGCAAGCCGCGCGAGATGATGCTTCGCGCCCGCCGCGTGGCCGAGCTGCTGGGCGTCGAGATCAAGCCCGCCTTCATCGAAAAGATCCTGGGCGACCTGGGCTTCGGCCTGAAGTCCCGGCCGATCGGTTCGTGGATGGCCCTGGTGCCCTCCCATCGCCTTGATATCGAGCGCGAAGCCGACCTGGTCGAAGACGTCGCCCGCTTCTACGGCTACGATAAGATCCCGGTCATCGTCCCGCTGCTCGAGGTCCTCGAGCCCGGGCCCTCCCTGGCCGAGAAGATCCGCCGCCTCGGCCGTCCGCTCTTCCATTTCGGCTTCGACGAGGTGGTCAATCCCAGTTTCGCCGACCCCGAGAAGGAAGCGGCGCTGGCCACGGGTCGCCTGCCGGTCGGGATCCGCAACCCCATCTCGATCAAGGCCTCCGTGCTGCGCACCACCCTGCTCGGCAGCCTTCTCGAAAACATCGCCTGGAACCGCAACCGCGGCCTGGACGGCGTCCACGTCTTCGAGACCGGCCGCGTCTATTCCTGGCGGGACGCCGAAATGTCCGTCCCGGTCGAGGACCGCTCCCTGGCCCTGGCCACCACCGGGCCTCTGGGCACGGTCCGGTGGGACGACAAGCCCCGGGAGACCGATCTCTTCCATCTCAAAGGCGCCGTCGAAGCGGCCCTGGAAGCCCTGCGCTATGATCCGCTGGCCTTCGCCCCGGAGGCCCATCCGCTCTTCGACCCCGGCGGCGCCCTGGCCGTTCTCTACAAGGGTGAAAGGATCGGGGTGCTGGGCCGCATCCGGCTTGACCTGCTCGACCTGTATGGGATCAAAGGACCCGTCTATGCGGCCGAAATCGGGCTCGACCGGCTCTTCGAAAAGAAACCCCGGCCGTTCGAGTTCGCCGCCCTGCCCAAATATCCCGCCGTCGTCCGCGATTTGTCCTTCTGGATCGGCCGGGAGGCGGCCTTCCAGGACGTCAAACAGGCCGTGCTCAAGGCCGACGCCCCCGGCTTGGAGCGGTTCGACGTCATCGACCGCTACGACGGGGACAAGGCCCCCCAGGACAAGATCGGCTTGTCCCTGCGCTTCGTCTACCGCCACCCCAAGGGCACGCTGACGGCGGAGGACGTGGACAAATCCGAGCAGAAGATCGTCAAGGCTCTCAAGACGGCGCTGGCCGTCCAGTTCCGAGAAGGAGGATCACAGTGACCGCCGAACTCGAACGCCTCAAGGTCCTGGAAGCCAAGATCGGCCACGTCATCGATTTCATCGCCAAGCTCAGCGCCGATAACGACAAGCTCAAGCAACAGGTCAAGGATCTCAAGACCGAGAAAAAGGATTTCGAAGAGGCCGCCAAGCGGGCGGCCAAGCTTGACGAGGACGTCAAAAGATACGAAAATGAAAGAGAGAGTTTGAAGGGGCGCATCGAGGTCATCATCGCCCAAATCGACAAGCTTGGACTCTGATGGACAAAATTCTGGATATCGACATCTTTGGTCGAATCTATAAGATTCGAGTCAAAGGCGAAGAGGATGAAGAGTACGTCAGCCGACTGACGTCTTATGTTGATCAAAAAATGCATGAAATCGCCGTGAAATCCCGCTCCTCCGACCCCATGAAGATCGCCGTATTGGCGCTGATGAATATCGCCGACGAATATTTCGCCGGTCGGAAAGAGCTCGATCAACTGGACGTCACCATCGGCCAGATGGAATCCGAATTGGAACGCGCGGAGAATCATCTCGCCCATAGTCCCGATGATCGCCAGCCGGACAAGGCCACCCCGTAATCCGGGGCCGCCCGTCCGGCGCTTCTCCCGCCTCCCCTCGCCGCCTTTGCCTCGGAAGGAGGAAAGGTAAGATGAACACGATCATCCCTATCGGCCTGGCCGTTCTCATTCTTTTGGCGGGAGCCGTCCTGTTCGTTCTGCTGAAAAAGAATTCCGGGGAGCGCTCCCTGTTCAAGGCCCATCAGGAAGCCAGGGTCGTTATCGACCAGGCCAAGACGGAAGCGGACAAGGTGCTCAACGAGGCCCAGCAGAAGGCCCGCCAGAAACTGGCTTCGGTGGACGCCGAATTCGAGCGGCAGACCCAGGACCGCAAGCACAAATTGACCGATCAGGAACGCCGGCTGGTGCACAAAGAGGAAACCCTCGACCGCAAGACCCAGGGCGTCGACCGCCGCGACCGCGAGCTCATCAACAAGGAACGGAAGATCGACCAGAAGCTCAAGGACATCGAGCAGCAGGAGGAGAAGGCCTCCGCCCTGCTCAAGCAGCAGATGAGCGAACTCGAGCGCATCTCCGGGCTGAGCCAGGAGGAAGCCAAGTCCCAGATCATCAAGAAGATCGAGGACGAGGCCCGCCTCGAGGCCGTCCAGGTCGTCCGCCGGGTCGAGGAAGACACCCGTACCCGCAGCCGCCAGCTGGCCGCCGAGATCATCAGCGGGGCCATCCAGCGCTCGGCCGCCGAGCACGTCGTCGAGTCGACGGTCTCCGTGGTCGACCTGCCCAGCGAGGACATGAAGGGCCGCATCATCGGCCGCGAGGGCCGCAACATCCGGGCCCTGGAGATGGCCACCGGCGTCGACATCATCGTCGACGACACGCCCGAGGCGGTCATCCTGTCCAGCTTCGACCCCATCCGCCGGGAAGCGGCCCGCCTGGCCATCCAGCGGCTCGTCCTCGACGGGCGCATCCACCCGGCCCGCATCGAGGAGGTCGTGGAGAACGTCAAGGCCGAGCTCGAGGAGACCATCCGCCAGGAAGGCGAATCGGCGGCCTATGACCTGCGCGTCCAGAACCTCAACCCCGAGTTGGTCAAGTTCCTGGGCAAGCTGCGCTATCGCACGAGCTACGGCCAGAACGTCCTCCAGCACAGCAAGGAAGTCGCCTTCCTCAGCGCGGCCATGGCCCAGGAGCTGGGCCTGAACACCCAGGTGGCCCTGAGGGCCGGGCTTCTCCACGACATCGGCAAGGCCGTGGACAAAGACGTCGAGGGCACGCACACCGAACTGAGCGTCGAGCTTTGCCGCAAGTACGGCGAGAGCGAGGCCGTCGTGGCCGCCATCGCCAGCCACCACCGCGACGTCGATTTCCCCTCGATCGAGGCCGTCCTGGTCCAGTCCGCGGACACGCTCTCGGCCGCCCGGCCGGGCGCCCGCCGCGAGCTCCTCGAGACCTACATCAAGCGGCTGGAGAAGCTCGAAACGTTGGCCAAGTCCTTCGAAGGCGTGGCCAAGGCCTACGCCCTGCAGGCCGGCCGCGAGATCCGCATCATGGTCGACGCCGGCAAGATCGCCGACGACCGGGCCGCGCTCATCGCCAAGGACATCGCCGCCAAGATCAAGAACGAGCTCGACTACCCGGGCCAGATCAAGGTCACGGTCATCCGCGAGATGCGAGCCGTCGAATATGCCCGCTAAAATCGGCGTCCTGTTCATCGGCGACATCATGGGCCGTCCCGGGCGCCACGCCCTGCGCACGGCCCTGCCCCAGCTGCGTGAGAAGCATCGGCCGGATTTCGTCGTGGCCAACGGCGAAAACTCGGCCGGCGGGGTGGGGATCACCGAGGAGATCGGACGCGACCTGTTCGCCTTCGTCGACGTGCTGACTTCGGGCAACCATGTCTGGGACAAAAAGGACGCCTTCCTTTATATGGACAAGGAGCCGCGCCTGCTGCGGCCGGCCAACTATCCCGCGGTCAATCCCGGCCGCGGGTCCTATGTGGCGAGCAACGCCAGGGGACAGAAACTGGCCGTCCTCAACCTGCAGGGGCGCGTCTTCATGGAGCCGCTCGACTGCCCCTTCCGCGCGGCCGACTCGGCCGTGGAAACCCTGCGCCGGGAAACGCCCTGCATCCTGGTCGATCTCCACGCCGAGGCGACCTCGGAAAAACAGGCCCTCGGCTGGTACCTGGACGGCCGGGTCTCGGCCGTGGTCGGGACGCACACCCACGTCCCCACGGCCGACGGCCGCATCCTGCCCGGCGGGACGGCCTTCATCTCGGACGTCGGGATGGCCGGGGCCCGCAATTCGGTGATCGGCATGCGCCGCGAGCAAGCCCGGGAAAAGTTTTTGACCGGCCGGCCGGTGCGCTTCGAACCTGCCTCGGGCGGGATCTTTCTCTCCGCCGTGTTCATCGAGATCGACGTCGAGACCGGACTGGCCCTGTCGCTGACTCAAGAAATCTACACCGAAGACGAATAAGCGGCATCCCCCGCGAGCTAAACGAATCGGTGGGTTCGGCCGATGACGGGCTCGGAGCATTCGGGGAAAAACACGCGCATTTTCCCCTGCGAGGAAAATGCGCTCCGACACTCCTCCCGCGCTCTCGCACTCATCGGGTAATATTTCTACCCGATGAGTACGAACCATGCCCGCTTGGTCGTCGTACGGGTTTTTCCCCAAACGCCCCTCGCCCCGTCCGCGCTTGATTGCTCGTCAGGCGATTCGGGAGGCGCGGGTCAAAACACACGGATTTTCCCCGGCGAGGAAAATTCGCTCCGACGCTCCTCCTTTGCTCTTTTCGCCTTCGGCGAAAAACCATGCCCGCTCAGTCGTCGCACGGGTTTTGACCCACGCCTCCCGAACCGCCGAATATTACAATCCTGCGCGCGGACGGGGCATCCATCGCGTCACCCGCCGAGTATTTATTGTTTCCGTAGTCGCCTTACCACAACCTCGCATAGATTTTTTTCGCGGCCTTTTCCACCCCCTTTTTTTCGATTGATTTTTTCTTCTTTCACAAAAATCCGGAATGGAGAGGCGAGGGGGCAGGGCGGGGAAAACCCGTGCGACGACCGAGCGGGCAAGGACCTAACTCGTCGGACTTGATATTGGTCCGACGAGTTAGGGAGCGAGGGAGGAGCGTCGGAACGCCGTTTCCCTCGCCGGGGGAAACAAGTGTGTTTTTCCCGCCCTGCCCCCTCGCCTCTCCCCCCGCACAAGAAATACGGTATAATAGCGGCGCGAAGAGAGGGTGAATGCCGACCATCGACGAGTACGAGTATAAGGGCAAGGACGTCGTCAAGCCCGGTTCCCTGGTCGTCAAAGACAAGATCTACACCGTCACCGAGCTGACCAGCGTCGTCAAGATCGCCCTGGAAACGGCCTTCCCCCAGGTCTGGGTGGAAGGCGAAGTCTCCAACGCCCGCAAGTATCCCTCCGGCCACATCTACCTCACCCTCAAGGACGCCGGGGCCTCGCTCTCCGCGGTCATCTGGAGGGGCGACGCCGCGCGCCTCAAGTTCGAAGTCAAGGACGGCCAGCAGTTCGTCTGCCGGGGCAAGATCGACGTCTACGCCCCCCGCGGCGCCTATCAGCTCATCATCGACCGGGTCGAGCCCAAGGGCAAGGGCGCCCTCCAACTGGCCTTCGAGCAACTGAAGGAAAAATTGAAGGCGGAGGGGCTCTTCGACCCGGCCCGCAAGCGGAAACTGCCTCTCCTGCCCAAAAGGATCGGCGTCGTCACGTCGCCGACGGGAGCGGCCATTATCGATATCCTGCGGACGCTCGAGCGGCGCTTCGCCAAGCTGCACATTCTGATCTACCCGGCGCGCGTCCAGGGCGACGGGGCCGCCGACGACATCGTCGCCGGCATCGACTACCTGGGTGGCCTGCCCGATCTCGACGTCCTCATCGTCGGCCGGGGCGGCGGTTCGATCGAGGACCTCTGGGCCTTCAACGAGGAGAGAGTGGCCCGGGCCATCGCCCGCTCCCCGGTGCCGGTCATCTCCGCCGTCGGGCACGAAGTCGATTTCACCATCTCCGACTTCGTCGCCGATATCCGCGCCTCGACGCCCACCGCGGCCGCCGAGATGGTCGTCGAAAAAGAGGAGGCCTTTGCCGAGCGCATCGACAACCTCGTCCGCCGCGCCCGGCAGTCGGTCAAGTTCGCCGTCCAGGAGCGCCGCCAGGACGTGCTTTCGCTGGCCCAGCACCGCATCTTCCAGAACTTCCGCCTGCGCCTGTTCAGCCTGGAACAGCGCGTCGACCTGCTCGAATCGCGGGCCTGGGAGGCCGTGCGGGGGCGCCAGCGCCAGATGTCCGAGGCCAAGGCCCGGGCCGCCCTGGCCGAGGAGCGGATGGCCGCCGTCCTGCGGGAACGCCTGCGCGACGGCCAGGGCCGTTCGATCCTGATCGAACAGAAAATCGGCGCCGCCATCCGGGCCCTTCTCCGTAATAAACGAGGGGATTGGGAGCGCCTGGCGGCCGGACTCCACGGGAACAGTCCGCTCAACGTTCTCAAAAAAGGCTTCGCCGTCGTTTGGGACGGGGAGAGGCGGCCCGTGACCGGGATCGACGGCGTCCGGCCGGATGAATCGATGATCGTTTCGTTCTATAGAGGCGAGTTCCGGGCCCGCGTGACCGACGTCGACCGCGATAAACCGGCCGCCGAGGAGAAGGAGAAGCCATGAAAGACAAGGACCTGAATTTCGAAAAAGCGCTGGCCGACCTGGAGGCCGTGGTGGACAAGCTGGAAAAGGGCGGGATAAGCCTCAACGAGTCGCTGACCCATTTCGAGAAAGGCGTCAAGCTGGCCCGCTTCCTGCGCGATGAACTGGACAAGGCCGAGAAGAAAGTCGAGATCCTCCTCAAGGACGAAAAGGGAGACATCAAGGCCAAGCCGTTCGGCCTGGAGGAGGAGGGAGCCGGGGAGGACGCAGCCGAAGAGGAAAGCGGGTCCGACGACGATGAAGACGAAAGCGGGTCCGCCGGCCCGAAGCCCAAGGGCAAGCCCGGGCGCGGCGCCGGGAAAAAAGACGACGACACGAACCTGCCGTTTTGAGATCGGAAACGAGGATGGACGTCCGCAAGCGCCTGGAGAAGAATAAAACGCTGGTTGAGCGGGAACTCGAGCGCATCCTCTCGAGGGGCGATGATCAACTCTATCAAGCCATGCGCCACGCTGTTCTCGGCGAAGCGAAGCGCTTCCGCCCGCTGCTCCTCCTGGCCGCGGCCGAGGCGCTGGGCGGGGACGCGGCCGCCGCCCTGCCCTTCGCCTGCGGGATCGAGTTCATCCACTGCTACAGCCTCGTCCATGACGACCTGCCGTGCATGGACGACGATGACATGCGCCGGGGCAAGCCGTCCAACCACAAGGTGTTCGGCGAGGACATCGCCCTGCTGGCCGGGGACGCCCTCCTGACGCTGGCGTTCGAGGTCATGGCCGGCGCGGAAACTCCCCGCCGTCTGGGCGGGGCCAAAAACAGGATCCTCCTGGAAGCCGCCCGCTTCTCCGGGGTGGACGGGATGATCGGCGGGCAGCTTTTGGACATCACGTTTTCCGCCTCGCGTCCCGGCCTCATCGAGGAGTTGATGCGCAAAAAGACCGGCGCGCTCATCGTCCTGGCCGTCCGGGCCGGGGCGCTCATCGCCGGCGCCAAAAAAGCCGCGCTGGAGGCCCTGACCTTGTACGGCGAGAAGATCGGAACGGCCTTCCAAATCCGCGACGACATCCTGGACGCCGCCGAAACGAGCAAAAAGCCCGGCCTGGACAAGCCCAATTTCGCCGCGCTCGCGGGCCTGGAGCGGGCCGAAAAAAACCTGAACGAATGGGTGGGCGCCGCGCGCGCCGCCTTGGAGAAGGGAAAAATCGGATCCCCCGTTCTGCTTGACTTGGCCGACCGCCTGCTCGAATACTGAAAGGCCGGCCCCTCCCACCCCCCCTCAA
>Ga0315275_10003938_pt1 | contig 13808 bp, 14 predicted proteins | sample YL17G03_0_MG_FD_205557 | JGI IMG/M metagenome (GOLD analysis project Ga0315275, IMG submission 205557) | Sediment microbial communities from Yellowstone Lake, YNP, Wyoming, USA - YL17G03_0 | ecosystem: Environmental > Aquatic > Freshwater > Lake > Sediment | place: USA: Wyoming | collected... | reverse complement strand
AACTGTTCTGTATTGCTGTTCCAGTCTGAGGACTTGTAGGGTAGCTTCCTATCGTTCCTCTCACTACACTCTGGTTGTATCCAGTTCCATGTGTCCATGATAGAGTCTGTTGCCCTGATGCTGTATCAGTCACAGTAAGTCCAGTAGGTGCATTAGGCTTTGTAAAGAAACTGACTTCAGAGCCATATACAAATCCCATTGCATTAGAAGCCCATGCTCTTGCGTAGTAGCGAGTTCCTGGTGATAGTGGAGCATTGTAAGAAAATGCAGCATGGTCAGATATGATTCCTACACTATGATTTGTAGCATAAGGCAATCCTGAGTCTGTGTCATACCAGAATCCACATGTTGTAGATAATGAACCATCGCTTGTAAGGAATCCCCTCAATGTTGCATTAGTCTCTTCCACTCCAGTAGATGCATTAGTCGTAACAGTCGGTGCTGTAACTGGTGCAGAATAGATAACTTCGCTTCCAAAACTACTCCAATATGGTTGAGGAGTTGAAAACTTCCTTACAAAAATCCAATCAAACACACCTTTACAACCGTGTATTTTATCATATTTCTCTCCAATCATTACAGATAAAGCGGTAGTCGGCTCATTTGTTGTAGAATCCAAATCTTTTGTTTTATTATAATATCCTATCACATGAGTATTATTTCTTATAAAATCGAAAGTCTGATATGATAATGAATATAATTCATTAACACCATATTGGTTAGCAACAGCATCACTCCAAGTAAAACGTGCATATATCGAACCAGCTGTATCCACAGCAAAATGATTATGCTCAGCTTCCGTAAACAAATCAAAACCAAAACCCACTTGTCTTTTGCCTGAAACAGCTTTATCTTTTACTCTTATTGCATAACTCTTTCCAAATGTTAAACCTTTTGATGAAATATATCCACTCATAGGAAGTATATCATTAGTTGGACCAGTGACTGTCAATTCACCGCCTGATTGTGATGCTGTTATCACACCTGTAGTATCCCATTTTGTAGCATCAAGACTTGCCGTAATAAAATCATCAAAGAAATAAAAAGTATTATTACCATTCCTATAAGTAGAACTAGCACATGCAGAATTTCCATAGTACATTAAAATTTGACTTGCATTATCACTATTATTAATCCAGAATGTCGCTTGAACACCGTTAGTGCAATTTTCCATCCAATGATAATACTCAGTTGTATTTGCAGTATTGACAAAACGAATATCTTCAAAATAATTGCCCTGCTTGATATGTCCACCACATGAAACATTACCACCAGAATTATTACCTACAACAAGTCCTAGCTGAGAACCTAAATTCTTATTAGCAATATTCAAAACTTTATAATATTTCCAAGCTGTATTCCACCAAGGATCTAAACAATAAAAATGATTGTTAGCTACTGCCTGTGATAAAGTTTCAGTTGACGGTTTGAATGCAAACCAATACTTACCTGACATATCACCCAATCCAAAATGCTGTTGCTCTAAACGTATCTTGCATTTGTATGTAGCACCAGCAACTATGCTTTGTGATTGCGTAACATACCAGTCAGTAATGTCCTGGTAATTCCATTGGATATGATTATATGAAACATCCCAGGGATTCCAATCAAAATAATTAACATTGTTAATGACAGTTACCCAATGAGAATAATTACCATTGAGTGTATATGTGGAACCAACATGTGAATATGTTGTGAATGCATATATACCTGTTTTGTTTCCACCATAGTTTACCTGATACAGATATGTGTTGTTCTTATTTCCAAGTGTCACAGTATATAGGTCATAGTTCTGTATTCCTAATGAAGTGAAACTTGTAACGCTATTGAGAGTAACGCTTCCCCAATCCTGTTTGTAAGTATTTACAGGTAATGAATGAGTGTAATTTTGCCAAAGCCAGATTGCAGTTGGCTTTATAATTCCTTGGTCAAATCCCCATGCAAAATCTACATTACCAGTATACACTTTAGACTTGAACTCAAAGACAACATCTCCACTACCTGATATTGTATGCGGTGTAGCTGAAGCATATACAAGCGAATCATTTACATAGACTGTGTTTCCATTTATAGTCCAATTGTTTGACGGTGCTACAACAGTATTAATAAGAGGGGAGAAAGGCATACTAAACAATACAGTAGATAGTAAAAGAAAAATTATTAGATATGAATTTAATTTCTTCATCCTGATGTCCTCCCTCTTAAAGATTCTAAATCTTTCCGTATCTTATCCCAGTTTACTACAACATGATGAGCCTTCAAGAAGAAGGCTATGAACAATGTGATACATAAAACGCATATGAACATCATCATCCAGTATCCATCCCAAACCTGGAACTGAAAGAATCTGTATGCTGGCGAACCAATGCTTGTAGTATACACTTTAAACCACTCTATTCTTTTTACTCCTACACCAAACGCCCATGCAATCAATACATGGAATGTCTCATGCAATGGCGGAATAAAATATACTATCGGTAGATACAATAGGAAATAGTATTTATCTTTCATCAGTAACCAGCTCTCCTGTGGGATTTACGATATGATAATCCAGGATGAGCTTCCATAATCCTCATCTCCCTATACTCATGCAGTAGTATGCGTTCCTCTCTTTTAGTATTCTTGCATACGTCATTCCTAATGTAGATCGAATGCTTGTGCATATGTCTCATTCTCTTTGGCAACTCTCTCTTAGGTAGTTCGCCATGCAACGCAATATAATCTCCCATGAACTTCCTTGATTTCTTCATCACATGGTATTTCATTCTAATACTTCCGCATTCTTTTTTTCGTACTTGGATGTTCAAATCTAAGATGCAAATATAGCCTGTCAATATATTCCTTCTTACCTCTGATGACAAGCTTGTGTTTACTCTTCATAGTAACATTCCTTAATGCTTCCAACCTTTCTTTGAAGCTATCGCATGAGCTATCTGGATCCCTTTCTTATTTCCATAGAACTTCTTTGTAGCTCTCAACAGCTTTTTAAACTTCTTACTTTTCGGCATATTTTCTTCTCCTTATATTTTCAATTTATTTAAGCTGGCTAACTTTAAGTTTGTCTTACTGGATTTCTTACTCTTTGTTTTCTTGTCAATAGTTTCGACAAGCTTAATGGCAATGACTCCGCCTACCGCAGCCTCGATTAGATTACCTGTGTCTACCATCTCTCTATCTCCTTTGTGGAATTATATACCATGTAATTGACATGATGATTGCAACTGCTATGAAGAATGGAACCATGCTGATTATTGCACCTGTAGCTGGATCGCTGATATTGGTAAGATTCCATATAAATAGCTCTATTACAGGATAGAGCTTACTATAGACTACAAGCATTATCAGTATCTCTACCAGGCTTACGATTGTGAACTGACCTCTAAATCCATCTCTTCTTTCTCGGAGCATTTCTTTTCCCTCTCTTCTTATTTACTTTCATCTTTAAATTACCAACCATCAACTTACTTGAATCTAATCTTAATCCATTGCTCTTGACTCTTGGAGTATATTGCTTTGTCTTCATCTCAAGTGTTGGGATATGTCTGAACCCAGTCTTTGCAGCAGCTTCGTAAACCTTCTTTGACATCTTTGGATGTGTAGCTTTTTCATATCTAGCCTGTGATCTCATAACAGATACTATGTCAGCCATTATCTCTTTCTTGGCATGTCTCTCTGGCAAGGCTTTCTTTTTTGCTTTCTTCTTTCCAAACAGTTTCTCTTCTACCTCTTCCTCTTTCTTCCTTCTTTTAAATAAGAATATCTCTGGTGGTTTTGCAGGTGGCTCGAATCCTATCTGTGGAGCAACATCAATATTAAGTATTGTCTCCTGTATTAATTCTTGTTGTTGTCTCAATTCCTGTTCTACCTTAGAAGCAATATCCACTTCTCCTTTCTGTATTGGTATTACTTCAGTGATAGTACCAGTGAGTCCGCCTCCGAGTCTCCTTCTTTGTTCTTGTGTTGTATCTGTTTTTATTATACTGCCAAAATCCAATTCAGCTCCTAGCTTTTGTTCTGTTATTGTAATAGGAACTGTACCAATTCTTAATCTAGTTCCAACTCCTTGCTTTTGTTCTTGTAGTAATGATGGCTTTCTTCCAGTCCAATAATCTGATGTGCCACCAATACCTTGTTCAATGTCTACAAGATATTTAGCAGGAATAGTTCTGTAAAGATAAGAGGTATCGAACCCAGCTTTAGCTACAGTCTCCTCTGCTTCTTCTAATACTAAAGGTTCATATGGTTTAGCTTTGACTTCTACTTTAGCTTTCTCTTCAAATAGGAGTCCTGTCTCTTCTCCAGTTCCCCTTTCTCCTTTTAGCTTTGCAACATCTTCCTTAGAGAACTTGAGAGGAGTCTTACCTTTTCCAGTAATATCTTTACCAACATCTTCAAGTCTTATTACTTTTACTTCTCCACTTTTAACTTCTAAAAGATATGCTGGTCTCTTTCCAGCACCAGTAAATTCGTCTGGAAACTTTGTTGCTTTTGTTGGTTGTGCTTTAATTCCTTTTTTAATATCAGCTTCTTGTTTCAATCTCATCCTTTCATTTACTTCTTCTATAGTTAAAGGTCTGTTCTCTGGAGCTTTAAATTCAGTTTCAATTCCTAGTTTACCTTCTTTAACTTTTGGTGTTACAGTGATTTTCTCACTAACAAATATCTCAGGTTTCTTTGTAGGATATAATTGGTCTTGTAGTAACTTAGGTTTCTCTACTTTAGGTGGGAGTCCTTTTATCTCTCCTCCCCACTCTTGCATCTTTGCATTAACATCTTCCTGTATTTTTGTATACTTTTCTTCAAGTCTTAATTCTTCTTCCTTACTATATTTGGCTGCTGGAACTTCTCTAGGAACTTCAGGTTTTACTTCCTTGACTTCAAATGGCTTTGTGCCTTTTAAGTTACGTTGAGTTAATTCAAACTCTATAGGTTTTGTCTCAGTTACTTTAATCTCACCAGGTTTAACTTTAGTTCCTAAGCCATATGTTTCTAATGTGGTGGGTTTAGTCTTTACAGCAGAAGGAACAAACTCTGTAGTTGGTGGTTCTGCTTCTTTAAACTTAAATGATTCCACCTTTGTTTTTATGTCTCTTGTTAATGGAACCTTCTCATAGAATGTATCCTTAATCTCAGCTTTAAATTCAGCTACAGCTTTTCTTGCTTTAACTATTGGAACTTCTACTTTCTCAGATACCTTCTCGCCAAACTCAGTGAACTTAGCTCCTGCTGCTCTGATGTCCGCCCTTGTTTCTTGTATAGGTATCGTGCTGTATATCTCTCTTCTAGCTACAGCTCTAATATTAGAAAGACCAGCCTTTATCTCTGGTATCTTGAGATCTGTTTTTATTGCATACTTGACATCGCCCAATACATCTTTGACTGGAGCAGCTACTTTGTAATTAAACCTATCAACCAATACTTCCATCCTTGCAGAACCAACCTCTTTAAATTCAGCCATAGCTGGTGTTGATTTGAACTCTGGCATTTTAATATCAAGGTTCTTTAGACCTTCTCCCATCGCACTAGTTGTAACTCCCCATGTGAACGCAGACTCAGCAAGGACTCCTCCAAACTTCTCTGGTTCTTTAACTGCAACCTCAACAAGCTTACCGCCTTCCATAACTCCGAATGCTCCCCAGTTCAAAGCCTGTACGCTTACTTGTCTTGTGAGTTCAGTAGAAGGAAGCTTTGAACCAACTTGAACTACTGCTTTACCAACTGAGACAAATGGTTCAGCTACAGTCTTAGCTCCTGTTGTTAACTTTGCAATATACGCCTGTCCTTGTGGAGAAAACTTGCTACCGACATTCTCAAGTCCAGCTACAATCCTTGGTGCAGCTACATTCAATCCTTTACTAATTAGAGATGTAGCTCCAAGAGTTACCAATGGTAGAAACACTCCCTCGACCATAGCTGGAGATGTTACTACATGTGAAATATAATCTCCTTCCTTTATTGACTTGTCTAAACCTAAAGCAAATTGTGATAGCTCCTCCATTCTAGTTTCTCTGACTTTAGTATCAGCTTCTTTATCACCAGTAGATAATTCTTGAACCATTGCTCCAAAACTCTTGATACCTAATGGAGACTCCATAAGATTAGCAGCAGCTAACGCAGCAGGAGTCCATTCTCCATGTTTGTATTTGTATACTTCTGTAGCAGTTGGCAACTCAAACGAATATGTATCATCTTTCAAAGATACCTTGTAACCATACTTTTTGTATTTGCTAATCAATAACTGCTGATTGTAGACGGTCTTTTGTGCAGTCTGATATTCTGGAAGCTTCTCAGATGTTGTCCTAGCCCAATCAAGATACTCTGCTGCTGTAAGATTATCATCAGACATCTTTTCTCTCTTGCCAGCTTTCCAATCAAGATACTCTTGTCTGACTTCCAATTGAGAACCAAGCTTATTCAATGCTTCATCTCTTTTGTATTTAACTTCTACTCCATTCTCTACCAAGAATATGTCATCATATTTTCCAGCCTTAGTGACATCACCGATAGCTATATTCAACTGACTAAGATACTCTTCAGCAAAAGGAATGTTCTTCTGAGCCTCAGTAGCTAACTCTATGTTCTTAGTAACAACATCAATGTTAGAACCAAAATCACTTTCAAGCTGTGAATACAATTGCTGTTGGTTTATATCTTGTTTAGCAGGATTGTAATCATGGTCTATCTGATATGGAGATTCATGTATAAATATCGGTTCTCCTTTCTCGTCAACTCCAGCATAATACTTTGCTCTGTAAGGAGCTTCAGGATCTAGTGCTTCTACTTTCTTTGCAAATGCAGCTTGAGCATCAGTAGGTTCCTGACCAGGTATAACAAAAGTAGCTCCTAGTTCTGTTGGTGTTGCAGTAGTGCCAGTTCTAGCTGGAGATTGTTTAATTAATGGAACATCTTTATCAGTTGGAAAATATTTTTCATATTTGCTTAAAGTATCTGTTGATACAGGAATTTTAGTAGTATCAAAATAAGTTACAAGATTTACATCTTTTGGTTCAACAGTTGTTACACTAGGTTCACCATACTTTTCTCCATATACAGCCTTACCTAATTTCCAATGTATTGAACCTGAATCTGTGACATTCTCAAAACCCCTTACAGTTTTACCCCGTTCTTCTACAGTATAATAAACATCTCCTGTAACTGGTTTTACTTGAATTACAGTAAAATTCCTATTACCCATTATTTCTCCACTTATGATTTTTCTAGTTTCAGTTGGAGCTGCTGGTACTGGAGTTGTTACTATCGGTGTTGCAACTGTTGTTAAACCTATTATGCCAGAGCTGGGTTCTATAGTTGTAGATGCTGCCTCTTTAGCTAATTGATGCTTCGCCCAAGATATTGCTCCAGCTTGAGTATATACCTTTGGTGCTTCTGCTGCTTTTTCAATTATAGCTTTATCTTCTGCTGTGATGACAGGACGAGTTCCTGTTTTTAGAAGAGTTAAAAGAGGAGTAGTTGTAGTAGTCTTAGCTGCTGCTGAAGCTGCTGATGTAACTGGTGCTTGAACCGTTGGTTTACCTGCTGCTACTTTTGCTGCATCTGTTTCTCTACTTCTAACAACTGGAGGTGGTGCAGTAGTATTAACAACTGGAGCTACCACTGGTGCTGCTGACTGTTCTTTAATAACTTCCAATAAAGACTTTCCAGTTTTAGATGAAGTCTGCATAGCTTTAACTAAATCAACCATCTTTAAAACCTCCAGATATTCAATTTCATAATCCTGGTGCTTTTGCAGTTCTTACAATGCAATGGTAACTTCTCAACCTTTAGTTTATTGGTAGTATATTCAGAACCGCACTTGAGGCATTTGATCCTCATTCTAAACCAGTTATACTTTTTCATACTTCTAAAGAAGAAATCTAAAACTAGCTATTTAAAACCTAGGTAATCTTTAAATTACAAATCTACATACTATCATCTATGCCAAATGATACTGAACAGAATCAAGAAGCGATGATGCCGAAGATGTCTTCTCAGGAACATCTACAAAAAAAGGTTATAGACTTTGCATTCTCTACATGCATGAGAGGATGTACAAAGGAAGAGGATGTTGCAACGTATACTAACCAGACTGGTTTTGTAAGGTCAGTGCTATTCTTAGAGCCTATGACATGGAAGTATCTACCAGAACAGGTGAGGGAAGAGATAAAGAGCATACATAAAGAATTGAAGAATGACTGCAAACTGATAGATGATGATGTAGAACTTTCAGATGATAACAAGAGACTAAGCAAAAGAAAGAAGGAAGACGAGGCAGCAATAAGGATATTGCAGTATTGCCTGATAGCATTACAGTACAGTCCTATCAATGTTGAGCTTAGAGAAGTGGAAATCTTTGAAGGATACGATGAGCTTATAAAAGATATACGCTCAGAGAATCAGATTCGATTATTTTCTGATATAGACAAGGTGTAGCATGAAAGACTTTTACGAGATGGATTTCGGTAAGATATACAAAGAGCCAGACTCATTTGATTTGGCAAGAGTGTTCTTGAATCGCCTATGGAGAAAGCTTCATGTATATAACTTCAGCCTTTTGATTCTTTATTATGGTAAGCATCGTTGTTTAACTGCTGGAAATAAAGTCTTGATAGCTGATGGAAGTTGGAAAAACATAGAAGATATAAAAATAGGAGATGATGTTCTATCCCCACAGAAAGATGGCTCAGTCATTATCTCAAAAGTAATGCAAACAACAAACTATTTTTGTAATGATGTTTATGATGTGATTGAAGCAAAAGGAAAAAAGAAATTATTATATTCCTGCTCTGACAATCATAACATACCTTTACTAGCTTATTGCTCAAGAAGAAAAGATCCATTGCCAAGAGATGTATTTAAAAATATAAAGGAATGTACTGCAAAAGATATTTCAAATTTTGAAATAACATATAATACAATAAAATTAATTAAAAACTATGAACCTTGCAACATCTCAATAAGATGCATTCCTGCCAGACCTCAGATGGTATATGGTTTTACTTTAGATAGTGAAAGTCATTGGTTCATAACAAACAATTGGATAGTTACATGCAATAGTGGAAAATCATTAACAGCAGTTTCATTAGCACATATACTAGATTCAACATTCGATGACAACATGGAGGATAGAATAGTTTATAGTTCAAAGGCATTCCTAAGTGCAATGAGAGAAATAAGGCGACAGAGAATAAAAGGCGGTGCTGTCATATTTGATGAGGCTGGTTCCAGCGAGCTTGCATCACAGCGATGGTACGAGGATACTGCTAAAGTCATCAGCTCCAACTTGCAGGCATGTGGATACCTAAATCCATTCATAGGATTCGTAACTCAGAACTTTTCCTTCGTCAATACCCAGGCTCGTAAACTAAGTCAAGGCGTGTTCGAGGTTGATAGAGTAACAAATCAATGCTCAAGGATAAAGCCATTCTGGATAGAGAACAATCCCTGGACATCTAAGTTCTACAGACGTTACCCGATCTTCTGTGAGAAGCGTAATGGCATCCCATCTAACGTATACAAGCTAGGCATGATTAAGATAGGTCTACCACCAAAGGACATAATGGATCGTTACATAGCCCATTCCCAGGCATTTAAAGACAAGCTGCTGGATGATAGTGCTAGGGATATTGATATACTGGATACTCAGAAGCAGATGCAGAATGCTTATGTGACTGACCTGAATGATATAGTTGAACTAGTAAAGAAAGATTTAGAAACGTATAAGACATCATCTAGGCATGAACGACTTGACGAAGATTTGATACGGCATAAGTTCAAGCTCAAGCATCGTGATGCAAAGGTCGTGAAGATACTTGCCGAGAAATCAATCAAGGCATCATCTAGGCAAGCCCACACGCAAAAAGATAATGTTCCTATTTGAATGTCTATAATTGATTGTCTTTAAGTGGCTCGGTCTTGGCTGGCTGGCTTTCTAGCTTACATACCATGACATACATTGCTTGGTTTTGACTAGTTAAAATGAAGCTATGTATGACGTATTACATACCATGATGTTTAAATATAAAATCTACATACCTACATATTGATATTATGATTTATGAAAAAAAATTAAATCTACATTCAGTCCGTGAAAAAGTCAGACGTTCAGTGAAAAACGGTAAAATAAAAAAACCTGAAATATGTTTTAGATGCAAACAAAAAGTTACACGATTGGATGCTCACCATGAAGACTATAACGAGCCATTAAATGTAATATGGCTTTGTCCTCAATGTCATAGAGATATACATAATAAAAAGGAATTAAAAGAACTACCAGAACGACATAGGATTTTATTATGTAAACATTGTTTGTATGAATGGGAGTATAATGGAAAAAATCCCTATCGTGCATGTTGCCCTCGTTGTTTATCTTCTGTTCTAATTAGATAGTATCTAGTAACCTATTTTTGAGTACATACCTAAAAATGAGTTAACAATAATCTTTATAAACTAATACGTTTTACATATTCTTAAAAATAGGTTCGCAAGGTCTCGGAAAAACTTGCGAGTCTTCAGTTGATTTATTGCGATTGACTCGCACATAAACCGAAGCTTTTTTACTGGCTCCAAGGATTGAAGCGAACTAAAAAAAAGGTATCGTTTAAGCGATTCTATCGGGTGCAATTCCCGAACTTTTTTATAAGCTAAGAAATAGCTTAAAAAGGATGTGAAAAAAATGAGTGAAAGAGTCACCGACACAGTGGGGTTTAAGCATGGCGGTAACACAAATCGCACAGAAGCAGCAGGACTATGAGAAGCAAATAACTATGGAGCGTATCGGTTCAAAGATTCTGGAAGAACCAGTAGAAGTATATGCATTCAAAGGGGATTAAAATCCCCATCTCTTTTTTTTTACAATCCTATTGAGACTTACTATATCACATATTACGCTTGCATGATTGAGGATTCAGTGACATCGAGCAGGGTGCTGAGCGAAGTATTTGCGATCCAGATGCCTAGCTTGTGCATCCTGCTCTCACATCCGAAGATCATCTACGCAAGATGCCTAGAAAGGAGGTAAGATATGCTACGAGATGAGACCTGGTATCCAGGCTGGTGCAGCCTGTGGAATACCCCAAACATAAGTGAAGACGAATTGGAAGATGAAATCGAAGAAACGGAAGAGGAATAAGGGTTATTCCTCTTTCTCATTTCTTTAGGAGTAAACAAGATGTCAAACTGTAGAGTGAAATGCCTAGATTGCCCTTTTTGCCAGATGGTAAAAGGCAATTACGAGTGCAAATTCGGAGGAAAATAAAATGTATAAAAACTATCTAAATAGAAACGGAGAAATAGTAACAAAAACATTTAAGGAGCTGAAGACGACCTGGACAAAGATAAACGAATACATGGTTGAATATAGCACAAAAGAAGAGGTTGATTTCCTAAAAAAATACGGATTGCAGCCGACAATATTCAATGTAGCGAACCTTAGAAAGCTAGATCATGTATATCTGACCGAGCATTATGTCAAAGTCTGTTTAGAGCATGGTGCTGTGGATCACAGGGAGGTAAAAACACATGGGTAAAAACACAGAAGGGCGACCTATCGAGTGTAAGAAATGCGGTTATAAGTGGCTCACAAAGTCAGAGCTATACTACATCACTTGCCCTCGATGCAGGCGGAACGTGAAGATCCGAGAGCCAGAAACGCTTAAAAACCAGTGATAGTTACATACTATGTAGGTGCCTGGATGTGAATCATTTATCCATTTTCACATCCCAAATTAAATATTTCATTTGCATCCAGGCATCTATCATATGCCCGATAGGAAAGAAGTAATGGAATAAGCTAAAGGTGAAAGTAAAATGACCTGCAAACCAGAAACAGATAAACAAAAGAAGATTCGAAGGCAATGTGAGATTGAAACAGCAATTGCTCGTAATGATTTATTTGGGAAGGTGAAAGGAAAATGAGTAATCAAAGATATTTTCCGTGTGAGATATGCAAGAAACTTATTGACTTCAAAACAGTAAAAGGCGAAGATATAATGTGGGAAGTTGAAGGTGATGGTGTTGCCCATACAATTTGTATCACTCCAGATATTCAAGAAAAGTGGATGGATGATGACGAAATGCACATGACTGTTGATATTGATGAAGAAACAATGGCTAAAATCAACAGAGCAAGAACCAATCCAAACCCCAAAGGTGAATGATATGAAAAGAATATATTTTGTAAATGAAAAAAATGATTATCAGGGATTTGCTGTTGTGGCTGAAAATGCAAATCAAGCTAAAGGTTATGTTAGAGATGGAGACCATGTAGATTGTGATTGGATAGATACTAGAGTTAGTTTATTAAAGGATGAAAATGGAAAAGAAAGGATTCCTTCTGATGATTTACCTATTGGTCATATCTATGAAGCTATGGAGGGATTGAAAGCAGGGATTTATTCTTATCTTCCTGAATATGATTGTCCTGTTTGTGGAGAAATAATAGATGTTTATTTATTTGAGGATGGTTCTATTTCATGTGAGATTTGTCAAGAAGAAAATAAGGTGAAAGGAAAATGAGTGAATGCTTTGATAAAAAATATGAGGTTAAATTAATTATTACTGGTGCTGATGGTAGAATTGTTCATATTATGGAATTACATACAAATTATAAGTCTGATATTATTAAGTGGCTGGAAGGTAAATAAGGTAAAGGTGAAAAGAAATGTCACAAATAGATGAGGTTCGTTGCGATCTTTGCAATAAAGTAGTATCCAGAACAGAACATGAATTGTGGGGCGGCAAAAAATCAGCATATGGTTTTCAGCTCCATGCATCTGGCGATATAAGAATGAGCTCTGATCTTTGCAGAGGCTGCTACAATAAGACAGTTGCAGCAATGAAAAAATTAGGAATGAAACTAAAGGTGAAAGATGGTAAAACGAATCTGTAGATATTGCAAACATTCTAATCAATGCGATTCAAAGATGCATATCTATTGCAAGCTCAAGGCATGTCTGATGCCATATCAGACATTATGTAATCACTTTGAGGATGGAACAGATGGATCTAAAAAAATACAATAAGCCATTGGTAATGGAAAATAAGTTCTTCATCGTCACACTTTTGCTGATAAGCCTAGTCACTTTGATGGGCTGTCTCCTCTTTAGCATTTTTTCGATATATCAAGTGATTGAAATATTTAGAAAACTTTTTAAGCTCTCATAATCTCTTTTTTTTGAGGCTGAGAAATTGAAAAATACGATACTCCATAGGCTTTTTGCTCTCAGTGTGACACTCCTGTCGAAAGAATTTTGGATCAAATCCGATTTTCTCTCCTCACCTTACTTAGACAGGAGTTCACAATGGCTAGGCAATGGAATGGGATTGCAAAACATCGTTTACACCACCTTGTTTTTTATTCCATTGCCAGCCATTTTCAACCCAAACTAAGTTATAGATTTTAGTGAAATTATGGCAAAAAAAAACGCTGAATATAACATCGAATATAACACGATTTCTGTTATAAGTGGTAGTAGTAGCTTTGAGCTTAAATGCCTGAATATCCTCAAATCAAACCCACGCCAGCAGTTCAATGCACAGACGATAGACCAGGTGCTTTCTGGTAAGCTCAATTACCGCAGAGACCTGAAACGCATTGCCAAGATAAGAACAGCCCTAAATCGCCTTGCTGACAAAAGCAAAATAAGGCGTATGAAACGAGGCTATTTCCAAGCAAAAGCAAACCTCGAAACCATAGCGATTATTGAGTCTCCGATGACCAAATTGCATGGCATAAAAATAGAGATTAAGAGAATAGAGGGTATTTCCTCCCAGTGTAACATGTTGACATGGCTGGAAACAAAGCATTTTAG
>Ga0315275_10003937_pt1 | contig 13809 bp, 12 predicted proteins | sample YL17G03_0_MG_FD_205557 | JGI IMG/M metagenome (GOLD analysis project Ga0315275, IMG submission 205557) | Sediment microbial communities from Yellowstone Lake, YNP, Wyoming, USA - YL17G03_0 | ecosystem: Environmental > Aquatic > Freshwater > Lake > Sediment | place: USA: Wyoming | collected... | reverse complement strand
GGAAAAGGGGTGCAAGGACCGGAGGCTTTTGATCCCAGACCCTTCCTAGAGAAGATGATGGAATATAACTTCCCTTATAAAATACGGGAAGAAGAAAGCGAATATACCCAAAGCATGTAGACTAACATCAAGAAATCGCCCATCCATTGTGTAAGGAAAGGAGAAGAAAGAAATGAATGAAAAAACCAAGTGTGGAACCATATTAACTATTTTACTATTGATGGGGATATTAACATCTGGCTGTGCAAAAGGGACAGCTACACCTCTGGTGGAGCAGCCAATCACGGTGACGACAGAAACAACTGCACCCACCGTAGCTCCGCAAAAGAGTCAGATTGTGTTCGTTATAGCAGAGGATCCAGCTTCCTTTAATGCAACCATAGCAGATGCTGGATATGACAGCCTCGTTATGAAGCTGGTCATGTTAGGATTGACCGGCCTGGATCTGGATGGGAATGCATATCCAGTATTGGCAGCAGAGCTTCCAACAGTGGAAAATGGTGATGTTGTCTTGGATGAAGAAAATGGAACGATGGATGTGACCTGGAAGCTTCGGCAAGATATTCAATGGTCTGATGGCACTCCAGTCACTGCGGAGGATGTCGTCTTCACCTATAATGCGTTGACAGATCCAGAATATGGGTTCTGGATCCAAGGACTCGATTATATTGACGGTGTGGATAAGGTGGATGATTACACAGCGGTGGTACATTACAACACCATTTACCCTGGCTATACGACCCAATTTGGTGGAGAGCAGATAGTTATCTGGCCGGCGCATTACTGTGACGCCACGCAGGGGTTCATATATTGGGATTGTTCCACGAAACCCCTGAGCGATGGACCATATACTCTGAAAGAATGGGTTCTCGGCGACCACATGACTTTTGAACGCAACACCAATTATTATGAGCAGGGTAAACCCACAATTGACGAGGTTGTTGTTCGAATTATTCCTGATGAGACCGTTCGAAAACAAATGCTCATCAATGGTGATGCTGACCTGGACATGTGGACGACAGAATCGATGATTGCTGAGCTTCAAAATCAACCAAATGTCGAAGTTAACTTTAGCCCATATACCCGTTGGGTAATGCGAATTTTCTTCAACTTAGCTGCCAAAGGAACGACGGACCCGGCAGCCACGCCTCACCCTATCGTTTCAGACGTACGCGTGCGCAGAGCGATACGCATGGCAATTGATGTGGATACAATCGCAAAGGAATTTTTCCTTGGGTACGCCCAACCCACATGGACGGAGTTCTTCCGACCACCCTACAATACTTGCGATATTCCAAAGCCGGTATATGACCCACAAGCTGCGGCTGCTTTATTGGAGGAAGCTGGCTGGACTGACCAAGATGGGGATGGTGTGCGCGAATGCAATGGTTGTGAAACTGCCGAAAAAGGCTACAAGATGGAAATGGAGTTCATTACATACGGGGAGTATGGCGAACCACTGATAAATACCCAACAACTTATCGCTGAAGAGCTAGGAAACATCGGTATCAAACTGAACCTGACGGTGGTTGAGGGGAGTATACTTTGGGCTGCTTCAACTGACGGAGGGATTGAGCAATCGGGCAACTTTGATATCGATATCTGGGATGACGGGTATTTTGGCAATGATCCGACCGATTTCCTGTGGGGCTATTACTATTCTGAAGCAGCCATACCTGACTATGGATATAACTACGGGCGTTATATCAACCCGCAGATCGACGAATTAATCAACCAGGCATATACACTGGATGAGGGTGTACGTAAAGACGTATTCTGCCAAGTGGCAAAAATCCTGGATGATGACCTACCGCAGTTGCTGTTATTCACAGCAATTGATGCCAATACCCATTCCACACGGCTGCAAGGGGTACAGTCTAACCCCAACGATATCGTAACCTGGAACGTAGCAGATTGGACATTGAAGTAATCGGTTGCATTAGTTGTAAATAAACCTAATAGGATGGAAGAAAAGTGGGCAATTATGTAGTCAGAAGATTACTGCAGGCAATCCCGTTGATGTTCATCGTCAGCATTGTCTTGTTTGCTTTGGTCAATCTGACACCTGGTGCCCTTGCTGGAAGGGGGCAATCGCGTCATCTTCGTCCTGAACAGGTAGCGATTCTACGACGACAATTTGGTCTGGACCAACCATTAGTAATGCGGTATATCTACTGGCTAGTGGGTAATGACTGGACGAAAGTAGATACAAACGGGGATGGGATTAAAGATAGCCCGGGACAAGGTAAGGGTATCTTGCGGGGCGATTTTGGACTATCTTATCGCACGCGAAAGCCAGTCATCGATTCAATTCGCATCTATTTGAAAAACACGGTATATCTGATGTCGGTGACACTGCTGGTTGTGGCAATCATCGCCATACCAGTAGGAGTCCTGACAGCGGTAAAGCAGTACTCGGTTTTTGACATCGTTGTTACCACCTTGTCTTTTATAGGGCAGGCAATCCCTGAGTTTTGGCTGGGTTTGATCTTGATTTTAATCTTTTATGTATGGCTGAAAAACCCATTGACGGGGGAACCTCTACTGCCAGCTGGTGGTATGTATACGCTGGGTATTGGATTCTCACTCATAGACTGGACTAAGCATTTACTACTTCCCGTTACCATGGGAGTGGTTGGCTGGGTCACCTGGTACTCGCGCTTTTTACGCTCAAGCATGTTGGATGTGATCCATCAAGACTATGTTCGTACGGCACGAGCAAAAGGACTAAAAGAGAGAAATGTACTGTTCAAACATGCACTGCGTAATGCTCTTCTGCCCCTGGTGACAATATTCGCCCTGGATCTACCCTATATATTTGCCGGCTCTCTGTATGTAGAGATTCTGTTCTCATGGCCAGGAATGGGTCGTTTATATTACCAGGCTGCTTTGGACCGAGATTATCCCCTGCTGATGGCAATCCTGACGTTCGGAACAGTCGTAGTGATCCTTTCAAACCTGCTGGCTGACATTGTGTACGCTAGACTCGATCCCCGCATTCACTATGAGTGAAGCACAGCATCATTTACCTCAAGAAGAAAGCATGCGAAAGTTGGTCTGGAAACGCTTCCGCAGACATCCTGGTGCAATTATGGGTTGTATTGTGCTTGGCTGCATTATCCTGGCTGTTTCACTAGCTGGCCTTTCACCTTACGATCCAGAGAAGTCAGATATGACTGAGCGTTATCAACCGCCTTCCCTGGCTCACCCAATGGGAACGGATGCATTGGGTCGCGATTTAATGACGCGCGTCTTATACGGAGGCAGGGTCTCACTTGCGGTAGGATTTTCAGTGATGATCATCACACTGCTGATTGGCATACCTGTTGGGGCAATTGCTGGCTATTTTGGTGGCAGGATTGATAATATTTTAATGCGCATCACGGATGCAGCTTTAGCCTTGCCGTCTTTGTTGGTATTGATCTTGTTGAGCGCCATCTTACGCGAGGTGGACGCGCCCTTATTAAAGAGTAACCCAGTGTTAACCATTGCAGCTGTCATCGGCTTACTCTCGTGGATGTTCGTAGCTCGGCTGGTGCGAGCATCTTATCTGGCTATCCGGGAAATGGATTTTGTGACCGCCACGCGTGCTCTAGGTGCCACGAGTCTGCGGATTATTGCAGTACACATCTTTCCCAACGCCATCGGACCGGTTATCGTCGAAGCCACTTTAGAGGTGGCTTATGCCATTTTGGAAGAATCGGGGCTTAGCTATCTGGGGTTTGGCATCCAACCTCCCACACCATCCTGGGGCAACCTGCTCAGTAATGCACAGGATCACATGGTGAAATATCCCTGGCTGGCGATCTTCCCGGGATTGATGATCTTCCTATCCGTTATATCCATCAATTACATTGGTGATGGACTGAGAGATGCCTTCGATCCGTATAAAGTGTTACAAAAGATAGGGGAAGTGTAATGGAAACCTTGGTGCAGGTATTATCAAAAGAAGAATGCAGCCGGATTCATGAAGAGACACTGAAGATTCTATTTGAAACTGGAGTACGCATCGATACGGCAAAAGGCCGCTGTTATCTGAAGCAAGCTGGTGCGATCGTTGATGAAGGAACACACATCGTTCGTATACCGCGAAATCTGATAGAGGAGTGTCTTGAGCAAGCTCCCAAGGAATTCAGCCTGGGGGCGCGTCGCCCAGATAAGTCCATCCTTATGAATCGGGGTCGATGTGCTGTAATCCTGGATGGTGGAGCAATCTTCACCTATGATACTGAAGCAGGAGTACGCCGATCTGCTACCCTGGATGATTGGTATATGGCAACCCGCTTGGGTGATTGCTTGGACGATATTGACGTGTACTGGAGCGTAATCGAGGGATGTTGGGGGCACTCACCTGGTGATACGGTGGCATATTGGAAGGCTATATTCCAGAATTTCTCCAAGCACATACAGGATGCGACCATGACCCCGGAGCAAAGCCGGTGGATGCTGGAGGTACTCCAGGTGGTCTTTGGCAGTCGAGAAGAGGTCAAGAAGATACTTCCTGTGTCATTTGTATTATGCCCAGCTTCTCCGCTTATAATTGAAGCTGAGTACACAAATGCATACCTGGAGACTCTTGCGTGGGGAATCCCAGCGGCGGTCATGACCATGCCGCTTTTGGGCTTGTCTGGTCCGGCTTCATTGATCTCGGAACTCGTTTTAGCCAACTGTGAAACGATCGCCATGCTGTGCCTCATTCAAGCAGCTGCTCCTGGCACACCTTTCATTTACGCAGCAGCACCGGTCATCGCAAATATGCACTCAGGTCGCTTTGGCAGCGGAGAGGTGGAGCATTCCCTTTTGGGTGCAGCCGTAACCGAGATAGCCAGGATGTACCAACTACCCGTTGAAGCCAGTGTGTGTGGGTCTGATCACTATGTGCCTGGAATACAAGCGGGTTATGAGCGTGCGTTGAACTATACATTGCCGATTTTGGCACGACCAGATTTAATCGTAGGGCCAGGCTTGCTGGGCGGCTCAACAATTTTCAGCCCCGAGCAATTGATGGTTGATGTTGAAGTCATCCGGCGTTGCAAACGGCTAAGCCAAGGTATCGGGAGCGGAGCGGAGAAATGGTTGGGAGAGGTGATCGCCAGATTGGGTCCCGGAGGAAATTATCTAACGGACAGGTCCACGCGTAAAGCTGTGCGCTCTGGCGAATTATATTCCAGCAAGTTGGGTCTGCATGGGAGTTATGAGCAATGGGAGAACTCAGGCTCACCAGACTTACTGTCAGAGATCCGACAGAATATGCGAGATTTACTCTCTACAAAACAACCCCTTCCCTTACCAGAGGCGGCAGAGCGGGAGCTGGAATACCTGGAAAGAAGGGCTCGCGCGAGCGTATAGAAGAAGGGAAATAATCTTAGCTAATAAGTTAACAATAATTGCTATCTAATACAGGGATCAAAATCTATTACGCGGAGAATAAATTTATGTTAACCCAATACCCACCCTTAGAACCATTGCGAACGTCCTACCATTTACGATTTCTAACTGATGAGCAATTGGATGGCTTGCAGAATGCCACATTGGAAATCCTGGAAAAAACAGGAGTACGGTTCCCATCCCAAAAAGCTCTGACTATATTTGCAGAGCATGGTGCACAAGTGGATTGGCAATCCCAAATTGTCCGGCTGCAGCCAGATTTCGTGTTTAAGGCATTATCAACTATACCAAGATTTTTCTTGATGGGTGCACGCAACCCGGCATATGATTTGCAGTTAGAGGAAGGTGTGACCTACTTCACAATGGATGGCTGTGGCGTGGAGACGATTGACTTTGACACCCGAGAACGTCGACCTTCACGTAAAGCTGATGTAGGTACCATGGCGAGGATCGCAGACTACCTGCCATCGATAGGTTTTATCTGGCCGATGGTCAGTGCACAAGACCATGGTGAAACAGCACCACTGCATGAGATTGAAGTGGCCTGGAACAATTCGGTCAAGCACATACAGAGTGAAACTGTCATGGGTGAAATACCGTGCCGTTATGCGGTTGAGATGTCGACGGTGATTTCGGGGAGCCGAGAAGAGTCGCGCCGAAGACCGCCATTTTCGCTGGTGGTATGCACCATCGCACCACTGGTGCAGGATACAGCCGGTATCGAAGGAGCGTTGATACTGGCGGAGGCTGGATTACCGGTAGGGTTCTTAGCCATGCCAACCTTGGGTACGACTGCACCGGCAACTTTAGCCGGGGCGTTCGCAATGGGTGATGCAGAAATCATCAGTGCTGCGGTGTTAATGCAGCTTCATGCACCTGGTGCTCCCGTTTTTCACTCACTGATGCAAGCCTGGGCAGACCCTCGAACCGGAGGCTATGTGAGCTATTCACTGGACAGCCGGACACGTTATGCGCCAGTGGAAATGGCACACCACTGGGGAATGGCTTCGTTAGGGGCATGCTATGGGACCGACGCACATGAACCAGGGACCTGGCAAGGTGCAGGGGAAGTGGCGCTCGATCCATTCCTGGCAGGCCTGGTGGGGGCAGATATCGTCACTGGAATGGGGCTTTCTGAGACTTACACGCTGCTTTACCCTGAACAAATCATCATGGATGATGATCTATACCAGCGGGCGCGATACCAGCTGATGACTTTGGAAGTGAATGAAGAGACGCTCGCGCTTGATACCGTGCATGCGGTTGGTCCAGGTGGTCACTACCTTGGGCAGAGGCACACCCGCAATCATATCCGTGAATCGCTGGTGCGCGGGATCACACACCAGATTGGGGAGGATGGGAAATATCGAGACCCACGTCAGGTGGCAATTGAAAAGGTTGACTGGATCCGTAAGAATCACCAACCTGAGCCTCTGGAAACAGCAAAACAAGCTGAGCTTAGGCGCATTCTAGCTGCTGCAGATAAAGAAATATGCAAGGGATAACATGTATGGCTAGCCAAACCCCAACCCTACAACCGATTGTTCCTGCTTATCACGTCAAAATTCTGGAGGAAAAGCAGCTTGACCAGCTTCAAGCAGCCACGCTGGAGATATTGGAGCAGGTGGGAATCCATTGCCCATCGGAAAAGGCGCTAAAAATTTATGCTGAGCATGGGGGGTTGGTGGATTTTTCCCGGCAAGTGGTGAGGCTGCCTGCTCAAATTGTCTTGGAAGCGATGAGCCATGCTCCGCGCTTTTATACCATGGGGGCGCGACACCCTTCCTTCGATTTGAAATTGGATGGGAAGGCGTTTTATTGCGCCACCGATGGGTGTGGGGTGGAAACCATCGATTTCGTCACCCGCCAAAGGAGACGGTCGAAAAAAGAAGACGTGGCGGCAATGGCAAGGATGAGTGACTATCTGAGCGCGCTCAGCTTTTATTGGCCAATTGTAAGTGCGCAGGATTTTCCCGAGATGGCTCCATTGCATGAGCTCGATGCATCTTTTAATAATACGGTAAAACATGTGCAGTCAGAGACAATCATGGGTAAATGGACAGCTCGTTATGCGATTGAAATGGCGGATATAGTGGCTGGCAGCGAGCAGGTAAGACGCCAACGTCCACCACTATCCCTGTTGGTATGCACCATTGCCCCCCTGGCACAAGACCGGGATGGTCTGGAATCGGCATTATCATTTGCAGAAGCGGGTTTGCCGGTTGGATTCATGTCCATGGTCAACACAGGTTCCACTGCCCCGGCAACGATCGCGGGGACGTTAGTGACCGGGGATGCTGAGATCGTTTCAGCATTGGCGCTGATCCAAATGGCTCATCCAGGCGCTCCGGTGTTTCACTCTTTGTTACCCGGAATCATGCACCCACACACAGGTGACTATCAAAGCAGCGCATGGGAGGGCTCATTGCTCTACCCCCTGGGGGTTGAGATGGCACATCGCTGGGGTGTACCAACCCTGGCAGGAATCTTTGGGACCGATGCCCGGGTACCTGGCTGGCAGTCAGCGGCGGAGGCAGCTTCGTCCTTGTTGTTATGTGCACTGGTCGGTGCGGAAACAGGAAGTGGTTTGGGACTGGTTGAGTCATGCATGTTGTTGTATCCCGAGTCTATCCTGCTGGATGCTGACCTTTATCATCGGGTGCGCAACGAAGCTGCCGGACTGGATACCAGCTCGGAAGCGCTTGCACTGGATGTGATAAAAGAGGTGGGTCCGCGTGGTCAATTTTTAGCACACCGACACACCCGAATAAATATTCGCCGACGACAATTCTCAGACCTGACAGCTCAACCACTCCAGGGAGGCGGTTATCGTGACCCGTTGGAAGTGGCGCGAGAAAAAGCAGACTGGATTCTGTCCAATCATCACCCACAACCTTTGGAAGACGCTCAAAAAGATGAACTGACCAGGATCCTAAAGGCTGCGACCCGTGAAAAAGGACAATGAAACAATTTGAATCGATCCTATCGTGATTATTGCTTAACGCTTATCAACCTGGAGGAACTATGCATTTAACTGCCCAAATTCTCACAGAAGATGAACAACATCGCATCCATACCATGAGCTTACGAATTCTGGAAGAGGTGGGCATACGCTTCCACGGCGATCGGGCGCCAAAGATCCTACGGGAAAATGGCGTAAAAATCATCCCGGAAGATAAAATCGCGAAAATTCCACCCGAGCTGGTCGACCAGGCATTGAAGACCGCACCCAAGTCATTCGTATTAGGCGCACGGAACCCGGCTTATAACTTCCCAATGCCTGCCCCTTATACCCGTTATTGCATTGATGGAACAGCTGCCTTCACCCTGGATTTTCATACGGGTGAAAGACGTTACGGGACGAGTAAGGATATTGAAAACGCCTTGCGCGTCTTCCAGCACATGGATATGGGAGTGATGGCATGGGCACCAACCTGTGCAGAAGATAAACCAGCCAAAACTCGGGCTCTGGATGAGTTCTTTAGCATGGCACGCTACAGCTCCAAACACGGAGAGCACGAGCTTCACAGGGTGGAACAGGTTCCTTACCTCGCGGAAGGTCTGATTGCCATCATGGGCAGTGAAGGTGCTTTACGAAAAAGCAATGCCTATTCGTTGATCTACTGTCCCGTTGCTCCATTGACCCATGATGGGCAAATGCTGGATGCCTACATAGAGTTGGGTGAGATTGGGCTGCCAGTGATGTGCATGCCGATGCCGGTCAACGGCACCACCGGACCAGCAAGCTTATTTTCCAATATCGCCCTGGCGAATGCGGAAATGTTATCATCGTTGGTGATTTTCCAATTGGGGCATCCTGGCAGACCGATCATATTCTCAAGTGCGACGGGGACGGTCGATTTCCGAAACGGAGCTTATCTGGCGGGAGTGCCGGAAACGGGGCTCCAATCCGCTGCTCTAGCAGTGATGGGAAAATACTATGGTTTTCCAACCGGTGGAGCCGGGTTTACTTCGGATGCCAAGCAAGCTGGACCTGAAGCAGCCATCGAGAAGCTTATTACGACGTTGCCTTCTGTCCTTGTTGGGACAGATATCCTGGTGGGCTTTGGAGAAATTGAGAGCGATCAATTGCTAATCCTTGAGCAAATCGTGGTGGATAACGAAATCGCGCATTTATGCCAGCGCTTGGCGGAAGGGGTGGATTGCTCTGCGGAGAAGGATCTTTTCGAAGATATCGCTCATATTGGACCGGGTGGGCATTTCTTAGGTACCAAGAGCACCCGCAAAGCTGCCCGGGGCACGGAGATTTACACACCGCAATTGGTAGATCACCATTCGTATGAAGCCTGGGTTAATCTGGGAAAACCATCCATGTATGCAAAGGCACGAGAAGTGGTGGCAGGCATTTTAGAGGAACCACTGGTTGACCCCTTACCTGGAGAGGTATGTGAAAAGCTGGAGCAGATTTTACGGAAAGCAGAGAGAGAAATACCTTAGCGTTAGGGATATATTTTTAATCATTCACTTGAGGAGAGCAATCATGCAAACACTGGTGTGTGGAAAAACAAAGCAAGTCAAGATTGATACAGAGGGAGTCTTTACAATTATTGGAGAAAAGATCAACCCGACCGGACGAAAGAAACTGGCAGCAGCCCTTCTGGAGGGTAATTTGGATTACGTCAAGGAGCTGGCAACCAACCAAATCAATGCAGGGGCTGATTTGTTGGACGTGAATGTAGGTGTTCCGGGAGCGGATGAGGAGGCATTATTGCCACAAGTGGTCAAGATGCTGGCGGAAGCATTCGACGTCCCATTTTGTCTGGATTCTCCCAACCCTAAGGCTCTGGCACAAGCCTTAGCCATCGCACCGGGCAAACCCCTGGTGAACTCAGTGAATGGAAAGCAGGAGTCACTGCAGGCAATCCTGCCTTTGGTGAGAGAACGAGGAGCTTCCGTAATTGCCTTGACCATGGATGAACAAGGAATTCCCAAGGATGCTGAGGGGCGGGTGAAGATCGCAGGCAGGATCCTGGAAGCTGCGGCAAAGTATGGGATCCCGCCAGAGGATGTAATAATCGATCCGCTGGTGCTTACTGTAGGAGCCGAAAGCCAGGCTGGAGCAGTTACCCTGCAAACCATCCAACGGGTGCGCCAAGAATTTAACGTTAATATCAATGTTGGAGCAAGCAATGTATCTTTTGGCCTACCCGAACGTGATACGGTCAACGCGGCCTTCCTGGCTTTAACCATCGGCGCGGGTGCAACCTGCGCCATCACCGACCCGATAAAATTCACGCGGGTGCTTAGAGCTGTGGATTTGCTGCTTGGGAAAGATGCCTATGCGGCGCGGTATGTAAAGTATTGCCGCGCCCACCCATTGGAAGAAAAGTAGGAACGGGGTTCATCTTTTATTTTGGAAGAAGAACCGTCAACGAATAAAACACGAATACACGAATAAGCTCCCCTCCCCCATTTTCATTTTTATTTATGAAAATGGGGGAGGAGAAAAGAACTTTCCACTAAATCGGGTAAGGCCCATTTGAAAGAAAATGGTCAAGGGGAAAGAACCGTCCACGAATACACAAAGGACGGTTTATGTTATTTGAGCATTTGAAAGTCGTAAATGAAAGGCTTATTCAATCTGTTTCCAATATTTACGTTTCATACCATCCTGGGGCTCTTCGAACAAGGACCAGCTAAAACACCGCCTAACGAGATAGTCATGGGCTTTCGTTTCTAGCAGGGAGCTACCCGGGCAAAGGAGGATCATGCCTCCCGATTTGGTCACGCGCTTCATTTCAGCGTATTCCCCCTCGGGATGACCTCCGAAGACATGCCCACCCATGGTGATATCAGCGAAACCATCTGGGAAAGGCAGGTCGGTGATCAGACCATCCACTGGAAAGATGTTGGTGAGATTCTGAGCCCGGGCTTTTTGTTTGATATAAAGGCGCAAATTACCCACAGGCTCTACCGCGAAAACTACTAAAGCACTCTCTGCAGCAATAAATGCCAGCCTACCAGTACCGGAGCCAATATCGATGACTATCTTTCCGCTGAAATTGGTCAAACCGCGCAGTTCATTTGAATCCCACCCCAGACAGGGCTGGGCGTCGTAGATGGTCGGGTCAACCGCATAAACCACCAGATCGTTGATGCAGTTAAGCACATTAATTTCGGCTTGCCGGATGCGCTCTGCAGTTGGGGAAGGGCTGAGCGATTGAGTTGCCTGAAGCTGATCCAACCAGGAATTTATCTCAGGGCATTTATGGCGCAGATACCATTCAACGGTTGGGTTGGCTTGCAGAGCCATCACCAGCTCCTCTTCGGGTATCCAGCCCGGGAACCAGCTCAGCTGAACCCGCTCAAGCAGAAGCAAGGTGTTGAATGAAAGGTTGGTTACGTCGATCCAATCAAGGGTCATGGCGGATTTTCTATCAGACTGTTTGGTGAATCAGCGGTTTGTGCATGATAAATAAAAGCTCAAAACCTCAAGGACATACAGGTAAGACCACCGTCCATCTTTTGGACTTCACTAACATCCAATTCAATAAGCCTCATGCCCAGATGAGCGAGACTGGCATGCGTCTTTGGAAAGCCTTTGGGGGTTAATAGGGTATCGTTGACCCAAAGTGTATTGGCGGCATACTCCTCGTCTACATCTAGAATAATTCTCTTATATTTAGCAAAGGCGGGATAATCAGCCAGGTTTTTTGTTATCAGGAGGGTGTCATTTCCCACATAGTTAACACCTGACTTTAAGTGTAATCCTGCTGCAACGGGAACGGTCTCGGGGGTATGCCCAGCCTCTGCCAGGAGGGTGGCAAGCTGGGCAGCGCCCTCATTATTCGTCCGTTCAGACAAGCCAATGAAGTAGTGGTTCTCGACCACGAGAACATCCCCACCATCAACGGTGCCGGGAGGATGGATGTGGACGAGGGGGCGATAATACTCCAAAAAAGGCTCGAGAGTGATTTCTTCTCCTTGACGGGAAGAAGCACCAGGACAAGTGCTCACGGCAATTTTGGGAGTGATGATGGCGGGGTCTTCGACGAAATAAGCATCTGGATATGCTGGCTCGGCTGGAAGGACGATCACATCCAAACCAAGGCTGAGCAGTGCCTGGCGATAGGCGTGATGCTGCTGCAGGATGAGCGAGTAGCTTGGACGACCCAGATTGGCAGTGGTCACTCCATCAGCGAAATTCTCTCCCGGTAAACGGGTGATGGCATGATTTATCATATTTTAATTGTAAGCCAATATTGACTATCTTGCATTAAATTGTCCATTGGTCATGGATAATACCGGCGAGGTACCAGATATTATTCTCTTCCATGAAGACCAAGCGCAGACTACGCCAATCCATACCTCCATATTGAGGATCGAAACCGGGGAAATAATATTCGACGATCATTGCACCAGGATAAAATTCCTGGCTGTTATCGATGGAGTTTCCTTCGCCAAGGCGATGATTAAGAGCTATTTGGGGAGCATTAGCAAAATCCACATCATAGACAAACTTGGAATAATAATCAGCATAAGTAAGATCGATAGGCTCTCCGGAGCCATCATAATTTCCCCATTTATAGATCGTGCTATCAGCCATTAAACCGGTAATCTTATCTGCTGGAAAGACCTGGTCGGTATCCTTGACATATGCATATGGGGAGAAACGCAGACCCATCTGCGGGTGGACATATTGAGCCAACGTCACCATATCCTTATCCTTCAAGACTCCAAGCACTTCAGCGGCTCTTTCGAGAACAGTTTGTGCAGGCGACAGGGGAGTCACCGAGGGAGGAATAGTTGGTGCAGAAGTGGGTGAAGCAAGCTGAACGGGAGTGGGTTGGTTAAATACCAGGGTGGGGGCTTCGGTAGGGATGGGAGTGGGTATCAACGCGGGTGAGGTAAGGTTGCAACCCGTCAACATGGTTGCCAGAAGAACAAATATCAAGATGAATTTAGTGACCATATGTACCTCCAGAGAGGTTTACTGTGATGAATAAGGTTAATTGAATACGGCAGGTGCTCATATATATAGACGTTCATGGGATAAAAAAGGTTTCAGAACTATATGCCAGCATAAAATATCGCATCGCGAATGAGTAATTATGATACAACCAGCCTCCAGCGTCAATTGGGGAATGATTTGAGATCTTGCTTGCAAGTATAATAATGTCTTGCACAGGGAAATTATCGATCGGATTAAGATATTTTCGAGGTGTGACAAATAATATTAAAATGGCGGATAATGAAGAGGAGGAAAGCATGTCAGCAGTGCCTTATATTGAAGTGATTTTCTTGCCAATGAGACCGTGCGGGATATCGTCATTGGCATGTCCGCTGGCTTGAGTGTGCCTTTTGCCCTGGCAGCCGGTATCTCTGCAGTGTCAGGTGCGTTGACGAAGATCGTCGTGACCGCCGGGTTGGCGGAAATTGTAGCCGGATCAATTGCCATGG
>Ga0315275_10003933_pt1 | contig 13816 bp, 13 predicted proteins | sample YL17G03_0_MG_FD_205557 | JGI IMG/M metagenome (GOLD analysis project Ga0315275, IMG submission 205557) | Sediment microbial communities from Yellowstone Lake, YNP, Wyoming, USA - YL17G03_0 | ecosystem: Environmental > Aquatic > Freshwater > Lake > Sediment | place: USA: Wyoming | collected... | reverse complement strand
TAAAGCCCCCGCCGGCGTGTGGCCCGATCATGTCGGAGCTAAAGCTCCGACCCCCTGCACAACTTCCTCAAGCGCACCTTTTCAAATTAGGAAACTACAAAAGATGGTGGATCGGTGAAAAGCATGCGGTGCGGACCCGGGCTTTCGCATCCGCGCAATCGGGGGGCGAGTAGGGTGGATGGCGATTCCGGAAGGAAGCGCCGCCGAACACGATAATCGCGCGCCTGGTCGCCTTCGATGAAGCAGGCTACCCAGGCATCCGCGTCGCCAGCGTTCGGGGCGGCAACGTGCCTGTCACGCAACCGGTCGATCCCGGCCACGTCAACACGGGCGCTTGTTTCTTAATCTGCCATATTTGGGTTCTCCTTGTCTGTGAGTGGATCCCCCACTGCGCACCGTCCGCATTGGTTACCCGGATGTGTAACGAGCAGCCTCCCCGTTAGAGGCAAACGGCGATTATCGACGACCTCTTTGCCTTACTCCGTGCTGCGCTCCGCGCTTCACTCGGCTCGGTATCGCTGCTACTGAGTGTCGGCGGTGGGGCCGTAGATCCCCGGGACTTTGCCGCCCATCGGGCGCAGGTAGGTGCTGAGCTGGCCGCGGTGGTGGACTGAATGCTTGATCGCCATCGCAAGAAAGTTGACACCGGGCGCCTGGATCATGCCGAACAAGTCGATGACGCCGGCCAGTTTCTCGCCGGACATGACGCGCACGCGGCCCAGCGCCGCCGGAACTTTTTCTTTGTAGCGGGCGATGGCGTCGGCCGGGCTCATGATGCCGCAGGCGTCAGAATCGTCAGGCGGAGGCGTGAATTTGCCGTTCGCGATGCAGTTCAGCAGCCACTCGTCTTCAAGAGTGATGTGGCGGACGAGTCCCAGACCGGTCTTGGACTTCGCGTCCGGCCGGTACTCGAGACGACCGTTGGGAACCGCCTCGATGACGCGCAGCGTCGTCTGCATTTCGTTTTCAAAATCGGCGATGAGAAAATCCGCTACCGTCTTCACTTCTTTGGAATCCATAGGATGCTCCTTTTCTCTGATCAATTTGCGTTCTCCCGGTCCGTGGGCGGAACGCCCGGAGGACCATGGCCCGCGTTTGATACTGGGGAGTGTAACGAGCAGCCTCGCCGTTACGCCTAAACGACCACTTTAGCGCATAAAGGGATGCGACCGCCACCACGGGGCGAGAGCCCCTCGCCCCTACTTTTGCTGACCGAAGACTTCGCGAAACTTCACATTCAGGTCATCAAGCGCGCGGGTGCAGTCACCCGTAAAGCTCGAGCCGTGCATGATGGCGAGCGTTTTCGGCTTCAGGTCGGCGAGCTTCTTGAGGTTCCGCGCCGTGAGCGGCGTGTAAGGAACGTAATCCGCGAGGATGCCCGCCTGATATTCCTTCATCGCTTGATACGAGCGCTCCACAACATCGGCAGATGTGAGCGGCTCGACGTCGCCGGTCTGATGGAAGAGGTCCGAGCAGAGCAGCGTCTTCTGCGTCTCCTCGAAGAGCACTCCGGCGTCCCAGCCATGTGGCAGGTGCGGCGTCTGGCAGTAGCGGAAGCGGTACTTCCCCGTCGAAAAGCTCTCGCCGTCAGCGAGGGCGCGCGACTCGCGGCCAATGAAATCGTTCACGCTCACCAGCGCACCGACCTGGCTGCAAATCACGTCCGCCTTGGGCGCCGCGCCCAGCCACTCGTTGAGCGAGCCGCACTCGTCCGATTCGAAATGGCTAAAGCTGATGTGGCGCAAATCCGAAACGTTGATGAGCTTCGAGACCGCTTCGCGTATTTCCGCGTGCATTCCCCGAAGGCCAGTGTGAAACAGCAGCGGTTCGTCGTCTTTCACCAGAAAATGGTTGAACTGCAAATCGCCCCATTGAGCGTAAATTGAGATGCGATAGATGTCCGGCGCAATCTCGGTTGTCTTCGCCATGCTTTCATCCTCCTTGTCGGTAACGGACTGCCCTAGGTACAATGGTCCGCGCTTGATACTCGGATGTGTAACGAACCGCCTTCCCGTTACACATAAAAGGTGTGTGGGTGGAAATTGAACTGAACGATGCGGAGCTCGTGCGGCAAATCGGCTCCGGAAGCGACCGCGAGGCCGAAGCCGAGCTGTTCCGCCGGATGGCGCCGCGTATTCGGCTCTACGGTTTACGTCACTTACGAGACGAGCACGCCGCGGAAGACCTGACGCAACAGGTTCTGATCACGACGCTGGAAGCTCTGCGGGCGGGTCGCCTCCGTGAACCGGAGAAGCTCGCATCTTTCGTGCTGGGAACTTGCCGGATGACGGTGCTCGATCTGCGCCGAGGCGCTCAAAGAAAGGAGCGTCTACTCGAGCAGTTCGGGCCGGGCCTTCTGGTGCCGGCCCAGACGCCGGCGCCACGCCTCGACCATGACCAGCTTACGCGCTGTGTGCAGAATCTGAAAGAGCGCGAACGCGCGGTCGTCGTCATGAGTTTCTATGACGAGCAGACCGGCGCGGATGTCGCCAGTCTCCTAGGCGTCTCTGAAGCCAACGTGCGGGTGATTCGCCATCGGGCGATTCACCAACTGCGCGAGTGCATGGGGGTTGCAATATGAGGATTGGAGACGATGGTGACCCAGTGACCTGCTCAAATCCCATCGACGCGGCTGTCCTCGCCGACTATTGGCTCGCCGCGTTGGCAGATCCCGAAGAAGAAGCCGTCGAAGAGCATCTGCTCGACTGCGACCGGTGTGGGGCGCGGCTCCGCGAAGTGATCGCGCTGGCCGAAGGAGTCCGCAACTTGGCACGCGAGGGTTGTCTGCGAATGGTGGTGAGCGACGCATTTCTCCAGCGTGCCGCAGAGGAAGGCTTGCGCGTGCGTGAATACGCCCCTCCCGCCGGAGGCGGCGTCCAGTGTACCGTGACGGCCGAAGACGACATTCTCATCGCTCGCCTGGCCGCGAACTTGAGCGGGGCGAAACGCGTCGACCTCTGCATCTGCGATGAGCACGGCCTCGAACAGCTCCGGCTACGGGACATCCCCGTTCATTCCGGGGCTAGCAGCGTTGTCTACCAGGAGTCGATCACATTCATGAAGGCCGCGCCGACGCTCAAAATGATCGCGCGCCTGGTCACCTTCGACGAAGCAGGCGGCGAGCGCCTGCTCGGCGAATATACGTTCAACCACACGCGCTCCTTGCCCGGCCCGGGTGCTTGGTAGTCAATCTGACAGCCGAATATTCCCGGTCATCTTCCCCGTGCAACGCCTCTCCAGTGGGCGGTGCGGTAAGTCATGGCAGCTTGCGATCATCCGCGTGAGCGTAGCGCCGGCTTCTCCTAGAATGATCTGGTGGATGATTTTCAGGATTCATGGGCAGCCGCGCAGCCCGTTGCCCTGCAAATGATCGCGGTGTCTTCAGTTGCGCTCGGCTCATTTTGGGAGTGGTGCCGGAGAAGTTAGGAGAATGGAATGCGCAAGGCCCGTAGAGCAAAGACCATCAGGATTGCGGGGCTGAAGATTGACGACCCAGACGTGGTCGCCGTACTGGAGGTTACGGAACGCCTGGACTCGCTGAGCCGGGAGCGGGTGCTTTCCTGTGCCGCCCGGCTCTACCAGTATGAGCTACTAGGGATCAAGCCTTCTTTGACTCGCGTTCAAGTGGAGAATCAACCGGCTCAATGTAGAAAAGTAGTTCCTCGCTCGTCACGACGATTTTCTGACGGCAAGAGCACCGCACGGAAACAACCTGCCCTTGCCGAAAAGGCAGCACGCCGCCCATTTCCAGCCAACCCCCGCCAAGGTGAATGACCTTAGGACAAGCTGGGCATTTAACCGCCTGCCTAGCCCTAGTTCTAAGCAGGGCTTCCATGATCGCATCATCGATTTCTTTGGTTGCCGGCATAGAGCTTGGGCTTGTCTCGAATCCGGCTATCTTCAAAGGAGTAGCGGAATCACCAGGAGGCAGCCTAAAACCCACGTCGGAGACCTTGCGCAGAACTTCATTCGAAGTTCCCAACATCGACGACTGCAAGTTCATACATGTTTTCGCCCAGCATGACTCCGGAACTTGACTGAACCGAAACCACAAACTTGTAACCTCCTGCGGCGAGTTCGTTGACTGTGGCGGGAAAAGACAGCGTAGGGGCAAGTTTCTGGATACCATCGGCAGGAACATCGGTTGTCAGCTCTCCCAGTGGAATGTTGCCCGTGGGACCGCGCAGGGCGAAGCTTATGCGGCAACGATTGAGGGCTTCTCTGGTGTCGTTCACCAGCCAGGCACCCGTGAGCCCCAGATCCATGGGATCCCTGGGTCTTCTTGCCAAGCGGGATGTGGACAGTTCCACCATGGCCAGGACGGGCTGCATGGCGCGCTGGAGAGCTGCATAGCCGGCCTTCGGCACTCGACCATAGCTCAGCACGCTCCAGCCGATCGTTGGCCAGCCATCCATAAACATGAACTGAAAAAAACCGCCCAGCTTCTCGTATTTGACCCGCCGATATTGCTCGACGGCGAATTGAATCAGGCGAGCCTGGTACGCCTGACTGTTGGCGATGAACTCCTCCAGATTCTTCCCGGGCGAAATCCCAGCAACAATGAAGGTCGAACGGGGCTCAAAGCCATTGTCCACCCAGTGTACGTTCGGGGGCCAGAGGTTGGCGCCCAGCAGTTGCCGCATTTCATCGAGCGAGAGCAAGCCCTGAGCCCCAAACTCCGAGACCACCGGCGCGCCTGGGGTCATCTTGAAATCGCGCATGTCGCCATGGTACCAGCCGGGATACGGGTGCTCTTTGTATTCACATGCTTCAGAGACGTAGCGGCTTGAATCTGCACTGCGTGCGTCCATTGCCAAGGTGGGGTCCACACCCAGCCGGTTGGGCGGATCCGGTTCGTTTTGGCATGTCCATAGCGCTATACTGGGGTGATTAAACAGATGTCGAATCATTGCCCGGAGCTGCCGGGCTGCCTCCGCAACGAATCGACTATCAACTGCGTACTGCCACTGGAGGGGAAAATCCTGCCAAACAAGGATCCCCGTCCTATCGCAGGCCGCGTAAAACTCGTCTCGTGTTACGTGCACACATACACGGACGCCGTTGACATGGGCTTTGCGCAGCAGTTCCATATCTTTGGCAATTTGGGACTCGGTGTAGTGTGCCAGCCATTTGTCCGGTATTACGTTGCTGCCCCGAACAAAGAAGCGTTCTCCGTTTAGGTGCCATTCGCCGCGCGAAGGATCGAACTGGATTTCGCGAATTCCCACTTTGAACTCGCAACGGTCTGTCTCGCCACCGCGCGTCAAGGTCACGGCTGCCTTATAAAGGTGCGGCTCGCCGAAGTCCCAAGTCCACCAGAGCTGCGGGTCGTCCATCGTGAATACAGCAACGTGTTGATTAGTTCCGGCCTGTCCAAGAACTGTGCCTTGCCAGCGAGATTGTCCGACGGACACTTCGAAGCTGGCCGGCCCGGTATCTCGAAACAAGGACTCAATTTCGACCACCACGCGGGCTTGGCGTCCGGTCCGCGGATTGGCGTCCGGCACCGCAGCCGATAGGTCGGCGGACCCACCCCCAACCTCAGGGACGAATTTGGTGGTGACCTTGACAGAACGAATATGGACGGTGTTGCGCCGCTCGATGTACACGGCGCCGATGATGCCCCCCGTGGGCTCCATTTGCCGCTCGAATGGGAGCCATTGATTGAGGATGCCCTTGACTTGACGCTTGTTCTTGGGCCACAGGCGTTTCGGCTCCTCGCGTGGCGCATCGACAATGACCTCCAATAAGTTCGGCCCGCCTTTCAGAAGTCCGGTAACCTCAATCTCGAACGGCTCAAAATACCCCTCATGCTCCCCCAGAGGCTGTCCATTCAGGCGAACTTGTGCGAAGTAATCAATCCCGGCGAAGCACAGCCAGATAGGTTGATTCACGAAATCCGGGCTGACGGCGAACCGACGTCGGAAAGCCACTCGACCGTGAAAATTCGGCAGCCCGGAAAGATGCCAGTTGCATGGAACCTGCATTCGCCCGGGAGCCGCCAGGTTTGCGTGCTCCTCCCGAATCGAGGCATCTTCTTGGAGAACCGTCCAGGCCAGCGGTTCATACTCCCATTCCCCATCCAGCCGAAGCCGCTCGCGACTCGGGAAAGAGAGTCCGGACATCTGGCCGGGCTCAGCCACACGCAGACCACGCGCACCAGCCTCTGTTGATGCTTCCCCATGCAAGGATGGGCCACCAGTGTTGCCCTTCACCGCTGCGAATGCGGCAAGTTGCACGACCGTGTTTGAAAGGAAGTTGCGCCGTAACATTTTCCCGCCTCCGAATGGAAATGATCTGATCTCGTGCTCTTACTCGATCGTTATTATCGGCCGGGTCCAAAACGGCTCAATCGGTTCCAAGCACACCCCCGCCTCCCAACAGGTTTGTTCATCGAGCTCGTGGCAAGCGTCAAGCACGAGAGCGTCACCGCGGGCATCTGCAAGTCATGCCGCCGAGGGAGCTAGCCCTCGTTCCGGCCAATAGTCAGAAAGCCACTCGTAAATGGCGCGCCGTTCCTTGCATAGATCACGCCGCATCTCCAGGTATCCCCCACCCTTGACTAAGCCTACCGTAGGCGAGAATTGCGAATCCACGACCAACCCTTGGAGAGAAAGACCGTCCAGCAACTCCTTGAAGTATGGTTCGTATTCGACCGGGGTGAAATCGCAAGCAAAGAGTACGATGCGTCCCTCCAACTTGGATTTCAATTCCCGAAATGCCCGAATGTCGTGGAGCGTATAGTTGTTGATGGCGAGCAAACCCTCTGTGTGGAGGAAATTCTCCGCTTGGTGCGTCGCATTCCCGCAGTAATGTACGCAACCCCCGCCGAACGCTTTCAGGATTCGCGAATTGTACGGGACGACGAACTCCTTGTACGTACTGGGTGACATCAACACAACGTCATCGTCGGAAAACCAGACTCCGGCATGCTTGCCGACATAAACTTGCTGGTCGGAAATGCACTCGCCAAGCGGCTCGCCGATGACTTCCTTCTGCCGCTTCACCCAAAGGATGAGTGTTTCGGTGACTTTGTCCATCAGTTCGTGCATCACCTCAGGCGCGTCGTACATGAGGTAAATCAATTTGTCGTATCCCATGAGCTGGTTGGCAGTGGTGAGCGGCCCCTGGAAGTCCGTAATCCCTACCGGCAAGAAGCTGTTCTGCTTCATGTAGCGGAGGAACGCGAGCACTTTAGGCATGAGGCCGTCTCTCTCGGGATTCGGAGTCTGAAGTTTCCTCACATCCGCCGCCGTCTGTACTGGGTAGTGGCGGGGATCGACCGCGGGATCCTGCTTGGACCGGTATTCAACCCTGCAACCCAGCGCGGACGCCACCACGACAGTGCCAAACCACGGCATTAGGTACGGCACGAAATCATCGTCGATCTGCCTAATCTGATCGTAGTAGATGCGCTCCTGGAAACGCGTCATCACAGCGGGATTATCGAGGTAATGATCAGGCAAAGTCTCCGGGTCATGTCCGAAGACCGTGTACAGCGCGCTGTTCACGATGAAAGGAGGGTGGTCAACTTTTCTGAAGGCGAATACGTCTGCGGTCCTGGTTTTGACCTTCTCCAGCCGTTTGTCGAACAGTCGGCGAAAGTCCTCTCGCTCTTGCTGCGCTAACTGAGCAGTTGATGGGCTCTGTTCCATTTTTGCAGCCTTGCGTACATCCGGTTCTCCTTGCTAGTACCACCAACACGCAAATCACTTCCCGGATGAAACACGAATTTCCATTTGGACTTCGTGATCGGCGGGCAGTATATCACTGGCTGCCTCTCCCTACAAGGTCAAGTGGGATTTTCGGAATTCGAAGCCTCCGGCGCCGACCGAATGGGTGGACGCGCTCGGAACAAGTCCGCAAAAATCCACAACCCAGACGCAACCGGCCTTGGAAGAGAAAACCCAGGAATTCGCACAACGCATTGAACAGAATGGCAGGCGTGGAGGGACTCGAACCCCCGACCCTCGGATTAGAAATCCGATGCTCTATCCTCCTGAGCTACACGCCCGAGTGTCCTTCCCATGATACCGCAAACCAGGCGACTGGACGCCACCCAGAGGATTCCCCAAATGTCTCCGACCTTCTTTCGGGGTCGCTGGGAGTTCCGCAACTTGCAACGCCAAAGGCTCGAATGGAGTCGAAACTCCCAAGCTCCGCGCAGCATGCGACAGTCAGGGGCGGGATGGACTGTCCTCGGTGGGGGAACCGACGCCCGCCCCTTGGTTTGACGCTTGCCTGGCAAGAAAAACCAAATACGCGCAGATGACCAGCCAACACAGGAGTCCGAGAAAAACGACGTGACCGTACCACACGGGATGCTCGACCTCGTTCGCGAAATACCAGGGCAGCCCTTGCGCGCCCCGATTGTAGTACGCAAACAAGAACGCTCCGCTGACCAAGTGATAGATGACAGCGCGCCCGCGCGGGAGCAACGCGGTGAACGGCACCAGCCAGGCGAGATATTGGACGCCGAATCCGGGAGTGATCGCGAAGAAAGTGAATGCCGCCAGGCCGCACTGAAGCAGCAGCGGAAGGGACTTCCGCCGCCAAGCCACCCCAATCGCAGTGGCTGCGATCAGCAACATGACCAGATATCGGCCGTATGTCGAGTACTCGGCACAGGCCGCTCGGAGTCCGCCATCGTGAGCCAGCGTAACGCAGAGGCGTCCGAGCCCCCACCAACCGAAAAAACTTCTGTATCCGCCCATGCGACTCAAGATCAAGCCAGGCTCCTGGAAAAGGTACGGCACGGATCCCACCAGGAAGGTCACGGCCGCCGCGCCTGTGAATTCAAATTTCCTGCGAATGCCTGGAACGCTCAGCCCGATTGCGGGCACAAAGATCAACGCCGCCAACTTGACGTTCAGCGCCACCCCGAGCGCCGCACCCGCAACCCAGGGAGTGCGGAAACGTTCGAGCGAATAAATCGCAGCCACCACAAACGCCATCATGATCGGGTCGGTGTTGCCGTGAAAACCCGAGATCAGGATGGAGGTGGGCGAGATCGCGACGAGCCCCAGGCGTTCAAGGATCTTATCGCCCCGTGCCCGGCGCAAGATGCCTGCGAGCAGGAGCAGGCTCGCAACATCAGCGACTGCGCAGCAAAGTCTCATCCAAAACTGCATCGGCAATCGGGTGAGCTTCGACAGAGAGTCCCAGAAATGCAAAACGTGGATCATGAACGGCGGATGAATGAAGGGCTGCGAGATGAGCAGCCGGTCCTCCACAGAGTAATACGTGGCGCCGCCGCGATAGAGCGCCGGCACGCCGTGTGCGCGGAGAGCTTCAAGGTCGCGCTGCCAGATCAGGGCGTCGAAGCAACCGAAGGTATAGAGGGCGAGGACGACCTTGGCCGCGAACGCTAGCGCGGCCAGCACGACGATGGTTCTTCGACCATTCCACTTTGGAGGATTCATACGAATCTCGGGAACGCTCCCGGCGTTGACGTGGCTATTCTCTCACGGGTTTGAGACTTCGGGAGCCCAGAGCAGAGGCGATTCTTGGCGCGGAACAAGGGTATTGACTTTGATGTGTGACGGAGGGTTAATAGGATGAGGCGGGCGGAGTTGGCCGGCCCGTTGCCCGAAGGGATTGGAATGGTCAGAGCGGCTTTGATTCTCGGGATGCTGGTGATGGTGGGAGAAGCCTGGTCCCTCCCCGCGCGGGCGCAGGCCGCCGCCTCGTACGCAATAGCGGCAAGTAAATCCACCGCGATGGCCAGCAAGGCGCGCCCGCTGGTCACTCCCAAAGCTTCGCCGCTTGCCAAGCGCCTCGCGGAACGGACCTCCCCGACTTTCGTGGATGTTGTTCAGGAGAACCGGGAGAAGCTCGAGGCAAAGAGCGGCCCGTCAGGCGGCTCGCTGCGCGTTGACTCCATTCCCAGTAAGGCGAAGGTCTCGGTTGACGGCGCGCCGGTAGCATACACGCCAGCGGACTTGAAACTCCCCGAGGGCAACCACGTCGTGGAACTGACACTTCCGGGTTTCGCTTCCTGGCGCAAGGAGATCAACATGAGCCGGGAAGGGACCATGCTCCTCAAGGCCGAACTACGAACCCAGTACAATTCTGCGGTAAGCTTCTCTCGCTTCAAATAATCCGGTGGGAACAATTGAACATCAGGCCAGACCGTCCCCAAGCGTTTGAGGTGCGCGGGATTTGGGCCGCTAAATTCCCATGGCGACCGCAAGCGCGGCCACGTCGCCAATGGATTCTCCCAGGGCCGCGGGCACGACCTTGCAGGCGTTCACGGATTGCGCCAGGGCCTCGCGCTGCATCACGCGGCGCGCCGGTTCGAGCAGGAAGTCTCCCAGCCGTATCGCCAAGCCGCCGATAACAATCCGCTCGGGGTTGAGCACGTCCACGAGAATCGCCAGAACTTCGCCCAGGCGCTCACCGGTGGAGCGAAGAATCTCGAGCGCGACCGCGTCACCCTTGCGCGCCGCCGCGCCCACCTCGCGGGCAGTAATTGGTTTGCCGGTGCGGACGTGATCCGCGAGGAGCGACTTCTTTCCCTTCCGCTGCGCCTCGGCGACGCTTTGCGCCGCGAGTTGCGCCATCCCCCCGCCGCTCGCCCAGCCCTCCGCCGAGCCTGACTTGTTGTGGCCGATGGGCCCGGAGCGCGTCAGGCGTACGTGGCCGATCTCGCCCGCCAGGTCGTTCGCACCACGATAGAGCCGGCCGTCGGTGATGATGCCCGCGCCCAAGCCCGTTCCCATCGTCAGGAACACCATGCTCTGGCAACCTTGTCCTGCCCCAAAACGATGTTCAGCCACCGCGCCGGCATTAGCGTCGTTCTCGATCAGGCATTCGACCTTGAACTCATCCTCCAAAATCGACTTGAGCTGAACGTTTTCCCAGGTCGGCAGATTGGGCGGCGACTGGATGATCCCCTGCACTCGGTCGAGCGGCCCGCCGCAACTCACCCCGAGGCGCGTGATAGCGCCGGCTTCCCAACCTTTTCCCGCGAGCAGGTCGCGCACCGATTTCTTGATCAGATTTAGTGCCTGCTCGGGGCCTTTGGCGGGGCGGGTGGCGAATTCCGCGCGCGCCAGCACTTCGGGCGGCTGTTGGGCCAACACCACGGCCGTCTTGCTGCCGCCGATATCGATGCCGACCAGGAATTTCCTTTGGGTCATATCCCGTTTAGAAAACGAGGGTGGAAGATTTGGGGTGAGCGACGGGATTCGAACCCGCGACGTCCAGATCCACAGTCTGGCGCTCTACCAAGCTGAGCTACGCTCACCACCTCGGCGCGGCGATGCCTTGGGGCCTTATTACCTTTGTAACATCCGGCGGGGAGAACTGTCAACGTGGGGCAGCCTGTAGCGCCGCGGCACCTGTCCCGACTTGGTCGGGATGAGCGGCGAAGCGTTCGATGATCCACCATGCCGGCCATCGACCAGCGTTGCAGAAAAGGGTCGTCCCACTGAATCAAAGAGCTGGCGCTACTTGCCTTCGACGGGGATTTCTTGCAGCTCCGTCGGCTGCTGGCAGCAGACGCAGTTGCCGGGTTCGAGCGCCTCGATGTTACAGATCTCACAGAAGTAGCGAACCCGGAAAAGCTTCCCGTCGCGCATCGTATAGAAGTGGTTGACCTTCAACGTGCCGTCCGGCTGCCACTCGCCTTCGACGCGGATTTCGCGGTCCGCCAGCCGCTTGTCCTGAAGCGTGTGGAGAAGCCAGACAGTCCGCCCCGCGAGTGGAAGCTCCTTGTCCTTAGTCTTCAGCACCGGGGCGGATGCGGCCGAGCTGGCCAGTCTCCCTTGCAGTACGACCGGCGGTTTGGTCTCGCTGCTTTGCGCCGCGGCAGCAGAGGCCATGACGGACGCTGCGAGGAGGATTACAGAAACCAGACCACTCTCGAACGTCCTCCGATATTGTCGACAACAGTTCATGATGCTGCCCGCTACGAACGCCCGCCTCTTGCCTTTTGCATTCCGCGTGGCGCTACCACTTCATGGAGAGCGTCTACGCCCCTTCCCATTTTCCCACCAGCGTGATGCCGATGGGCAGCTCGCCGCTCTGGCCTGTAACTTTCAATTGCAGGTTCCAATGACCCAGGTCGTCCTTCACGATCGAGGGGAACGTCGCGCCGTCGCTCACCGCGCTCATCACGAGGAACGCCGGGTGCGGAGTGCCTGACGCCAGCCGGCTCAGCTTGACCATGTCCGCGAAGTTCAGGTCTTTGCCGATGTCCGTGTCGGCAGCCACCGGGCTGAGGAGCAGGGCATCGCGTGTCGCGTAAGCGCCCATGTGCGCGCCGTCCTGAGGGATCAGCGCGTGGCGGAGCACATAGTATCCGGGCTTGATGGGCTGGCCGCGGAAGTCAGTGGCGGCGCCGGGGAAATGCAGCACGCCCACCACCGCGCCGACGCCGAGTTGCCCGTAGAGGATATCGCCCAAGCCGCCGGCGGCTTGGCCGAGCGCGATTCCTTTGCGCAGCCAGGTTTCGCAGAGGGCGCCCTGGTCGCCGACCACGCGCGCGCCCTGCGCGTCGAGCACATCGAGCAATGCCTTGGGAACGTCCGAGGCGGCCGGCGCGGCTACTGACTCAACTTTGTAGTTGCCTTGCCCCAGTGCCGCCATGCTGAAGAGCAGCAGGGCCGCAAGGGTCAGGCGGAATGATCGCATCATGAAAATCCCTCCAATAGAATTATGATGCAGAAAACAAAAAACGGGAAGTCGCATTGCTCGACTTCCCGTTTTTCGTTGCGAGGATCAAGCGAGGGACAAAGAGGTTTTGTAGCGCCGCCCTTTAAGGCGGCAGGTGCCGGGCTGAAGCCCGGCGCTACGATGAAGCACTATTGCGCGAACGTCGCCACGAACGCGCTGCGCTTGTCGGCCCGCCGCCAGACGACATCCAGGCCCTGTCCGGTGAAGGCCTCTTCGAGCGTGAACGCCGGCATGGCGTGCGCCACTTCGGTGAGCGGCGGGTAGTAAACAAACTCGTTGCCGCAGAGGTGGTCGCCCGAGCAAAGAGACCGCGTCTCGATGCGGGCGAGCGTGCCAGCCACCAGCTTGGCGCGAGCGTCGTGATGGCCTCCGCTTACTTCCATGTTGATGGGTGCCGTCTCCACGCGGACGACGTCGTCGAGAAGCTGACCGCCCATAGATTTCGCGAACTCCGTCAGCGCTTGCCGCTGTTGGGCGTTGGCGCGTTCGTCCAGAATCAAAACCGCCTTAGCCGGATAGGGTGTGTGATAGGGATCGCCGAGTGTGGCACTGGCCTTGACCACGGCCACGACGCCCAAGCCGCTGACGTCCGTCCCCTGCCAGTTTCCGGCGCGAACTTTCCAGGCCAGAATCGCCTGGTTGCCCACCAGCCCCACTTCGCCGTTGGCAACGCACGGACCGGTGTAGACGTCCGCGCTACGCACTTCCATGTAGTCGCCCTGGATGGCCGCTGTCGCGGACACCACGGCACCTGCCATGAGCAATAAACCCATGACCCCTGCGGTTAGAAGTCTCCGCATGTTTTGAACCTCCATCTGAATCTTTCGGGTCGCCCTGACCCACTTACATGATACTCGAGCAAGGTGCGTTACAGCAACCGGAGATTTGCCGATTAAGACGGTTCCCAAGGATTCCGGGGGAGGGGGGAAAAGCCTCGCGTGTGCCCGAATGGGCGGCACGGTGCGAAACCCTCCGGCGGTGACGAGGACGGTTCAATCCGGGGGTTGAAGGGTGGGGGCGCGGCGGTGCCTCGCCTCGCTGGGAAATTCTCCCCCGACCGATCGGGGACGGGCCAGCGGGGCCGACGCCCGAGGTGTTTCAATTGTTGTAAACAGAGCGACGCCCGTTCCACGGGCTG
>Ga0315275_10003932_pt1 | contig 13816 bp, 15 predicted proteins | sample YL17G03_0_MG_FD_205557 | JGI IMG/M metagenome (GOLD analysis project Ga0315275, IMG submission 205557) | Sediment microbial communities from Yellowstone Lake, YNP, Wyoming, USA - YL17G03_0 | ecosystem: Environmental > Aquatic > Freshwater > Lake > Sediment | place: USA: Wyoming | collected... | reverse complement strand
GCAGAGGACCAAGACCAACGCGAGGACCAGGAAGGGCCCGAGGAAGACGGTAGGCGTCGTGAGGGCCAAGGTGGAAAGAAGGCCGCCGGCCGCTGGGGCCGGAGAAAAAAAATAAGGGACTGATACGTGGACGAAAAAAAACCGAATAAACCGAAGAAGAGTAAAAAGTTCGTAAAGGCCCCCTCGAGCGGCGTGGCCCACATACTTGCGTCGTTCAACAACACGATCGTCACGATCACCGACAGGGAAGGCAATACGATCGCGTGGGCTTCGACCGGAAGCTCGGGCTTCAAGGGTTCCAAGAAGTCGACCCCGTTCGCGGCCGGTATCGCGGCGGAGGGCGCGGCGAAGAAGGCGGCCGAGCGCGGCGTCAAAGAGGTCGAAGTGGTGGTGAAGGGGCCGGGGGCGGGCAGGGAGTCTGCCATACGGTCATTGCAGGCGGCGGGCCTGACGATACGGTCGATCAAGGACGTGACCCCCATACCGCATAACGGATGCCGTCCGGAGAAGCGGAGGAGAGTCTAATGGCAAGAGATATAGGCCCATCGTGCAGGCTGTGCAGGAGAGAAGGCAATAAGCTCTTTTTGAAGGGTACCCGGTGCATGACCGAGAAGTGCGCGTACAACCGCCGGTCGTTCGTGCCGGGCCAGCACGGCCAGACCCAGATGAGGAAGAAGGTGTCGAACTACGGCGTGCAGCTGAGGGAGAAGCAGAAGGTCAAGAGGATATACGGCGTACTCGAGCGCCAGTTCAGGCATTACTTCAGGATCGCGGAACGCTCGAAAGCGGTCACCGGCGTCATGCTGCTGCAGCTGCTCGAACGAAGGCTCGATAACGTCATATTCAGGATGAACCTCGCGAATTCCCGGGCAGAGGCGAGACAGCTCGTCCAGCACGGCCTGGTCTACGTAAACAACAAGAGGCTGGACATACCGGCATATACCGTAAAGCTGGGCGAGGAAGTGTCGGTAAAGACAAAAGAGAAGGCCGCGAAGGCCCTGAAGGAACGGTTCGAGTCGCTGAAGGACAGGCCGGTCCCGAAATGGCTCGAGGTCGATACCCAGAGTCTTAAAGCCAAGGTTACAGCAATGCCGACGAAGGAAGATGTCGGCTTCCCGATACAGGAACAGCTGATAGTCGAGTTGTATTCGAAGTAATATATTTCCCCGGCCGCATGTACCTCGCAAATGTAAGGAGATACGATAAATGGGCATAAGCATGAAGAATTTCGAAATGCCGAAGAAGCTCGTTCTGGATGAGGCGGGCTACACTCCGACGTACGGCAAGTTCGTGGCGGAGCCGTTCGAGAGAGGGTACGGCATGACGGTAGGGAATAGCCTGCGCAGGGTGCTGATATCGTCGATAGAAGGCACGGCGGTGACATCGATAAAGATCGACGGCGTGCACCACGAGTTCTCTGCGATAAGCGGCGTCCTGGAGGACGTGCCCCAGATCATCATGAACATCAAAAAGCTGATCCTGAAGTCGCACTTCAAAGTCCCGAAGTCGATGGTCATCGATGTCGATAAGAAGGGCGAGGTCACGGCGAAGGATATCGAGACGGACGAGACCGTTGAGATCGTGAACGGCGACCTGCACATCGCGACGCTTACGAAGAATGTGAAGTTCCGTATCGAGATGGAGGTCGCCCGCGGCAGGGGCTACGTGCCGGCAGAGCGCAACAAGAAGGAAGGCCAGCCGATAGGCGTGATCCCGGTCGATTCCATGTTCACCCCCGTCAGGAAAGTCAATTTTTACGTCGAGAACACGCGCGTCGGCCAGATCACCGACTACGACAAGCTGATCCTCGAAGTGTGGACCAGCGGCGCGATCGACCCGAAAGAGGCACTGCTCTACGCGTCGAACATCCTGCAGAGGCACCTCGATATATTCGTCGGGTTCGGCAAACTTCCCGAGGAGGAAGAGGTCCTTGAGGAGACGGAAGAGCAGAAGATGCTGAAAGAAAAACTGAAGATATCGATCTCGGAGCTCGAGCTTTCGGTCAGAAGCTCCAACTGCCTGAGAGAGGCAAGGATAAAGACGATCGGGGACCTCGTCAAAAAGACGGAACTCGAGATGCTGAAGTACAGGAACTTCGGCAAGAAGTCGCTTGCGGAGATGAACAAGATACTCGTGGAGATGGGGCTGTCGCTCGGGATGAAGTTCGAGGAAGAGCCCAAGCAGAAGGAAGAAGCGGAGTAATCCCCGTTAGAGATTTTTCTCTATAAGGGGCGGGATAATAGACAATTATAACACATGAATCTCTAACGGGGTAAATATGAGGCATAGAAAAAGACGGTCAAGACTCAGCATGATGACGGCGCGCAGGAACGCCACCATGATAAATATGGTCAAGAGCCTGTTCAAGCACCAGAGGATAGAGACGATACACGCGCGGGCGAAGGAAGCCAGGCGCCTTGCCGAGAGCCTTATCACGTTAAGCAGGGAAGATACTGTCACGGCGAGGAGGAGGGCGTATTCGATATTGGGCGACAGGGACCTGGTCGGGAAGCTCTTCAAAGAGATCGCGCCGCTGTTCAAGACCAGGACGAGCGGCTACACGCGCATTATACCGCTCGGTTTCCGTCGGGGAGACGGGGCGAGCCTCGCGATCCTCGAGTTGACGGAGAAGAAGGTCATCGTGAAGGCGCCGAAAAAGAAGAAGGAAAAGGCGAAAGAGGAGGCCAGGCCTGAGGCAAAAGCGGCAAAAGAGACCGCTCCCGATGCCGCAAAGAAGACGGCGGACGAGAAGAAAGAAGTCAGGAAGGAAGAGCAGAAGATAAAGCAGCCCCCTAAATCAAAGCCGACGTTCGAAGAAGAGAAGAAGCACGAGAAGGCCAAGAGCGAGGACCGCAAGGCCGCGGACCATAAGGGGTTCATGAAGAATTTGAGAGGCCTCTTCCGCAAGCGCGGCGACAGATAATAAAATATAGCAGCAAGTTTGGCAAGCCCGTAGTAGTGAAAGCTACTACGGGCTTTTCATTTTTCGGCTTCTTGAGGGCGTTTACTTTCGGATGCGTGCCGAACTGTCAACTCTAACCAGGTTAGATCTTGAGTGTGCTCTGAGGTCTAACCTGGTTAGACAATGCTTTTGTTACTACGGGCTTTTCGTTTTTCGGCTTTCGCACCAGTGGCGGAACTTTCGGATGCGTGCCAAACTGTCAACTCTAACCAGGTTAGATCTTGAGTGTGCTCTGAGGTCTAACCTGGTTAGACAATGCTTGAGGTCTAACCTGGTTAGACAATGCTTTCGATTCCTTATGCCGATACAGGCTTCACCATCGAAATTATAACTACAGTGAGCGAGTCCCGTTAGAAATGCTTTCTAACGGGGCAAGCACAAAAGTAAACGCCGCTTTTAAGCTCGAAAATTTGATTGATTTCCTCTAAAGTTTACGCTTGAGATTTGGCGGGTTTATACTATAATATATGAGATAATTATAATATAGGGAGCGCTATATGAGACTTGCGAAACGGGTATCCGGGATTGATGAATCGGTCACTTTAGAGATAACCTCCAAGGCCAAGAAGATGGCCAAGGAGGGCATCGATGTAGTGAGCTTTGCCGCGGGCGAGCCCGATTTTGACACACCGAGGCATATAAAAGACGCCGCCATAAAGGCGATAAACGAAGGATTCACCAAGTATACGCCCTCAAGCGGCATGCCTGAACTGCGGGAGGCGATAGCGAAGAAGTTCCAGGCCGATAACGGCATCGATTATACTCCCGCGCAGATAGTCGTTTCGAACGGCGCCAAGCATTCCCTCAACAACATCTTCCAGGCGGTATGCGACGCGGGGGATGAGGTCATCATCCCCGCCCCTTACTGGCTCAGCTACCCCGCGATGGCGAGCATGGCAGAGGCGAAGCCGGTATTTGTCGAGACTACGGCATCCAACGGCTTTAAGGTCACCGGGGAGGATCTCGAGGCGAAGATAACCGGGAAGACGAAGTGTATGGTGCTGAACAGCCCGTCGAACCCGACCGGAGGCATCTACGATATCGATGACCTCAGGATAATAGCGAAGCTTGCGGTCAAGCATAACTTTTTCGTGATAAGCGATGAGATATACGAGAAGCTCATTTACGACGGCAGGAAGCATCACTCCATCGCTTCGCTCGGAAAAGACATTTACGATCGCACGATAACTGTGAACGGCGTCTCCAAGAGTTATTCGATGACCGGATGGCGGATAGGGTACGCCGCCGGGCCCGCCGACGTGATGAAGGCGATAGGAAACCTGCAGAGCCACGCCGCGTCGAACCCATCGTCAATAAGCCAGAAGGCGGCGCTTGCGGCGCTCGCGCAGGACCAGTCGTTCATCGAGGACATGAGGAAAGAGTACGAGAAGAGGCGGGACTACATGGTCTCGAGGGTGAGCGCGATGAAGAACGTCTCCTGTTTTAAACCGGGCGGCGCATTCTACCTCTTCTGCGACGTGTCGAAAACCGGCAAAGATTCGATACAGACAGCAAATGCCCTTCTCGACCAGGCGAAGGTCGCCGTGATCCCGGGAGGGCCTTTCGGAGCGCCCGGCTACATACGCCTGAGCTTCGCCACCGGCATGGAGGCGATCAGGAAGGGCATGGACAGGATGGAGGAGTATTTCAGGAAAAATGGGTAAGACGATAGCGGAGAAGATACTTTCAAATCACGCGGGCAGGGACCTCAGGGCCGGTGACGTCGCCGTCTGCGACATCGACTTCTGCTTCGGCCAGGACGGGACCAGCTCCATCATCATCGACAGTTTCAGGAAGCTCGGCGCCCAGAAACCTTTCGACAAGTCAAAGTTCTACATGATCATCGACCATTCTGCCCCCAGCCCCAACATCGGCGTCTCCGAGATCCACAAGAAGATGCGCGACTTCGCCAGGCAGTTCGAGGTCGGATTTTACGACATCGGCTGCGGCGTCTGCCACCAGCTTATTCCCCAGAAAGGGCACGTGACCTGCGGCGACCTCGTCCTCGGCGCCGACTCGCATACGTGCACGTACGGCGCGATCAACGTTTTCTCGACAGGCGTCGGTTCGACTGACCTCGCGATAGCCGCGGCGAGCGGCAAGAACTGGTTCAGGGTGCCCGAGACGATCAGGGTGATAGTGAAGGGCAAGCTTCCGAAGGGAGTATATTCAAAGGACATCATCCTCGCGATCGCCAAGGATATCGGCGCGAACGGCGCGACCTACAAGTCGGTCGAGTTCTGCGGGGAGGCGATAAGCGCCCTGTCGGTCGACGCGCGCCTGACGATATCGAACATGGCCGTCGAGATAGGCGCGAAAGTAGGCCTCATGGAGGCCGATAGCAAGGTATTGAAATGGGTCACCGAGCATTCCCGCAAGGAACCCCGTCCGGTCAAGGCCGATATCGACGCCAGGTACTGCGCCGTAAAGACGTACGACGTCTCGAAGCTCGCCCCGCAGGTCGCAAAGCCCCATACGGTGGACAATGTGGCCGATGTGGGCGAGCTGGCCGGCCTGAAGATAGACCAGGCGTTCGTCGGGACCTGCACGAACGGGAGGCTCGAGGACCTCGAGGTGACGGCCGCGATCCTGAAGGGCAGGACGGTCCATCCGGAAGTGAAATTCATAATAGCGCCGGCATCGAAAGAGATATACCTCGACGCGCTTAAGAAGGGATACATCGATACGTTTGTCAACGCCGGGTGCACGGTCGTCGCTCCCGGCTGCGGCCCGTGCGTCGGGACGCATAACGGTGTCCTCGCGGACGGCGAGGTGGCGATCTCGACGGCGAACAGGAACTTCAAGGGGAGGATGGGTAATCCCAATTCGTTCATATATCTGGCGAGCCCGGCTACGGTGGCCTCATCGGCCCTGACGGGAAGGGTCTCCGATCCCGGAGAACACAAGAAGAGGCTTTAAACGATGAAACATTTCGCGAGACGCTTAAAGGTGCAGGACAATGTCAATACTGACTATGTCATCTCCGGCAGGTATAAGTTCAAGATCCAGGACCCGAAGGAGCTTGCCACACACATCTTTGAGGACATAGACCCTGACTTTGCCGCCCGCGTAAAAGCGGGCGACATCCTGGTGGCGGGCGAGAACTTCGGCTGCGGCTCTTCGAGGGAGCAGGCGCCGCAGGCGTTGAAATCGTCAGGCTTCCACGCCGTTGTCGCGAAGAGCTTCGCGAGGATATTCTACCGCAATGCGTTCAACATCGGGCTGCTGCTGGTCGAATGCAATACCGATTTTATCGACGACGGCGATGAACTGGAACTTGATATCGAGAAGGGGAAGCTTAAGAGCAAATCAAAGGGACTGATCCTCGACATAAAACCGATACCATCGGTGATGAAGAAACTCCTCGAAGACGGCGGCGTCATCGAGCATTTCAAGAAACACGGAGGATTTAAGTTTGAGTAAGTACAAGGTCACGCTCATACCCGGCGACGGGACAGGGCCGGAACTCGCCGAGGCTGCGCGCAGGTGCGTCGATGCGCTTGGCGTGGGGATCGAATGGGAGATCGTGGAAGCGGGGGAATGCGCGATAGAGAAATACAAGACGCCGCTTCCTGACCACGCGCTCGAGTCTATCAGGAGAAATAAGGTCGCGCTGAAAGGCCCGATCACGACGCCGATCGGCACGGGATTCAGGAGCGTCAATGTAGAATTCAGGAAGAGGCTCGACCTCTACGCGTGTCTCCGGCCGTGCAAGAGCTATAAGGGCGTGCGGTCGAAATATGAAAATATCGACCTTGTCATCGTGCGGGAGAACACCGAAGACCTCTACGCCGGTATTGAATTCGAGAAGGGGTCAAAGGACGCCAAAGAGCTCATACCGCTCCTCGAAAGCATGAGCAAGAAGAAGATACGGCCCGATTCGGCGATCAGCATTAAACCGATATCGGTCGAGGGCTCGAGGCGGATCGTAAAGTTCGCGTTCGATTACGCCGTTAAGAATAAACGTCGCAAGGTCACGGCGGTCCACAAGGCAAACATAATGAAATTCACCGACGGCCTCTTTCTCGAGGTCGCGCGGCAGGTGGCAAAAGAGTACACGGGGAAGATCGAATTCGAGGACAGGATCGTCGACAACATGTGTATGCAGCTCGTCCAGAAGCCTGAACTGTATGATGTGCTCGTGTTGCCGAACCTCTACGGCGATATCGTCTCGGACCTGGCCGCGGGGCTGGTAGGCGGCCTGGGGGTCGCCCCCGGCGCGAATATCGGTGAAGCTGCCGCGCTCTTCGAACCGACGCATGGCAGCGCGCCCAAGTACAAAGGTCTCAATAAGGTCAATCCCGTAGCGCTCATATTGTCGGCGGTCCTCATGCTTGAACATCTGGGCGAGACGAGGGCCGCACAACGCCTTGAAGAGGCAGTCGCCGACGTCATAGCAAAGGGCAAGGATGTCACCTACGACATGAAGCAGGACCGCGATGATCCGACCGCGGTTGGCACGGCTGAGATGGCGGATGCGATCATTAAGGCCATTCGTAAAAAATAACGGGGCGATATGAAGAAGAGTAAATTCAAAGTAGCGGTGATAGGGGCAGGGGCTGTCGGGGCGACGCTCGCGCAGAGGATATTCGAATCTGCGATGGCCGATGTCGTGCTCGTCGATATCGTCAAGAACCTTGCCTGCGGCAAGGCCCTCGACCTCCTTGACGCGGCGCCGATAACCGGTACCGAACAGTCGATCAAGGGTACCGGTGACTATAAGGATATAGAGGGTTCGGATATCGTGGTCATCACCGCCGGCCTTCCGAGAAAGCCGGGGATGACGCGCGAGGACCTTGTCGCGAAGAATGCCGCGATCATCACCGACGTGTCGATCCATATCAAAAACCATGCGCCTTCCGCGATCGTGATCGTCGTCACCAATCCGCTCGATTCGATGACGTATCTCGCGCGCACGCTGACCGGTTTCAAGCCTGAGAAGGTCTTCGGGATGGCGGGCGTGCTCGACGGTTCGCGTTTCATAGCGCTGATAGCCGAGCAGCTTAAGGTCCCGCGCGCGTCGGTCGAGACGTACGTGATGGGAAGCCACGGCGATACGATGGTGCCCGTGATATCAAAGACGCTCGTTTCGGGCACGCCGGTCGCCGGCCTTATGCCGAAGGAGACGCTCGAGCGGATAGTCAAGCGCACCTGCGACCGCGGCGCGGAGATCGTCTCGCTGCTCGGGACGGGCAGCGCGTATTACTCCCCGAGCGCCGCCGTCTTCAAGATGATCTGCGCCATTATCAATGACACGAAAGAGGTCATGACAGCGTCGGCATACCTCCGCGGTGAATACGGCTTCAAAGACATCTACATCGGAGTCCCGTGCAGGATAGGCGCTCACGGCATCGAGAAGATAGTGGAGCTCGATCTCTCGGAAGAGGAGAGAGCCGCTTTCCGCGCATCGGCACAGGCGATAAAAAGTTCGATAGAGCTTTTATGAACCCCGCGCCTTCTCTGTCAGGGTGCAGGGTCCGGAAGGAAGGTGCGGTGTGAAAAATTTTGATATCGCCATCATAGGCTCCGGCCCCGGCGGTTACGTCGCCGCCCTGTATGCTTCCCGCCGCAGCGTAAGCGTCTGCGTCATCGAGAAAGACCTCGTCGGCGGCACCTGCCTGAACCGCGGCTGTATCCCGACCAAATCGCTGATCAACTCAGCATCGGTAGCTTCCGGATTAAAGACCGCCCCCGCCCACGGCGTCATCGTCGACGGATACAGCATAGATTTCGGCACAATGATGTCCAGGAAGGCGGAGGTCGTCACGCGCCTGAGGACAGGTATCGAGACGCTCTTCCGGGGAAGCAAGGTCGCCCTGGTGAAGGGGACGGCGAAGATCACCGCGCCGGACACTATATCGGTCGACGGCCGCGAAGAGATAAAGGCAAAGTATATCATCATCGCCAGCGGGTCCAGGGTCTCAGGGCTTCCGGGCATAACGATAGACGAATCGGTCATCTTCTCGAGCGATGGTATCCTTGACATAAAGCATGTCCCGGCGTCCCTGGCGGTGATCGGCGGCGGCGTCATCGGCTGCGAGTTCGCCAGCCTCTTCAATAAGCTCGGATCAAAAGTCACGATCATCGAGATGACGGAACGCCTGATCCCGACGCAGTCCCGGGAGATATCGAAGAAGCTGGAGATGGTATTCAAGAAGGGCGGTGTGGATATCCACACCGGGTGCACGGTGGAGTCGATAGGGAAGGGCGCGGCCTGCGGCGTCAGTATTTCGGGCGGCACGCGCGTGGAGGCCGAAAAGGTCCTCGTCTCGGTCGGTAGGCGCGCGAATACGGAAGCCCTCGGCCTCGAAGGTCTCGGGATCAGGACGCAGAACGGCCGGATATGCGTCGATCAGCACCTGAGGACGTCTGTGCCGAACATTTACGCGGTAGGCGACTGCGTCCCGGGGCCGCTCCTGGCGCACAAGGCATCCTACGACGGCATTCTCGCCTGCGACCATATAGCGGGCAAACCGAGAAAAGCCGATTATTCCAATATACCGAATTGCATATGGACCGACCCCGAGATAGCGAGCGTCGGGCTTTCCGAAGACGAGGCAAAGGCCGGGCACCATGACGTGAAGGTCGCGAAGTTCCCGTACCTTGCTTCGGGCAAGGCGTACCTGGAAGGCGAGACGGAAGGTTTTGTCAAGATCATCGGTACCCCGAAAGGCGAGATCCTGGGCGTGGAGATATTCGGCAAGGAGGCCTGTAACCTGATAGGGGAGGCAACGCTCGCCAGGACGGCGGCCGTCACCATCAAAGACTGGAGCTGCGTCGTCCATGGCCACCCCACCCTGTCGGAGATGTTCCAGGAAGCCGCGCACATCTTCTGCGGGACCGCCATACACAGCGTCGTGTAGGATACGCCGGCCATGATAATCGATCTCGGGCTCATAGAGTACGAGGATGCCTACCGGGTCCAGAGGGAGCTGGTAGCGCGGCGCAAGCTGAACGAGATAGGCGATACCCTCATACTTGCCGAGCACAGGCCGGTATTTACGATAGGAAGGGCCGGATCCCGGGAAAATCTTCTGGTCGACGAAAGGCTGCTTGCGGAGAGAGGTATCAAGGTGCTGTGCGTCGACAGGGGCGGCGATATCACATTCCACGGGCCGGGCCAGCTCATCGCCTATCCGGTGATCGACCTTGCGTCGAAGTTCGCCGATCTTCACCGGTATCTGCGCCGCCTCGAAGATGCGGTGATAGAATTCCTGGGCAAATACTCGGTTCCTGCCGTGCGGTCAAACGGGAAGACGGGTGTCTGGGTGGGTGGCAGGAAGATTGCGTCTATAGGGGTAGGGGCGGCGAACTGGATCACGTATCACGGCCTCAGTATCAACGTAAATGTCGATCTTGGTTTTTTTTCGATGATACACCCGTGCGGCTTCAAGAATGTTGAGATGGAATCGTTAGCCCGCATACTCGGAAAGAGCGTCGATATGGATGAGGCAAAGAGGTCCCTCGTATCGTCGTTTAACGGGATATTCGATTTCGGGGATGTCCGGCCGCGCCAAAGATATTCGGCCACACTATAAAGGCGGGGGAGGTTGCAGATGGTCGATGTTAAATTACCGACGCTGGCGGAGGGCGTGAACAAGGCGACCCTCACATACTGGCACAAGATGGTCGGCGAGTCCGTGAAGGCGGGTGAAGACCTGGCGGAGCTGGCGACCGATAAGGCCACCTTCAATATGCCCTCTCCGGCCTCAGGTGTTTTGAAAGAAACATTCGCGGGCGAAGGCACGGAGGTCAGCGTGGGCCAGGTGATCGCGAAAATAGAATAGGGACGATGGCGCCGAAAGTATTATTACTATACATATCCGAGCATTCCGGCCACCACTGCGCGAGCCTTGCCATAGAGAAGGCGCTGCGCGCGCTGGATCCGCGTGTCGAAACGATCAATATCAATTCTTTTAATTATACGAATCCGATCCTCGAGAAGGTGATCAACAGGGCCTACATGGGCGTCGTGAAGCGCACGCCGGAAGTGTGGGACTACCTTTATGACAATCCCAAAGTGGTCAAGCACACCCAGAAGCTGCGCGAGCTGATCCACAGGTTCAATACGGGCAAGCTGAAGGCCTTACTCGACGAGTCGAAGCCCGACGCGATCATTTGCACCCAGGCCTTTCCCTGCGGGATGGTCGCCGATTACAAGAAGACGTTCAATCTGGACATCCCGATCATCGGCGTATTGACCGACTACGCGCCCCATTCCTACTGGATATACAACAATGTCGACCGGTATATCGTCCCGTCCATGGATACGGGCCGGAAACTGGCGGACGACGGGGTGGATCCGTCCCGTGTGGCGGATTACGGGATCCCTATAGACCATAAGTTCATCGAGCGGCATGACACGGGAAAATTTTGCGATAAGCTCGGCCTCGATAAGGATAAGCAATGCCTGCTCGTGATGGGCGGCACGCAGGGGCTGGGACCGATCGGGTCCGTCATAAAATTATTGGACGCCTCGCCGCTCGACCTGGAGATAGTCGTCGTCACGGGCACCAACAAGAAGCTCTATCGGTGGTTTTCGACGAAACGGTTCAGGAAAAAAGTTATTGTCCTGCCGTATGCGGATAACATAGACGAATTGATGCATGCGGCGACCGTCATTATAACGAAACCCGGCGGAATAACGACCGCCGAGGCGCTCGCCGTCGGACTTCCGATGCTGATAGTCAGCCCCCTACCCGGCCAGGAGGCGATGAACACGAAGTTTCTCCTGAAGGAAGGGGTGGCGATCAAGGCCGAGAGCCCTCAGGATGTTCTCGTTCTGCTGGAAGAGCTCCTCTACAATAAAGATAAATTAAAAACGATGAGCGAGAGGGGGCGCTTGCTTTCCAAACCGGACAGCGCCCTGAATATAGCGAAGCTCGTGCTGGGGCTGGCACAGAGATGATATTATATCTCTTGTACCGTATAGGGATTTTCCTCGCCCTCGCAGTCCCGCTCAAGGTCTCCTACGCGATGGCGTGTGTCTTTGCCGATGTCTTCTGTCTCTGTTCAGCCCGGGACAGGAAGGCCGTCGTGCATAATATCAGGTTTATAGCGGGCGGACCGGCGGACGATAAAGCGGTCGAGGCGATGGCGCGGGACGTGTTCCGCAATTTCGCCAAGTACCTGGTGGACTTCTTCAGGTTCCAGAAGATAGACGGGGAATATATGAAGAAGTTCGTCAGGGTGGAGGGGCGGGACAATATAGACGCGGCCCTGGCGCGGGGCAGAGGGGTCATAATGCTCTCAGCCCACATCGGCAACTGGGAGATGGGCGGTGTGGCCGTCTGCTCGATGGGCTATCCGCTCAGCGCCGTCGTCCTGACCCACCAGAACAAGAGGATAAACGATTTCTTCACGCGCCAGCGGATGAGGGGCAGGATGATGCCGATAGAGATAGGGGCATCGCTGAGGGCCTGTTACCGGACCCTTAAGAACAATAATCTGCTCGCGGTCCTCGGCGACAGGGATTTTACCAGGAATGGCATCATGACCGAATTCTTCGGCAAGCGCGCCCTGATCCCGAAAGGCGCGGCGGTCTTCAGCTACAGGGTGGGCTCCGCCATCGTGCCTTCGTTCATGATACGGCAGCCGGACGATACCTTTACGCTGTTCATCGAGAAACCGATATTGCCGGATACGGGCCTTGAAGAGACGGCTGCCATCGAAGACCTGACCGGGAAGTGCGCGGCGGTGATAGAATCGTACGTGAGGAAATACCCGACCCAGTGGTACATATTCAAGGACCTGTGGGATACCGATGCCGAAAAACGTATGCGTCCTGATACCATCATATAACGAAGCGAAGACGATCGGCCACCTTGTCATGGAGCTCGTCGCCAGGGGCCTTCCCGTCTATGTCGTCGATGACGGATCGAGCGACAAGACCGCGAAGATGGCCCGGGCCGAAGGCGCGGTGGTGGTCAAGCACAAGAAGAATATGGGCAAGGGCGCGTCCTTAAGGGAAGGGTTCAGGCATATCCTGAAGAAGGGCTTCGAGGCGGTGATCGTGATGGACGCGGACGGCCAGCACTGCGTAAGCGATATCGGTAATTTCATAGACAGGATGCGCGAGACGAACGCCGATATCGTAATAGGCAACAGGATGCAGGATGTCTCCTCGATGCCGCTCGAACGCCTTCACACGAACCGCTTCATGTCGCGCCTGATATCGATGGTCGCCGGCCAGCATGTCCCGGACAGCCAGTCGGGCTTCCGGCTTATCAAGAGAGAAGTCCTCGAGAAGATCCAGCTTAAGTCGTCCAATTTTGAGATCGAGTCGGAGATGATCATCAAGGCGTCCAGGGCAGGTTTCAAGATAGATTCGGTCGGCATAAAGACGATATATCAGGGCGGGGTGAGCAGGATAAATCCCGTCGTGGATACGTTGAGGTTTTTCCGGTTCCTGATAAAGGTCTCGTTCGACAGGTAGGCGATGCTATGGCAGGAAAATCCAATACAGGGCTCGTGCATATATACACCGGGACGGGGAAGGGAAAGACGACAGCCGCGTTCGGGCTCGCGCTGCGGGCCGCGGGCGCCGGGATCAGCGTCTGCATACACCAGTTCATCAAAGGCACGCCCGGGCCGAAAGATATCGCCTGCGCGCGCAAAGGCCTGAAGAGGGCCCGTAACGATATCCTCTCGGGCAGGTACGGCATGGTGATACTTGACGAGGCGAACATCGCGTTGAAGCTCAGGCTGATCAAGACGCGCGACGTGATCGAGATCATAAAGCAGAGGCCCAGCCACGTTGAACTTGTGCTGACCGGAAGGCACTGCCCGCGCTCGCTGCTCAGGTACGCTGATGTCGTGACCGAGATGAGGAAAATCAAGCATCCGTTCGATAAA
>Ga0315275_10003930_pt1 | contig 13820 bp, 9 predicted proteins | sample YL17G03_0_MG_FD_205557 | JGI IMG/M metagenome (GOLD analysis project Ga0315275, IMG submission 205557) | Sediment microbial communities from Yellowstone Lake, YNP, Wyoming, USA - YL17G03_0 | ecosystem: Environmental > Aquatic > Freshwater > Lake > Sediment | place: USA: Wyoming | collected... | reverse complement strand
CCGCGGCGTGGATAAAGACATCCCCGAGCGCAGGCAGGACAGGTTGCAATTGGAGAAACAGCTCAGGTTCGAGATGCTGCTGGTGGAGTTGTCTTCGCGATTCATAAACCTGCCTGCGGACGAGCTAGACGGGGAAATAGAAAATGCGCAACGCCATATCTGTGAATTCCTGGAGCTGGATCTTTCCACACTCTGGCAGTGGTCGATGGAAACTCCCCGTATCGTCACAATGACTCACGTATATCGACCCCTTGGAGGCGCGCCGCTTCCCGAACCGATGTATGCCCATGAGCATTTTCCCTGGTGCCAGGAACAATTGGAGGCAGGCAGGGTGGTTGTCGTCTCATCCGCAGAGGATGTCCCGGCCGAGGCGGCCCGAGACCAGGAGGTCTGGCGTCACCTCGGAATCAAGACCGCATTGACTTTCCCGCTGTCGTCAGGGCGAGGTCCGACCATCGGGGCATTGTCCTTCAATACCATGCAGCAGGAACGCACCTGGCCGGAACCGCTTATTCAACGGCTTCAACTGGTCGCGCAGATATTCACCAATGCGCTCATTCGCAAGCAAACCGAAACGGCCTTGCGTGAAAGCGAGGCGCGTCTGAGTCTGACGACTGAAGCCGTGGGGGCAGGCCTGTGGATCATGGATATCAACACGGGGAGTGTCTGGGTTTCGCCAAAGAGCCGGGAGCTGTTTCATTTTGCGCCGGATGAAGAGATTAACTATGAAAGTTACTTCAGGGTGATCCATCCCGAGGACAGGGACCGGGTCAACCAGGAGGTGCAGCTCTCACTCCGGTCCGCAAAGAGACTTACATGTGATTACCGGATCATACTGCCCGACGGAGCCATTCGCTGGATAGCCTCCCACGGGCAGCGCTATCTGAACTCGACCGGAGAGCCGGATCGCATAATGGGACTCTCGCTTGACATCACCGAGCGCAAGCAATTGGAGGAACAACTCAGGCACACGCTGGAGGAAGTGCGGCAGCTCAGCGACCGACTGCAGGTGGAGAATGTGTACCTGTGCGAAGAAGCGAAGCTCATGTACAAGCATATGGAGATCGTGGGTGAAAGTAAGGCTATCAGTGGCGTCATGGCCCAGGCCGAACAGGTCAGCGCCACCGGCTCCACGGTGCTCATCTTCGGAGAGACCGGCACGGGCAAAGAGCTTCTTGCTCATGCGATCCACAACATGAGCAACCGGAAAGACCGGGGGCTCGTGATGGTCAACTGCGCATCCCTTCCGCCCACACTGATCGAGAGCGAACTCTTCGGCCGCGAAAAGGGCGCCTACACCGGCTCACTCACCCAGATGATAGGACGCTTCGAGCTTGCAGACGGATCCACCCTTTTTCTGGACGAGATCGGGGAACTGCCCCTTGAACTGCAGAGCAAGCTGCTCCGGGTGCTTGAGCAAGGCCGGTTCGAACGGCTGGGATCCAGCAAGACCATCCAGGTCGATGTCCGCCTCATTGCAGCAACCAACCTCGACCTTGCCAGGGCCGTCAACGAAGGGATGTTCCGGAAAGACCTGTACTACCGGTTGAACGTCTTCCCCATTACAATCCCGCCGCTCAGAGATCGGAAAGAGGATATCCCGAGCCTGATCTGGTCGTTTGTAAAACAGTTGGAAAAACCCCTGGGCAAACGAATCAACAGTATCCCCATGATGAAAATGGAAGCCCTTATGAACTATCCCTGGCCCGGGAACATCAGGGAACTGAAAAACGTCATTGAGCGCGCCATGATCATGAGTAAAAGCAACATTCTTGCCGTTGATCCGCCGGCCGGCGCGCCGCAGGAACAATCCGAAATCTGTACCCTTGAAGACCTGGAGCGCAGGCATATCCTTGAAGTGATCGAGAGGACAGGCTGGCGCATCTCCGGCGATAACGGCGCTGCGGAGATCCTCGGCATGAAGCGAACCACCCTTCAGTCAAAGATGAAAGCGCTGGGTATTACGCGGCCTGTCTTATAATGGATATCATACCATTGATCCACAGGAAAAGAGATTCAATAATACGCAGTGCCGTACTCAGTCCTATCCTGAAAGAAAGCCTTTTCATTTAAGATCACAGGTATTGGTCCTCACGATGTCGGCGCAGCATGCCGATATAAAGTCTTACTGCCGGCATATCGGCAGCAATGACGTTCGCCCTACCCCCCTTGAATATGCCTATCTGGAACTTGTCCTTGAATATTCACAGTATAACTGCTAATATTCATGCCGGCTGCTCCATGGCACACATTTCGCTCTAATGGAATGCTACAAGTTCACATCGGGTGGGGTGCTCTTTATTTGTCAAGGGAGGAAAATTTATCTTGCAGGGCACCGAACTTCACGAATTGAAAAAAAACAAAATAAAGGAGAAGAAGCGTATGAAAAAAGTGGTTGTGTTTATGGCAGCAGTGGTTTTCTTGATTTGCTTTGGAGCAGGAGCAATTGCACAGGAGGCGAAGGGGGAAGCAGCGTCACCGAAAAAAGCTGCCCCGGGTACCAAGGCGCCGAAGGTGGTGAAGGAAAGAGTGGTCACCAAAACGTCCATGGTCGAAGCCATCGACCTCCAGAACCGGGTGGTAACCCTCAAAGACAAAGATGGCAATGTGTGGGATCTCAAAGTGGGAGAGAGAGCGAAGAACCTCCCGCAGGTGAAAGTGGGCGATCAAGTGGTGGTAAAATTTTATGAGTCGATTGTGGTGGAATTGGCGAAACCCGGATCACAGCTAGAGGTCTCGACATCGGAATCAGTATCCGCGGCGAAGACCGGGGCGAAACCGGCGGGGAAAGTAGAGAAAAAGGTAACCGTGGTTGCGAACATCGAGACGATTGATCCCCGGAAGACCTTCGTGATCCTCAAGGGACCCGAAGGCAGGACCGTAAAAGTCAAGGTTCGGGAACCCAAAAATTTGGAGAACGTAAAAGTGGGGGACCAGGTGAGGATCACTTACACCGAGGCGCTGGCCATCTCGGTTAAGACGGTTAAGAAAGCCAAGGGAAAATAAGGCCTTGGAACTGAAGAGGCAAAAGCGAAGGTGCATGCAGGAGAAATCTCCGGGCATATTATTGAAAAAATATCATTACGAATTTGGAGGTTTTTATGAAATCAGTATTGAAGATATCCGCGGTAGTTTTAATTGGACTGGCCCTTATTACAACCACCGGATTTGCAGCAGATCCCAAGTATTCAGGGTTTGCTGAGGGCTATTATAAAAATTTGCAACCCGGACCTAAAGACGGCGTCAAGATGCGCTGGTTGAAGCCGGGAGTCGACTTTGGCAAATACAACAAGTTCATGATAGACAGCGTTGTTTTCTTTTTTGCGGAAGATTCAGAATACAAGGGCGTCGACCCCAATGAAATGAAGGAGTTGGCGGATGGCTTCAACAAGGAAATAGTAGCGGCCTTACAAAACAAATACCCCATAGTCACGGAACCAGGTCCTGACGTTGCAAGAATCAGGATTGCGATTACTGGCTTTAAGCAGAGCAGGCCGGTCATAAGCGCTGTCACATCGGTCGTGCCCGTAGGATTAGCCATCAGTACCGTCAAGAAGGGTGTCTCTGGTTCGTGGACCGGTTCGGGCGCCACAAGCGCCGAGCTTATAGCCCTTGACAGCACGACCAATGACATAATCGCTCTGGCTGTTGACGAGCAAACTGCCGGATTTACGGAGAGGTTTTCGAAGTGGGGATCGTCACAGGAGGCCTTTAAGTTCTGGGCTGGGCGATTAGTGCGGTTCATGGAAAGCGAGAAGGCCGGCATAAAATAGGTTGCTGATGTGATCGAAGGTCACACAAAGGAGATAAAAATGAGCGATAAATTAGAAAAATGCGCTTGCAAGGGGGGAAGAATCTTTCTGCCTGGTATCGCGATATTTCTCATTGCCTCGCTGGCTTTTCTTCCAGCGGCACTTGCCGCAAGTGCCGCCGAAATTGACGGAGACGTCGCCCTTGCTCTGGATAAGCTTTACGCAAGATCACCAGCGGCGAAAACGCTTTCAAACGATGCAAAGGGAATCCTCGTTTTCCCGAATATCGTCAAAGGCGGCCTCATCATCGGTGGTCAATACGGAGAGGGTGCTCTTCTTAGTAAAGGCAAAACCGATGGTTACTACAAATCAGTTGCTGCCTCGTATGGCCTGCAGGCCGGTGCGCAGTCATTTGGCTATGCCTTGTTCTTTATGAAAGAAAACGATTTAAACTATCTTAAAAACAGCGAAGGCTGGGAGGTTGGCGTGGGCCCCAGCATTGTCATCGTTGACGAGAAAATGGCTGCGGCCACATCTCTAACAACCACGACAGGAAGAGACCATATCTATGCATTCTTCTTTTCCCAGAAGGGATTAATGGCCGGCATTGGACTGCAGGGGACGAAGACAACCAGGTTCTATCCGAAAAAATAATATGCAACGCGCTGTGGATTCAGGAGCAGGACCGGAGGCAAGCAAGCTTGCCTCCGGTCCTGGAGTTGTATGGAATATTCACATAAGACAGTGGGAGACCTTTGAAAAACACACTCCTCACGTCATTCCGGCGGAAGCCGGAATCCAGAACTTCTTGAAATAACTGGATTCCGCATCAAGAGACTGTGTCGTAATTGGAGAATGTGCCATCAATATCGTCATACCGGCGAAAGCCGGTATCCAGCAAAAGGGTGAGGAGTGAGCTTTTTACGGCTATCCAAGGTTCTCATAAGCTTGATCCTGACATTGCACCTCTTCGCCTGTGCCACGCCTATTGGCGTCAACAAGGTGGAATTGAGGGAGGCCTACCAGAATATAAATACCAATGTACTCAACGCGTCTTCAATCAGTTCCGATACGATAATCGTGCTGAATCGCTATGACCTGTTCGATCGTTCCGGGAAGGACACTGCCGCAGTGATTTCCCAGCTCCACGAGAAGGCACGCAAGGATACGAGGCGGGATATTCTCTTCGCCCTGGCGGAGTTGAGCTTCTTCCACGGAGAACAATTAAAGAAGACACCATCTCCTGGTGACCATGGGCTTGCTCCGGATTATTTTCTGATGTCGGCCATCTATGCATATCACTACCTGCTTGGCAAAGTTGGTGAAGACGCGCCCGGGCCATATGACCGCAGATTTCGCATTGCCAGTGACTTGTACAATCGGGCTCTGGCGCTGAGCCTTGCGACAGGTAAAGATAATAATCTGGAATTTAAGGAAGGTGTCCGCCGTCTGCCTGTCGGCGAAATCAATCTCTCCTTCGACAAAGACTCTCTTGGTATGCCGATTGAAGACTTTCAGTCCTTCCTGCCGGCAGATGATTACGCAGTACGAGGCCTGACCGTACGGAATCGGACCGCAGGTCTCGGATCTCCCCTGATCGCAATACAGAAGAAAACAGAGAAGATTCCTCGTGGTCGGTCCGTACCGGTCACCGCTTTCCTGAAAGTAGAAGGGGATGTCAGCGCTCTTGGCGGCAATTCAGCCAGCGCTTCTTTGGAACTCTATTCAGGTTTTGAAGAAACAGAAACCACGGTAAAGGGACTGAAAGTTCCCCTGGAAACCGATTCCACCACACCGATCGCCTACCAGCTCAATGATGCTCCAGTATGGGATCTTGGCCGTAAGTTGTTTCTCCGTCCCGGCAAGCAGAAATCCGAGATTATTCTGATTCAACCCTACCAGAGGGGACGAATACCACTGGTCTTTGTCCATGGTACGGCAAGCAGTCCTGTCTGGTGGGCGGAGATGTGGAACACGCTCAGCGCCGACCCGATTCTGCGTAAACGCTTCCAGTTCTGGTTCTTCTTCTACAACAGCAGCCTGCCTCTTCTGTCCTCGGCCAGTGATTTACGCAGTATCCTGTCCGATACTGTCGCAGAGCTTGACCCAAAAGGTCACGATCCCGCGCTGCGGCAGATGGTTGTGGTCGGCCACAGCCAGGGGGGGCTTCTGACAAAATTTAGCGTGGTTAAATCCGGAGATGCGTTCTGGAGGTCGATGAGCGATAAAAATATCGAAGACTTAGACACTCCCCCGGCAATGAAGTTGCTGTTGCGAAAGTGGGCCTTTATTGAACCTCTTCCGTTTGTGAAGCGCGTTGTGTACATTGCCACACCGTTTCGCGGCAGCTTTCGAGCCCAGGACTGGGTCCGTAGTATCATTGAGCGCCTTGTATCCATTCCCGCCAGTGTCCTCGCTCTTCCCTATGATGTCGTGGCAGGAAATCCTAATATTGTAAGTGATTTATTTAGTCAGTTGGAATTGCCTTTCGAGGTCAGTAACAAAATACCAACCAGTGTTGACGGCATGTCACCCACCAATCCCGTGCTGCAGACCCTTGCGAAGATGCCGGTAGTACCCGGCGTGAAGACGCATTCGATCATTGCCATCAAGGGAAACGATGAACCCCCGAACGGAAATGACGGTGTTGTGGAGTACAAGAGCGCCCATCAGGGCGGTGCGGAGTCCGAGTATATTGTGCGCAGCCCCCATTCCTGCCAGGGACATCCCCTGACCATAGAGGAAGTGCGGAGGATACTCCTGGAACATTTAAAATCAATTTAAGATTCGGGGATGACAAACTCGTAAAATGCCGCAAAAACCTCGAATTCGTCATTCCCGCGGCCCTATTGTCATTCCCGTGGCCCCATTGTCATTCCCGCGGCCCCATTGTCATTCCCGCGGAGGCGGGAATCCAGAACTTCTTGAAATAACTGGATTCCGCATCAAGTGCGGAATGACGAAAGAGGGTTGCAATGCGGTTGTGCAAAGGTCTCAACTTTCAAAAACACGAAACTGAACCTCAACACCTCGATCGCCGAACTTCCCAAGGAGGGGGAGGGGCGGCGCTGGCCCTTCGGAGGGGCGGTGGTCTATACGGCCCTGCTCTTGATTCTGTCCCACTTCGAGAAAGGAGCACAATGATGAAAGTAATAGGGAAATATAGAGAAGGAAAAGGCGCCGTTCTTTTGCTGTGCCTTATGATTATCCTGATTGCAGCCCCCCTATGGGCGCAGGATTCGGAAGAATTGGCAAAAAAACTCTCTAACCCGATTGCCAGTCTGATCAGCGTACCTTTTCAGAATAACTGGGATTTTGGCATCGGGTCGGAAGATGCCAAGCGCTACACGCTCAATGTACAGCCGGTCATCCCATTCTCGATCGGTACAAACTGGAATCTCATCACCCGGACGATCCTTCCTTTCATCTCTGCACAATCACCGGTAATGGGCGGTGAGGACAGTAGCGGACTCGGCGACATCCTGCAGAGCTTCTTCTTCTCGCCAAAAGCGCCCACCAGCGGCGGCTGGATATGGGGTGTGGGTCCGGTGATCCTCTATCCCAGCGGGACTGACCGCCTAAGCGCCGACAAGTGGGGAGCGGGTCCTACGGCTGTTTTCTTGAGGCAGGAGAGCGGCTGGACTTACGGATTATTGGCCAACCATGTCTGGACCTTTGCTGAGAGGGACGAGGTAAAGCCTGACGTAAACGCTACGTTTATCCAGCCTTTTCTCTCCTACACCACGAAGACCTATACGACGTTCGGGATAAACACGGAATCCTCTTACAATTGGGAAGGGGAAAAATGGACAGTGCCCTTCAACATCACGGTCGCACAGTTGTTGAAGATCGGTGGCATGCCCATCCAGTTCACGGTCGGCGCGCGTTATTATGCAGACAAACCGGATGGCGGTCCGGACTGGGGTTTGCGCTTTCAGGTTACTTTTCTGTTCCCGAAATGAAGACATACGTGTGAGAGGGCAAATCGGGTTCATTCAGGCGACCGGGCCTGACTATTAAAAACCGCCTTCACCGCCGGACAGATGAAGCGAAACAAAGCAGATTAAAGAAACGACGTTTAAAAACACGAAACTGAGCACCGTGAAGTTGGACTGGAAAGAGGTGTACTACACCAATTGCCCGCTCGTGTCCGCCAGCAACGTCGACCAGGAGCTGGGCTGGACCCGTGAGGAGTACAAGAAGATCGGCGTCAAGTACGGTTTTCTCCGCTCCGTCCGCGAGAACGACTGGTACCCGCACTACATCCACAACCTCGACAACCTCATTCGCTTCGGCGGCTTGTTCCCGCCCGTTCAAGTTCACGCGGACATCCGCCGGACCGTGCTGCTGGGCGTGACGCACGTTCCTCACGAGGGTGGCGTCATGATGGTACGCGCCAAGGACGACATCTACCGAATGACCGACCTGAAAGGCAAGAAGATCGGCCTTTCGAAGAGCCTTAACAGGATCAAGAACGACTGGTGGCGCATCCAGGAGCACCAGGGCATTGAACTGATGCTCCGGATGAACGGCATGACCATGAAGGACGTCCAGATCGTGGAATTCCCCTATGCGGATGACTGGTACAACGATCCCAAGATGCTGGATCCAATGGAAAACGCATCCGAGTTGTGGCTGAAGCGCGACCACAAGCGCGACCTGGCCTTCCGTCCGTTGGAGACCGCGCTCGAAAAGGGCGTCATCGATGCGCTGTATTGTCAAAGCAAAGTGTTGAGTTGTCTCGCAGAGGCAACCGGCAACTTCGCGTCGATTGAGGATTTGTCAAAGTACCCGGACTGGCGCCTGCAGGTGGCTAACATCCCTGCCGCCATTACGTGTACCGATGTCATGGCCGAGAAGCATCCGGAACTCGCCGTCACGTTCATGAAAGGAATGATCAAGGTGGGACGCTGGGCAAACGAGCACAAGCACGCGGCGGCGGCGATCCTCGACAAGCAGACGTTCTACCTGGACGTCGAAGATACGTACCGGGGCATCAAGGACGTCGACATGGTGCCGAACCTGTCACCCCAGAACCTGGCCTCCGTTGAAATCGGGAAGAACTTCATGCTGAGCCACGGCTACATCAAGAATGACTTCGATGTGAAAAAGTGGGCCGCGCCGGAGTTCATCGAGAAAGCAGCCAGAGAACTACTGGAAGATGAATGGAAGAAAAGAACCACTTCAAAGCTTCCCAAAACGGCTGCTCCGCTGGCTGGAAATCGGATCGGGTAGTCGGGAGGACAGCACAACTGATGCTCTCGTCAAAAATTGAAGTGAAGTTGGCACGACGACCGACCAGCGCCGATGCAGCTAATCTGCTGGCTGTTCTTGATGAACATCCCCAGGCTGCACATGGGGTGATCGTCCATGGTGGTGATGAACTCTTCCGACTGCACTCGAAGGTTGTAGCCGTGCCGTGGTGGTGGTTGGATGGATAAATAATACAGGTGTGCGCTGAGCGGAGCGATGCAATGAACTCTCTGTAAAGGTGAATGACCGGATTGTAATAATTGTTGCGTTGCCACAATAGTTCGTGCCATAGTGCGAATTAAATAGTAGTTATTCGGAGTACATATGTTTGAAGGCGTTATAGTCGATCAGAATCCCCATTGGGAAGGTGCCCTCTATCAAGAAGGGGTTCCCCGTGGCATTCTCGGCAAGGTCAAGGATTACCTGGATCTGCCGCACGTAATTGCCCTGGTCGGTGTCCGCCGTTCCGGCAAGAGTACGCTGGTGAGGCAGACTATTAATTACCTGATTCGAGATAAAGGGGTTCCTCCTCGGAACATCGTCTTTCTCAATCTCGAAAATCCCCAGTTCAGCCGCTATCGAGCTGATGTTTCCTATCTTGAGCGGGCATATCAGGACTACCTCAAGCTTGTTGCCCCACAGGGAACTGTTTACTGTTTCCTCGATGAAGTGCACTTCTTCTCCGAATGGCAGGTCTTTGTCAAAGCAAAGTACGAACAGCAGGGTATCAAATTTGTCGTTACCGGCTCCAATTCGCATCTTCTGTCGTCGGAGTTCATCACCCTGCTATCCGGACGGGCATTGCCGATCGAGGTCTATCCGTTCTCATTCGCCGAGTATGTTCTTGCCAACGGGCTCAGTCTGCCTGATGCAGTTGCCGAGACCAGGGAGCGCAACCGTTTGCGGGGCCTGCTTGATGCATATCTCCGCTATGGTGGTTTTCCTGAAATCTGTTCCCTGACCGACCCGGAGATTCGCAAAGAAATTCTGGTCATGTATGCCCGTAACATCCTTTACCAGGATATTGCCCCCCGCTTTGCCGTCAAAAAGGCGGTTGACCTGGAGAACCTGTTTTTTTATCTGGCTTCGAACATTGCCTCGCTCTTCAGTTTCAACAAGCTTGCCGGTTTGTCCGGACTCAATGACAAAACAATAAAGGAGTACCTGGGCTATTTCAGCGACGCTTACCTTTTATTTACGCTGGACTCCCATGCCTTTTCGGTAAAGGAACAGATCAAAAGCCCGAAAAAAATCTATACCATTGATACCGGCATGGCCGGCGCCGTTGGATTCAGCTTCAGTGAGAATCGGGGGCACCTTCTGGAGAATCAGGTTTATCTTGATTTGAAGCGTCGTGGCCACGAACTGTACTATTACAAGACCGGCAACGGCCTTGAAGTGGATTTTGCCTGCTGTAAGGGAGGAACCATAACGCATCTGCTTCAGGTTGTGCAGGATCTTGGCGACGACAAAACGCGTAACCGTGAAATGCGTTCCCTGCTCAAGGCACTGGATGAAACCGGACTGAAACATGGTGAGATCGTCACCTACGAGGAAGAGGATGAACTTGTTGTCGATGGCAAAACCATTTGCCTGATCCCTGCCTTCAAATATCTGCTCGGTCATGAGCTGGGGCGAACCGCCCATGATCCCGGTGGATGAGCGCACCGTAGAGGTGAGGGCGATCAAAGTGGGCCGCGCCGGAGTTCCTTGAGCAAGCGGCGAAAGAACTGATCAATGAACGCTGGGCGAAGGTCACCGGGACGACGTCTGGATATCGGCTTTCGCCGGTATGACGGTTTGGGGGACTTTTGGCGAGCGCGTCAATCTTAAGTAAAATGAGGAGGCCAGGAACCATGGCGAAGCAAAAAATCATCGACGTCACGGAACAGAAGCGGTTGAACGACGCGCGCGAGGCGGGAATCCCGTGGAAGAAATGGGGTCCCTACCTGAGCGAGAGGCAGTGGGGCACGGTCCGCGAGGACTACAGCGAAGACGGCAACGCCTGGGACTACTTCACCCATGACCAGTCGCGCTCACGGGCCTACCGGTGGGGTGAGGACGGGCTGGGGGGGATCTGCGATGACAAGCAGCGGCTTTGCTTTGCCCTCGCGCTGTGGAACGAGCGCGACCCGATACTGAAAGAGCGCCTGTTCGGGCTCACCAACAGCGAGGCAAACCATGGGGAGGACGTGAAGGAGTACTACTTCTACATCGACAGCACACCCACGCACTCCTACATGAAGTATCTGTATAAGTATCCGCAGCGGGAATTTCCCTACCGGGACCTGATCGAGACGAACCGGGGAAGGTCGCGGGAGGAGTTCGAGTACGAGCTGCTCGATACGGGCGTGTTTGACGACGACCGGTACTTTGATGTGTTCGTGGAGTACGCCAAGGAAGGCCCGGAAGACGTCCTCATCCGTATCACCGTTCACAATCGCGGCCCGGAGGCGGCCCGGCTTCGGCTGTTGCCGACGCTGTGGTTCCGAAACACCTGGTCGTGGGGAGAGGACGATCGCAAGCCTTCGCTGCGCGAAGCGGGGCCTGGCGCTATTCAGGCTACGCACCCTGAGCTGGGCGAGTATTGGCTCCATTGCGATGGCGCTCCGGAGCTGCTGTTCACGGAGAATGAGAGCAATACCGGCCTTCTCTGGGGCCAGCCCAGCGCTTCTCCCTATGTCAAGGATGCGTTCCACGCCTCCATCATCTCGGGACAGGGCGAGGCGGTGAATCCCGCCAAGGTGGGGACCAAGGCCGCGGCCCACTACGTGCTGGAAGTGTCCGGCGGCGGCAGCCAAACGGTACGCTTACGGCTCGCAGCCGCCCCGGCGAAAGACGCCTTCCGCAACTTTGAGGGGACATTCAAGAGCCGGATCGGCGACGCGGACGAATTCTACCAGAGGATCACGCCGCAATCGCTGAACAAGGATGAGCTGCTGGTGCACCGCCAGGCGCTGGCGGGAATGCTGTGGAGCAAGCAGTACTACTACTTTGATCTGGAGAAATGGCTGCGCGAGCACAAGAGTCATCCGCTGATCGAATCCGCCCGCCATGACGTGCGAAACACGGAATGGTTCCACATGCTCAACGCCGACATCATCTCGATGCCGGACAAGTGGGAGTATCCGTGGTATGCGGCCTGGGACCTGGCCTTCCACACGGTCTGTTTTTCGCTGGTGGATTTCGATTTTGCCAAGGAGCAGCTTCTGCTGATGCTGCGCAATCTCTATTTCCACCCCAGCGGTCAGATCCCCGCTTATGAGTGGAACTTCAGCGATGTGAATCCCCCGGTACACGCCTGGGCCACGCTCTGGCTGTACAAGTACGAGCGGACGCTGGGCCGGGCGGACCTGCGGTTCCTGGAACGCTCGTTTCAGGGGTTGATGCTGAACTTCAACTGGTGGGTGAACCGGAAGGACCCTGCGGGGCGCAACGTCTTCGCCGGCGGCTTTCTGGGTCTCGACAACATTGGCGTTTTCGACCGGAGCGCAGAGCTTCCCACCGGCGGATCGCTGGAGCAGGCGGACGGGACGGCGTGGATGGCGTTCTACTGCCAGAACATGCTGGAGATCGCCCTGATTCTGACCGAACACGACACGATGTACGAGGAGATCGCCTTCAAGTTCGTCCAGCATTTCATGTGGATTTCCTACGCGATGGATCGCCTCGGCGAGAATCACGATGAGATGTGGGACGAGGAGGACGGGTTTTTCTATGATCTGCTGCGGCTGCCGGACGGCCAGGCCATGCGTTTGAAGGTGCGGTCGCTGGTGGGGCTCCTGCCACTGTGCGCATCCACGGTGTTCGAGGCGGACGCCGTGACGCAACATCCGAAGCTCATGGAGATGATTGTCCTCTTCCGGAAACGTCATCCGGAGTTGGTTTCCCACGTGGCCCCGACCGACGAGGGTTTCATCGGATACAAGGGGCGGCGGCTGTTGTCGATCCTCAGCAGGAAGAAGCTGGAGCGGGTGATCGGTTACATGCTCGACGAGAACGAGTTTCTGGGGCCGCACGGGATCCGTTCTCTCTCGCGGTATCACCTGGATCATCCCTTTACGTTCCGGGTGGGTCATCAGGAGTACACGGTGCAATACCTGCCGGCCGAATCGAATACGGGGATGTTCGGAGGGAACTCCAACTGGCGGGGTCCGGTGTGGATGCCGGTCAATGGGCTGATCGTCCGGGCGCTGTTGAACCTGTACAGCTTTTACGGCGATGAGTTCAAGGTTCAATGTCCGACCGGTTCGGGGCGGTACATGACGTTGTTCGAAGTGGCGCAGGAGCTTGTCCGCCGGCTCGCGGGCACCTTCCTGCGCGACGCCAACGGGCAACGGCCGGTCTACGGCGGGATAGCCAAGTTCCAGGAAGATCCGCACTGGCGGGACCTGATCCTGTTTCATGAGTATTTCCACGGTGACAACGGAGCGGGGCTGGGGGCCAGCCACCAAACGGGATGGACCGGCCTGGTCGCCCCCCTGCTGGACATCTTTGGCCGCGTCGACGCCAAGACCCTGCTGGAGACCGAACGCGGTCGTCTTGGCGCCCGGCTCGTGAGGGAGCAGGTGGGCGGAGAACCGACGGGCGGGACTCCTCAACCGGTGAGGAAGAGGTAACGCAGGCTATTCATTCACCGCTCTATCAAGTGAACACGGAGGTATGGAAGCGATTGCCATAGGACCTAAGGAGGAGGTTGCTTTATGAAAGCGATTATGGTAGAACCGAAAAAGCCCGGGACAGTCCGGCACGAAGATATTCCGGAGCCTGATGTGCGTGAGGGCTCGATCCTGGTTGAAGCGATAGCCGCCGCTG
>Ga0315275_10003929_pt1 | contig 13820 bp, 14 predicted proteins | sample YL17G03_0_MG_FD_205557 | JGI IMG/M metagenome (GOLD analysis project Ga0315275, IMG submission 205557) | Sediment microbial communities from Yellowstone Lake, YNP, Wyoming, USA - YL17G03_0 | ecosystem: Environmental > Aquatic > Freshwater > Lake > Sediment | place: USA: Wyoming | collected... | reverse complement strand
GGAACGCGCCAGCAAATTCGGTGAATACTGGGGATTTCCCAGCGCCGTCCAGAAGATTTTCGCCGCTAGCGAGCATGCCCTCGTTAAAACAGGTACCAAGTACCGCAGCGGACGCGATCGATGGGAGGCCCGTTTCTACGACGCCGAAGGCGAACTAAAGGCGGTCTGCGACGCCATGCAGCTCGTCAGCAAGAAGACCGGCCAGCCCTACTTCATGTGCCGCAAAGAGCCTCAAGCCGAATCCGACGCGTTCGAGACACTTTACGGCGAGCGCGAATAGATCGAGGCCGAAAGTTTTTTCCGGCTGTATACCGTCACCGTGCTGCCCAGGCCACACGAAAACGAACATGCAGGGCCCTTCATGGACCGAAGCGCTGAATATTCTCCGAGCGGAGGGGATGATCGAGCCCGGAACGCTGCCCCGCAAGGGCTCGGCTGCCTACAATCATCTGCAGGACGCGGCCCGCAGTGTCGGCTGGGAGCCTGTTGGGGTGCCCAGAGCGCGCTCGATGTCGCGCAAGCGCTCAATGTCGAGGGGCGGGGTGATGTCGCGCAAGCGCTCAATGTCGAGGGGCGGGGTGATGTCGCGCAAGCGCTCAACGTCGCGCGGAGGTGCACTAGGAGACCGCCCCCCGCTTCGGGAGCGCCCTTGCAAGCGCCCAGACGAAACACGCTCGTGGAACGGTCGTTGTCGTCGACTGGCAGGCCCACGACCACCCAAGGCGAGACCGGTCCCGCTGAAGGATCGGCCTTGTAAGCCCGGCTACAGCCGTAGCCTGGACACGTATCGCTGCCGCAAAGACCCAGTAGAGGTAGTGCCGGCAGAGTGCGGCGCCGGCAAGGAGCGCTCGGCCTACACGGGTCGCTGCGTCAAGTCGTGCCCGGCCGGGACAGCGCGCAACGCGAAGAACCGCTGCACCAAGCGCCAGGCAGCAGGGCGGCCGATGGCAGTACGGGCCCCACGCGCACGCCGTCCCTCCGTCGCCGCACTGGCGGCCGAGGAGGCCTCTGGGCAGCCCGCGGAAGAGATCCAGATTGTTGCCGACGCTGCCGGCGAATCGCCCGACAACTCGGCGCGCGCGCTGGCCTCTGTCCACGCTCACCCGCGTGAGCTGGAGCTCGCCGCCGCAGCGGAGGGGATAACCCCGGTCGAGCTGGCGCTCACCATCGCAGCGGACCTCGTTTCAGAGGGAAAAGAAAACGACAGCGAAGCAGCGCTAGAGCTGCTGCAGCTAATGATCTCGCAGTATCAGGCACGCGAGCGCCAGCGGGCGATCGAGGCGGAAATCGAGTCGCTTCTGGAGGCACAACCAGCGCCAGCCGGCGCAGGCCTACGCCGACGCCGCGCGCGACGCTACTAAGGCCTCCCGCTCCTCGTCCTTCATTTCCTCGCTCCCCGCAAATTGCGGGGAGCCGACCGCCGGTACATCGTACTCGGCGTCGAGTTCCCCGTGCATGGCCTCTATATAAGCGTGATACAGCTCAGTTAGCTCCGCACGTCGCCCGCCATGGGGCTCGCCTTCGATCAGGTCTACGAGGATGTCATCCAGAGCGGGGTAGGTCTCGTTCCACAGCGCGATGGCGCCAACGGTGCCGGTTTTTTCCGCTTCGCAGCGGATGCGGATGGCGTGCGCCTCGATGTGCATGCGGGCCATCTCGGTGGAAAGCTCCTTCCCGGTCAGCCCGGTGGCGGCTATGATGGCGTCCAGGGCGGAGCCGGGAAGGACCTCGAGGCCCAGGCTATCGGCGACGGCGGCGGACATATGGGCGCGAAGTAGAGCGATCTTGCGGGGCCGGTTGTGGCGGGGCATTATCCGAGCGCGTAAAAATTGGGCGGCCCTTAAAGAGTAACACACGGAACTCAGACGAGGAAGGCACCCTTCTCGTGGACGACGTAACTGGGGTGCGTGCGCTGAATGTAGGCCCAGCGGCTCGGCAGGTTCATAACACGCTTAACCGTGTCGAGCTCAAACCCGCAGTACTCCTTTAGATAGCGGCGTATGTGGAATTTGCTCCCCGACTGCGGAAACAGGATGACGCCAGTTGCCTCGCTCAGAGGTTTCTTGCTCGCTGCCCCTTGAAAGATCTGGTGGGTGATCACGATGCTCTGAACCCCCTGGTGGCGGCCAGTCTCGAGAAGGTCATCACGCAGAGCGGTGACTGCGGCGCGTACGGCTTTGTCCGCGATGGTATCCGTGTCGTCGAAGAGGACCACGGAGTCCTTGAAGTCTTCGGCAGTCAGCGGCGGGCCGGTGGCGAAATCGGAGTCCAACGGCAGCCGCTGTAGCAGGGGCAGGTCATCGAGGGCGCCGTCGGCGGTGACGCGGCTGAGGAGGAATATATCGCGCTCCGCGGGGCCATCCCTCTGTAGGTCCTCGAGCCAGTGGGCGGCGGCCGTCGACTTGCCGGCCCCGGAGGGTCCAGCGATGAGAAGCCGGTTAACGACATCGTAGCGGGGTTCAACTCTTAGCGGAGCAAAGCCGGCCCCGTTCTCGAGAGCCGTCGTAGCAGAGGCGGCGGCGTCCTCCCCCTTCGTTCCAGCGGCGAAGCGGAGGCGGCCCGGTGCGGCGTCGCCGCCGGTGCGGTATACATTGATGTAGGCCGCGGGAAGCCTCCCACGAGCCTCACGGCGGGCAATCGAAACGCCTTCAGGGGTGTCCAGCGAGTCCCCGGCGGAGCGGGCCCATTTCAGACCGAATTCACGAGCGGCCATGTTTGCGTTGACTGTATACACGCCGGAAAAGTCTACCGACATGTTTGTAAGCAGTCAACAACCCCTGCGAGAAATGGCGCCACGCGTGCCACAATCTGGTTACGGCTACGCCGCCGATTTGAATCGAACGGAGCGCGGCAACACTGTCATTACAACGGACCTCATTCGCGCCCAGATGGGGGCGGCAATCCAGGCGGGTCCGCGCCAATACGTGGCGGGCAGCAGCGACCTGGCCCAACTGGGATACCCGGCCGTGCGGTCCATCTCGGGCGGCCGTATGCGAGCTCGCGGGGGTCGCGTGCAAATCCGCGGCGGCGCCATCGGAACAAACCCGAGCGGCGACCCTGTGGCGTTGAAGGGCTTGCGCGCCGAATCGACATGGGGCCCGGCAACTAACTACACAACGGCACAGCTCACGCTGTGGCCTCCGATGGTGGACCCGCTGACCAATGACCGCAGCGCCATGGCGGGCCTGCACGGCGGTGCCCTAAAAAAGCCGCGTGCCATGTGCATGCGCGGCGGCTGCCTCACTTGTGGAGGGTTCTATAAGGCTAAACGAGGCCGCGCGTGAGCTCCACTACGCGGGCATCGTTGCCCGTCACGTCACCGGCCCTAAAATTATATTTTCGGAGCCACTCCGCCAGGGTCGGCTGCCTGTCCATCCAGCGCAGTAGAGCATACCGCCCGCAGGTATTGACGCCCTCCCGCCACTCCTGTATAGGGGTCCCAAGGTACTCGACTACCGGCCAGTGGTCCAGCGACGCGCGCAGCAGGTGGCGGCCTTTAGCCTGGCACCCGCTGAAATCGGCGTACTTCAGCTCATCGTCCGGCGCGAGCCCATACGAGTCCAAAAACTCTAGTTTATCGCCGTCGCGCCGCAAAAGCAGCACCCAGTGACCAGAATGCGGCTCATCCTCGTACAGGATGGCCAACCCTGTATACTCGTCCAGAAAGCGCTTGATGTCGGCCGGCGACTTGTCGGCCAATTCGCCCCACCGCTGGTACGGGAGGCCCCACCGGGTCAGGTCCTCGCCGGTAACTGAATACGCGGCCATTCTTTTCCGCTCAGGTATATCAGCCCGGCAAACATGTTCGCGCAAACGACTTGGCAGGGGTCGACAGGCCCGGAGGACAGCAGCAACTGTTTTTACAATGCCCGTGTTTCCGTGCAGGACCCGAGGGTAATCCAGCCCATTGTGTACGTGGACAACCGCGCCAGCAGCGTCCTCGACAACCCCGCTGACTACCGCGCGGCCGTCGTCCGCTTTGGGGTTCCAAGCGCGCAAATTCCCTTGTTCTACTATGAGAGCAGCGTCAGCTCGCCGCCGGCCGTCCCGGGCGGCGAGAGCATTGTCACCCTCATCTACAGACCGACAGCGGCAGAATTCTCAGCCGAGCTGGTTCTGGTGAGCATAAACGTGCTTAACCCACTGGACCCGACAATACGGGCAGTGCAGCAATATTTGACAATGCTCAACAATGCTCTTCTGGTCGCCTGGACTGCCTTAAAAGTGTCGTTCCCGGCTCAGCCCAGCACGGCGGCCCCCTTCGTCGCCTTCGATGCCGCTACCCAGCTGTTCAGCCTATATGGCCAGACTGCTCTGACCACGCCGGGCGCCGAGATCGACATCGAGGTAACGTACCCCGTGGCGAGGCTGTTCGGTTCTCTCGGCTTCGTAAAAGCAGTCTCCTACCCCTATTCTGGTCCGGGTACGGGGCGTTTCTCGTGGGCTACGTTGAATCTGAGCGGGCTCAACACGGTCACTATTGGCGGCCAGCCCTGGTACCAGATGCGCCAAGATTTCAGCACCTACCCGAAGTGGTCTTCGATTCGCTCGCTGCAGTTCCAGGTATTCGGGATCCCGACCACCGCCGAGTATTTGGCAAGCACTCCGGGCATCAACATCCCGGGGCAGGGCATTGAGGCAGGTGGGGACCTTGTTTCGTTTGTCCTGACCGATTTCGAGCCGGTTGGTGGTGCGCCCGACAACCTAAATATTCAGTACTTCCCGCAGGGCCCTCTACGCTGGTACAATTTGGTGGGCAACGTGCCCCTGAGGGCTATCACTATTCAAGTCCTCTGGCAGGACGACCGCGGCATAACCCGACCGGTCACCATCGGCTACGAAGACACGTTCACGCTTAAAATCGAATTTAGGCGCAAGACTCTCAACCTGTGTTGAGCGGCGGAGCCTGCGGGTTTTTTTCTTTTGGCGTGGGGAGGCTTTTGCCGGCCCCGTATACGTCGCGCCCTCCGTTCGATATGTCCGAAGCCGCCCCGAGCTACGTCAAGGTCCGTTACCCCGTGACCAATGTTGTCGCCGATGACGGTCGCAGTGAGGTCATCCGCCTCGGCGGCTCCCGCAACACCGAGCAGGTAATAGCGGCGCAGTCGTTCTCGCAGTCTAACTTGCTTTTCAACTTCCAGCCGCCGAGCCCGCAGACGATCGTTACCCGTGATTGGCGCATACGCCTCTTCGTCGAAGTCGCCCCACTGGCGCCGGCCGTGACGCTTGGCGCTAACAGCGATTGCCTGGCCGCGTGGCCCCTGTCGGCCATCACGCAGAACATCCAGCTTTCGATTAACGGGGCTTCGACCTCAGTCCAGCTTTACAACCTCGCGGCGGCACTGCTGGCCGTGGGCACGACGCCCGAGAACCGCCGAACCGCATTCGCATCGACTGCCGCCCAGCCCGATCTGTTTCAGACCTTCCCGCAGGGCACCGGCCTTGTCGCAGAGCCGTTTGCGGGCTATGGCAACAACGTCGTAGAAAACAGCCGCGGCAGCTTCCCATACACGGCAGGCGTTGCCCCGGGCAGCCGTCGGTACACCATAACAGAGCCGTTGCTAGTTTCGCCATTGCTCACCGGAGACCGTCAAGACGAGGGTTTCGTGAACGTCAACCAGCTCCAGCTGATCCTTCAGTTTACGGGCTCGCAGCAGCCGTTTTGGTCGCACAACAGCGACCCAGCTGCGGGCGGCAGTCCGGTCTACGCCGGCGTCAGCCTGACCTTCTACCGGGCGCCCGAGCTGCTTCTGACCTATATCACCCCCTCGCCCACTTTCATGGTCCCGCCCATGCAGACCCTCGAATACTACCAGCCCGTCATTTCGACGCAGCAGGGGTCGGCCCTCGCCCCGGGCGCCAGCGTGGCTTCCTTCGCGTGCCAATCGCAACAGCTCAACCAAGTACCGAAAAGAATGCTCGTATTCGTGCGCCATCTTAACCCCAGTTCTCTGGAGACGCAAAGCTTCTGCCGTATCGACGGGTTTAACCTGAATTTTGCCAACGTGGCCGGCTTGTTCGCCTCCGCATCGACTCAACAGCTCTGGCAGATGAGCCAGCGCAACGGGTCGAATATCAGCTGGGTCGAGTGGGAAAACTGGCGCGGGAGCGTTCTTGCGATCGATTTCGGCAAAGACATCGGCCTAGAGGCCGACCTCGCTCCAGGCACCCAGGGGCTCTTTCAGATTCAACCGCAGGTATCTTTCACGAATGTCAGCCCTGACCCTTTTACCCCAGAGATCAACGTCGTTTACATTTTGCAGGGGAATGTCGTAGTAGTGCCCAACGCCTGCCGCTTCACCCTGGGCAACCTCACTCGCGAGACTGTCCTCCAGACGGCGACCTTTGGCCAGGAGATCCCCCACGAGATGCACAGCATTCTGGACAGCGGCGGCTCCTTCTGGTCGTCGCTCAAGTCTTTCGTAAAGAAGGCGGTTCACGGGATCGGTTCGGCTGCTAAGGTGGCCTCAGCGATGGCGCCGGCGTTGGGGATGATCAACCCCGCTCTCGGGGCCTCGGTCGGTTCCATCGCCAGCGGTGTCAGCCGCTTCGCGCCCGCCTTCGAAGGCGCCTTGGGCAACGGCATGGCCGGCGGTCGGATGGCCGGCGGTCGTCTGCGTCGCGTTGCGGCGATGCGCTAAAACGAGTTTCGTTTTAGCCGCGCTAAATGGCGCACCACCCTCGCATGCCTCGCGTGCGCGGCCCGAGCCTCCTCGAGCGAGCCAACCTGCGCAGCACCGCGCCAGCTTACAAGGGCGGCCGAGGCCCGTGCGAGACTGCTCGGCCTGCCGGCGAACGCTTTTTCTAGCCCTTCCAGCGCTCCAGTGCCGGCTAGCCAGGCCTCTGGGAGCTCATCCGGAGGCAGTGCGGTCAACAGCGCCCGAACATACTGCCGCATTGTGGTCTGCGATACGCCCGCCGTCGTGAGAGGCCCGACGACCACCGCAATATGCCCGATAATGTCGGCCATAATGTTTTTGCTGCCCTTATACTGGCGCGCGTTTTTCGGTCATGTCGATCAGACCTCTCATAGTGCCGACAAAGGGGGCGCCGCCTGTGACCCTCTCGGTGGGGACGGTGGACTGCGAGAGCCTCAACGTCCGGGGGCAGCCCGTGGTACCGAACTCGGCTAGTATCCCCATTTACTTCGGCGGCAAGGGCGGTCCCGGCGCATTCTTCCAGCGGTGCGGGCTCGCCAGCAGTGAAACGAGCTACGACCCGAAGGCGCCCGGCTACGCGGCTCTGGTGTGCCTGCCCTCGCTGGTCGGCAACCTGGCATATGACACGGCCGCCGGAGGCCCCGAGACAACGATGCTCATCTGGCGCAATGGCGAGCCGGTCGCAAAAACGCCGTTGGCTGGGCCCCGCGGCATGGTTGTCTTTGAGGCCGTCGCCCCGCTCGTTCCCGGGGATGTCCTGCAGCTGTCTCTCGGGTCGGGCGAGCCCGGTCCCGCTCAGTTTGCTATCCACCTCGAGGCCGCCGTATAAGCGGTTTCGGCCAATTTTTCCGCCCGGCAGATATGCGGCCAGCATATACGACGCCCGTAATGTCAATCCGCCCCCTCCTTGATGGGATCACCCCCGTCCCCTCGCCGCTGCTGAGCCTGAGAACCCAGAACGTGCGGGTAGAAGGCGAGCTCCTCGTGGGGTCCCCTCCGGTGGACATCGCGGCCGCCCTCGAGGGGCTGCAGGCCAACGAGCCCACTAGCCTCCAGCCGCCAGGCGCGGCCGACTACTGGCTGACTGCCGGCGGAGCCACCCCGGGCTCCGGCGAGTTTCTGACGGTCCGCAACAGCCGTATGATTCTGTCCGGCGCCGGCGCGGGTATCTACTATTTCGGGATCGCGGCGGCCATCCCTACGGTTATCGCCGCCACGCCAACAGCTGGGGTCCTCAGCGGCAGCTATACGACCGCCTGGGATCCCGTCACCGGCCTCATCGTTGCCCGAGACTACTCGGCCGCGGGCGCATGGCGGAGCCTCGACAACGGCCTCACCTGGACCCAGGTGCCCGGCGTCGTTGGCCAGGGCCTCGGCGGGCTTGTCTGGGACTCCGCGGCCCAGTGGTTTATCGCCTCGGTCAATGTCGCCGGCTTTCAGGTCCAGACGAGCCCGGACGGCCTTGTATGGGCGCCGCGAGCGACACCGGGCGGGTTCGAAATCGGCCGGATCGTCAGCCCGGTCCCGGGTCAGCTCGTCAGCGTCAGCCCGATAAATGGCCCCTGTTACAGCACGGACTCTGGCGTAACCTGGGCACCCTCCACCGGTGGAACCCTGAGCCGAGCCATTGCGGCCAGCCCAAGCCTGACCGTCCTCATACCCTTTGTGGCCGGCGATTACCGCGTAAGCGTCGACGGCGGGCAAACTTTCACCTTAGCCGTCAACAGCAACACCGCGGCCCGCATCTCCAACGCCATCGAGTATGTCCCTGAACTAAAGCGGTTTTACATTGCCTCCGTCGAGGGGACCAGCGGCGGCGTCTATATGAGCACCCTCCTGGACCAGGTCGCGCCGGTCTACAAGCCTACCGGCTCTCTCATTCTGAGCGGCATCACGGCCGTCACGGCAGGCAGCAATATCTATGGGATCGGGTACGACCCTGCGAGCCGCCGCTTTGCTATCGGGGGGAATGGCGGGGCTCTTACCTGCTTTTATACGAACGGCGGCGGAAACGTCAATTTGGTCGCGGCGGCCGGCTCCTCCGCGGCCATCACGGGCCCCGGCGCCGGTGGCTATTTGGCCGGTACTGGTCTTGTCCTGCAGGAGAAGAGCCCTTCCCCGCTAGCCCTGCCGACGGGCGCAACGGTCTTCGTTGGCAACTCGCAGCAGCTGCTGTGGCGCCCACAGGCTAGCGCCTTCTCGTACCCGCTTGGCACCTTCTCGCGGCGCTTCGACGGCACCCTCTTGCAAGCCCTGTACGTCGACCAGTTTGGCAGCTGGAACTGGAACCCTGCCCCCAAACAGTTGTTCTTCGTCCCGGCGGCAAACAACTTCTACACCGCCACCAGCCTCGTTTCGTCGGTCACGACGTTCACCGCCCTGGGCGGGCTGAGCGAGCAGACCTTCGTGGGCCCGGTGCTCGTGGCCGGTACGAGCTATTTCGCGGCCTCGCTCGGCACAGTAGTAGACGCCGCCTGGAACGCTACCGGCGCCTCCCCTACCCGGCTGAGCATCAACATCATTGCGGGGGCCGGTCCTATCTCCGCTACGCTCCCCATGTACTCCATCGAGATCTTAACCACTAACCTGGGTCTCGCCGCTAATATCATCATTCGCCGCGACTATAGCTACGTCTAGATACTGCGCCGACCATGGCCGAAGCCTGTACCATCGCATGGCATCCCCTCGCAGGGGTCGAGACCCGCTGCGTGTTTGGGTATCACCGGCACGACGAAGGCCTCCCAATGGGGCTTATCCCTGGCGAGCTGACCACGGTCCACCCTGCTTGTATCGTCCGGTCCGGCGAGTTCCGTCTGGAGTTCGAGCCCTCTACCGGCATCATCTACGAGACCCCTCTCATCCCGTCCGCTGCGCCCGCGCGCCGCCTTATCGCCAGGGGCTCCCCGCAATTTGCGGGGAGCAGTGCCGAGGCCGACCCCCCTAAATCTCCGGCCGCATTGCCTGCGCTTGCCGACTGGGTGAGCCTGTAAGCGGGTTCGCCGTCACTTTTTCGCGCGTTTATACGCACTCGCCCGAAAAATGCGATACGTCTCGGCAAGCATTCGACCGGTTGGGACATGCTACCAGTTGACGGTAGACCACTGGTACGGGCTTCTGTCAGGGACATGGCCCACGGTGACCACACACACGACGCTCGACGAGGCCGTAACGGCCCTCATTGTCTCGCGGTGCGGCAGTAATATCTCTTTCGAGACCGATGCGGGGCAGCGCACCGGCTCCTACCTCGAGTACCTGGAGATGCTCCGCGTTTCGGCTGCGGCGCGGAGGCTACCAGAGGTACGTCCAGCTGAGGTAGCCGGGGCTCCATTCGCCCAGCCGATCGCCAGCGTGTCGCGCCCTGTAGTTTCGGCGTCTAACCACATCTCCGTGGTCGAGGTGCGTAAAGAGGCCTAGGGGCGTCTGGTCTCGGTACTGCTGGTAACGTTGGTCACCGAATGGCATCCGTTTGAGCCGTGACGGGTCTGCCCTCGACCGCAACACGGCGTAGTACTTCTTCGGGAATTTGGCTGGCTCGAAGCCAATGAGGTCCCAGCCCTCGAAGCTCAGCGACATGGGCGCGCCTATTTTTCCGGCTTGCTATAGTGTGTCCGCATGTTTTGGGCGTTCGTTGCGTCTGGCGGCCGTATGCGCTCCACTCACGTGCAGGCCGTAACGTTCCCTATGGAGGACTGGACGCCAACGAGGTCGCGCGCGTGGCTGGCCGTGCACAGCTTCGAGCCAATCAAGCCGGCTCGCATTGAAGGGCACTACCGCCGCTACCGGCTGAGCGACCCAAGGCGGTACGACCAGTTTTATACGAAGGTGCTCCCCAACGGGGTCCACCTGATTATTGGGGTCCGGGCGGCTTAAGGGAAAAAAAGCCGCGCCGGCGGTTCACAGCGCCTTGATCATGTAGCGCTGCTCGAGGGCGAAAGGCCTTTCGCCGTCCTTGTAGGCCCGGACCATCTGGCTGGCCAGCACGCCGACCTTGGCCCCTGCCGCGCGCTCCGCGTAGAACTGGTGGGCCACTTTGATGTTGGCCAGCGGCACTGAGTCCTCCTCTTGCTCTGTCGTATAGGCGTCGAAGTACTCTACCGCGCTGAGCTTGCTTAGGCGCTCCAGTGCCTCGGGCGAGGTTATAAGCCGGTCGGTTCGCATGTTGACCCCCTTTATCCGGAGCTTTGAGGCCTTTGCGTCTATTTCGTCGTTCTCGTCGTAGAGGAATACCGCGTAGTCCTTCGGGGCGAGAGTGAAGGCGACGGCCCGCGCGTGGGGCTTCAGCTCCTCCTCGAGGTCGCCCAGCTCCTTGCGCCGTCCCGTGGGGTCCATCTGTGGGAACGCCCGGCGGATGGCTTCAAAGTCGCTCTGCTCGAAGAGGCCGCTGTCCGTGTCGCCGTAAATTATGCCATGTTGGCAGAGGGTTCGCCAGACAAGGGCGCGGCTGTTGCTGTAGATGAGGACGGCCAGTATGGAGGGCTTGGCCGTCTTGCGGTAGACCGCCTCGGTCGGCTTTTTCCCGATGATCAGGCAGGTCTCCGCGCCCAGTGGTACCCACGTGATCGGCTTGCTCTGGTCGAGTTTTCTCTCTGCCGCGATCTGCGCCGCGCTGCCCGTGGCCAGCTCTACGGAGTCGTCGTAGTTGTTCTGGCAGCACTTCCCGCTGGCGCTGTTCATTAGCAGCTTGTACATCATCCGGAGAGCTGGGTTGAAACGCTCGTCGCCTGCCTTCTCGTAGGCGTCCTGCTCGTCCTTCCCGGCCGCGAGGGCCCTGATGAAGGGCTCGAATAGTCCTGGGCGGGTGACCGGCCAGACCAGCCCCTCGTGCACCGTCACGCGCCCGCCGCCCCTTGTTATCAGAGACAGGTCGACATGCGTGCACCAGGTTTCGAACTCCCCGCGGTAGTCCCACTGGAGGGGCTCGCCGGGGTTCTCCCCGCGCCGCGGGAGGACGTTGGGGAGCCCCTCTGGCTGCGAGTGGATAGTGGCGCGGTAGATGCCAACCTCGCCCAGGGTCCAGCGGTCAACGCGGCGGGGCTCACTGTTCTCGGCACCCGAGGGGTACCAGCCCCAGCGCTCTTCCGGCGCGAACACGCTGGCCGCTTTCGGGACCGCGGCCATCACGGTCGGGTACAGGGAAGCGAAGTCGAGCATGTGGGCCTCTTTGAACTCGTGTTTGGTGCCCTCGCGGTAGCACTGGACGCGTCCCCCGACGATTGCGCTTCTTATGGTCCGGTCCAGCTCCTGAGTAGACACCCGCCCCGGCAGCGCGCACGTGTCGGACATCTTGGCCCAGGCGTGGCCGCCAATCGTGCCAATGGCCTTTTTGCCGTAGATGGGCTTTCCGGTCAGCTTGAGAAGCGTGCTGGAGATCTTTGCGAACAAGCTCGCGGTGCTCAGCACGTCTCTGGCGAGGTACTCGGCGAGCTCGCCTCGGTTGGTGTTAAGCCAGTCGTACAGAGTGCCATCGTTGGCCTCCCGCTGTACGACCCTGTGGCAGAAACCCTCGAGCTTCGTGGGCCGCGTGGCGAACCCCTTGCAGGCGCCAGCCAGGCTCATCGCCGGGCATAGCTTTGCGAGGTCGAGCGTCGTGTGCCGCCCGATGTCCAGGGAGCGGATGCCCGCCGCGCCTGTCGCGAAGATGCCGCTGAGTACCCCGCGGTTTTGGGCCGCCTCGGCGAGGATGAAGTTGTCGAATCGGGCCCCGTTGAAGCTGACCAGAGTGTAGTGAACCTCCGGGGGCGCAGCTGCCAGTAGGTCGAGCAGCGGGGCCGTGACGGCGAAGCGGCTTTCGCCGGCGCGCCGGATGACCTGGGTGACCTGTCCTGCGGCGTCTGAGAAGTCCTCCTCGCCCGTGCTCGGGTCGATGTCGATGAAGCCCAACGCGTAGGGCTCAATGACGTCGCTGCCGTTGAGGCAGGCCGTCTCGTAGTCGAACACGATCACCCTCTCCGTGCGGGGCAGCTTTTCGCGCTTCTCGCCGCGCTTGACGCCGAAGTAGTTACGGCCTTGCGCCGCCACCCTCCGGGAGATCTCGGACGCCTTGCGCTCGTCTGGGTTGGAAATGACGTCCCCCGTAATCGGGCACAGGGGGACGTCGAAGAAGCCCGCGATGTACTCGTAGTGGTTCTCGGCCAGATACATGTCGCAGGGCGGGGCATCCGGCTCACCGCCGTCCGCTATGATGTCCGGGAAGGCCCTCGGGTCAACGCAGCGGTTGCGGCCCTCGTCTCGGGTGCGGTTGTCGTCGAAGGTCCGCTCCCAGTCCGGAGGGGCGGCCATTCCCGTAATAACGCGGATGTGGAGCCCGAACTCTTTGGCGAGGGCGGCGATGTGGTTGGGCGTCGCCTCGATCGCCCCGGGAGGGAGCCCCAGCCGCGTCCGCACCTTGGCGTTGCGCTCGGCCGTTACGGGGAGCTTGTACTCGCGGGCGACCGCCCGTAGGACGGCGAGAGCGCAGTCGCCCTCGTTGGCCTTTCCGGCGAAGTCGATGAGCCGAAAGTGCGGGTGTTTGCGTCCGGCCTTTTTGCTGACCCCGGTGAACTTGCCGGCGGCGCCCGCGGGGAAGGTGACCGAGCCGACCTGAAACCCGCTCGTGTTGAGCGCGTAGCCCACTCCGATCTCGTCCGAGCCGCCCAGCGGCCCTTTCGTCTGGAGCTTGTCGATGGCCGCCAGGAAGTCCCCAGCGGTCCGGCCGTGGATCGTCCTGCGGATGATGCGCCCCTCGGGGTCCTCGAAGCTCACGACGGCCTGGCGGAAGTTGGGGGTCGCCGCGGCCGTGGCCGCTATGTCGCGGGCCATCGTGGCCACTGGGACGGCCGCCTGGCCGCGCCGCACGAAGTTCTGCGCGCGGAACGCTCCGGTGGCAACTGGCGGCCCCATCCTGGCCCAGTCGACTATGACCTCGCGCGCTTCGGCTACGACCCCAGGGGCTCGACCGATGACGCCGCGCGCCACGGCGGCGCCGGAGGCCCTGAGCTGCGCGACGTGCGCGGCGAGGATCGAGCGCCCTATGCGGCCGTTGGCGAGAACCTCTTTGCCGGTCGCGGGGTTGCGGACATAGCCCTCGCGGGCATTGAACCCAACAATGTTACGGGGTAGGTCGACCATTTCCTTTGACTATAGTACCGGCGAATGAAATCCGGTGAGCGTAATTAAATAGGG